>Ga0070741_10013220_pt1 | contig 14654 bp, 16 predicted proteins | sample Coa_R1_4_FD_66440 | JGI IMG/M metagenome (GOLD analysis project Ga0070741, IMG submission 66440) | Surface soil microbial communities from Centralia Pennsylvania, which are recovering from an underground coalmine fire - Coalmine... | ecosystem: Environmental > Terrestrial > Soil > Unclassified ...
TCGGTCTCGGCGTATCCCCTCGCTCCATGCCGGCCGCCAACTGTTCGCGAAATCCTCCTTGCAATCGCTCCCGCAACTTCGGGTCGCGCACCGACTCGCCCAGGCGCGCAACCGCTTCGGCGGCGACCGCCGCCGAGGCCAGATCGGGCCGCTTCGCCGCATCTTCCGGTGCCATGCGCCTGAAGTCCTGAGCGCGAGCCGCCGCAGGCTCTACAACGTTGCGGGCCGCGAGCTGCGCGACCCGCGCCTCGATCTCGGCCAGATCCGCTTCGCGCGGTCGGTAACCAATCACCCGCACGCCGCGGGAGCTCGCCTCGATGAAAACCTCACGTCGAAACTCCGAAGAACCGCGAACTTTTATTCCTTCGTCCCAATTCGCTTCGGCGAATGCAGCGAGGGCTCGCGCGACCCTTGGACTGTTAGACGATGTTTCCAGCCCCGTGCCGGTGTACGCAAACGCAACCCGCTTCGTGTCCTCCCGATGGTAAAACTTGTCACCGACTCGAACGAACTCATCGGCGACCTCGCGCGGGACACGCGGCCCTTCGGGCTTCTCGCCTCGCGCTGCCGGCTCGGCCGGGGCCTGCTCGCGGCGGCGGGGCTCTTGCCGGCCTCGCCCTTCCAACGGCTCGGCCGGTTGTGTCCGTGTTTCGTTCAACACGCGCTCCGCGATGATGCGATCGCGCGCGCGGATCTTCGCCAGGCGCGCAATGTCGGCCGCAATCTGCGCATCGACCGACAGCGGTTCCGCTCTCGCGACCTCGCCCGGATCGGGCCGCTCGATGCGATTCGGCTGACTGCGCTCGGCCTCTTTCGGCTGCTGCGCGGTGCTCGCGTCCTGCCGGCCTTTGGGAAGATCGGCCCTCGTGTCCGACGACACGCCGTTGCCGGCCGGTTCGGTCGCGGGCGCTTGCACGGGATCGCCCGAGGCTTTCGGCGTCGATCGCGCCGCTCCAAGTCGATCGGGTGCGACTTCGGAGCTCGGCCCGGATGATCCGCTCGTTGCGGCCGGGGTGCTCGTACCGCCACCCCCTTGCGCGTTTTCTGAAGAAGCCATGCTGTTACCTCCGCAAGCTATTGCTGAATTTCAGCGACCGCGCCGGCCGGCATCATCACGCGGTCATAGACCTTGTTACACAACGCCTCGATTTCCGCTTCCGTCACAGGTTCCTTCGGAAGCACGACATCGCTGAAGTCGAGAGAGAGATCAGACAAGTCGAGCGAGGCGAGATCCAACACATCCTCCGCGTCCACCGGCCGACTCGTTGGCGTGGCGGCCGGCAGCGGCGCGGGCTGCTGCGCCGCTATTTGAATCAGTGGCACCGGCGGCGCTGGTATATAGCGCTTGGTAAAGCGAGGGTCGCCGCCGGCGAATGGCTTGCGCGCGCGGATCGGGTTCATGCCGCTCACCACGACAATCGCTTCATCTATCGGCATGCGCAAGATTTCTTGCGGGAGCATCAGCGGTCTCCGTTGGTCCGATTCCGTCTGCGATCGACTTCGATCGTCCCAACCCCAGGTTCCGCGCCTTGACCGGGATTTCGCCTTGACTGTTTGATTCCCGAGTATGCTGGACAGCTTCTCGGCTCCTTTTACGTCGGCGGCCGCGGGCGTGTAGAAGATCGCGCACCCGAAGTTATCCGAGAATGCCTTGGCGCCGTCAGTCGTATATTCCCGCGCAAGCTGCGCCTCGCTTTGAAAAAGCGCCAGGAGTAGCAACCCATAGGATCGGATGTAAGGTATTCCCATCTCGATCGCGGGCACCTTTTTGATCGTGGCGAACTCGTCCATGCCGAAAAGCACTCGATAGCGGTGCTTCTCATCCTGTCCGAATTCCACGTCCGTGTTGACATCGACTGCTTGCTGAAAGAAAAGTCGCAGGACCGGCGACACCGTTTCGATGTCGGCCGGTTGCACGCCGAGATAGATACTCAGCGGCTCTTCACGCAACTTACGGAGATCAAAACTGTTACCGCTGACTACTGCCGCTGTCAGATCGTTGATGAACGGAGTCAGGCCCGCCGCGACTGTCTGCGAGATGCCGGACGCAGTATTCTCGGCACTGTTAGCGAAGGCAGTCAGCGACATGCGGGCTTCCGGGTGCAGCCCGCCGAGCTTGGCCGGATCACTCGTCAGCGTTTTGCACCAGCGCTGTAAACCCGTTCCATCTGCGCCGACCAACGAAAGCGCGCGAATGCGCGGCAACGTCGGCGTCTCCCCAACCGAGTAGCAGTAGAGCGCCAAGCCGATCGCAAGTTGCCGGGCCTGGAGCGGCCAGAAGTCATCACCCTTACCGAGCTGGATCAGGTAATTGACGATGCGTTGGACATCCGCCACCAGAAAGGCCGGATCACTCGACACATAGTGAAAGCAGTTATAGCAGTGACTGCGATGGTCGCGCGGCGCGAAGTTGAGCAGGTACACCTTTTGACCGTGGGCCGCGCGAAACCCTGCCGTGCGATCGTAGAGCTGTCGTTTAACATCGAGTGCGACCAGCGACCCCCGCCAGGTGAGGGCATTCGGGATCATGATGCCTTCGCTCTTGCCGCTCCCGGTCGGCGCGGCCACATAAGCATGCGGGCTTACCAACGGCGACGCACCGTACATCAGAAAGCGCTGACCCCGTTGACCGACGATGATCTTCGAGCCGTCATCATTGAAAAGACCACGGCGGCGCATCTCGAACCACTGAGCCCATTTGGCGTCCCCGTGTAGGCTCTGCGGCTTCGGCCTCAGCAACGGCGCGATCGGTAGCGTCATTGCCAAAATTCCGACGAACGCCGAAACGTACAACCACGCTTCGATGCGAGGATTAGCGCTGTACCAATACCAATAGCTGTACAGCGTGAGAGGTGAGGCGGTGCGCACCGGCGCGGCGCCGCTCGCGGCCAGAAAGAACGCGCCGCCGATCCACGCCGCGGCGGCCAGGGCCGCAGGCAGCGCGGCCGCGACCGCGATGGCCTTAAATGATGCCCTTCCGTGCGGCCAGCGGGTCATAGTAGATCTCGCTGATGATTCGTTTCTTGCGCACGCCCGTGCTCGAGGTGGGATCAACGAGCTCGCGGACATGCATCTGGATAACGATGTCCACCGATGCCTTCAGTAGCGCCAGGATTTCCACTTGTGTCATCGTGCCCACGTCCGGGCTCTGACGCACCAAACGCGCCATTCGATGGAAGGCTTGCGCGCAGTGTCCGGCATGGACCGTCGTAATCGTTCCAGGATGGCCGCTAGATGCGGTCGATATGAATTCGAGCGCGGTACTGTCGCGCAGCTCAGCCAACAAAATCCTGTCGGGCTTCATCCTCATGCACGACTTCAGGAGCGCGACCGCATCGTGGGTTTCAGTCGCGATCAGGTGAACTTTGTTCGGGTGATTTGGCAGCAGCAGCTCTCGCGTATCTTCAATTGTGACGATGCGCTCATGCTTCGGGATGTGCTCGATGATCGTTCTGGTGAATGTAGTTTTCCCTACACCTGTTTGACCACTGATGATGATGTTCTTCTTTCGATGAACGGCTTCAGTGAAGAAATCCCACCATTCACCCTTCAGCTTGTGTTGCAGCAACACCCGATCATCGAGCGGTAACCGCTTCTCTTCGTCCGTCAGCTCGCGCATTTCGCCGCCGAGCTCGTCGGTAAAGCCGATGGCCTCGTAGTCCTCGCGCGTGCGCGTCGCCTGCGAGGGGACGCGGATCGTTACGGCAACGATGCCCGGCTCTACGGTCGGCGGCAGAACGATTTGAACGCGCTCGCCTTGCGGCAGTGTTCCCGAGAGAATCGGTTGTTTCTCATTGCAAACAGCTTCGTTGTATGTCGCCGTAAGTTGAACGAACTCTCGCAACCATTCGAGCGTTATGGCGTCCTCGCGTGAATGCCTCCACCCGGAATCGGTCTCGGTGACCACCTCGCCCGGGCGGTTAATCACCACTTCTGTAACACCCGGCTCATTGAGGAATTTCTGCAAGGGTCGCAGCGCCTGGCGCAGCGGCGCATCGCGCAGCGCTGGAACGGATGCGAGCTGCGCAGCCGGTCTACTCATTGGAGGCGACCGGCGGGGCGCGGTATGCATACACCGAACGAAAGTCAAGATCCCTCGCAACGAACACCTTCACAAGCTCGCCCTGGTTCTTCACGATCGTGGGCGGGATGTTTAGATTCGCCCCCAATGCCACCGACGCCGCTTGAGTGCCGGTGCTGGTCGTATTTGTCGGGACGAAGATTTGATTCTGATTAGCCCGTGCCGTCAGGAACGCCAACGAGTCGTCAAGTGAGCTGAAGAGAATGGCGGCGCCGTAGCGCTGCCAAAAGTGATTGTCTACATACCCATCGACGCCGGCGCGTCCAAGGGAATCCGTCGCCGGCGAGTCAAGCTCAATAATGACGCCGCTCGGAGTCTTCGCGCGCGTCCAGACGATCCCGAGCCGGGCCTGCCCGGTGCGGACATTGCTTCGATACTCCCCGGTGAGCTCCGTGCCTCGATCCAGCACGACGGCTTTCCCATCATCTCCGACGACATCAGCCGAGATCGTGCAGCGAGTCATCCCCGCTACGTCGGTGTTGATCGCTGTTTCCAAAACGCAGTCAATCAACTTTCCCTGAGCAATGAACAGCGTCCGATCCGGGAGGCGCGCCGCCGACGCGCCCGCGAGCACGGTCGGCCGCAAGATCGCGCCAACGCCGTTGCGATCGCTGTCTGTCGGTTTCTCGGATGGATCGGCCGCCGATGGCCGCTGTTGAGACGCGGCCGCAGCGAGATAAGCGGGCAGGAGCGATTGCGAGTCGGTAGCCATGACCGTGCCGTCCGTGCGCAAGCCCGGCAGACCGGGCACCTCACGCGGCCCGGCGGCCGCGGCGCGCGTGGATCGAACATCGAAAATCACTGTTTTTGATCGCATCCGCTTTTCCAGCGGAGTTAGTTCGTGTGCGCCGTGGGCCGCTCCACCAGGCGCGGCGCTGGGATCAACTGCCGGCACGACTTGAATATCCTGCGATGGAGCCGGAGGCTTCGGCGGCTCCAATGCGCTCGCCGAGGCCTCCAGGGGAGCAACGACCCCCGCCGGACGGTTGTCATCGAACCGCTGCTCGCGTGTTGCGTGAGGATCGTTGCCCGCGAGCTTAGGCGCGGAAGTTGGGCGGTTGACAATCCACATCAGCCCGAGCAGCGCCAGGATTCCGCCGGCGAGCGCGATGAGCTGGCCACGCGATTGATAGCCTCGCGGATTGACGGGCGGAATGCCCCGTTCGCCCTCGATGGCGCTCGGCCGCTCTGCCGAGGCGGCCTCGCGATCCGCAGCGTCCACGCTAGCCGAGCCGCTTGCACCTTTGCGACGGTCGAAGAATCCCATGCCTAATGCCCCTTGTTCAGACGCTCGCCGCCGCGTTCCGTCGCACCGCTCGTGGGTTCTGGCGTATACATGTCCGGGTTCTCGTTCCAGATACACGCCACGGTCTTCCCCTTTCTCAGCGTGAATCGGTGCGCAACACGCTCGACCACCATCACATCTTTCTCGAAATGCTTGTTCGCTATGCTCTCGGTGCGGTCCTCATTGACAACAAAGACTGCCGGCAGATCCTGCTCTGCGAAGAACCGAAAGTAAGTAAACACGCCGTCGTCCCACGCCTCGTAAGGAGCGATGGCGCCGGAGCCCTGGTAGAAATACGCCCGATTTATCGGCTTCTGCGGGACTTTGGCGAGCGCCAGGAGGCGCGCCCGCTCTTCGGCGCTATGTGCGTTGGCGATCCGCTCTTGCAGATCCGCGCGCGCGCGCGCCACCTCTGCGGCCGCCTGCTCTTCTTTCGGGTAATGAAAGCGAAGCACGAACACCTGCTTGGGATCGACGGCATAGGAACCGTCGATGTGCTTTCCCGCCGGCGGCTTCGCCCTCATATCAAAGCTGTATGTATGGCGATCCGTCACAATCAACAGGTTTGTGTCCGGTTGCTGCTCGGTCGGCTTGATAATCACAAAGTCGCCGTGCTCTGTCACATCCCATGCATCCGCATACCCTGCTGACGTTCTTTCCACCTTTTCATCCGGGCTGAAGAAGACCGCGATTTCGTACCCGTAGAACGCGGTGAGCTCATAGACCTGGTTCGGGTCGTAATCCACGTCTCGGATTCGGCTGTCGGTAGGACCGGGCGGTGGCGCTTCCGAGCCAAATGCGATGCGTACCGAGCAGAGCAACAACAGTGCGGCCGCCGCAGCGACACCCGATCGCGTCATTATTCTTTGCCTCCGTCCGACGCCACTTCTTCGTCCGAACGCCAGGATGTCTCTTGAAATCCGAGCGGGTTCACGGCGCGAGCGGCTTCGCTCGCCGGCGCGGCCGTGTATTCAAACTCAATCGTTGAGATCATGTGCCGCTTGGTCTCGATGCCGTTTTTCCGCTCTGTAATGACCGAACGGATTTGGCCGATGTTCGGCGCCAAGAACGTCACGTTCGTGATTTTCACCTCCGCTGTACCGAGCTCGCCGTAGCGCGCGTAGGGGCTCGTCGGACTGGAAAGCTGCCACTCGCTTTTTAACTTGATCCGCTCTTTTGGAGCGGATAGCAGAACGAGTTGATCGAAGTTAGTCTGGACCTGCTGGCGCGTGTACGACTGGCGCAGCATCACGTACTTGCGCAAGAAATACCTGTTCATCACCTCGTCTTGGCCGAGCTTCGCGTCCCTAACCCGGATCACGTTATCCACGATGCCCGTCGCTGAATCCACCCTAACGAGGTAGGGCTCAACGCGCCGGAGAGGGGTCATCGCAGCGACCGCGAGCGCGAGCAACGCCGCGACGGTACACGCGCCGCCAGCAACCACCCAGGCAGCTCGCCGCGATTTCATCGCACTTGCTACACGGTCATCGTCCCAGGACCGCGCGGCGCGGAAATAAGCCTCTTCTTCTTCCTTGGTGACACGCAGATCACGAACGTCCGCAGCCATCGCTCGCTCCCTTGTCTGAAACGTAGCCCGTGAGCGTGCGGCCGTTGATGGGCTTCTTCGCCTTGCCGTCGCAGACCGGCGGCGCCGGCGGGCTCGTCTTGCAGCCGGCCAGCAGTACGGCGGCGATAACGACGGCCGTCATAAGCATCCCCTTCCCTTTCATCCTTGTGCCCTCTTCTTTTCTCTTACCGACCTGGTTCGATCCGATTGGTCCCATGCATTCGGCCACGCACCCATTGCAGGCTCCGCGTTGTCAGAGTCGGAGGCAGCCCGAGACCGGCCCGCTGGAAGTCGCGGCTCAACCGCCGGTCTTGCCACCCGCGGATACCGCTGTACGCTGAGAACGGCGAGCCCAAAACGGCGCGGCCACGCGCCATCGCCCAACCCACTCCACCGAGGGTGCCTATCTGCACTCCGTTTGCGAGTGCAGAAGCAATCGAACCTGTCTGCATCAGCGTGAGAAAGACCGCCCCGCCCACAATCAGCAAAGGGAACACCGCCGTAAACTGCGGTGTCGCTACGTTAATGGCGGCCAGCGAGGCAGTCGCGGCGGCTTGAAAGAACGTCATCCCGAGAGCGACGATCGCGACTGCGACCACGTAGGTGAACAAGCCATTCAGGGCTTGCGACAACCAACTTACGAACAACTGCCGGGTGGACTCAAACAGAAGACAGGCGATAAAGAGCGGCCCGAGAGCGAGCACGATCGACAGCGCGACCTTGCTGAGCAAGATCAACGCTGCTGCGTATCCGACCAAGACCACCGTGAAGATCCACACGATGATTGCTTGGAGCAATAACCCTAGAGAAATGATTGGAGAGGTGATCGACATAGCGTCCGTGAATCGTTGGCCTGTTTGGGTCCCTTGCTCGAGCGCCTGGTCAAGCGAATTGCCCGTCGCCGCCGTCGTCCCGGACGGAACGAGGACGCCGGCGAGCTGGTCGGGAGTGCGGAAGATCGTCTGCGCGATCTCCGGGGTGTACACGGCCGTATTCAGGGCGAACGTGCCGATTAGAACAATTTTTAGAATACGTGTTACGCCATCTGACATCGGTTCTTGAATGAGGCCCCGCCACATGGCGAGGCCCCACAGCACCACGTACACCGTAACCAACACATCAAAGACCGGGCGCACGCTGGTTGCGATACGGCTGGCACCGTTCGCGAAGAAATTGACGAATACCGCATCGACACTCGCGAAAAAGTCGGTAATCAGCATGGCCCGCCGCCTTCTCTTACTGCGCCGGTTGAGTCGGGAACTTCGGCTGCGGAATGGGCGCGTGTTGTGCTTCGATCAGGCCCGCGGCGGCCGCGTTCTCACAGTCCGGGCTTGCCGTGGTTTGAGTCTTGCAGCGTTCCATTGTGGCCTGACGCTCCTGCGGATTGTCTTTGAAGAATTGGACCGACCGCGGCGCCGGCTCCTTGGCGCAGCCGCCGATCGCCAGCATTGCCCCGACGATCAAAACCCGAGTCACATTTGTCATCATTCAATTGCTCTCCCGTCAGAACGCGGCCGTTGGAAATGTCGCGGTCGGGATCGGGGCGCGCTGCGCCGCCGAGAACCGCTCCAGAGCCCGTTGCTCCTGTTCGTTGTGGGCCATCTGTTGCTGATAGGCTAGTAGTTGAATCCGATTGGTATCGTTCGCTGTCAGCACTTGCTCGGCCGAGATCCGGGCTTGCAGCTCCGACATCGCCTTGGGGTCGTTCGCGCTCCCAATCGAGGACATCAGACTTTCCACGTTGGGTACGCGATTCGTTGTCGTCTGATAGGCGGTCTCGGCCATCGCGCGCTGCGTGGCGAGCTGCGTCATCGTGCGACTCAACTCTGCATCCGCATCACTGCCGCCGGCGAAGTAGCCGGGCGGCAGCGTCGAGAGGGTTCCCCGCAATGCAGTGATTCGCGCACTCAAAGCGCTGTATCCCGTCACGATACTGCCGTTATATAGATTGTAGATTTGCGAGAAATCCCCCGGCAGAGCCCGTCGGTCGCTGAGCTGCGCCGGGCCGTTCAATAAGCCCCCGAGACCGCGCGAGCCGGTCATGGCATTGTAGGTATTGGTGAGCTGCGTAATCTGATTGACTTCGTTCTGAAGGCTTTGAACCATCTGCGAATACTGCTGTGCCCACGAGAGCACCTGCTGTATCTGCTGTGTAAGAACAGCAATGTCAGTTACGGGAATCTGCGAACGCGCGGGTCCGCCCGCCAACATGGTCAGGGCCGCCGCAGCGGCGAGAAGTGCCTTCTTCATGTCCGTCTCCGTTCGTGAAAAATCGGAAGCCACAAGGCCGGATCGTCCCCGACTTCTGGCAGAATGCGATCGAGTAAAGCGATGTTGGCGGCCGTCCCCGACAACACGGCCAAATCGTCGTCAAAGCCCGTCAAATCGAGCTCGCAGATCACCGCGTTATCGCCCTGTTTGACCACGAAGCGCCGGCCCGACTCCGACAGAGACCGAATCACTTCAAACTCGCCTTCTGTACAACCCAGGCCCTGCACGTAGTCCTCTTTACGCGCGTTGAGATTCGGCAAGAAGATTTTCGTCGGGGTTTGCTCTGTGATGGTATGAGCGATGCGCGACTTCAGAGAGTCCTTCGGGCTTTGCGTGACCAGGCCCAGGAACCAGTCCTTTTTTCTGTCTGTCTTGAAACTGTCGCCGATTTCCGCTTCAAAAAACGGATCATCGAGTGCTTTCCACCCTTCATCAATGATGACGCCGCCGCGGCGGCCATCCTTCAACGCTTTGATGCGGTGATTCAGGTACATCATCATCGGCGTGCGCACCGCCTCATCATCCAAGAAGTGCGTCATGTCGAAACCGAACAACCGCGAGACAGACAAATCGAGCAGATCGGCCGGATTGTCGAAAACCCATGATAGTGGGCCGGCGCCCCGGTCGGTGTGAACCCATCTCAAGAGCCGGGCCGCGATATTGTTGTCCGCCGGCGGCTCGAGGTACGCCATCACGCTCGCGAGTCGGCGGTTAGCTGAGTCGAGGTGAAACACACCAGCCACCGCACGGTCGATCTCCGTGTTCTCACGCGCGGAAAACGGCCGCTCCGATCGCACGAGCACGCGCACGAGCTCCTGGACAAAAGCCACATTCCCCGCCGTCGGGGCGCATGCGAACGGGTTCAGCCCGGTCGGCTCTCCGCGCTTGAGCGCGAAATAGCGGCCCCCAAGAGCCCGGATGCACAGCTCGCCTCCCCTATCCTTGTCGAAGTAGATCAGCGTCACTCCGAACTTTTGCAACATCGTTGCGATGAACATCACCAACACGGTTTTACCCGCGCCTGTGGAGCCGAAGACCGCAAAATGCCCGATGTCTCTACGATGTAGATTGAAGTAGTACGGGGCGCCGCTTGCGGTTTTGAGCAGTGCTAGGGCCGGTCCCCAATGGTTCCCGTCCCTTTTCCCGCTCGGGTAGTTGTGCCAAGACGAGAAACCAATGAAATTCCGGCTCGTCATGTCCGAGGGGCGCGTCCGATCCCCGAAGTTTCCCGGTAGCATCGAGTAGAAGGCCGGCTCGCAACCCAAGTCTTCACGCGCCACGACCGCGCCGCTGTCCGCGAGCGCGCGGCGAGCCTCGCCCACGTAGCCCTGCAACGAGCGCACGTCCGGCGCTTTCACCATCATCGCTACGTGATGCGTACCCATCGCAAAACGATTGCTGGCAAGTCCTTCGATTGCGAGTTGTAGCGCTTCCGTCTCGCTGACCGCATCGTCTTCCGTGGATTCCATCCGCGCGTACTGTCGTTTCAGCGCGCCCCTTGCCGCCGCCTTGTCTAAGAATGCGAAGGACTGCGCGAATACAAACTCAAACGGAGCGCGCAGCAGCTCGTTCAATTGACCCGGAAAGCTCGGATCGGGGTATTCCTTCCAGGCCAACATGGCCCCATAGACCTCGCCGGCAGCGCCGCGGAGCTCCACAGTCTCCCGCCCGACCGTAATCCGCGAAGTTTGCAACGTCCCCGAGATGTCCGCGCGCAGGAGGGGCATGCGCTGGTGCTCGCCGTTTACGACATACCCGTAGAACTCCAACGGCTCAGAGCACAGTAAGGCGCCGGCCGGGGCTTGCGCGCGATCATCGCCGCGATATTCCTTGCCCGTTCGTCGGTCGAATGCATAGACCCCCAAGCGCTCCGGCCCATAGCGCCGCAGGTACTTTTCGATTTCTGAACTGAATGCGCCGATCTTCTCGACGGCGGCCGTGTTGCGCGCAAGCATTGTGCGATTGAGTAATCGCGCTTTGTCGCGTGTCGCGGGGTCCAGTCGCTCCGCGGCCCGTGCTACGGCCGACGGCTCCGGCCGATAGACGATCGCCATATAGAGCTCGTTGACGTGCATCCGACGCTTCGCGACGCTCTGCCGGTAACGAGCGTCGAATCCTTGCGCGAACCCTGGCTGAAACTCCCCACCGACATACTCGCCGGTTGCACGGCGAACAATGTAGGACCACAGCGCAAGATGTGGACTACTGACGTTGCGCATGAACAGCGCGAGCTGTTCATGCCACACCTCGATCTCATCATCATGTGCGGTCTCGTGCGCGATCCCCTCTATTCGATATGTCTGGATGTAATCGCCCTGGTGCGTCTTGAGCGTGTACGGATCGACATGGGCGCTGAAGGGGATATGTTTAGCCGCCGTTACTTCGCGGGCCAGCAACGCCGATTGTGATTGTGACCGCAGCGGCATGGTGTTGGCGGCCCTCCTTAAAAACGCCGCTTCGAGTAGGGTGCGCGCGATGATGCGCGCCAGGTGGGGCGGCTGCCCAACGTCTCGAACACGTTGGATAGCCATAGCCCGATGATCCGAAAGGCATGCGGATCATATTTCGTGATTGCCCAGCAGATCGCGTGAATGGGCACCGCCATACCCAACGCCCACAACGAATCGGTGAATACGAAGGCGTACATCGTGACGATGACGTTGGCGATCACTGCGGCAAAGTGCGTTCCGCCGAAAGTCGCCGGCCGGCTGACGCCCAGGAAAACCTTGTCCTGTGGTATAGGCATATCCTGCCGACAAGGCGACAGCTCGGGGGAGCTGTCGCCTTGTCCCTCCCCTTTTTCAAAACAGTGCGACGATTTTAGGCGCGATCGTCCGGGCACCGAACAGCAACACGGAGCCTATTAGGATCTTCACAAACAATTGACCGCTGAGCCGGCCGAAGTAGACCGCTATCCCACACCCGATCAGCAGTATCGTCAGCAGCGAGAGCAGCAGCCCCGGGCTGAAGATGTTCAAGACCCACGTCGCTGTGGTCTCCGCTTCCGACAAACTTCCGCCGGCGCCAGCGTGCGCGAGCTCCGTTTCAGCAAGGGCCATGCAGGACAGGAGATAAGCACTCAGCCTGCGCGTCCCCGTCTCAATCAATCGCGTTTTCATCACAAGGGCTCTCCTTCATCGAACGGACATCGTGTTAGTTCGGAAATTCCCGCAATTGTTGAGCTGCGCGTTCCCCGTTTCGTTGTGGCCTGGTATGGGGAGCAGCCTGATACACGCGGCCGACATACCCATTGTCAAAGCCGAGCGTGTAAGTGCCGGTGTTGTAACAAGACAGTGCGCGCGCGATCCGATCCTGCTCGCCGCTCTCAGATCCGGCGTGCAAATAACACGGTATCAGAACGCGCGCGGCGAGCTGGAGATTACGGCATGGCGTGAAAACCTCCACCCATGAGGCGCGGAGGTGTCTAATAGTAGTGTTGTTGAGCATGCCGAGGCCGGCATCGAAGCTCCATCCTGCCCTCTCGAGGCGCCGGGCCACTTCGATTGCCTCTTCGGCGGTGGCCGGTTGACGCGAGAGGTGCGCCGGCCCGTTCAGATGGATTGCGAACGGGTTGCCCCGCGATTCGTAAGTGACGATCGCGGCCATCGTCTGCGGCGCCACTTCCGGGCAGCAGACCATCGACAGCGCGATCACGTCTATCATCGTGACGCGCCTCCAGGCAACCGAGCTCTCCACGATGGGAGAGCATCCCTTCTGCGCATCCGGCGCTCCCGATCCCCAAAATTTTTTCGTTCTTCGTTCGTGAACCACGCCCTTTACGCGATGGGCCGAACGACGTAATGCACTGCGACTAAAGTTTATACTCCGAAGCAATCGCTTTGGAATAGGTTATTTGACAGTAGCGCACGTTCCCTTTGCACCGAGCGCTCACAGCGATGCCTTCGTGCTCGGTTTTGGATCAAGTGTTACAGGCGTGCCCAAGTACGTGATCGAAAGATGTATGGTGCCCCGGCCATCTACAGCGATTGCCGTCGATATTCGTGTCCCGACTACCGCGTTGGCACCCGACGGCAACGCCCGACGCAGGGCATCCATCGCGTCTTGATGATCCGGGCCGTCCCTCTCCAACAGTTTGCGTAAGGTCCCGCGCTCGGAGACTTCGACCAAGGTCGTAGTCTCGACCGCCGGGTATGTCTCGACGATCTTGTATCCCTGTGGACATTCGACGGTGTAGATCATAGTCGCGTCTTCCTACCTTAGCCTCGTCGCGCCCGCCTCCGCCAGCCCGCATTTCGAGCGCGATCACCCAATTATTCCCCATTGACAGCCGCACCTTGTTGTGTGCAGCGCATGGGCGCGATCGGCACTCTTCTTTATATGGCGCGTCTCCTTGCAGCCGCGCGCGCCGACAAACATTTGCAGGCCCATTCTGCACGGCCTGCTCGCCAGCACAACGCCTCGCGGCGTCCTTCACGGTGTTCCGGTCCTGCGGATGCACTCGCGATCTCTCCGGCCGCGCACGTAGGGCCCGCGCCAGTTCGGCGCGCTGTTAGATGCAAGGAGAATCGCCATGTCAACACAGAAACAAACACAATCCGCCGCGGCGGAACCCGCCGGCGCCGGCCTTCGGTACGATGCGTTTCAGGTAGAGGACGCCGCCAACGGTCACAAATCCTACTGGACCCGCGTGGGTGTTGCCTTTCCGCATGCCGACGGCAAGGGCTTTAACCTGGTCCTGCGGGCCTTGCCGCTCGATGGGAAAGTTGTCCTTCGGCAACATGAACCGAAGTCAACAGACGAAACGCGCTGATCGCGCATACGCTTCGATGCGGCTCTTCGGGGCCGCATCCTTTTGTTTTTGTTTATCCAGTTTCCGCCGCATTCCGAGGCTGTATGGACGAGTCGGCCTGATGAGCGCGAGTATTACCCCATGCGTCTCTTTCATATCAGAAAGTTGTCAGACTCGAACGCGGATTTCTCCATTCATAGCTCGTGCTACGACTGTGAGCGAAAAGCCAAGACGCCGGCGCGGGAATTGTTGGCACAATACGGTGATCTTTCCATGAGTACGATCCGCAAGCACGCTGTCTGCAAAGGCTGTAAGTCTCACCATGTCGTTTTGTGGGAGATGGACTTGTTGGATTGACAGACTACAACACCCTAACAGCCCCGTGACCTTCAGACTTCCCACCAGGGCGCGCCGCCGGCGGCGGCCGGGCTCTACTCGCTGACGCTCACCGACCCCTGCAGGGGGTCGGCCATCCGGTAACGATCCCTCGCGCCTGCGCGCTCCGCTTGCTCAGACAGCTCGCGGGGGCTGCGCCCCCCTGTCCGGCACGCGCGGATTTGCAAGAAGCGGATCCACGCGCGCCTCGAGCTCGACCCCCCGCATCGACGGCGCCGATCGGCGCCGGGGTTTTCTCAACTGCCTGACCCGATCGGCTCTTCGTGCCAAGGGCCGCGGATCGACCCGTGTCCTCGCCGGA
>Ga0070741_10013221_pt1 | contig 14653 bp, 16 predicted proteins | sample Coa_R1_4_FD_66440 | JGI IMG/M metagenome (GOLD analysis project Ga0070741, IMG submission 66440) | Surface soil microbial communities from Centralia Pennsylvania, which are recovering from an underground coalmine fire - Coalmine... | ecosystem: Environmental > Terrestrial > Soil > Unclassified ...
AGGTGCTCGCGCGTGCGGTCCACGATCGGCCCCATGCTCTCCACCACGGCGAAGTCCTGGCTGTTCACCCCCTCGATGCCCGACCAGTCGCCCGCCCGCATCGCCGCGCGGTCCTGCAGGTGCTGGTTCTGCCGGTTGCGGCGCGGCCGAAACGCGGCGTCCATGTGGAACTGGTCGCGGTGGTTGTCCACGAGCGGCCCGTTCCGATTGAAGCGCAGGCTGAAGAAGTAGTTGTGCTCGTCGTCAATGGGCACCCACGCCTGCTGCACCCGCACCTCCTGGCCGCCCGGCACGGTCGAGATGCCCGCCCGCAGCGGCGGCGTGAACACGTAGAACGGCGCGACCCAGATCGTCACGCGCACGTACTTCTGCCTGTCCGCGCCCACGTCCGGCTTGCGGATTGCCGCGTAGCGGAAGCCATAGGCCGTGTCCTGCGTCTCCAGGCGGGGGCTGAGGTCCCTGGGGCGGCCGCGGATGGCCGACGAGTGCAGGTAATCGGAGTGCGCCGAGTCAATGCTGCCCTCGACCCCTTGCAGGTAGTTGCAGTCCTGCAGCACCTTGGTGACCACCCGGCTCTCCGCGGGCGCCTGCGTCCAGGGGAAGCGCGGGACCGGCGGCTGCCGCTCCGGCGGCCCCATGTAGGCCCAGATGAGCCCGGCCACCTCGTGCGTAGCGTAGGCGACGTGCCGCAGGCGCTGCCGGAAGGCGCTCTCGGGCGGCTCGGGCGGTGTCTCCAGCACGGCCCCGTCCACGCCGATCTTCCAACCGTGGTAGATGCAGCGCAGGCCGCAGTCCTCGCTGCGCGCGTAGGCGAGCGAGGCGCCGCGGTGCGGGCAGTATTCCGCGAGCAGGCCCACGCGCCCGTCGGCGGCGCGGTACGCCACCAGGTCCTCGCCCAGCAGCCGCACGCGCTTCGGGTCGCCGCCCGGCTCTGGCAGCTCCTCGGCGAGCAGCGCGGGGAACCAGTAGCAGCGCAGCAGCGCGCCCAGCGGCGTGCCCGGCCCCACGCGCGTCAGCAGCTCGTTCTCTTCGCGCGTCAGCATCGCCCTTACAGCTCCAATGTGCTCGGCGCGAACAAGTCTTCCAGCTTCAGCTTCTCGGGCGTCAGCCCCTGCTCGTGCGAATACTCGACGATGGTTTCTAGCATCGGCCGGTTCGCCTTCAGGCCATACGGGTACGGGTCGTCGCCGAAGATCGCGCGCGTCTGCGCCAGATACTCGCGCCCGAAGATCAGGCCCGACGGGATGCTCTCGGCCAGCCGCTCCTGGGCGTACTCCTTGGCCTTCACGAAGGCCATGTACAGGTTGAACGCCAGCCACGGGTACTGGCGGTACACGTCGCCGCGGATGACGTAGGTGTGGTTCGCGGGGATGTAGCCGTGCGTGCGATAGAAGCGGATGCCTTCCGCGATCGGGTCGGGGAACAGCGGCCGCACCTTGCTCCAGTCGGCGCCGCTCGCCCGAATGCGCGTCGAGCGATCAATGACGTTCGTCTCGCGGCGGAACGCCCGCCCCACCGGCGCGGCGTCAATCTCGTGGTTCACGAGCATCGAGGCCAGGCTCTTGTCGGGGGGCACACGCTGGAAGGAGATGCCCTCGGGCGGCCGGAAGCCCGTCGCGCCGCCGTGGCTCAGCTCCTCGGTGCGCTCCATGTACCAGTGCACGCGGTACTGCGAGACGCCGAAGTCATGCTCCAGAATGCCGCGCGTCCACAGCGCTGCCGTCTGCTGGTACTCGCCCACGCCGATCCGCTTGTCCACCAGGTCGCCAGGCTCGCGCACCCCCGCGTCCACGTGTACCGATAGCTCCATGTGCATGAAGCGCCGTGCCGGGAAAGCCGGAATGGCGATCATGTCCATGCCGCGCGAGCGCGCGATCAGGTACGACGACAGCGACATCTCGGAGATCTGGAACTCCTGGAAGTTGAGCTGCCGCCAGAACGTCTCCGAGGGGTCGGACACCGTGGGGATCAGCTCGACGCCCTCGGGCTGGATCGTGCCGTCCATGAGCGGCTTCACCCGCTCGTTCACGGCCGAGATGAAGGACAACTGCACTCTAGGCATGGCACCCGCCTCTCGTGCGCTCGACAGCTCGCGGCTGGTCGGGCGGGCGCCGCCGCGCGGCCCGGCATGCCCGCGGCCGTAGTCTAAGTGAACGCCGCGCGCGCGGTCAAACGGCGGCTTGCGGCGGGGGCACCATGCTATCCTTTGGCACGAGTCTGTCCCCCACTGAGCTCGCTCGCCAGCTCGCGGCCCGCCGCAAGCCAAAGCCCGTGGGCTGTCCGGTCTGTGGAACGCCCGCCCTTCAACCGCGCCATCGCCACGCCAGCTGCGGAAGGATAGAAGATTGCGGTAATGCACGACTTGAAGCTGAGCGCGGAGCAGGTCACCGCTGTCCGCTGTACCCTTCAGGCGCCCGGAGCCGGCGCGGGGGTAGCGTGGTGCGATGAACAGGTCCGTGACTTCTCCATCCGGCTGGAGCTAGCCGTCGAGCACGCTCTCCGCGCCGCGCACCCGTACGCGAGCGACGCGGAGATCAGCTTCGCCACCGCCGCCTACTGGGCCGACATGCTGGACGAGGTCTGCGAGCTCCGGACCGCGCGCGTCGGCCATCCCCAGCGGCGGTGATGAGCCCCCGCAGTATCCCGTCGCAGCCGACCAATACCGCTGAGGGCCCCTATCGGAATGATGCCAGCCTCGGCAGGAGCGGACTCATCATCCCGGCGTAGGACCTTCGGACGACCTGATGATGTTATGAATTCGCGCGGAGGAACATGTGACGACTCCACCAGCTAAAGCAGGCGGCTTCTCAGCCCACCCCGGCTGTTGCCGAGGTTACCGACTGAAGGCTCCGTCCGAGCCGTAGGATATTCAGCGCCGCGTTGTGATCGCGGTCTAAGACACAGCCACAGGAGCAGCGGTGCACGCGATCCGCGAGAGTCTTAGGCACAGCCGGCAGCGCGCCGCACTGGCTACACGCCTGCGACGTGTTCCGCGCGGGGACGGCCACGACTTGCACGCCAGCCTCTGCCGCTTTGCTGTGCAAGATACCGAGGAACTGTCCCCACGCCGCATCGAGGGTGCTTTTCGCCAGCCGCGAGCGGGCGATGCCGTGAATGTTCAGTGCTTCGACGGCGATCAGGCCGTACTCGGAGACCAGGGCGCGCGCCAGCTTGTGATGCCAGTCCCGCCGCTGATTGGCCACGTGTTGATGCAACCGAGCGAGGGCAGCGACGGCCTTGCGGCGGCGAGCGCTCCCCTTCTTGCGTCGGGCGACGCGGCGCTGTGCTCGCCGCAGGGCAGCGGCCGACTCCCGCAAGAAGCGGGGCGGCGCCACCGCCACCCCATCCGAGCGGGTGACGAAGGCGGTGAGGCCCAGATCAAGCCCGACGCTCGGTTCAGCGGGGCCATACGACGGCGCGGCTCCGAGGTCGCAGGACAGGATCACGTACCAGCCACCTTGCGCGCGCTTCAGGCTCAGGGTCTTGATGCGGCCCTCGGTGGGGCGGTGGAGCTTGACCTTGAGGCGTCCGACGTGTTGCACGTAGACGCGCCCGGCCGCCGGATCGAACGCGCACCCATCCCCGAGTGCTGGAAACTCTACCGTGTCGAAGCGGGACCGGCTCTTGAAGCGGGGGTAGCCCCGCGCGCCGCGTCGGAAGAAGGCCGCGAAGCTCTTGTCCAGGCGGCGCAAGGTGGCCTGGCAGCTAGAGAAGCTGGTCGGGGCCAGCGCCGGAATCTCGCGGCGCAGGGCCTTCAGTTCCGCCGACTGCTGACCGTAGCTGACCGACACGCGGTTCTGGCGCCAGGCGATGCGACGCTGCTCCACCGCGGCGTTGTACAGCAGCCGGTGCCCTTCCAGCATCGCGGCGAGGGCCGCTGTCGGCCCCCGGTTGGGGTAGAGCTTGAACACGAACGCCTTGCGCATCTAGCGGCCCTTCTGTGCTTCGATGTAGCGGCGGACCGTCGCTTCCGAGACGTGGCCGACACTACCCGCATAGTACGAGCGCGACCAGAGCGACGGCAGGCGGGAGCGCAAGGCCGGGAACTCCTGCCGGAGCACGCGCGACGTGTAGCCCTTGAACTGATTGACCAGGTGCGCGACCGCGTAGTGCGGCGGGTACGACACGAACAGGTGGACGTGATCGGGCATCACTTCAAGCGCTTCGATCTCCGCGTCCAGTTGCGCGGCCTTCTCGCTCAGCAGCGCACGGAGGCGGGCGGCTACTGGCTCGGTGAGCACCTTGCGCCGGTACTTCGGGCACCAGACGAGGTGTACCTTGAGCGCGAACACGGCGCCGGCATTGGCGCGGATGCGAGGCGTATCCATGTGAGAAGTATACGGCGGATATTAGCTAGCGTGCAACTATCTAATGAAGGGGGAGGCCGCGCTTCCTCTGCCGCCTGAAGAGCGGCAGTCCCCGCGCGGCAATTTCTATGGATCTACATGCGCTTGGCCAAGCGTGCGACGAACTGTGCGCCATCGAGGACGACCGCGTCCGCGCCCGCGACCCGTTTGGCAGCTGGCTTAGTCGCTATCGCCACGACGGGATGTATCCGCTGGCGCTCTATGTCACGCGCTACGAGGACGGCTACCTGGCGCACGGCGCTACGTGGGCAATCAACTGGATCGCGACGGAGAACACTTTCTTCGGCTATCCGAGCGAGCGGCCGGGTGGCGCGAAGAATTATCGGTACGAGGTGCCCGCGGATACTTACCTACCCACGGTGCGCCGAGCTTCGTAAGCGTTCAGCTCCCCCCGTGATGGTCGGGGCGCGTTCCGCGCGCTACTCCCGGTCAAGCAGGTGGATGAGGTGGTAATGGTCGTCCCGCAGGTCTGCCGACATTGCGAACGGCCCTTGCCGGAGACCGGAGCGCGCCGTTGTGCCCGGATCTCGCGCATCAGGCGGGCGAGCTGCTGCCGTTGGCCGTGCGGGTGACCGAGTATCAGAGGGTCGTACGGCACTGCCCGGCCTGTGGCAAGCGTACTCGAGCGTGCCTTACGGTCGGCGGTGCATTGGCGTAAGGGCTGCATTGGCTCTGATAGCAAGCTGGGGAGCGGATCCGCCGAGCGGGTGCTGACGCTGGTAACCACCTATCGCCAGCAAGGCCGGCCCGTGCTCGCCTTGCTAGTGGCGGCGGGCGAAGTGACGCTCCACAGCGCCCCGGCACTTCCAGCCCCGGCGCGCCGCTCACTTTCGGGCTCACGGCAGCCCGGTGCAGGTGGGATTGCCGCAGTGCAGTATCTTCAGATCCCCGTTGGTCACGTCGTAGTAGCTGACAACGGGATTGCCTGCCGTATCGAGTGTAAGAGAAGTGTAGAAGCCGACGTTGCCCACGCTGTCGGGGGTCGCAACGGTGTTGCCAGTCGTGCAAGCTGGGTTGCCACAGTGCAGCATCTTGAGGTTTCCGTTCGTGATGTCATAGTAGCTGATGATGGGGTTACCCACCGTGTCGAGCGCGAGCGAAGTGTACGACCCGACATCACCAGAGCTATCGGGGGTGGCGGGCGCCTCATGGCTGGAGCAGCTAATAGGAACACAGTGCAGCACCTTCAGGTCTCCGTTGGTGTTGTCGTAGTAGCTGACGACGGGGTTGCCGGCTGCATCAAGCTCAAGCGAGGTGTACTGGCCGACGTCGCCGGCATTGTCAGGGGAGATCACGCAGTTCTGGCCCGCGGCGCAGTTGGTACCCTGGGTCGTGCAGGCGGGATTGCCGCAATGCAGCACCTTCAGATCCCCATTGGTGTTGTCGTAGTAGCTGACCACGGGGTTTCCGGCGGTATCGAGCGCGAGCGAGGTGTACTCGCTGGCCACGTTATCGGGAGTGGCGATCGTGTTGCCGGCGGCGCAGGTCGAGTTGCCACAGTGCAGCATCTTGAGGCGCCCGTTGTTCGCGTCGTAGTAGCTGACGACGGGGCTGCCGGCGGCGTCCAGCCGGAGCGAGGTGTACCAGCCCACGTTCCCGGTGCCATCTGCAGTGACTAGCCGGTTGGCGGTGAGTGCGATGGGCGACACAGTCGCCGTGGCCGTGGGCGTGCGGGTGGCAGTAGCAGTGCCGGTGTTCGTCGCGGTCGGGATAGGCGTGGCCGAGAAGGTCGACGTGGGAGTGCGGGTGGCGGTGCTGGTGGCGGCGGGCGGCGGAGTAGGCGTGGCGGTGGGCGCGTAGGCGTTCGCCCCGCCGCCCACGAGCGTAGGCCAGTCGCCACAGTCATCGACGACCACCAGCCGCGTAAGCGTGGCGGCCTGGTCGGCCGTGACCTGCACGACGGCGAAGCTCTTCGCGCCCGTGCCTGCGGGCAGGTCCAGGTTGAACGGTGGGGTGTGCACTTGCCCATCGACCTCGACCTGCGCATTCGTCGCTGTCTCGAACCGCAAGCGCTGCAACGTATTGCTTGCCCCAGTCGCGGCGACGGTCACCTGCACGCGGCCCGGGGTGGCCGGGCTCGCGGTGACGTTGACTGGCGGACGGGGCGCGCAGGCCTGGGCGAGCGGGGCCGCCGGGGCGCCGGGCACGGCCGGGCTCAGCGGCAGGAGCACGAGCAGTAGGAGCGCGAACCACCAGCGGAACCCACGATGCAGCATCATCCCTCCCGTATCCCGTCCCGACACGATAAGCCGATTGGCAGGACATCGGACAAAAGCCAAGGGCCCCTCAAGCATCAAAGCTTGAGGGGCCCTTGGCTCGCGCCGTGGGTACAGCAAGTTCAGATGGCTGAGCGCACTCGTACGGGCTCCACTATACGCGAGGCTAATCCGAAGCGCAACCCGCTAGGTTGCGGCCCCGCGCCGGATTGTACGACCATGGGGTTGCCGTCCGCGCCCGGCTACGCAGAAGAGCATGCGGGACGTCCGACGGGCGGCGGAGCCTGGCGCCCCCGCCCCGGGGACCGCTCGGGGCCACTGACACCGATTAGGGAGGCGGGCCGATGGCGCGACTACACGGGGCAGGATGGCCAGGCACGCGGGCGCTCGTCGTCCTGCTGTTGTGCGGGCTGGCGGCCTGCACGCCGCAAGCATCTCCTGGCGCTCCCGCGAGCGCGCCGGCCGCGCCTTCCACTGCGGCCGCGGCCCCAGCCGTCAGCGCCCCCGCGAACTGGGACGTCATGGTCGCCGCGGCCCGTCAGGAAGGCAAGCTCGTCATCTCGGCGCCGACCGGCCAGCTCTGGCGCGAGGCGCTCCAGACCTTCGAGCAAGACTATCCCGGCATCAGCCTGGAGATGACCGGCGGCAACTCGCGCGACTTCTGGCCGCGCCTCTTCCAGGAGCGCGACGCCGGCCAGTATCTCTGGGACCTGCGCGTCGGCGGCCCGGACCCCGAGGTGTTCGACGCGCGCGACCGCGGCGCGCTCGATCCCGTGCGCCCGCTGCTCGTGCTGCCCGAGGTGACCGACGAGAGCAAGTGGTTCGGCGGCTTCGACGGCATGTACGCCGACAAGGAGAAGCAATACCTCCCCGCGTTCGTCGCCTCCGCGTCCTTCAACGTCTACGTCAACCGCAACGCGGTGCCCGAGAGCGAGCTGGCCACCGAGGAGCAGCTCATTGACCCGCGCTGGCGCGGCAAGATCGTCCTCCAGGACCCGCGCGGCGGCGCCGGCCTCGGCACGACCACGACGCAGCTCGCGGCGTTCGGCGAGGACTACGTGCGCCAGCTCTTCACCCGGCAGGACGTGGTCATCACCGGCGACAACCGCCAGCAGGCCGAGTGGGTCGTGCGAAACCGCTACCCGATCGGCATCGGCCTGCGCATGGACCAGGTGCGGACGTTCGAGCTGCAGGGCCTGCCGGTGAACGTGCAGGGGCTCGGCACCCCGCGGAAGCTGTCGCTCGGCTCGGGCGGCATCCAGCTCATCAGCCAGCGCCCGCACCCCCACGCGGCCCAGGTGTTCATCAACTGGCTGCTCACCCAGCGCGTGCAGGAGCGCATCGCCAGGACCGTGGAGGTGAACAGCCGCCGCCTCGACGTGCCGCCGGGCGACCCCGCCGAAGTCCTCGACGCCGCGCACCTGGCCGACTACGTGCCCCACCAGTACGAGGATCTGCTGCCCACACGCCGCCGCGCCCAGCAGCTCGGCGCCGAGCTGATCAAGTGAGCGATACGCGGTAGCCGCATGATGCCCGGTAGTACGAGGGGTGTATGGCAAGTCCGCGCGACACGATGCGGTGCGCGCCGCTAGCGAGAGCGCACGCGGACCGCTGTCTGGCTGACGACCAAGAACTGGTCGAGCCGGTCCGCGAACTGTACCAGCACGTGGTTGATGCGGTCCATTCTGGTCGCCAGGTCGGCAAACGCTCCCAACCGCAGGAAAATGATGCCCGCATGCGGGTACCCGAGCCGGAACACCAGCTCACCGAAATCACGGTCGTCCGTGATCAGAATGCGCTGCTCCGCATGAGCAATCGCGAGCACTTGATCGTCGGGCAGACCGGATGGGTAGTCGCGGCCGACTCGACTGACATCGTGCCCACGCTGTTGTAGGTAGGGGACAAGGCGCGCATCCGTGCTCTGGTCGAGCAAGAACTTCATGCACGCGCGATGGGCGCGACCGTGCCCCCAGCAGACCGAACGCGGCGCCGCTTGATAGCCGCGTGCGCATACTCAAGGCAGGCCTTCACGTCTTCAGGAGTCAGCTCAGGGTAGGCTGCCAGAAGGTCGGCAACATCTAGCGTCTGCGCCAGATGCGCGATTACCCGCTCCACCGGGATGCGGGTCCCGCGCACTACTGGCTTGCCCACCATGATTCTGGGATCTTGGCTAATGCGCTGCTGACACGTCTGGGGGGGCCTCGCCATCACCGCTCACCCTCTGCCAATCGCATATCGCGACGGCGTCCTCGCGGATGCGAATACGATACCACAGCTTGAACGAACGGGGGACGCGCCGATGCTGGCAGACTAGACGGGGCCGTGCCGCCCATGATGATCGTGCTATTATTTGCCGCCTGCATTCGGAGGGACCGATGAGCGCGGACGTGGCGATGGTCGCGGGTACGAGCATCCCGGTGGTCGATTTCGCGGGCTTCGCGAGCGACGACCCCGCGCGGCGGGCCGCGACGGCGGCCGCGCTGCGCGCCGCGCTCGAACGCTACGGCTTCCTCTATCTGCGCCACCACGGGGTGCCACCGGCCGTGCTCGACGCGCTGTTCGCCGAGGCGCGCCGCTTCTTCGCGCTGCCGCTCGCCGCGAAGCAGGCCGCCACGCCCGCCGAGCGCGGCAACACGCGCGGCTACGGCGGCGTCGCCTCCCAGGCGCTCGAGGAGGGCCGGCCCGGCGACCTGAAAGAGACCTTCCAGGCGGGACCCGAGCCGGCCGACATCCGCCCGAACGCCTGGCCCGCCGACCTGCCCGGCTTCCGCGAGGCCGTGATGGCCTTCCACACCACGGCCACCGCCGCCTGCAACCAGCTCATGCGCGCGATCGCCCTCGGGCTGGGCCTGCCCGAGGACTACTTCGAGCCGTTCCACGACCACAGCGACTCGACCGCCCGCCTGCTCCACTACCCGCCGCTGGAGGCGCCGCCCGCGCCCGGGCAGCTTCGTGCCGGCGCCCATACTGACTTCGGCGGCATCAACCTACTGTTCAACGACGGCGAGGGCGGCCTGGAGATCCAGCTTCCCGACGGCGCCTGGCTGCCCACCCCAGCGCTTCCCGGCGCCGCTATCGTAAACACGGGCGACCTCTTGGAGCGCTGGACGAACGGCCAGTTCCGCTCGTCGCCCCACCGCGTGGTGAACCCGAGCGGCCCGGCCGCGCAGCGCGACCGCTACTCGGCGGTGCTGTTCCACAGCCCCAACCGCGACGCGGTCATCACCTGCCTGGAGCCTTGCCAGAGCGCCGCGCGCCCGCCGCGCTTCCCGCCCATCACCGCCGGCGACCACATGCGCGCCCGCATCGAGGCCAGCCGCGCCCACACCTACTGAGCCACCCCCGACTTCCGCCGCGGCCGGTTGGCCCGCCGCGCGGCCGCGCCCATTCTTGCTGAGCCGCCCAGCCAGGCGGCGAACGCCGCGATTTTGGTCCGGGCCGCGGAACACGTCATAATATCCCAGCCCACTTGCCGCCCAGGAGGCCCCACCATGCCCCGCTCCTTCCGTGCCGGGCTCGCGGCGCTCGCGCTCGCGACCCTGTTCGCCTGCCGCGCGCCCGCCGACGCGCCCCCCGCCACGGCTCCATCTAGCGCCCCGTCGTCCGGCGCGGCGCAGCCCGCCGGCTCCCACGGCCTGCCGCCCGGCGCCGACGTGGCCGCCCCGGTGGCGAAGCTGCGCGTGCCCTACTCCGCGATCGCCGGCTCCACGCTCCTCCTCCCGCTCGCCCGCGACGCCGGGCTGTTCGCGCGCAACGGGCTCGACGTGGAGGTGGTCTCGATCCCCGGTAGCTCCGTGGTGCTGCAGAGCATGCTCGCCGGCGAGATCCCCATCTCCGCCGTCTCCTCGGCCGCGGTCGTCGAGGCCGACCTCGCCGGCGCCGACATCCCCATCATCGCGGGCGTCGTCAACCGCGCCGTGAACGTGCTGATGGTCGTGCCGAGCGTCAATGCGGTGGCCGACCTGAAGGGCAAGCGCCTGGGGGTGCCGCGCATTGGCGACAGCACCGACTTCCTGACCCGCTACGCGCTCCGCCAGCAGGGCCTGGAGCCCGACCGCGACACCGCCATCCTCCAGATCGGCGGCAACCAGGAGATCGTCACCGCCATGCAGAACGGCGCGATCGAGGGCGGCGCGCTCTCCTCGCCCAGCACGATCCGCGCGCGGCGCCTCGGCTACCACCAGGTCCTCGACCTCGGCGCGCTCGGCGTGCCCTACCAGCACACCACCGTGAACGTCCTCGGCAGCTATCTGAAGACGCACGAGGACGTGGTGCAGCGCTTCCTGCGCGCCTATATCGAGGCGATCTGGCTGTTCCGCGCCGACAAGGAGTTCACCCAGAAGGCGCTCGCCGACTTCGCCAGCACCGACGACCAGGAGCTGCTCGACGAGACCTGGGAGCTGTACGCCTTGCACTACCTGGAGCGCATTCCCTACCCGACGCTAGAGGGCCTGCAGACGGTGCTCAACGAGAGCCTGCAGCCGAAGGCCAAGGAGGCCAAGCCCGAGCAGTTCGTGGACCTGCGCGTGCTGGAGAGCCTGAAGGCCAGCGGCTTCTTCGACGACTTGCGCGCCCGCTACGGCGATTAGCAGCCTGTCGGGAACATGGTGCGGGGTTGTGCGCGGGGCCGGAACCCCGCACAATAGCCCCTACGAACTGCCGGCGCGGGGGGCACCATGCGAGTCGTCTACGGCGAGGTCTCGCGCACCGCGACGTACTGGCTGCACTACATCGCCCAGGCGCGCGGGCTCTACGCCGCCGAGAGGCTGGAGGTCGAGCCGTTCGCCACGGGCAGCACCGGCGGCGGCGTGGCCGCGCTGGAGGCCGGCCGCGTGGATGTGGCGAGCAACTGCCCCGACTACGTGATCGCCGCGGTCGAGCGCGGCGCCGCGCTGGCGGTCGTCGGCGGCGTGGTACACCGCCCCGTCTCCGCCATCGTCACCCGCCCCGACGTGCCCAGCCTGGCCGCGCTGCGCGGGCGGCGCGTGGCCGTGACCGAGCTGATCGGCGGCGTCTCTAGTCTGCTCAAGTCCATCCTGCGCCGCCAGGGCCTGCAGCCCGGCGACTACGAGCTGGTCATCGTCGGCGGCACGCCGGCGCAGGCCGAGGCGCTACGCGCGGGCCACGCAGACGCGGCCATGCTGACCCACCCGTTCGAGGCGCGCCTGGTGGCCGAGGGTTACCGCCTGCTCGGCTACGCCAGCGACTATTTTGCTGACTACGCCTTCACCACCCTCAACGTGCGCCGCGAGTGGGCCGAGGACCACGACGACGCGCTGGTGGCGCTGCTGCGCGCCACGGCCCGCGCCGGCCGCTGGCTGTTCGCGCCCGAGAATGCCGCGCCCGCTCAGGAGATCCTCGCCCAGGCCACCGGCCTCACCACCGCCGAGGTCGTCGACACCTACCGCCTGTACGTACAGCAGGGCGGCGTGCTGGCGCGGGAGGCCGAGATCGCCGACGCCGGCCTGGCCGCCGTGCTCGACGTGATGCGCGAGGAGAACCTGCTCGCTGCCGCACCCGCCCCCGACTGGTACATTGACCGCTCGTACTGGCTGCGCGCCCAGTCCGACCTCGCCCGCGAGGGATAGCCGCGCCGCTCGCGCGCCGCCCGCCGGTTGTCGCCGATGGCGCGGCAAGCGGCGAGCCAGGCATAATCGGTTGTTATGAGCGATGCGCCGGTGCCTCCCGTGCCTCCCGAGGTGAGCCTGCTGCGGCAGGCACGCCTGCGCCTGACACCCCAGCGTCTCGCCGTCGCTCGCGTCCTGCTGGCGCGGAATCATCCTACCGTCAGCGACGTGTATGACGCCGTGCGGCAGCAATTCCCTACCCTTGGGCTCGCCACGGTCTATAACATCCTCCACGCGCTGGCCGAGCGCGGCACGCTCCGTGCGCTGCCATTTGCACAGGCGGTGCGTTACGACGTGAACGTGAGCCCGCACGCCAACCTGGTGTGCACGCGCTGCGGCCAGATCAGCGACCTCGAGGGTTGTGAGGACGTGCTAGCGACGCTACGAGAGCGCGCCGGGAGGTACGCGGGCTACCAGCTCGCACAGGAGCGCGTCGACCTGTACGGCCTCTGCCCGCGGTGCGCGGCTGGAGCCACACCGACCGCGCCATAGGCCCGACTCACAATACGACCGGGCTCCCAGCGGATAGAGAATTCGCTATTACCTGAGAACCGTTCTAGACACGGCTGATGGGCAGTGCTAAGCTAGTAGCGAAATTCTGCTCTCGGGGCGCTCAAAGCTCAGTAGTCCAACAACGCCATCGCCGGCAGGTCCAAGAGCCCCTGCGCGCGGGCGTGGATCTCTTCGAGGTCAGTGCGGACGGGGTTTGGGGGTCGTACTTGTATGAGCACTGCTTCGGACAGGCGAACGATCTCCTGCAGGTGGCAGCGCGTCGCGATGAGATCGCTGCGCACGACCTCCACCTTGGCGGCCACAGACTGCAGCAATCCCTCTAGCAGGATCAGTTCCACGGCCGCATCGGCGGCATCGGCGCTCGCTGATTCCTCCATCATCGCCTCCCGCGCTCCCAGCGGCTGGACTCCTCTCGCCCCGGGCCCGAGGCCCCTGCGAACCAGGCCCGGGGGCACCCGGCGTCCTGCACGCCGACCTCGCCGCCAGCCAGCGAAGCAATGCACGGCGCGATCACGCTGCGCCGTCCGGCGGTTGGCTGCCTGGACCCTCGACAGCCGAACAAGCGGGCGCAAGTTGGACAAACATTATCAACAACTATTGGGTATTGACAAGATGCCACCGGCCTGATAGGCTAGAGTCCTCAACACTGGATCGCTTCTAAGAATGATTCTCGTCTAGGGTTGGCTAACCGCCCAGGTTGGCGCTGCCGCCCAAGCGTGGGGCACCGACCAGGCTACCTACCGCTCTCGGTCCTGGTCTGCAGCGCGGCGGCGAGCGAAGATCCAGGCAACCCGATGGTTGGCGGGGGGTAGGTGTAAAGCGTCGGCGCCGGGTCCCCATCCGAGCGACTGACGGCGGTCGCTCGGGGGAACGGACCGGGCCGAGCCGTAGGGGCGATCTTGACGGTGGCGTCCAGCAGGCGGCGCTACAACGAGCTGGTGCAAGCGCTGGTGCGTGGCGGAAAGCGGCTCACGCCGCAGCGAGAGGCCGTCCTGCGCGTTCTCGCGGATAGCCGGCAACATCCCAGCGCTGAGCAGATCTACGAGCAGGCCCGACAGCGGTGCCGCTCGACCAGTCGGGCCACGGTCTACAACACGGTGAGCACGCTCAGACAGCTCGGCGAGGTCGAGGAGCTAGTGTTCGCCCTGGGAGGCCATCGTTACTCTGCTCACCGCTCCGAACTGTACGCGCACCTAATCTGTACGGGCTGTGGCCGCATCGACGACTACGACAGTCCCGATCTGCTAGCGGCGCTCGCCGCCGCGGCCGCAGCCAGTGGCTACCGCGTGACCGATCGCCGCCTGGACTTCTACGGCGAGTGTCCAGCCTGCCAGGTGCGCCTGGACGGCAACCTGGATCTACTGGTGGCCGCGGGTGAGGCAGTGCTCGATGGAGCTGCAGCCCCATCCCTCCTTCCGGCACTGCAGGAAGACTGAACGCCTACGAAGGCGCAGTCAGAAGGGAGAAGGACCGACATGTCTGAGCAGAACCCGTTTGATACGAAGGACGCCACTGCGAGCGTCAGCGAAAGCGAGAACCCGGCGATCCCCTCCCCGACTCCCAAGCGGCATCGGCCCCTGACGAACCGCGACTGGTGGCCGAATCAGGTGGACCTCTCGATTCTCCGCGCGCACTCTCCCCTGTGCGATCCGATGGGCCGGGACTTCAACTACGCGGAGGAGGTCAAGACCCTCGACTTCGAAGCGCTGAAGCAAGACCTCATCAAGGTGATGACGACCTCGCAGGACTGGTGGCCCGCCGACTACGGGCACTACGGGCCGTTCTTTATCCGGATGGCGTGGCACGCCGCCGGCACGTACCGCATCGCCGATGGCCGGGGCGGCGCCGGCAACGGCATGCAGCGCTTTGCCCCCCTCAACAGTTGGCCCGACAACGCGAGCCTCGACAAGGCGCGCCGGTTGCTCTGGCC
>Ga0070741_10013222_pt1 | contig 14653 bp, 13 predicted proteins | sample Coa_R1_4_FD_66440 | JGI IMG/M metagenome (GOLD analysis project Ga0070741, IMG submission 66440) | Surface soil microbial communities from Centralia Pennsylvania, which are recovering from an underground coalmine fire - Coalmine... | ecosystem: Environmental > Terrestrial > Soil > Unclassified ...
CCCGGGGTTGAGCCGGCGGGCCGTGGCGTAGTCGATCCCGAGCTTCTCGGTGATGCCGAGCCGGAAGTTCTCGATGAGCACGTCGGCCCGCTCGACCAGCCGGCGCATGATCGCGACGCCGTCGGGAGACTTCAAGTCGAGCGCGATGCCGCGCTTGTTGCGATTGTTCACGAGGTACGCCGCGGCCTCGCCGTCCTTGTGCGGCGGCCACGTGCGCGACTCGTCGCCCGCGCGCGTGTCCTCCACCTTGATGACGTCGGCGCCCATGTCGCCGAGGAGCGCGCCGCAGAACGGGCCGGCGAGGACGCGGGAGAGGTCGAGGACGCGGATGCCCTCGAGGGCGAGACGGTTCGTCATGCCGGGAGGCCCCGGCGGGAGCTGCGGGTCATGTACGCCATCCTGGGTGCTAGGTCTGGGGAGCGACGACGGCGTTGTACCTGTAATGGGCGCGGTCGTCGAACGGGAACGGATGGAACGCCCGCAGATGGGCGGCGAGCTCCTCGAAGAGCTGCGCCGTCTCTCCGCGCGCGCGGGCGCCCGCGGCCGCCTGCGCGCGGAGCCGGTCCTCGACGGCGGCGAGGTCGAAGCCGCGGTGCCGGCCGGCGTGGTAGACGACGCGCCCGCCGATCACGACCGTCTCGACGTCGCGCGCGCTCCCCGCGTGCAGGAGCACGTCGAGCGCGGGCAGGTCCGGCGCCGTCCACGGCGCGGTGAGCCGCGCGTCGCGCAGCAGGACGACGTCGCCCGCCGCGCCGGGGACGAGCCGGCCGACCGTGTCGCCGAAGCGGGCGGCGACGGCACCGTGCACGGTCGCCATGGTGAGGACCTCGGCCGCCCCGAGCGTGTCGCCCTCGAAGCCGGGCTGGCGGTGGAGGCTCGCGCAGAGCCGCATCTCGGCGAGGAAGTCCTCCTCGCCGCCCAGGATCGAGTTGTCGCCGCCGAGCGCGACGTGCACGCCGCGCCGGCGCATCCGCAGCACGGGCGCGATGCCGCTCTTCAGCCGCAGGTTCGAGCTGGGGTTGTGGCAGACCGTGACGCCCGCGTCGGCGAGCCGCGCGACATCGTCGTCGTCGACCCACACCGCGTGCGCGACCGACAGGCGCGGCCCGAGGACGCCGAGCCGGTCGAGATGCGCGATCCACGACTCGCCGTGCGCGCGGAACGCCGCGACGCGCTGGTAGACCGTCTCGAGCACGTGCGTGTGGACGCCGCCGTCGAGCGCGTCGGCCTCGCGGCCGCAGCGCGCGAGCTCCCCGTCCCCCACCCACTGCGGCGCGACGGGACCGTGCAGGATCCGGACGCCGGAGTGGCCGTGGAAACGGCCGGCGAGCGCGCGCACGCGCGCGAAGAAGCCCTCCACGTCGGGCGGCGCCGTCGCGCCGAGGACGCGGTCCACCCGCGCGCGCAGTGCCGGCGGAAGCCGGGCGAGGAAGGCGGCGTCGTCGTAGGCGAAGGCGTTCCGCGTGGAGAGGTCGACGGCGAACCCGACGCGCAGGCCCGTGTCCGTGTACGCGCGGAGCGTCGCTTCGAGCTCGTCCGGGTCGGACGGGTCGCGCGGGTAGTGGCTGTGGAGCGCGGTCGTCACGCCGGCGCGGATCAGGCGGAGGTTCTGGTAGACCGTGTCGAGGTAGGGGTCGAGCGGCGGCTGTCCGGCGAGCGCGTAGATCCACGGCTCGAGCGCGTCGTCCAGGGCTCCCAGGCGGAACCAGCCGATCCCGCGCCCGTGGGTGTGCGCGTCGACGAGGCCGGGCAGGAGCCAATGGTCGGCTCCGCCGATCTCGACGGCCGCCGGATCTCGGGTCGCCGGGTCGGCGGCCGGGCCCGCGGCGGCGACACGGCCGTCGCGGATGAGAACCGCGGCGTCGGCCACCTCGCCGGCATCCGGCCGCGAGGGGTCGAGGAAGGCGCGTGCGCCTCGGATCCGGAGACCGGGGACGTCCGGCCGCTGGAGCAGCTCGAGCGCCGTCATGCCTCAGACGTGCGGCGCGACCTTCTCCATCAGGATGCGCATCGACTTCTTCACGAGCTCGGTCGGGAGCCCGACGAACTGGATGTGCGCGACGAAGTGCGTGATCCCGGCGTCCTTGAACTCCCGCAGCTTCTCGATCACGGTTTCCGGGCCGCCGACGACGAAGCGGTCCTTCACGAGGTAGTCGAGCATGTCGGTGCGGTCGGGTGTCAGGAGGTTGCCCTCGTCGTCGACCAGGTGCGTCCAGGAGAGGTACTTCGCGAACTCCTCGTGCATCGGCTTTCCGGCCTCCTCCCACGCCTTCTCGTCCGAGTCGGAGACGTAGAGCTCGCGCCAGATGCCGATCTCGGCCCGCTTCGGGTCGCGGCCGCTCTGGCGATACTCCTCGTGGAAGGCGGCGATGTTCTTCTTCACGATGTTGATGTGCTGCTTCGGGTCCGCGAACCACCCGTCGCCGACCTCGCCGGCGAGCCGGACGGCCCCTTCCCACTCGCCAGAGATCCAGATCGGCGGGTTCGGCTTCTGGAGCGGCTTCGGCCGGAGCGAGACGTCCTTCAGCTTCCAGAACTGCCCGTCGTGGCTCACGTGGTCCTCGGTCCAGAGCTTCCGGATGACGGTCGCGCCCTCGCGCACGCGCGGGCCGCGCTCCTTGCGGCTCACGCCGAAGCCGGCGAACTCCTCCTTGCGAAAGCCGCGCCCCATCGCGAAGTTGAGCCGGCCGTCGGACAGCACGTCGAACACCGCGCCGTCCTCCGCGACGTGGATCGGATGGTAGGCGAGGGGAAAGAGGAGGATCCCCGGGCCCAGGCGGATCCGCTTCGTCTGCGCGGCGATGAACGAGCAGGCGACGAAGGGGGACGGCAGGATGTCGTTCTCCTCGAAGTGCTGCGAGGAGATCATCATGTCGTCGAAGCCGAGCTCGTCCGCGAGCCGGATCTCGTCGACCGCGGCCGCGAACCCCTGCCGCATCGGCCGTCCCGGCTCCGAGCCCACCGTGTACGCGACGCCGAATTTCATGCCGGCTCCTTTCCGACGCCCCCCGCGAGCGCGTACTGCCTGACGCGCTCGGGAGTGAGGGGATAACGCCCGATCGGAACGCCGCCGCACGCGTCGGAGACGGCGTTCACGATGCATCCCGGAGACCCGATGACCCCGCCCTCGCCCATGCCCTTGAACCCGCCGGGCACCATCGGCGACGGGGTCTCGACGTGCCCGACGACCATGTTCGGAACCTCGGCCGCCGTCGGCACGAGGTAGTCCATGAACGAGGTCGCGAGCGGCTGGCCGTGCTCGTCGTACGGGATCTCCTCCAGCAGCACCGCGCCGAGGCCTTGCGCGACGGCACCGTGGATCTGTCCGTCGACGAGCATCGGATTGATCATCCGCCCGCAGTCCTCGACGACGACGTACTTGAGGATCTCGAGCGCACCCGTCGCCGGGTCGATCTCGACCTCCGAGACGTGGGTCGCGTTCGAGTAGGTGAGGAGCGGCGGGTCGTACGTCGCCGTGAGCTCGAGGCCCGCGTCGGCACCCTCCGGGAGGAGGCCCGCCTTGTTGTAGACGGCCGCGCGGGCGATCTCCTTGAGCGTCATCCGCCTCGACGGCACGCCCTTCACGGTGACGACGCCGTCCACGTACTCCACGTCGGACGCCGCCACCTCCATCAGCTGGGCGGCGACCGTCTTGAGGCGCTCCTTCAGGCGCTCGCAGCCGATCATGAGCGCCCCGCCGCCCGTCACGGTCGAGCGGCTTCCCCACGTGCCCCACCCGAAGGGCGTCTTGCTCGTGTCGCCGAGCACGATCTGGACGTCCTCGAGCGGGATCCCGAGCTGCTCGGCGACGACCTGCGCGAACGCGGTGTGCTGCCCCTGGCCGTGCGAGTGCGTCCCGAGCGCGACGGTCACCTGACCGCCGGGGTCCATGCGGAAGTGCGCCGACTCGTACGACGACATGTCGACGCCGATCGAGTTCCAGAAGCGGGACCCGTAGCCCGTCTGCTCGGTGTAGTTGCAGATGCCGATGCCGCGATGGACCCCCTGCTGCCGCAGCTCGGCGTGCCGCTTCCGGGTCCCCTCGTAGTCGAAGAGCTCGAGGGCCTTTTCATACGCTTCGACGTATCCGCCGGGCTCGTAGTACATCCCCGACGCGGACGTGTACGGGAACTGCTCCTTCTTGATGAGGTTCGCCCGGAAGAGCTCCGCCGGGTCCTTGCCGAGCCTTCGCGCCGCGAGCGTGAGCAGGTGATCGGCGACGAGCGCTGCGCACTCGCCGCCGACGCCACGGTAGACCGCCAGCGTCGCCTTGTTGGTGGCGATCGCCCAGCAGTCGTAGGCGTAGTTCGTGACGTGGTAGGGGCCGGGGATCATCTCCGCGACCTGGACCGGCTCGAAGGACGACGGGAACGGGTAGGGGCAGTACGCGCCCGCGTCGCCGATGATCTTCGCCTTCAGGCCGAGGATCTTCCCGTCCTGGTCGACGGCCATCTCGCCCTCGACGATCTCGTTCTTCGCGTGGAAGGACGCGACGAACGCCTCCTGCCGGTCCTCGATCCAGCGGGCGGGCCGGCCGAGCGCCATCGACACGAAGCAGACGACCGCCTCCTCGGGAAAGATGTGGCACTTGAGCCCGAACCCGCCTCCCACGTCGGGCGCGATCACGGTGAGCTTGTGGTCGGGGAAGCGGAGGAGCCCGCAGAGCTGCGTCCGCACGAGGTGCGGCACCTGGCTCGAGGTCCAGTACTGAAGCGTTCTCGTCGCCGGGTCGTAGTCCGCGAGGCCGCCCCGCGTCTCGAGCGGCAGTGCCTGGTGCCGGCCGGTGTAGAAGCGCTCCTTCACGACCACCGCCGCGCGCGCGAACGCTCCGGCGACGTCGCCCGCCGTGTGCTCGACGTGCTCCATGACGTTGTCGCCCCACTCGTCATGGACCAGGGGTGCGCCGGGCTTCATCGCCTCCTCGGGGTCCGTGACGGCGGGAAGCTCCTCGTAGTCGACGTCGATCAGCTCGACCGCGTCCTCGGCGACGTACCGGCTCTCGGCCGCGACGACGCCGATGATGTCGCCCACGAAGCGGACCTTGTCCCAGGTCATCGGATACCAGGCGCATGCCTTGAAGCGGGGCACCACCGCGGGGATGATCGCCGGCCGAATCGGCTCGAAGCGATCTTTCAGGTCCTTCCCGATCCAGATGCCGACCACCCCCGGGAGCGTTCGCGCCCGGGCGACGTCGACGCCGCGGATGCGCGCGTGCGCGTGGCGGCTCCGGACGAAGGCCAGCTCGACCTGGCGGGGAAGGACCATCCCCCCGACGTACTGCCCCTTGCCGCAGATGAACTTGGGATCCTCGACGCGCTGAACCCGCGCGCCGATGTACCTCCCGGCCGGCATGGTGAGCCTCCAGTCTTCGTGTCTGGGATGCAAGGCCAGCAGCGGGCGTGCCAGGCGCGCCGGCCTACGCACGGTCGCGGCTCGCGCGCGTGCGCGACCAGGGCGCACGAAATCGCGTGAGCCGGCTCACGACCGGACGTTCAGAGCACGTCCGCGCGGCGGATGCCGAGGCGCGCCATCAGGCTGCGAAGCGTATTCGCATGCAGCCCGAGGATCGCCGCCGCGCCGCGCGGTCCGGCGATCCGCCCTCGCGTCGTCCTGAGCACCCGGGTGATGTGCCGCCGCTCGAGCTCCGCGAGCGGCAGCAGCCCGGCGTCACCATCGGGGGCCGCGAGCGCGGCCGCCGCACCGAGCGTGTGCGTGTGCGTATCCCGTGCGGCGGCGATGTCCGCCGCGTCGCCGAGCACGACCCAGCGCTCGATCACGTTCTCGAGCTCCCGGACGTTCCCGGGCCACGGATAGCGGGCGAACGTCTCGAGCGCGGCGGGCGGGATGGGCCGGGGGCGGCAGCCGATCCGCGCGCTGCACTTCCGAACGAAGTACTCCGCCAGTGGGCCGATGTCGGCTCGACGCTCGCGCAAGGGAGCGAGGTCGAACCGGAGGACGTCGAGCCGGTAGAGCAGGTCGCGGCGGAAGCGTCCCGCCCGAACGTCGGCATGGAGGTCGCGGTTGGTCGCGGCGACGACCCGAACGTCGACGTCGACCGGTGACGCGCCGCCCACGCGGACGAGCTGGCGGTCCTGGAGCACGCCCAGGAGCTTCGCCTGAAGCTCGAGCGGCAGCTCGCCGACCTCGTCGAGGAAGAGCGTGCCGCCGTGCGCGCGTTCGAAGCAGCCGACGCGCCGCCCCTGCGCGCCGGTGAAGGCGCCGCGCTCGTGACCGAAGAGCTCGGTTTCGACCAGGGTCGGCGCGAGGGCGGCGCAGTCGCACTTGACGAACGGACCGGCCGACCGCCGGCCGAGCTCGTGGAGCGCGCGGGCGACGAGCCCCTTGCCGGTCCCGGTCTCGCCGGTGACGAGCACGGTCGCGTCCGTGGCCGCCATGGTGACGAGCCGTGCGAGCTGGCCGCGGAGGGACGGGCACTCGGCGAGGATGTCGCTCGCCCGATCCGGAAGGGACGCGCCCGCGCGGCGCCGAGCGTACGCCGCGCCGTCGGCGAAGGAGCCGAGCGTGCCGAAGCTCGCGACGGCGCCGGCGATGTGGCTCGCGACCTCGACGAGGCACTCGATCTCCTCGGTCGTTCGCTCGTGGACGTCGCGCGTGTCGGTGTTGAGCGTGCCGATGCGCTCCCCGTCGGCGACGAGCGGCACGACCGCGGCGCTCTGCATGCCTTCTTCGAAGAGCGGACGGTCCTCGTAGAGGACGAGCCCCGAGCCGTGCACCTTGATGAAGGGCCTGCCCGAATCGAAGACGTGCCCGACCTGGCTGCCGCGATGCGGGATCGTCCAGCCCTTTCCGAGCCGGCTTCCCTCGTGGAGCGCGAGGGCGACGATCTCGAACTCGTCGCGCTCGGGAACGTAGATGGCGAGGCTCGCGCGATCGGCGATCAGGAGCTCGCGGAGGCCTTCCGCCATCGCCTGGAAGAGCAGCTCGGGGTCGACGCGCGCCGCGAGCAGGCGCGCGAGCTGTCGGAGCACCCCCTCGGGCGACGCGCGACGGCGGAGGCGGGCGCCCGTCGGGGTCGGCGCTGCGGTTCGTCCGCTCTCCGCGGTGGGCGCTGTCATCGTCGATCATCGCCGGGTCGTGGGGAAGCGCACCCCGGCGCGCGCTGCACCACGGACGGCCGACGTCGGCGGCTCCGGACGCATGCAGCAGCTCGGCCTCTAATCCGAGGGCCGCGCGGCCGTCAAGGGCAGTCGCCGCGCGTCCCGTGGCGCGGTCTTTGCTTGAGCAGTTTCGCCATGACGGTTCCCATCCACGCCGACAGCCTTGCCCGCATCTCGAGCCTCGTCCGGCGGCGAGACCTTTCCCCCGTCGAGGTGACCGACGCGGTCCTCGCGCAGATCGACCGCGTCGATGGGCGGCTGAACGCCTTCATCACGCTCACGCGCGACGAGGCGCGCTCGGCGGCGCGCGAGGCGGAGGCCGAGATCGCGGCCGGGCGGTGGCGCGGGCCGCTGCACGGCATCCCGGTCTCGGTGAAGGACCTCTTCCACATGCGCGGCGTCCGCACGACGGCCGCCTCGCGCTTCTTCGCCGACCTCGTGAGCGCCGAAGATTCCGCCGTCGTCGAACGGCTGCGGGCGGCGGGCGCCGTCCTCCTCGGCAAGGTGAACCTGCACGAGTTCGCCTACGGCACGACGAGCCAGACGTCGCACTTCGGTCCCGTCCGCAACCCGTGGGATCCGACGCGCATCCCCGGCGGCTCGAGCGGCGGGAGCGGCGCCGCCGTGGCGGCCGGCATGGGCTACGCGTCGATCGGCACCGACACGGGCGGCTCGATCCGCATCCCGGCCGCGTGCTGCGGCATCGTCGGGCTCAAGCCGACGTTCGGGCGCGTCAGCCGGCACGGTCTCGTCCCGCTCGCCTCGTCGCTCGACCACGCGGGCCCGCTCACGCGCACGGTCGAGGACGCGGCCCTCGTGCTCGCCGCGATCGCCGGGAAGGATCCTCGCGATCCGGGCTCGGCCGACGCGCCGGTCGAGCCGTGGGCCGAGGGGCTCGAGCGCGGCGTCGCGGGCGTGCGCGTGGGCGTCCTCGAGGCGACGCTCGCGGACGCGGACCGCGAGGTCGCGAAGGCGGTGCGCCGCGCGATCGCGCGGCTCGCGGAGGCCGGCGCCGAGGTCCGCCCCGTGAGCCTCGAGCTTCTCCAGGACGCCCGCGCCGCGGTGGTCGTGATCCTGTCCGCCGAGGCGGCGGCCGTCCACCGCGAGCGGCTGCGCGAGCACGCCGACTGGTTCGGGGCCGACGTTCGCGAGCGCATCGAGCGCGGCACGCGGGTGCTCGCGATGGATTACGTGGACGCGCTCGAGCTGCGCGAGCGCTTCCGCCGCGAGGTCGCCCGAGCGTTCGCGGGCGTCGACGTCCTCGTCTCGCCGATGCTGCCGGTCGGCGCTCCTCCCGTCGGGGCGGCGACCGTGCCGATCAACGGCGCGCCCGTCGAGCTCCTCCGGGCGACGACCGCGAACACGCGGGAGTGGAACGCGCTCGGCGTGCCGGCGATCACCGTCCCGTGCGGCGTGACGGCCGAGGGCCTCCCGGTCGGCATCCAGATCGTCGGTCGGCCGTTCGACGAAGCGACCGTGCTGCGCGTCGCACGGGCGCACGAGCGCGCGATGCCCGCGCCGGTCCGCCCGCCCGCCCTCTGAGCGCGCTCAGAGGCTGTCGCTCGGCTTCGCCTCGACGCCTTCCCGGTACGTCTTCTCCGAGGTCTTGTGGCCGCTCTCGTCCCACTCGATCCAACGGCCGACCTTCATCCCGTCGAGGTAGTCGCCTTCCATCTGCTTCCGACCGTTCGGGTACCACCAGACGAAGTGCCCGTGCGGCTGATCCCGGCGGAAGGCGCCCTCCTGGCTCTTCTGGCCGTTCTCGTGCCACCCGATCCATGGACCCTCGGTCATTCCCTCGTGGAAGTCGCCCTCGTCGGCCTTTCGCCCGTTGCGGTGCCAGCCGACCCAGTGCCCCTCGGGCTTGTTGGCGTGGTACTCGCCCGCGTCTGCCACCTCACCCGTGTCGTACCAGGACTTCCAGGGGCCCTCGCGGACGCCGTCGCGGTAGGGGCCCTGCTCCCACTTCGCGCCGTTCCACCAGTACGTCGTCCAGAGGCCCTGCTTCTTCCCGTGCTCGTACCGGCCCTCCGCGACCTTGACGCCGGTCACCGTCCATTCGTGATACGGCCCGTGCTTCACGTGTCCCTCGGGCTCCTCGCACCAGACGGCGTCGCCGTCGGGCGGACCCTTGCCGGCGTGCACGGTGCCCGGCGGGCACTCGCCGCTTCCCGGGATGGTGATGACGCTGCGCGCCACGGCGAAGGCGCCGGCGGCCCCGATGACGAGCGCTGGGACGGCGATACGAAGCCAGCGGCCTAGGTCCACGGCCGGCTCTCGCTCCGTTCGGGTGCGACGAGCTCGCCGTTGCGGTAGGCGTAGAAGCCGCGCCCGCTCTTTCGGCCGAGGTAGCCCGCGTCCACGTACTTCTTGAGGAGCGGGCAGGGCCGATACTTGTCGTCTCCGAGCACGCGGTGCATTACTTCCATGATCGCGAGGCAGGTGTCGAGCCCTATCAAGTCGGCGAGCTCGAGCGGCCCCATGGGCTGGTTCGTCCCGAGCTTCATCGCCGTATCGACGTCCTCCACCCGGCCGACGCCTTCGTAGACCGCGTAGATCGCCTCGTTGATCATGGGCAGGAGGACCCGGTTCACGATGAAGCCGGGCGAGTCCTCCGCGAGCATGGTCGTCTTCCCGAGCCGCTCCGCGAGGGTCCGCACCTCGAGGTAGGTCTCCTCGCTCGTGACGAGGCCGCGGACGATCTCGACCAGCTTCATGACCGCGGGCGGATTCATGAAATGCATCCCGATCACGCGCTCGGGCCGGCCGCTCGCCGTCCCCAGGCGGGTGATCGAGATCGAGGAGGTGTTGGAAGCGAGGATCACCTCCGTCCGACAGATCGCGTTCAGGCGCGCGAACAGGTCCATCTTGACCGACTCGATCTCGCTCGCCGCCTCGATGACGAAGTCCGCCGCCCCGAGCGCCTCGAGCCCCGGCACGGCGGTCACGTTCGCGCGCATCCGGCCCGCGACCTCGGGCGTCACCTTCTGGCGTGCCTCGAGACGCGTCGCCGTCTGGCGGATGGTCGCGAGCGCCGCCTCGAGCGCCGCCGGCGCCGCGTCGTGCAGCAGGACCCGGAAGCCCGCCTGCGCGGCGACCAGCGCGATCCCGCTCCCCATCTGACCCGCCCCGACGACCCCGATGTGCGAGATGTCCATGCCCGGATCAGCAATGGCCATGCCCTGCGCGCAGGCCGGATGGCGCACGGGATCCATGCTGCTATACGAAATGTCGTGATGCCGGATACGAGATTTCGTCCCCACCCCCGGCCGGGACGCGTAAAGGTCGGGAAAACGGCGTGGCATTCCCCGTGCTGAAGGGCTGGGATCTCCCATGCTGTTTCTGATCCTCGTAACGGACGAGCCGGAATTCCACGACCTGCGGATGGCGCTCCGCGAGACTCGGCAGGCATTCCTCGACTCGATGGCGCAGTCGGGGCGGCTGCTCGCCGAGGGAGCGTTCGCGGATGGCGGCAGCCTGATGCTGATCGAAGCCGCGTCCGCGAACGACGCGATCGCCGTGCTCCAGGGCGATCCCTACATCGTCCAGCCGGTCTCCAACCGGGTCCAGATCCGCGAGCTCTTCCTCAACTACGTTGCGCCCACGATCGCAACGTGGAACGGAGAGCCGCGCGGTACGGGCCCTGCCCCGGCGTCGGACGGCTGAAGCGGCGAAAGCCCGAGGCGGATCCATGAAAGTCGAAGTGTCCCATCTGCTTTCTCATCCGATCGAGCGCGTGTGGCGCGTGCTCCTCGACCCGGACGTCCTCAGGCGGGCGCTCCCCGGGATCGAGCAGCTCGAGGCCACCGGCCCCGACCGGTTCGCGGTCACGATGAACCTGGGCGTCGCGGCGGTGAAGGGACGCTACACGGGCACGATGGAGATCGTCGACCAGCAGCCGCCCACGCGCTATCGGCTGAAGGGCGAAGGCAAGGGAGCGCCCGGCTGGGCGAAGGGGCTCGCCGAGCTCACCCTCACGAGCGAGGATGGCGGGACCCGGGTCGTCGCGAAGGGCGACGCCCAGGTGGGAGGGACGATCGCCGGCGTCGGGCAGCGCATGATGGAAGGGGTCGCCAAGGGCATGGCGCGCGATTTCTTCGCCGCCATCGAGCGGATTCTCGCAGAGGGCAAATGATGGATCGGGTGCGTTCGTGAAGGTCGAAGTGTCGCACGTCCTGCCGCATCCCCGCGAGCGCGTCTGGGACGCGCTCCTCGACCCCGCGGTTCTCGCCCGGGTCATGCCCGGAGTCGAGAAGTTCGAGGAGGTGGGGCCGGAGAAGTACGCCGTCGCGATGAAGCTCGGGGTCCCGGCCGTCCGGGGCAGCTATACGGGCAGCGTCGAGATCGTGGACAAAGCGCCCCCGGAAAGCTATCGGCTCCGCGGGGAAGGCAAGGGAGGGCCCGGGTGGGCGAAGGGGGAGGTCCTCTTCAAGCTCGTTCCAGAGGACAGCGGCACCCGGGTGATCGCGAGCGGGCAGGCGCAGATCGGCGGCACCATCGCGGGCGTCGGGCAGCGCATGATGGAGGGTGTGGCGAAGGCGATGGCCCGGGAGTTCTTCGAGTCGATCGACCGCGAGCTCCAGGGACGCCAGCAGAAGGTCACGGCCGTCGGCTTCGGCTTCCGGCTCGTGATCGGCATCGTCTGGAGCTGGATCCGCAGGCTGTTCGGACGTCGTGAAGCGACGGGGTCGGCGGGGGTCTGAGGGATGCTCGTCGACGGGTTCGGACGGGTGCACGACTACCTCCGCGTGTCCGTCACCGACCGTTGCAATCTCCGCTGCAGCTACTGCATGCCCGAGGCCGGCCTGCCGTGGCTCGACCGGGCGCAGGTCCTCACCTTCGAGGAGATCGTCCGGTTCGTGCGCGTCTGCGCGTCGCTCGGCGTGACGAAGCTCCGCATCACGGGCGGGGAGCCGCTCGTCCGCCGGGGCATCGTCGACCTCGTCGCGCAGCTCGCCGGCATCGACGGGCTCCGGGACCTGAGCCTCACGACGAACGGCGTCCTCCTGGGTGAGCTCGCCCTGCCGCTCCGGCGCGCCGGGCTCCGGCGCCTCAACGTGAGCCTCGACTCGCTTCGTCCGGAGACCTTCGCCCGGATCACGCGGCGGGAGCTCTTCGGGCGGGTGATGGAGGGGATCGAGGCGGCGGTCGCCGCAGGCTTCGCGCCGATCAAGCTGAACATGGTCGTCGTGCGCGGCGTGAACGACGCCGAGGTCGAGGACTTCGCCCTGCTCGCGTGGCGCACGCCCTTCCACGTCCGGTTCCTCGAGTACATGCCGCTCGACGGCGACGGCCGGTGGGACCGCAGCCAGATCGTCCCCGGCGCCGAGATCGTGGCCCGCCTCGCGCGCCTCGGCCCACTCGAACGCGTCGTCTCGCCGGACCGGTCGGAGGTGGCACGCCGCTACCGCTTCCGGGACGGGCAGGGTGAGATCGGCCTCATCCTGCCCGTCACCGAGCCGTTCTGTGCCGAGTGCAGCCGGCTCCGCATCACCGCGGAGGGCGCGATCCGCAACTGTCTGTTCGGCCGCGAGGAGTGGAACGCGCGGGATCTCATGCGCGCGGGGGCGACCGACGAGGACCTCCGCGCGCTCGTCCGCGCCGCCGTCGGCGCCAAGAAGGCCGCCTTCGGCGGGCTCGACCTGGAGCACGATCGCACCGAGCGGTCGATGTCCCAGATCGGAGGATGACTCGGTCGTGGAGAGCGCCGCTTCCAGCCTGGACCATGACGTGATGACGGATGCGGGCTCCATGACGGCCGTCGTGCTCGCCGCGGGACGGGCGAGCCGGATGGGCGAGGAGAAGCTCCTCCTGCCGCTCGGCGGGGCGCCGGTCATCCGCCACGTCGTCGAGGCCGTGCTCGCGGCGCGCCCGCGCGAGACGATCGTCGTCGTGAACCCCCGCAACCGGGACGCGATCGTCGGCGCGCTCCGCGGCCTCGATCCGCGCGTCGTCTGCAACGACCGCTTCGCGGACGGGATCGCCACCTCGATCGCCGCCGGCGTCGCCGCGGCGTCCGCCGCGAGCGAGGGCGTGATCCTCGTCCAGGGCGATCAGCCGTTCGTCACGACGGACATGCTCCTCGCGCTCGTCGCCGCCTGGCAGGAGGAGCGGCCCGCCTTCGTGGCCGCCTCCTACGGCGGCCTCCGCACGACGCCGGTCCTCTTCGCCCGCGCGCTCTACCCGGAGCTTCGCGCCCTCGAAGGCGACGTCGGCGCACGCAGCGTGCTCGCGCGACATCGGGGCGCGACGGTCGCGTTCCCCGAAGCCGCCGGAAGCGATCTCGACACGAAGGCCGACTACCAAGCCGTCCGTGCCGTCTGGAGCTCGAAGGAAGACATCCGCAAGCGTATGCGTAAAAGGAGGTCGTGAATGAAACCGCCGGCATTCGACTACGTCGTCGCGCGAACCGTCGACGAGGCCGTCGAGCAGCTGAACAAGCGCGGTGGGGGCGCGAAGATTCTGGCGGGTGGGCAGAGTCTCACGCCGATGCTCAACTTCCGTCTCGTCCACCCCGAAGCCCTCGTCGACATCAACCGGATCGCCGGGCTGAACCACATCACGCCGCAGAACGGCGGCGTGCGGATCGGCGCGCTCACCCGGCACCGGACGATCGAAGAATCGCCCGTCATCCGCGAGAAGCTCCCGGTCGTCGCCGCCGCGGCGGCGGAGGTGGGGCACCTCGCCATACGCAACCGGGGGACGTTCGGCGGCAGCCTCGCCCACGCCGATCCCGCGGCGGAGTTCCCGATCGTCGCGCTCGCGCTCGACGCGACGATCACGACGAAGAACGCGAAGGGTGGGCGCACGATCAAGGCGAAGGACTTCTTCGTGAGCTACCTCCAGAGCGCGGTGGAGGAGGGCGAGATCGTCACCGAGGTGACGCTCCCCGGGCTCCCCGCGAAGACGGGCTGGGGCTTCGAGGAGCTCTGCCGGCGCCCCGGCGACTTCGCGATCGCGGCCGTGTGCGCGCTCGTCACGTTCGACGGGAGCACGGTGAAGGAGGCGCGCATCGCGATGGGCGGCGTCGGTCCGACGGCGCTCCGCGCCCCCGCCGCCGAGGCCCTGCTGAAGGGCCAGGCGCTCAACGAGGACACCCTCAAGGCCGCCGGTGAGAAGGCCGCCGAGGCCTCCGATCCGTCGAACGACGTCCATGCATCGGCGGACTTCCGCCGCCACCTCGTGTCCGTACTGACGAAGCGAGCCCTCCAGGCCGCCGAGAAGCGCGCCGCCGGCCGGTGAGCGCGCGGGAAATTGGGAGACGAGCGATGAGCCAGAAGCGAAAGATCTCGGTCACCGTGAACGGCGTGAAGTACGAGCGGGAGGTGGAGCCCCGCATCCTCCTCGGTGACTTCCTGCGCGAGGACCTCGGCTTGACCGGCCTGCACTTCGGCTGCGAGCACGGCGTCTGCGGCGCGTGCACGGTGCAGATGGACGGCGTGACCGTGCGGTCGTGCCTCCTCTTCGCCGTGCAGGCCGACGGGTGCGAGCTCAGGACGGTCGAGGGCCTCGGGACGCCCGACAAGCTGCACCCG
>Ga0070741_10013223_pt1 | contig 14652 bp, 11 predicted proteins | sample Coa_R1_4_FD_66440 | JGI IMG/M metagenome (GOLD analysis project Ga0070741, IMG submission 66440) | Surface soil microbial communities from Centralia Pennsylvania, which are recovering from an underground coalmine fire - Coalmine... | ecosystem: Environmental > Terrestrial > Soil > Unclassified ...
GAGATCTCGCGCACGTCGATCGCCGCGCTCGACGAGCTGTGGTCGCCGTCCGGCGGCGGCGACCAGGTCTCGCTGATCGACACGATCGAGGACACGAGCGGCCCCAACCCGGAGGCGACGCTCGAGCAGACGGAGATGAAGGAGGCGCTCGGCGAGGCGATCGCGCGCCTGCCCGAGCGCGAGAAGCTCGTGGTGACGCTCTACTACTACGAGGAGCTGACCCTGCGCGAGATCGGCGAGGTGCTCGGCGTGACCGAGTCGCGCGTCTCGCAGCTGCACACGAAGGCCGTGCTGCGCCTGAAGGCGCGGCTGTCCGGGGTCGCGTTGCGCCAGCACGCCGAGGCGTCCTAGTCGCGCGAGCGCGCGAACGCGGGACCCCGGCGGGGCGAGCCTCGCCGACGCGGCTCGCGGCTAGCATTGCGCCCGACCCTTGGTGACATCTCGAGGAGGAAGGCGCCCGCATGGCTGCAACCGAGCCCGGCAAGATCCGCAACGTCGCCGTCGTCGGACACCGCGGCACGGGCAAGACGTCGCTCGTCGAGGCGCTGCTGTTCCAGTCGGGCGAAGTGAACCGGCTGGGGACGATCGAGGCGGGCACGACCGTCACGGACTGGGACGAGGACGAGCACAAGCGGCAGATGTCGATCTCGCTCTCGCTCGCGCACGCGAGCTGGCAGGGCCGGAAGATCAACCTCCTCGACACGCCGGGCGACCCGAGCTTCCAGGGCGAGGCCCGCTGCGCCCTGCGCGTCGTCGAGGGCGCCCTCGTCGTCGTCAGCGGCGTGATGGGGGTCGAGGTCGGCACGGCGCGCGTCTGGAAGCGCGCGGAGGAGCTCGCTCTCTCGCGGGTCGTCTTCGTGAACATGCTCGACCGCGAGCGCGCCGACTTCGAGCGTACGCTCGCCCAGCTGCAGGCTCAGCTCTCGCCCAAGTGCGTCGCGGTGCACCTGCCGATCGGCGCCGAGCACGAGCTCACGGGCGTCGTCGACGTGCTGCACATGTGCGCGTACACGAGCCCGGAGGGCGGCAAGGAGGGCGAACCGGCGCCGATCCCCGCCGAGCTCGCCGATGCGGCGGCCGCCTACCGCGAGAAGCTGCTCGACGCGGTCGTGGAGACCGACGAGGCGTTGATGGAGCGCTACCTGGAAGGCGAGGAGCTGGACCCGCACGACGTGGCCGCCGCGCTGAAGCTGGCGGTCACCCGCGGCGAGGTGTTCCCGGTCGCGTGTGGCGTGGCGACGAAGAACCTCGGCACGCATGCGCTGCTCGACCTGATCGTCGAGGGCGTGCCGTCGCCCGCGAAGAAGGGCTCGCCGATCGACGCCGACGGCGCCGCCACCGCAGTCTTCGTGTTCAAGACGCTCGCCGACCCGTTCGCCGGCCGCATCAACGTCTTCCGCGTGCTGAAGGGCACGGTGAGCGGCGACGCGACGCTGGTCAACGTGCGCGAGCACACGAAGGAGCGGATGGGCACGCTGCTGCAGCTGCAGGGCAAGGAGCACGCGGGCGCGAAGGAGTTCGGCGAGGGCGACATCGGCGCCGTCGCCAAGCTCAAGGATGTGCAGACGGGCGACCTGCTCGCGGACCGCGACGTCGAGGTCGAGGTGCCGGACTTCGGCTTCCCCGACCCGGTGATGAGCTTCGCCGTCACGCCGAAGGCGAAGGGCGACGAGGAGAAGGTGGCCACCGCCATCCGCCGGCTCGCCGAGGAGGATCCGACGCTGCGGTTGCGCCGCGACCCGCAGACCGGCGAGGAGATCCTCTCCGGCATGAGCCAGATGCACGTCGAGGTCGCGCTGGAGCGCGCCAAGCGCCGCTTCGGCGTCGACGTCGAGCTGCATCCGCCGCGCGTGCCCTACATGGAGACGATCCGCAAGCAGGCCCGCGCGCACGGGCGCTACAAGAAGCAGACGGGCGGGCGGGGCCAGTTCGGCGACTGCCACATCGTGATCGAGCCCATCGACGGCGGCAGCGGCTACGAGTTCGTGGACGAGATCGTCGGCGGCGTGATCCCGCAGGGCTTCCGGCCCGCCGTCGACAAGGGCATCCAGGAGGCGATGCAGCACGGCGAGCTCGCCGGGGCGCCCGTGCAGGGTGTGCGCGTGCGGCTCGTGGACGGCTCCTACCACACCGTCGACTCGTCCGAGATGGCGTTCAAGATCGCCGGCTCGCTCGCCTGGAAGGACGCGTACATGCAGGCGGATCCCGTGCTGCTGGAGCCGATCATGGAGCTCGAGGCGACGGTGCCCGACGAGGCCGTCGGCGCCGTCAACGGCGACCTCAACGCCCGGCGCGGCCGTCTGCTCGGCATGGAGCCGGCCGGCGGCATGACCACCGTGAGGGCCGAGGTGCCGCTCGCCGAGCTGCTCACGTACTCGCAGTCGCTCACCTCGATGACCGGCGGCCGCGGCGACTACTCGATGCACTTCCTCCGCTACGAGGAGGTGCCGGCGCACGTGGCGCAACGGGTGATCGAGGAGACGCGCAAGGCGCGGGAGGCGGCGACCGCGTAGGAGCGCGGGCGAGCCGCTCTCGAGCTCGCGCGGCTCGGCCGCCGGCGGCTCGGGAGCGCCCGGCTCATCCGGCCGACGGGCCCGCGCTTGCGTCGGCTGAACTGCGGCGCTCGTCTGCCGAGAGGGCGAGGCGCGCCTCGCCCTCTCGCGGCTAGCGGTCCTGCAGGGCGTCCAGGGCGACGGCGAACGCGACCAGCAGGCGGCGGTCGATCCCCTCCGCACCCGCGGGGTCGAGCTCGAGCACGTAGCGGTCGCGCAGCTTGCCCAGCACGCGTCGGTAGCGGCCGACGACCGTGTCGCCGCGACGGAGCACGAAGTCGAAGGGCAGCCACCGGAGCGCGCCCAGGTAGTCGCCCGCGACAGGCACGACGTCGATGAAGCGCCGGATCAGCGCGACCGCCCAGCTCGTCTCGTGCGCCTCGAACAGCTCCGCGCCGGAGGCGTCGTAGACATGCCAGTGGCTGCGCAGCAACGACTTGCCGAAGTCCTTCCCGAGCGAGCCGATCGGCCGGTCGTGCTCGTCGAGCACGTCGTGCTTGCCGGCGAACTCGAACACGGTCTTCGACTTGATGCGAAAGAGGTGCTCGCTCCCGTCCGGCGAGAGCCGGAAGCGGATGTCCTCCTTGATCGCGAGCTTCTTCTGCTTCACGAACAGGACGGGGGCGGCCTCGTCGGTCGAGCCGGGCGCCGGCACGCTGATCCGGTACTCGTTCGCGACGGGGCGGAAGACCTGCTGCACGAGCAGACGCTCGGCGGCCTCGAGCTGCCCCTGGACTGCGCCGGCGTCCACGGCGCAACGATACGGGTTCCGCGCGTGCGCCGGTGGGCGGGTTGGCGCCGGGCCCGTGGCGAGCGCTGCGGGTGTGCGGCTCCCGCGCGGGTCGGTGCGCGCGCAGACTGGCAGCACCGGCCCCGGGCTCGGCCGACAGGTGCGCGTCGCGTCGCCAGCGGCGGTGCGCACCGGCCGGGAAGCGGGCAGGCCGCCTGCGCGGGCGCGCGCGGCAGCCAAGCGAGGAGGACTGCCGTTTGCGCACGGAGTCGCCCTGTGGACACCGGCGGCAGGGGGCTATAGTGATCGCCCCATGCGCGTCACCAAGGCAAGCGTCACCCGCGTGTGCGCCGTCTGCGAGCGCACGCTGCTGATGGGCGAGCATGCGACGCGGTTCTCGCCCGACGGCGAGGAGTTCGTGGACGTCTGCCCGCTCTGCACCGACGTCGCGCTCGAGCACGGGTGGGTACGCGAGGGGCTGCCGGTCTCGCCGGCGCTCCAGCAGCCGTTTCGGCGCAAGCGGTCGCTCTGGGCGTCGCTCCTCGGCGCGCGGCCGCTCGAGCAGCAGCCGGTCGTCGAGGAGCCGCTCCTGCGCCGCCTCTCGGACGAGGAGGTGGCGCTCGTCGAGGCAGCCGAGCTGTTCAACGCCACCACCTTCCTGCGCACCGTGAACGGCGTGGCGAAGGCGCTCGGCGCGCCTCGCGTCTCGATCCTGCCCCTCTCCGGCGTGAGCGGCGAGCTGGTGATCACGTTCGCGTGGGACATCTCCTGGTACCAGTACCGGGTGACGCCCGACTCGGGTCAGCCCGTGCGTCTCGCGGAGCGCGGTCACGACATCGCCGAGATCGAGGAGGCGTTCACGGCCTGGAACGCCCACCTCGGACCCGACGGCCGGCTGCTCCCCGATCTCGCGCGCGTGTGACCGCGCAGTGGCGAGCCTCGTCTGGCTGATCGTCTGGCTCGTCGAGGGGACGCCGAACCTCGAGTGGTTCGGCTCGTGGAACGACTGGTCGGTCGCCCTGCTCGGCTGCGCGGTCTTCGACGTGTTCAGCGGCCGCGAGGCGGGCTCCCGGCGCGCTCGCTGAGAGCCGGCGGGGCTACACTCGCCGCATGACCACGACCGCCACGGCGACGGGAGCGGCGGCGCTGCTCGAGCGGCTCGGGGTCGACCCGGCCGACGTCTGCGAGGGTGACCTCCCGGTCCGCACTCCGATCACCGGCGAGGAGATCGCCCGCGTCGCACGGACCGACCGGGCGGCGACGGACGCGGCCGTCGCGCGGGCCGTCCGCGCGTTCGAGTCCTGGCGCGAGGTGCCGGCGCCGCGGCGCGGCGAGCTCGTCCGCCTCCTCGGCGAGGAGCTGCGGCGCGACAAGGAGACGCTGGGCGCGCTCGTCACGCTGGAGGTCGGGAAGATCGCCCAGGAAGGCCTCGGCGAGGTGCAGGAGATGATCGACATCTGCGACTTCGCGGTGGGGCTGTCGCGCCAGCTGTACGGCCGGACGATCGCCTCCGAGCGGCCCGGGCACCGGCTGGCGGAGACGTGGCACCCCCTCGGCCCCGTCGCCGTGGTCACGGCCTTCAACTTCCCCGTGGCCGTCTGGAGCTGGAACGCGGCGCTGGCGCTCGTCTGCGGCGACCCCGTCGTCTGGAAGCCCTCGGAGCGGACGCCGCTGACCGCGATCGCGACCCTGTCGCTGCTCCGCCGCGCCGCGCAGCGGCTGGGCGGCGTGCCGGAGGGGCTGTTCGAGCTGGTCGTGGGCGGCGCCGACCGGGCGGTCCAGCTCGCCGACGACCCGCGCATCCCGCTCGTGTCGGCGACGGGCTCGACGCAGATGGGCAAGGTGCTGGGGCCGCGCGTCGCCGCGCGTTTGGGGCGGTCGCTGCTCGAGCTCGGCGGCAACAACGCCGCCATCGTGGCGCCGAGCGCCGACCTCGACCTCGTCGTCAGGGCGACGCTGTTCGCGGCGGTCGGCACCGCGGGACAGCGCTGCACGAGCCTGCGGCGGCTGATCGTGCACGACTCGATCGCCGACGAGCTCCTCGACCGGCTGGTCGCCGCCTACCGCAGCGTGCCGATCGGCGATCCGCGCGAGCCCGGCACCCTGGTCGGGCCGCTGATCACCGGCGAGGCGTTCGGGCGCATGGAGGCGGCGCTCGGTCGCGCCCAGGCGGAGGGCGGCGAGGTCGTCGTCGGCGGTGGCCGCGTGCTCGCCGAGCGCTGGCCGGACGCCTGGTACGCGGAACCCGCGATCGTGCGCATGCCCGCCCAGACGGACGTCGTGCGCGAGGAGACCTTCGCTCCGATCCTCTACGTCCTGCGCTACGACGGGCTCGAGCAGGCGATCGAGCTGCAGAACGGCGTGCCCCAGGGGCTCGCGTCGTCGATCTTCACCACCGACCTGCGCGAGGCCGAACGCTTCCTGGCCGCCTCCGGGTCGGACTGCGGCATCGCGAACGTCAACATCGGGCCGAGCGGGGCGGAGATCGGCGGCGCCTTCGGCGGGGAGAAGGAGACTGGCGGCGGCCGCGAGTCCGGCTCGGACGCGTGGAAGGCGTACATGCGCCGGCAGACCGCCACCGTCAACTACTCGAACGAGCTGCCGCTCGCGCAGGGCATCGTCTTCGACGTCGCGCCGTGATGGGCGGCAACGTCGATCCGCACGGGGCGGTCGCCTCGTGCGACGAGGCGCTCGCGCCGGAAGTCGGTCCGTGACGTCCGAGCCAGCCTCGTACAAGCTCGTCTGGTTCGTCCCGGAGGAGGCGCTCGACGCCACCCGCGATGCCGTCTTCGCGGCCGGCGCGGGGCGCATCGGCGCGTACGAGCGCTGCTCCTGGTACGCAGCGGGAACGGGCACCTTCCTCGGTGGCGAGGGCACGAGCCCCGTGCTCGGCGAGGCGGGGCGCGAGGAGCGCGTGCCCGAGCTGCGCGTCGAGACCGTCGTGCCGGCCGACCGGCTCGCGGACGTCCTTGGCGCGCTGCGCGCCGCGCACCCGTACGAGGAGCCGGCCTACGACGTCTACCCGTTGGCGTCGTGACGGCTCGCGGGCAACGCACAGGTCTCCCCCGGGTAACACCGGTGTCGGACACCGGATCGTGTCAGGGGGGAAGCGTGCCGAGCGGGTGTCGATCGTTCCCCAGGCGATCCGCCGGAGGCTCGTGAGGGCGCGCCTCTACACGGACGGAGGGGCGCGGGGGAACCCTGGGCCAGCGGCGTCGGCCTACGTGCTCGAGGCCGAGGACGGCACCGTGCTGGCCGCACGCGGGGAGGCGATCGGGGTCGCCACGAACAACGTCGCCGAGTACCGAGCGCTCCTGGCCGGGCTCCGGCAGGCCGCGGCCGCCGGTGTCGGCGAGCTCGAGGTCGTCTCCGACTCCGAGCTCCTCGTCAAGCAGATGCGCGGCGAGTACAAGGTGAAGAACGCCGCCCTGCGGGAGCTCTTCCTCGAGGCGTCGCGTCTCGCCCGGCAGCTCGGCCAGGTCGCGTATACGCACGTACGCCGGGAGCACAACGAGCTCGCCGACCGCCTGGTCAACGAGGCGCTCGACGCGGCCCGCCAGGGCGACGAGACCATCGCCTGACGCGGCGGCCGGCCTCCGACGGCGCGCGCCTGCCGCCGCCGAGCGGGCGACACAGCCGCACGCGGCGAGTGAGCCGCCCTCGTCCGACGACTGCGGGTGTCGGCGGCGCGACGAGGACGCACGGGTCGTTTGCGGGGACGGTCGTTGCCGCGGCGGCCGGGCTCGGCTATCGTGCCCGCCATGCTGCCCGGGCGCGCAGTCGACCTCACGGCCGGCACCGGCCTGCTCGCGCTCGGCCTCCTCCTTCCCCGCTAGGGGAAGCGAGCGACTCACATACCCGTCCGTGCTCCCGCACACCGCCGGGAGACCTGCGTCCTCGCGAGGAGACCCCACATGCCGATGCCGTTCCACAAGTACTGCCCCTACGAGACCGTCGACCTGCCCGACCGCACCTGGCCCGACCGCGTGATCGCGCGAGCGCCGATCTGGTGCTCGACCGACCTGCGCGACGGCAACCAGGCGCTCGTGAACCCGATGGACAGCCTCCGCAAGCGACGCTTCTTCGACCTGCTCGTCCGGCTCGGCGTCAAGGAGATCGAGGTCGGCTTCCCGTCCGCCTCGAAGACCGACTTCGACTTCGCCCGCGAGCTCGTCGAAGCGCAGCTCGTGCCGGCGGACACGACGATCGCGGTGCTCACGCAAGCCCGTCCGGAGCTGATCGAGCGCACGTTCGAGGCGATCGAGGGCGCGCGCCGCGCCATCGTGCACCTCTACAACTCGACCTCGGTGACGCAGCGACGCGTCGTCTTCCGCCTCGACCGGGACGGCGTCACCGACCTCGCCGTCGGCGCCACGCGCCTCTGCCGGGAGCTCGCCGCCGACAGCGCCACCGAGATCGTCTTCCAGTACTCGCCGGAGAGCTTCCACCACACCGAGCTCGACTACGCGCTCGAGATCTGCGAGGCGGTGGCGGAGGAGTGGGGCCCGACGCCCGAGGCGAAGATGATCGTCAACCTGCCGACCACGGTCGAGCAGTTCCCGCCCAACGTCTACGCCGACCGGATCGAGTGGTTCTGCCGGCACTTCTCCAGGCGCGACAGCGCGATCGTCTCCGTGCACCCGCACAACGACCGCGGCACGGCGGTGGCCACAGCCGAGCTGGGGCTGATGGCCGGCGCAGAGCGCGTGGAGGGGACGCTGTTCGGCAACGGCGAGCGCACCGGCAACGTCGACCTCGTCACGCTCGCGCTCAACCTGCTCACGCAGGGCGTCGACCCCGAGCTCGACCTGTCGCGCATCGACGAGGCGAAGGCGATCGTCGAGGAGTGCAACGAGCTGCCGGTCCACCCGCGCCATCCGTACGCGGGCGAGCTCGTCTACACGGCCTTCTCCGGCTCGCACCAGGACGCGATCAAGAAGGGCATGTACGCGCAGGAGCGCTCGGGGTCGGAGACCTGGGACGTGCCCTACCTGCCGATCGACCCGAAGGACGTGGGGCGCAGCTACGAGGCGATCATCCGCGTCAACTCCCAGTCGGGCAAGGGCGGCGTCGCCTACCTGATGGAGACGGAGCACCATCTCGAGCTGCCGCGCGGGCTGCAGATCGACTTCGCGCAGCAGGTGCAGGCGATCACGGACGCCCGCGGCGGCGAGCTGACCGCGGACGAGCTGCTCGAGGTGTTCCGGGCGCAGTACCTCGACCACGCGCAGCCGTTCGAGCTCGTCTCGTACACGAACTCGAGCGAGGGCGACGCCGACCAGATCGCCGCCCGCATCCGCGTCGACGGCCTGGAGCGGATCGTCGAGGGAGAGGGCAACGGCCCGATCGCCGCGCTGGTGGACGCGTTCGCGCGCTCGTTCGGGATCGCGATCGCGATCCGCGACTACCACGAGCACGCGATGTCCGCCTCGGCCGACGCGCAGGCGGCAGCCTACGTCGAGGCGGACGTGGACGGCGAGGCGTTCTGGGGCGTCGCCGTGCACGGGTCGATCCTCACGGCGTCGCTGCGCGCGGTGGTGAACGCGGTCAACCGCGCCGCCGCTGTCCGCAGCGCGCGCGAGGAGGCGGTCGCGGCATTCGACACGTGATCGTCGGCGACGTCACCCACGCCGGTCGAGCGGGACGAAGTCGCGCCGATCCGGGCCCGTGTACACCTGCCGCGGCCGGGCGATCTTCGTCTCGGGATCGGTGAGCATCTCCTCCCACTGGGCGATCCAGCCGGGCAGGCGGCCGACCGCGAAGAGCACGGTGAAGTAGTCGGTCGGGTAGCCCATCGCCTGGTAGATGAGGCCCGAGTAGAAGTCGACGTTGGGGTAGAGCTTGCGCGAGACGAAGTAGTCGTCCTCGAGGGCGATCCGCTCCAGCTCGAGCGCGATCTCCAGCTTCGGGTTGAGACCGGTCTCGGCGAAGACCTGGTCCGCCACCTGCTTGATCAGCTTCGCGCGCGGGTCGTAGCTCTTGTAGACGCGGTGCCCGAAGCCCATCAGGCGCCCCTTGCCCGCCTTCACCTCCTCGATGAAGGCGGGCACGTTCTCCTTGTCGCCGATCCGGTCGAGCATGCGCAGCACCGCCTCGTTGGCGCCGCCGTGCAGCGGCCCGTACAGCGCCGCGATGCCGGCAGACACGGCCGAGTAGAGGTCGACGTGCGAGGAGCCGACCCCGCGCACGGCGCTCGTGGAGCAGTTCTGCTCGTGGTCGGCGTGCAGGATCAGCAGGATCTCGAGCGCGCGCTGCAGCACCGGATTCGGCTCGTGCCGTCCGCCGATCTCGAACGTCATGTTGACGAAGTTGCCGATGTAGGAGAGGTCGTTCCGCGGCAGCACGTAGGGCAGGCCGCGCGAGTGACGGAAGATGTAGGCAGCGATCGTGGGCAGCTTCGCGATCAGGCGCACCCGCTGCAGGTAGCGGTTCGCCGGGTCGGTGACGGTCTTCGCGTCCGGGTAGAAGGTCGAGAGCGCGCCGACCGCGCCGAGCAGCATCCCCATCGGGTGCGCGTCGTAGCGGAAGCCCTCGAGGAACTTCTGCACGTTCGTGTGCACGTAGGTGTGCGTGCGGACGTCGTCCTGCCAGCGGCGCAGCTCGGCTGCCGTGGGCAGCTCCCCTTCCAGCAGCAGGTAGGCGGTCTCGAGGAAGCTCGCCTGCTCGGCCACCTGCTCGATCGGGTAGCCGCGGTAGCGGAGGATGCCGGCGTCGCCGTCGATGTACGTGATCGCGCTGCGGCAGGACGCCGTGTTGAGGTAGGCAGGGTCGTAGGACATCAGGCCGTGGTCGCCGTCGGGCCCGGCGATCTGGCGCAGGTCGGTCGCCCGGATCGTCCCGTCGACGATCGGCAGCACGTACTCGCGGCCCGTTCGGTTGTCCACGATCGTCAGGCTGTCCTCGCCCACGCTGCCTCCCTTCTGCTGCTCGACGATGGTGCGGCTCTCGTTCGCCACGTCGCGCTCCTCTCGGTCGACGGTGACCGCATCATCGCAGCGCGCCCGCGAGGCGGCGTCCGGAGATGCCCGCAGCAGAGCCGCGGAAAGCCCGCCGAGCGCGGCTCGCGGGCGGCTTTACGGAACCGTGACCATTTCCCGCGGCCCGCGCGGCTAGCCTGTGTGCCCGTGGTGCGGGGAGGGCTGCTCGGGGTCGCGGCGCTGCTCCTGCTCGCTGCCTGCGGCACGTCGCAGCGGCAGCGGCCCGAGGCGGAGAGTCGCGCGGCGGCGAAGCCGGCGAAGGGCGCTCGCGCGCAGGCGCGTGCGGCTGCCGTCGCGCCGGCGCCTCCGCCCAGCGTCCTCGTCACCGTCGTCGACGGCGACACGGGCCGCCGCGTGCGCGGCGCCCGCGTCCGCATCGGCGCGCGTTCCGCGCTGACGGACGCGCACGGCGTCGCCGCCGTCCCGCTGCGGCGCCGCGCCGCGCTGCCGGTCACCATCTCGCGCCGCGGCTACGCCACCCGCACCGTTCGCCTCTGGTTTCGCCAGCGGCCGCAGTCCACCGCGCGCATCTACCAGCCGCGCCTGCAGTGGCCGCTCTACGGGGCGACCCCCGCACGGACGCAGGCGCAGACCGCGATCCGGGTGCGTCCTCCGTTCCGCCTGATCTGGAGCCGCGGGCTCGGCTCGCTGCTCGAGTTCCCGGCCGTCGTCTCGAACGGGCGCGCGTTCGTGGCCAACTACCGCGGACACGTCTTCGCGCTGGACATGCGCACCGGACGCGTCGCCTGGAGCTTCCGGCCGCGGGGCGGCAAGATGGCCTCCTCGCCGGCGGTGGTCGGCGACGAGATCGTCGTCCACGGCATGGACGGCGCCGTGCGCGTGCTCGACCGCTCCAGCGGCCGCCTGCGCTGGTCGACCTGGATCGGCTCGCCGATCGAATCGTCTCCGGTCGTCGCGGACGGCGTCGACTTCTTCGGCGCCTGGAACGGCCGCGTCTACGCGCTCGACCTGCGCAGCCGGCGTCTGCGCTGGGCGCGCAGCTTCGGCGCCAAGATCACCTCCAGCCCGGCGCTCGCGGGCGGTCGCCTCTACATCGGCGACTACGCCGGCCGGCTGCTCGTGCTCGCGGAGCGGAGCGGCCGCCTGCTCTGGTCGCGCTCGGTCGGCGGCCGCGTCTACGGCACCCCCGCCGTGTCCGGCGGGCGCGTCTTCGTGCCCTCCTCGACCGGCAACTCGTTGACCGCGTTCTCCGCTGCCGGCTCCTTCCTCTGGCGGCGCTCGACGGGAGCCTACGTCTACTCCTCGCCCGCCGTCTCGGACGGGCGGGTCTACTTCGGCTCCTACAACGGCGTCCTCTACTGCGTCTCCGCCAGGACCGGCGAGACGCTGTGGAGCGTGGGCGCGGGCGGCCCGATCTCCGGCGCCGTCACGCTCGTCGCCGGGGTGGCCTACGCCGGTTCCACCTGGGGCTCGATCGTGGCCGTCGACGCGCGCTCGGGGCGCGTCCTGCTCCGCTTTCCCCACGGCGAGTACGTGCCCGTCTCCGGCAACGGCGGCACGCTGCTCCTGCACGGCTACTCGCGCATCTACGCCGTCAAGCCGCTCGTCCGCAGGGGGCGCGCCGCCCGCGAGGTGGCGGGACGGTGAGGCGGCTCCTCGTTCTCCTTCTCTCCCTCCTTGTAACAGTCTGTTACTTGGCGCTCGCGGCGCCTGCGCTGGGCGCCGACTCGGCCGTCACGGCGGCGCAGCGGGGCCTCGCCGCTGCGGTCGCGGCGGGTCGCATCGATCCCGCCGACGCCGCCCGCTACCGCGGGATCCTGGGGCGGGCGGCGCGTGTCCTCCCGCGGCTGTCCGGTGCGCGCGCGCAGAACCTGCGCGCGGTGCTCGCCGACGTGGCGAACAAGGCCGACATGTACACGCCGCCGCGCGCGCTGACGCTGTTCTCCATGCTCGACGTCAACACGCGCTTCTTCGCCGCGAAGGGCCCTCCCGCGTACCACGCCGACGTGCTCGGGCCCGACGGCGTCGTCTACCGCTACTTCCCCGGGCACGGGCTGCAGTTCCACCCGCTGGGCAACTTCGGCGCGCTCAACGCGCACCTGGCTGCGGGCCGGCTGGCCGAGGCGCGCGAGCAGGTCGCCGCGCTCGAGGCGCGCGGGATCGGCCGGGACGACGGCTCGCTCGTCTGGGAGTACGAGTTCCGCTACCTCGGCGCGAAGGCGCCCTGGACGTCGGGCATGGCGCAGGCGGTGGCGGCACAGGCGCTCGCGCGGGCGAGCGAGAAGCTCGAGGACCCCTCGCTGCTCGAGCTCGCCCGGCGCGCGCGGGCGGCGCTCGCGCCGAGGCTCGTGCGCCAGCTTGCCGGCGCGGGCCCATGGGTGCGCCTGTACAGCTTCTCCAACGCAGCGGTGCTGAACGCACAGCTGCAGGCTGCCGTCTCGCTGCGCGACTACGCGACCATCGCCGACGACGCCGACGCGGGCGCGCTCGCCGACGCGCTGACGCAGGCGGCGCGCACGCTGCTGCCGCGCTTCGACACCGGCTACTGGACGCTCTACCAGCTCGGCGGCGCCGAGGAGACCCGCGAGTACCACGACTACGTGATCTCGATGCTGACGCGCCTGCGGGGTCAGACCCGGGACACGTTCTGGTCGGACACGGCCGCGCGCTTCAAGGCCTACAGCACGCAGCCACCTCTGTTCGCGGCCGGCCCGCCGACGCCCGCCGCGGCGCCCGCGAAGAAGGGGAAGGCGGCGCTGCGCTTCAGCTTCTGGCTCTCGAAGCAGTCGTCGGTGGCGGTGCGCGTCGGCTCGGGAGCGCGCTGGCTCTCGCTCGGCCACGGCTGGCACACGCTCACGTGGTCGCTGTCGCGCGCGCAGCCGGGCGTCTTCCCTGTCTCGCTGCAGGCGCGGCCGGTGGCGGGGCCGACGGCGACGACGTCGCTGCTGCCGCTCGTCGTGCTCGGCCGGCCGGCAGCGACGAGGCAGACCGCTGGCGCGAGCGCGACGCCTGGTTCGATGCTCGTCGTCGGCGTCGCCGAGAACGCGCTGGTCAACGCCGACGCGGGCGCGTCCGCCGCCCAGCTCGGGCTCGCGACCTCGCTCGGCATGCGGGCCGTCCGGATCGCCGCCACGTGGACGCCCGGCCAGACCGCCCCCGACCCCGCGCTGCTGCCCGCCTACGCGACCGCGGTGCAGCAGGCGGCGACGGCCGGCGTCCGGGTCTTCCTCGAGGTCTACCCGTCCTCGCCGGCCGCCGTACCGGTTGACGATACGGCGCGCTCGCAGTTCGCGGAGACGCTGCGTGGCTGGGCGCTCGCGCTGCCGCAGGTGAAGGACGTGATCGTCGGCAGCCAGGTCAACAATCCCGCATTCTGGCCGCAGGACCGGAACGCGGCCACCGTGTACCTCGCCCTGCTCGCCGCCTCGTACGACGCGCTGAAGTCCGTCGATCCGAGCATCCAGGTGATCGGCGCCTCGCTCGCCGGGCAGGGAACGCCCGGGACGTGGATCCTCTCGCTCGGCCAGGCGTACCGCCGCAGCGGCCGGACGGCGCCGATCATGGACGCGCTCGCGATCCAGCCTCAGAACGACGACGCAGCGCAGCCGCCGTCGTTCGTGCACGAGAAGGGGCCGATCGGCATCGGCGACTACGCGCGCCTCGTCGCCAACCTCAAGCGCGCGTTCGGCGGCACGGCGCAGGCTGGGGCGACGCTGCCGATCGTCTACGACGGCTACGGCGTGCAGGCGCGGGTTCCGCCGGAGAAGACGTCTCTCTACACCGGCGCGGAGACGGACGCCGTCGACGAGGCGACCCAGGCCGCCTACTACACGCAGGCCATCGAGCTGGCGGCGTGCCAGCCCAACGTGATCGCGCTGCTGTTCCAGCACACCGTCGACGAGACCGACCTGGCCGGGCTGCAGACCGGCCTCTACTATCCCGACGCGACGCCGAAGCCCGGCGCCGAGGCGGTGAAGGCGCGGATCGCGTCGGCCGGCTCCGCGTGTCCCCAGCCGGCGCCGCCGCCGCAGCCGCCGAGCGGGCACGCGAGCCTCCAGCTCTCGGTCGACGGCGCCACCGCCACGCTCGCCGCCGACCGGCCCGCGTACTACCTCGCCGTGCTCGAGGACGGGCGGGGAGTGCCGCTGCGCGAGCGCCACGGCCAGCTCGTCGCCGGGCCGGGAGCCCAGGTGACGGTGCCCACCTCGGGGCTACCGCCGGGCAGCTACCGCCTCACGGTGCACCTCGTCCCGCGCACGTCGCCGAGCGAGGGGATCGCGCGCGACGGCGAGCCCTTCACCGTCCCCTGAGCCGACGCCGGACCGAGCCGGCCGGCGCCGCTATACTGGCACCCGCCTGCGGATGTAGCTCAGTTGGCTAGAGCGTCTGCTTGCCATGCAGAAGGTCGTGGGTTCGAGTCCCATCATCCGCT
>Ga0070741_10013224_pt1 | contig 14651 bp, 10 predicted proteins | sample Coa_R1_4_FD_66440 | JGI IMG/M metagenome (GOLD analysis project Ga0070741, IMG submission 66440) | Surface soil microbial communities from Centralia Pennsylvania, which are recovering from an underground coalmine fire - Coalmine... | ecosystem: Environmental > Terrestrial > Soil > Unclassified ...
CGGACGGCACGCCGCGCGGACCGACGAGCTCGCTCGGCCGCCACCACTCGCCTGCCAGGCCGCCGATCGCGATCAGCGCAAGGCCCACGCCGACGACGATCGTGTTGACCGGCAAGTAGGCGGTGAGCACGAACCCGGTCGCGAAGTTGCCGACGAGCGAGCCGAGCGTGGCGCACGCGTAGACGAGGCCGACCACGCGGCCGGTGCGGCCCACCTCCGGCAGTGCGCACCTGATCGCGATCGGCGGGACCATACCGAGCACAAGGTTCGGCGGCAGGAAGATGAGGGTGGTGAGCACGAAGATCCGGCCCAGAAGTGGCAGCGCTCGGACCGGCGCCGAGCCGCCGAGGACGGCGACCAGCGGGATCGTCGCGAGCGACAGCGCTCCGCCGACCAGGAACAGCGCGCCGAGCCGCCTGGGGCTCGCGCCCCGATCGGCGTACCTCCCGCCCACGAAGTTGCCGATCGAGACCCCAGCGAGGACCACGCCGATGATCGACGTCCAGGTGTAGAGCGACACGCCGACGTACGGCGACAACATCCGCCCGGCGACCAGCTCGAGCACTAACGACGCCGCGCTCGCCACGAAGGCGAGAAAGTACGGATGAAGCGCCGATGCCGATCGCCCCTCCCGTCGGGGGGGAGCGAGCGTGAGGGCTCCTTGCTCCTGCGCGATCGCCGCCATGGCGGCACAGTATAGGAACGAGGCTGCGTGCCGACTTGTCAGTCGCCGCGGGCGACCGTACAATACGGGTAGTCTCGGAGGACGCGGGACACCGTAAGACGACGACGTCCACGGCCTGAGCCAGGTGCGGCCAGGCGGTGGGCGTTTTTGTTTCCCCCGGCAGGCTGGACCGCATCTCAAAAGCGGGGAAGAACGTATCCGGATGAGAAGCTACCTCCCACCCGGCGCAGTCGGCACCCTCTACGACCCACGCTTCGAGCACGATGCCTGCGGCGTCGGCTTCGTCGCGGACGTCGCTGGCAAGGCCAGCCATGACATCGTGGAGAAAGCGCTCGCCTCGGTCGTCAACCTGACGCACCGGGGCGCGGTCGCCGCCGACGCGAAGTCGGGGGATGGCGCTGGGATCATGACCCAGATCCCCCGCCAACTCCTACTCGCAGAGCTGGAGCGGGCCGGGGTGCGGCGGGCCGAGCCGTCGAAGCTCGGCGTGGGCATGCTCTTCCTGCCGCGGGACGCCACCGCGGCCGAGCACGTCCGAGTGATCCTCGGCGAGGAGCTCGAGCGCCAGCAGATCGAGCCGCTGGCGTGGCGGCCCGTGCCGGTGGATCCGTCGGTGCTCGGCGAGCAAGCGTTCAAGACGCAGCCGACGATCGAGCAGGTCCTCGTGCAGCCGAGGCTCCCGCTCGACGAGATGGAGTACGAGCGCCGCCTGTACCTGGCGCGCAAGGCCTCCGAGCAGCGCGCGGAAGCCGCGGGTATCCACGACTACTACGTCCCTTCGTTCTCTGCCCGCACCGTCGTCTACAAGGGGCTGTTCGTCGCGCCGCAGGTCCGCGGCTTTTACCTGGACCTCCAGAACCCCGCGTTCGCGTCGGCGCTGGCCATCTTCCACCAGCGCTACTCGACGAACACTTTCCCCAGCTGGCAGCTCGCCCAGCCCTTCCGCCGTATCGCCCACAACGGCGAGATCAACACGCTCCAGGGCAACGAGAACTGGATGCGCGCTCGGGAAGGCTCGCTCCGCTCGTCCGTCTGGGGCGATCGCGTGGCGCAGCTCAAGCCGATCATCTGGGCCGGCGGCTCCGACACCGCGAAGCTCGACGACGCCTGGGAGCTCCTCGAGCTATCCGGGCGCGACGTCGTGCACGCGGGGATGATGCTCGTGCCCGAGGCGTGGGAGAACATGCCGGACATGCCCGCCTCGCTCCGGGCGTTCTACGAATACCACGCGGCACTCACCGAGCCGTGGGACGGCCCGGCCGCGCTCGCGTTCTCCGACGGGTACACCGTCGGCGCGGCGCTCGACCGCAACGGCCTCCGCCCGGCCCGCTACAAAGTCACGGCCGACGGCCTGGTCGTGGTCGCGTCCGAGGTCGGCACGATCGATTTGCCGGACGAGGAGGTCGTCGAGAAGGGCCGGCTCGGGCCCGGCCACTTCGTCGCAGTCGACACGCGCCACCACCGCTTCCTCCACAACGACTTGATCAAGGAGGACGTCGCCAGCCGACGTCCCTATCGGGAGTGGGTGCAGCGCTACTGGCGGCTCGCCGAGCACGCCAGGCCAGCGCCGCCGGCGGCGACGCTAAACGGCACGCTCAAGACTCTCCAGGCCGCGTTCGGCTTCACGAACGAGGAGCTGAAGTTCGTGCTGGAGCCGATGGGTGTCGACGCGCGCGAGGCCACGTGGTCGATGGGTGACGATGCGCCGCTCGCCGTGCTCTCACGCAAGCCTCGACTCCTCTACCACTACTTCCGCCAGCGCTTCGCGCAAGTCACCAACCCGCCGATCGACCCGCTGCGCGAGTCGATCGTTATGTCGCTGGACGCCTACCTGGGCCGCCGGGGCTCGCTGCTCGAGGAGACGCCCGAGCACGCCGACCTCGTCCACCTCACCAGCCCGCTGCTGTTCGCGCACGAGATCGACGCGCTGCGCCACCTCGACGGGCCCGTCCACCGCGCCGTGACGCTTTCGGCCGTCTTCGACGCGTCTGGCGGCGCTGCCGCCCTCGAGCAGGCGCTCGAGGACCTGGTCGCGGCCGCGGTCCACGCCGTCGACCAGCGGAACACGATCCTGATCGTCTCCGACCGCGCGGTCGACGCCGAGCACGCGCCGATCCCGATGCTGCTCGCCGTCGGGGCCGTCCACCACGGCCTGATCCGCGCCAACCGTCGCACCGATGCCGACCTGGTCGTCGAGACGGGCGAGGCGTGGGACGTCCACCAGATCGCCTGCCTGATCGGCTACGGCGCTTCAGCCGTGCACCCGTACCTCGCGCTCGAATCGATCGCGAGGCTCGTGGAGGGGCTCGGCGTCGAGAACTTGGACGGCGAAAGAGCGCTGGCCAATTTCAAGAAGGCGGTCAGCGACGGCCTGCTGAAGATCATGTCGAAGATGGGGATCTCGACGCTCACGAGCTACCGAGGCGCCCAGATCTTCGAGGTCATCGGCCTCGACGTCGAGGTGGTAGACCGCTACTTCGCCGGTACGCCGTCGCAGGTGCGCGGCATCGGCCTGGCGGAGATCGCCCAGGACACGATCGCCCGCCACCGGGAGGCGTTTGCTCAGACCGGCGACTTCAAGCTCGCCGATTACGGCTTCTACCGCTTCCGCGGCCAGGGCGAGTACCACGACTACAACCCGCGCGTCGTCCGCGCGCTGCAGAAGGCGGCGGACAGCGGGAGCTACGACGACTACCGCGCCTACGCCGACATGGTCAACGGCCGCGAGCCGGCCGCGCTGCGCGACCTGATGCGGATCAGGAAGACGCGGCCGCCGGTTCCGATCGACGAGGTCGAGCCGGTCGAGTCGATCCGTCGTCGCTTCACGACCCAGGCCATGTCGCTCGGCGCGCTCTCGCCCGAGGCGCACTCGACCATCTCGATCGCCATGAACCGCATCGGCGGCCGCTCGAACACCGGCGAAGGGGGCGAGGACCCGATCTGGTACCGCCGACGCGGCGACGGCGACTCGGCCGACAACAAGACCAAGCAGGTCGCGTCCGGCCGCTTCGGCGTCACGACCGAGTACCTGGCGCACGCCTTCGAGCTCGAGATCAAGATGGCGCAGGGCTCGAAGCCGGGCGAGGGCGGCCAGATCCCCGGGACCAAGGTCTCAGAGCTGATCGCCCGGCTGCGGCACGCCGTCCCCGGCATCCCGCTCTACTCCCCGCCGCCCCACCACGACATCTACTCGATCGAGGATCTTGCCCAGCTCATCCACGACCTGAAGGTTGTCAACCCGCGCGCCCGCGTCGGCGTCAAGCTCGTCTCGGAGGCTGGCGTCGGAACGATCGCCGCTGGCGTCGCCAAGGCGTACGCCGACTACGTGCTGATCTCGGGCCACTCGGGCGGCACCGGCGCCTCGCCGCTGTCGTCGATCAAAGGCGCGGGCTGCCCGTGGGAGCTTGGCCTGGCGGAGACGCAGCAGGTGCTCGTGCTGAACGACCTGCGCGGGCGGATACGGGTGCGCACCGATGGCGGACTCAAGACCGGCCGCGACGTCGTGATCGCGGCGCTGCTCGGCGCCGAGGAGTTCGGCTTCGGCACGGCCTCGGTGGTCGCGATCGGCTGCGACATGGCCCGCCAGTGCCACCTCAACACGTGCCCGACCGGCATCGCCACGCAGCGCGAAGATTTGCGCGCGAAGTTCACCGGCAGGCCCGAGCAGCTCATCAACTACCTCACCGGCGTCGCGCAGGAGGTGCGCGAGCTACTGGCCGAAATGGGCTTCCGCACGCTCGACGAGATCGTCGGGCGCAGCGACCTGCTCGAGCAGGTCGCCGACGCGGCGTCCGAACGGGCGAACCGGCTCGACCTCTCGGCGCTGCTCAAGCCGGCCGACCCGACCTTCGAGCGGCCGATCCGCTGCCTCGTCGAGCGCAACGACCGCGACGAGGTCCCTCTCGACGACGAGATTCTGCCGGAGATAGGCGACGCGATCGACCACGGCCGCCGCGTCGTCCGCGCCTACAAGGTGCGCAACTCCAACCGCACGGTCGGCACCAAGATCGCGGGCGTCATCGCGCACAAGTACGGGTCCGAGGGGCTGCCCGAGAACACGATCGAGCTGCACTTCGCCGGCGCGGCTGGCCAGAGCTTCGGCGCGTTCAACGCGCGCGGGATGCGGCTCGTGCTGCACGGCGAGGCGAACGACTACGTGGGCAAGGGCATGTCGGGCGGCGAGATCGTCGTTCGGCCGCCCGACTCGGCGCAGTTCGACTGGTCGGCCAACACGATCATGGGCAACACCGTGCTCTACGGCGCCACCGGCGGCGCGCTCTTCGCGGCGGGACGCGTCGGAGAGCGCTTCTGCGTTCGCAACTCCGGCGCGCTGGCCGTGGCCGAGGGTGCCGGCGACCACTGCTGCGAGTACATGACGGCGGGCATCGCGGTCATCCTGGGCGAGACAGGCCGCAACTTCGGCGCTGGCATGACCAACGGCGTCGCCTACGTCTACGACGAAGCCGACGTCTTCAGCCGCCGCTACAACGCCGTCGACGTCGGCATCGAGCGCGTCGAGTCTGACGACGACGCCGAGGTCGTTCGGTCGATCGTTCAGCGCCACTTCGAGGCGACCGGCAGCCGGCGGGCCCACGAGCTGCTCAGCCAGTGGGAGGCGGCGCGGAGACGCTTCTGGAAGGTCGTGCCCCACCCAGCCCGTGGCAAGCAGCAGACGACCGTGCTCGCGGTCAAGGCACAAACACCCCGCGCCGGCGTCTCGCGCTAGACTCCCACCGATAAGGGAGGCACCTCTTGCTCCAAGGAAAGCTCGTTTCGCTGCGCGGGGTCGAAAAAGAAGACCTCGAGCAGATCCGCGAGTGGCTCACCGACCCCGAGCTTCTGCACCTGCTCGGCGCCCGCCCCATGCCGCTCGGCAACGTCGAAGCCGACAAGCTGCCCGAGCTGTTCCGCCTGCGGGAGGGCCGCGTCCTGGCCATCACGTCGAAAGACAAGGGGCTCGTCGGCCTCATCGCGGTCGGCAACTTCCACGAGTTCAACCGCACCGCCCAGGTGCTGGTGCTGGTCGGCGACCGCGGCGAGTGGAACCGCGGCTACGGCACGGACGCGCTGCGCTCGGTGACGCGCTTCGTCTTCGAGGACCTGAACCTCAACTGCCTCGAGGCGCACATCCCCGAGTTCAACACGCGCGCGGTGCGGGCGTTCGCCAAGGTCGGCTTCCAGCAGGAGGGAAAGCTTCGCAGCCGACTGTTCCTGCGAGGGCGATACTGGGACGTCGTCGTCGCTAGCGCGCTGCGCGAGACCTGGAACGGCGAGCGCGCCGCCGACCCGACCGCCGCGGTCAGCCAGGCTGTCCCGCCGCCGCACTCGACACCCGAGCCGACACCGCAGCCGCCTGCCACGCCCCAGCCGGTCCAGATCGGCCAGAGCGACCAGCCGATTGCCCCACCGATCTCGCCGACCGTCTAGCCCCGGTGGTCCTGAGCGACCGCTCCATTAAGGAGCTCGTCGGCGCGGGTCGCATCGAGATCGACCCGTACGACGAGCAGCGCGTCCAGCCCTCCTCCGTCGACCTGACGCTGGGGGACCGCATCCGCGTCTTCGCGAACAACCACCGCCACGCGCTCGTGGACCTCCGGAAGCCCTCGGAGGACCTTACCGCGCTGGTCACGCTGGAGCCGGGTAAGCCGTTCATCCTGCACCCGCACGAGTTCGTGCTCGGCATCACCCACGAACGCATCGGGCTGCCCGACGACCTGGTCGGGCGGCTCGAGGGTAAGAGCTCGCTCGGCCGGCTGGGCCTGCTCATCCACTCGACGGCCGGCTTCGTCGACCCCGGCTGGCGCGGCCGCCTCACGCTCGAGCTGGCCAACATCCTCAACTTGCCGATCACGCTCTACGCCGGCATGCCGGTCGCCCAGATTTCCTTCATGCGGCTGACGACACCAGTCGACCGCCCCTACGGCTCGGCGAGCCTCGCGTCGAAGTACCAGGGCGACACAGACCCTATGCCGAGCAAGTACCACCTCAACTTCGGCGATTGAAGCGGAACCTTTCGCCGCCCCGCGGCGTCTAAAGTGGTGAGAGGTGGTCGTCGATGTGGAAGCTAGCCCTCGCGCTCCCCTTGCTGGCGCTCGTCGCGGCGTGTTCGCAGCCGGCCAACGCGCAGGTTCCCGTGCAGCCGACCGCGGTCGGTAGCTACCCGTCCGCCATCACGGTGGTGGGCGAGGGAACGGCCAAGGCCGATCCCGACGTCGCGTACGTCACGACCGGCGTTCAGACGCGTGCGAAGACTGCCAAGGACGCTCAAGACCAGAACACCCAGACGATGTCGAGCGTGCTCGCGGCGGTGAGGGCGCTGGGCGTGGCCGACGCCGACATCCGCACAGTCGGGTTGTCGCTGCAGCCGAACTACAGCTCCGGTCCGAACCAGGCCAGCCAGATCGATGGCTACACGGCGATCAACTCCGTGACGATCAGCGTCCAGGACGTCACGAAGGTCGGCGCGATCCTCGACGCCGCGGTCGGTGCGGGCGCCAACCAGAACGGCGGCGTCCAGTTCGGGCTGAAGAACGACGCGCAGGCGCGCGGGCAGGCACTCGGAGACGCGGTGCGCTCGGCGCGCACCCGAGCCGACGCGATCGCCTCCGCGGCTGGCGTCAAGATCACCGGCATCGTCTCCATCACCGACCTGTCGAGCGGCGCGACGCCCGTCCCACCACCACGCCCATTCGCCGTGAGCGGCGAGGCGGCCTCCGCCGCCGGGCCTGTACCGGTTCAGCCCGGCCAGCTCAACCTGACCGCACGCGTCCAGGTGATCTTCTCTGTCCAGTAGCGTGGCCGCGAGCTGTGACGAAGTTCACAGGCGCCGTGCGAACCGTGCGCGGCCGAGCGGCGTTATGGCAATGTACGATCCGACGGGACCACCATGGGAGAGTACGGTGCGTTCCATAGGGGCACGCACCACCGGCTGGCGGAAAGGACCTCGAGGGAAGCAGGGATGGCGGCGACGTCGAACAGGCTGTGGGTCGTCGTGATGGTGGCGGTGGTGCTGTTGGCGCCTGTGCTGTTCGACTTAACCCAACGCGGTTAGCTGCTCTTCGAGCTTCTGCGCTCGCTCGCGCGTCTCGGCTAGCCGGGACCGCTCCCGCTCGACCACGTCCGGCCGCGCCCGCTGGACGAAGCCGGTGTTCGAGAGCAGCTGCTCCAGCCGGGCGAGCTGCTGACGCGCGCCGTCGAGCTCCTCGGCGATGCGCTTCCGCTCGGCCTCGACGTCGACCATACCCACCAGCGGCAGGAAGACCTCCACGTCGCCCGCCAGGAGCTGGAGCGCCCCCCCGGGACGCTCGGGCAGCGTCGCCTCCACGCGGAGGTTGCCGAGCCCGGCCAGATGGGAGATGGTCGGCGCGTGCTCGACAAGCAGGTCACGCGCCGCCCCGGCCTGAACGATCGCGTCGATCTTCCGCGACGGCTCGACCTTGTATTCGGCGCGCGCGTTGCGGATCACCCGCACCGTCTCGACGATCTGCCCCATCGACGCCTCGGCCGAGGGGTCAGTTGCGCCCGCCTTCGGCCAGGGAGCGCCGATCAGCAGCTCGCGGCCCTGTTTCCTGCTCTCTGGCAGGTATGACCAGACCTCTTCAGTCACGAACGGCATGATCGGGTGGAGCAGCAGGAGCGCCCGCTCGAGCGCGTAGTAGAGCGTCGCGCGGACCGCTGCCCGCCGCTGCGCGTCGTCCGAGCGCAGCCCGAGCTTGGCGATCTCGATGTACCAGTCGCACAGCTCGCTCCAGACGAAGTCGTAGACGAGCCGCCCTCCCTCGCCGAACTGGTACGTCTCGAAGAGCCGCGTGACCTCGGCAACGGTCCAGTCGGCGCGGCTGCGGATCCAGCGGTCGGCCAGGCCCAGGACCTCCGTGGGCACCTCCTCCGCCTGGTCCCCGCAGGTGGTGACGACGAAGCGCGCCGCGTTCCACAGCTTGTTGGCGAAGTTGCGGGCACCCTCGATCCGCTCGAGCGAGATGCGCAGGTCGTTGCCTGGCGTCGAGCCGGTCGTGAGCGTGAAGCGCAAGGCGTCGGCCCCGTACTTCTCGATGACGTCGAGCGGGTCGTCGCCCGGCCGGTGATCGGACTTCGAGATCTTGGTTCCATCGGCGTGCCGGACCATGCCGTGCAGGTAGACGGTGTGGAACGGCACCTCACCCATGAACTCGAGGCCCATCACGATCATTCGCGACACCCAGAACGTAAGGATGTCGTAACCCGTCTCCAGCACCGAGGTCGGGTAGAAATAGCGGAGATCCTCGGTGTCGTCCGGCCAGCCCAGCGTCGAGAACGGCCAGAGCGCCGAAGAGAACCAGGTGTCGAGCACGTCCTCGTCCTGGCGCAGCGCGCCGCCGCACCTCGGGCAGGCGGTCGGATCTTCGCGCTCGACGACGACCTCCCCACACGCATCGCAGTACCAGACCGGGATGCGGTGGCCCCACCAGAGCTGACGGGAGATCACCCAATCGCGGATGTTCTCCATCCAGTTGAAGTAGTCGCGCTCCTTGCGCTGCGGAAGGATCTTGATGCGGCCATCGCGCACTGCCTGGATCGCGGGCTCGGCTAGGGGCTTCATCTTCACGAACCACTGCTCGGAGATCCGCGGCTCGAGCAGCGTGTCGCAACGGCTGCACTGCGCGACCGAGTGGACGTGGTCCTCGACCTTCTCGAGCAGGCCAAGCCGGTCGAGGTCGGCCACGATCCGCCGCCGCGCCTCGAAGCGGTCGAGCCCGGCGTAGGAACCGCCGTTGTCGTTGACCGTCGCGTCCGGGTTCATGACGTTGATCGCCGGCAGGTTCTGGCGCTGGCCGATCTCGTAGTCGGTCAGGTCGTGGGCCGGCGTCACTTTGACGGCACCCGTGCCGAACCCAGGCTCGACCGCCGCGTCGGCGACCACCGGGATCAGTCGATCCATCAGGGGCAGCCGCACCTGCCTCCCGACGAGCGCCGTGTAGCGCGTGTCGTCGGGGTGCACCGCGACACCCGTGTCGCCGAGCATCGTCTCCGGCCTCGTCGTCGCGACGACCACGTAGCGTCCGGGCTCTCCCTCGACGGGGTAGCGCACGTGCCACAGCTTGCCCGGCTGCTCGACGTGGTCCACCTCGACGTCGGAGAGCACGGTCGTACAGCGTGGGCACCAGTTGACGATGTAGGTGCCCCGGTAGATCAGGCCCTTGCGGTAGAGGCGCACGAACGCTTCGCGCACGGCGCGCGACAGGCCGGGGTCGAGCGTGAAGCGCTCGCGGGTCCAGTCGCACGAGGAGCCAAGGCGCTTGAGCTGCTCGACGATCCGCGAGCCGTACTCCTCCTTCCACTGCCAGACGCGTTCGACGAAGCGCTCGCGGCCGAGGTCGAAGCGGGTCTTGCCCTCCTTCGCCAACGCGGCCTCGACCACGTTCTGCGTCGCGATGCCGGCGTGGTCGGTGCCGGGGAGCCAGAGAGTCCGGTACCCTTGCATCCGGCGCCAGCGGATCATCAGGTCCTGGAGCGTCGCGAACATCGCCGAGCCGTGGTGGAGCGCGCCGGTGACGTTCGGCGGCGGGATGACGATGCAGAACGGCTCGACCTCGGCGCGGCCGCCGGCCGGTACGGCCGGCGTGAACACACCCGAGGTCTCCCAGCGCTCGTAGAGCCGCTGCTCGACCGCGAGGTGGTTGAACGCCCGGTCCATCGCCCGCTCGGCCGTCATCGCCATAGCGTCGTCCTCCACCGACAAAAAACGGCTTTCACCCGCCCATCGGCCGGGGAAAGCCGTCGGACCACATATGGGCCCTCAGTTAGCGACGGCTGTGTATAATGGCCGTTGCTGTCCGAATTCTAGGTAGCGCCTGAAGAGGCGTCAACCGGACCGGGTTCGATCGGCATCCCTCGCGAGCGCAAGCTCATCGTCCGCATATCCGGTGAACGTCAAGCCGGTGCGTTGGGCACCTGACGAGGTACACGCCTTGGGGAAGGCCTCTGAACGCTCTGGGACGTCATCTCCTCATCGAGCTCTACGACTGTGACGCCGCGGCGCTCGACGACCTCGATCTAGTCCGCGACACGCTCGTCGAGGCGGCCGACCGCCTCCGATCGTCCATCCTCCACGTGTGCACGCACAAGTTCGAGCCAGTCGGCGTCACGGCGGTCGTCATGATCGCCGAGTCGCACCTGTCGGTCCACACGTGGCCCGAGCACGGCTACGCTGCGATCGACATCTTCACGTGCAGCCCGACAATGCAGCCGGCCGACGTCGTCGGTTTCATCAGCGCGCGCCTCCGATCCCGCAAGGTGGAAACCGTGGAGGTCAACCGCGGCATCCTGCCGCTGGTGCGCGCGGGGAGGCCGGGGTGACGCCGCTGGCCACTGTCGATCTCTGGCCCGGCGCCCAGTACCAGCTAACAGTGCGCCGGGAGATCGTCGCCAAGCAGACACGGTTCCAGTCGCTGGCGATCTGCGACACGGAGACCTTCGGACGAGCGCTCTTCCTCGATAGGAAGATCCAGTCAGCCGAGGCCGACGAGCACATCTACCACGAGGCGCTCGTTCACCCCGCGCTGATCGCGCACGGCGACCCGAAGAGCGTCTTCATCGCCGGCGGCGGCGAGGGCGCCACCCTGCGCGAGGTGCTGCGCTTTCCCAGCGTGCGCCGTGCGCTGATGGTGGACATCGACGAGGAGGCCGTCGCCTTCGCGCGTCAGCACATGGGCGCCTGGCACCAGGGCGCGTTCGACGACCCGCGCACGGAGCTGCGCTTCGACGACGCGCGCGCGGCCCTCGAGCGCTCGGTCGAGCGGTTCGACGCCATCGTCGTGGACGTCACCGACCCCGTGTCCGGCGGTCCCTCGTACCGCCTCTTCACCGAAGAGTTCTACCAGCTGGCGGTCGAGCGTCTGAACCCAGGCGGCGTGCTGGCGCTCCAGGCCGAGTCGACGGCGCTGCCGATCGTCGAGGGGCACGCCGCGGTGGCCAAGACCGTGCGGTCGGTCTTCCCGATCGCGCGCTCCTACGCCGTCTTCGTGCCGTCGTTCGGCGAGCCGTGGGGCTTCGTCGTCGCCAGCCGCGACGTCGACCCGGCCGCGCTGCCCGACGACGAGGTCGAGCACCGCCTGCGCGAGCGCGGCCTCGCCAACCGCCACTACGACGGCGAGAGCCACCGCCACATGTTCGCGTTGACGCGCGGCGTACGCGAGGCGATCGCCGCCGCGCCGCGCACCATCACGGACGATCGGCCGCTCGTTGTCAGCTGAGCTCCGGTTCGGGCCAGGCCTCGTCGCGGCGGCCCGCGCCCTCGACACCCCCTGCCTCGTGCTCGATCAGGACTTGCTGCTCCGTGCCTACCGCGCGCTCAGGTCGGCGCTGCCCGGCGCCGAGCTCTTCTACGCTATGAAGGCGAACCCGCACGACGCGGTCGTCGCGCCGCTCGCGGCCGACGGGTGCGGCTTCGAGGTCGCGTCGACCGCGGAGCTCGAGCTCGCCGCGCGGCACGGCGTGCCGCCGGAGCGGATCATCTCCTCCAACTCTGTCAAGACGATCGACCTGCTGCGGCGGGCGCGCGCACTGGGCGTCGATCGGTTCGCGTTCGACTCCGAAGACGAGCTTCAGAAGATCGGGCGCTTCGCGCCCGGCGCGCGCGTGTACTGCCGCGTGGTCGTCGACAACAGCGGCTCCGACTGGCCGTTGTCGCGCAAGTTCGGCGTCCCGGCCGGCGACGCGGTGCCCATGCTGCTCGACGCTGCCGCCCTCGGACTGCGACCGCACGGGCTGTCCTTCCACGTCGGCTCGCAGTGCCGCGACGTGGCGAGCTGGCGTCGCGCTATCGAGACGTGCGCGGCGATCTGGCAGGACGCCGCGCGGGCGGGCCTGCGCCTCGAGGCGCTCAACCTCGGCGGCGGCTTCCCGGTCCGGCACCTGAGGGAAACGCCGAGCTGGAACGCGATCGGCACGGAGATCGGCGCGGCGGTGGCGGAGCTGCTCCCACCCGGGGTACGGCTGGTCGTCGAGCCCGGCCGCGCGATCGTCGGCGGGGCGGCGGTGCTCGTGACGAGCGTGATCGGCAAGGCACGGCGCGGCGACGAGCGCTGGATCTACCTCGACGCCGGTGTCTTCAACGGCCTCATGGAGGCGGTCGGCGGCCTCGGCTACGAGCTGCGCACCGAGCGCGATGGTCCGACGAGTCGGCAGGTCGTGGCCGGGCCGACCTGCGACTCGATGGACGTGATCGCGACCGAAGTCGAGCTGCCGGAGCTCGAGGTTGGCGACCGCGTGTACGTCATGAACGCGGGCGCGTACACGCTCAGCTACGCGTCCCGGTTCAACGGGTTCGCGCCGCCGGAGCTCCACCTGCTACCCGGTGTGGCGCTCCCGCGCTAGGCCCTGGCCGACCATCTGGGTGTAGATCTGGGTGGTCGCGATGTTGGCGTGGCCGAGCAGCTCCTGGACGTCGCGCAGGTTGGCGTTGTTGCTGAGTAGGTGGATGGCGAACGAGTGGCGGAGCGTGTGGGGCGTGATCGAGCCAGGCAGGTTGGCCGCCTTCGCGTAGCCCTTGAGGATGAGCCAGAACCCCTGGCGGGTGAGCCGCTCGCCGCGATGGTTGACGAACAGAGCCGGCGTCTCGCCGTGGCGCGTCAGGCTGGGCCGCGCGAGCGTCAGGTACTCCTCGATGACCTGGTGCGTGCGGAAGTCGAACGGGATATGCCGCTCGCGGCCTGCCTTGCCCAGGCAGCGAACGTAATCGGACGCGAGGTCGACGTCGTCCACGTCGAGCCCCATCATCTCCGACACGCGCATGCCGGTCGCGTACAGGAGGCGCAGCATCGCTGCGTCGCGCGTCGCCTCGGGGCCGGTCTTCTGGAGCGGCGCGGCCAGCAGCGCATCGACCTCCTCGGGCGCCAGCGTTCGGGGGAGCGTCTTCCCGACCTTGGGCGAGTCGAGGTTGTCGGTCGGGTCGAACTTGATCAAACCCTCGGCGTGCAGCCAGTGGAAGAACGACTTGACCGCCGCGATCTTGCGCGCCAGCGTCGCAGACGCGTAGCCCTTCTCCTTCAGCCCGTCGAGGAACCCGACCAGCCGCCCCTTGTTGACGCCGGCCCAGTTGAAGCTCTCGTCGGCGTCCTGACCGCCGGCGACGTACAGCGGGCGCCCGTTGGTGCGCAGGTAGTCGTAGAGCTGTGAGAGGTCGTTGCGGTAGGCGGCGATGGTGTTCTCGGAGCTCGACTTTTCGTTGACCAGGTACGACAGGTAGCGGTCGATTTCGCGCTGCAAGCGAGTCCCTCCGGGATGCTGGGCAGCATTCTCAGGAGAGACCCGTAAGTCGCCCGTTGGAAGCAGGCGACCGGACGTTAAGAGAGGGCGCTAGTTATCTCGACCCGCGGCTCTAGTTGTCGACGACCGGTAGGTTGCGCCGCAGGACCTCGATGCGCTCGAGCGCCAGGCCAGCGCCGATCGCGACGCACGCGAGCGGGTTGTCGGCGACGTAACAGGGCACGCCGGTTTCGAGCGTCAACAGCCGGTCGATACCGCGGAGCAGCGCGCCCCCGCCCGTCAGGATGATGCCCTTGTCGATCACATCGGAAGCGAGCTCGGGCGGCGTGAGCTCGAGGACGGACTTCGTGGCCGCTACGATCGCCGCCAGAGGCTCGGCGATCGCCTCGCGTACCTCGCTCGAGCGGACGGTGATCGTCTTCGGCAGGCCGCCGACCTGGTCGCGTCCGCGCACCTCCATCGTGAGCTCTTGCTCGAGCGGCAGCGCCGAGCCGATCTGGATCTTGACCTCCTCGGCCATGCGCTCGCCGATCATCAAGTTGTACTTGCGCTTGATGTAGGTGGCGATCGCGTCGTCCATCTTGTTGCCGGCGACGCGCACGGATCGCGCCTCGACGATGCCGTTCAGCGAGATGATCGCCGCCTCGGTCGTGCCGCCGCCGATGTCCACGACCATGTTGCCGCTCGCCACGTGGATCGGGATCTTGGCGCCGATCGCCGC
>Ga0070741_10013225_pt1 | contig 14651 bp, 10 predicted proteins | sample Coa_R1_4_FD_66440 | JGI IMG/M metagenome (GOLD analysis project Ga0070741, IMG submission 66440) | Surface soil microbial communities from Centralia Pennsylvania, which are recovering from an underground coalmine fire - Coalmine... | ecosystem: Environmental > Terrestrial > Soil > Unclassified ...
GCGCCATCCCAGCTCTCGCGGGAGAAGCGGCCCTGGGCGGCACGGGCATCACCTTCCGGACGAGTCCCAAGGATCACCAGTGGCGACTTGTTCTGCGGTGCAACGGATTCAATGCCAGTCGCGGACAGAATCTTTTCCAACTCTCCGGTCCCGACGACGGCATCGACTTCCGGAATGTTCTGGCGGATCTGCTCCCGGAATCGTTCCACCAGGCATCCGGCTACGATCAGCTTCCTGGCATGGCCGGACGTTTTATGCCCTGCCATTTCGAGGATCGTATTTACCGATTCCTGCTGCGCACTCTCGATGAACGAGCAGGTGTTCACCACGATCACGTCGGCATCTTCCGCGCGAGGCGTGAGTTCGGCTCCCGCGCGGGAAAGCAGGCCCATCATGACTTCACTGTCAACCAGGTTCTTCGGGCAGCCCAGGCTTACGAAGCCGACTTTCGGCGGGCGAGCGGGATTCGGCGTATCAGCTTGCGGCTTCTCCGGAGTTCCACTTGTCGGCTCAGGCAGAACAGTTACAGTGAGATCCTTCACAGGCATGCAATCTTTCTATTTTAGCATTGCGCGGTTCGCTGACGGCGGCGGCAAGTCGTGCGCAGTCCCTCGACCACCGGGATACGGAGGTGCGCCAATGAGAACTTAATGCGACGTAATTGTGGATGGAAACCTGCGGCGCTCGTGCTAGGCTAGGGCTTACCGCCGTAACAACTTAAACGACAACCAGCCTCGCTGGAGGGGAAATGTCTGGCAAACGGCTCTTGCTTGCGGTGATCTTGTGCGCGGCCATCCTCGCGAAACCGGCAGTGGCGCAGGACGAAAAAAATGAATTGGGCGGCACCTTCGGTCACGCATTCATCAGCGACCAGGGCATTAACGGGGCGAGTTTCTTCAATCCCGTCATCCACTCGGGCAAAGGATGGAGCTTCGACGTGGAGTATGGCCGGCGATTTCTGGTCACTCCGCTGTTCGCCGTTTCGGGTGAAGTAGTCGCCATGTATAACCCCGACGAGGATTTGAACGCAGGCTCAGTCACCGATCCGGTGGTTCCGGCAAATTACAAGCAGATCTTCGTGACTCCGGCGGCGCGCCTCAACCTGTTTCCCACAACGGCGGTTTCCCCCTGGGTGAGTTTCGGCATTGGCATTGGCCATTTCAGTCAGAGCAGCAATCTGGCCTTCGGAGGCGCCAATCCCGGAAAGTCCACGACCAGCGCCACCTTCGAGGGCGGTGTCGGACTTGATGTGAAGCTAACCGGCAGGGTGTACTTGCGCGGGGAAGCGCGCGACTTCTGGTCGGGGCACCCGGATTTTCCCCTGGCGCCCACCGGCAATTCGCGGCAGCACAATTATTTTGTGGCGGCCGGCGCGTACTGGCGGTTCTAGAGGGTTATAAATTGACTCAGGCCCCGGACGAATGCGTCCGGGGCTACGTGTTTCGTCCCAGGACATGATTCAGCTTTCGGACATACAGGCCGCATTAAACAGGATCCGCGCTGACATACGTGTCTCTCCCTGCCCGCGCTCGGAGACGTTTTCCGGGCTCACCGGAAACTCCGTCTATCTCAAGATGGACAACCAGCAGCGCACGGGCGCCTTCAAGGAGCGCGGCGCGCTCAATAAATTGCTGACCCTCACAGCCGGCGAGCGGGCGCGCGGAGTTATCGCGGCTTCGGCCGGAAATCACGCGCAGGGCGTCTCGTACCATGCCGGCCGGCACGGAGTCCAGGCGCGCATCGTTATGCCTCTACCCACCCCGCTGACCAAGGTGTCAGCCACTCGCGCCTATGGCGCAGACGTCGTGCTGCACGGGGCCAATTACGATGAGGCCTTTGCCAGGGCGCTCGAGCTATCCCACCAGGATTCTCTGGTTCTGATTCATGCCTTTGACGATGAGGCCGTGATTGCGGGTCAGGGCAGCCTGGGCCTGGAAATTCTGCAGCAGCACCCCGACATCGAAGTCATTGTTTCCCCGATCGGAGGCGGAGGTCTGATTGGCGGAATCGCCTGCGCGGTGAAAGAGACCCGCCCGTCGGTAAAAGTTTACGGAGTTCAGCCCGCGCGGATCCCCTCGATGAAGGCCGCGGTGGACGCCGGCAAGCCGGTGACTCTGGAAGCCGCCAAGACCATTGCCGACGGAATCGCCGTGCGGCGCGCGGGAGAGTTCACTCTCCCGCTGGTGCAGAAGTATGTCGACGATATCGTGACCGTCGAGGAAGAAGAGATCGCCAATGCGATACTTCTGCTGCTCGAACGCGAGAAAACCCTAGCCGAGGGAGCGGGGGCCGCCGCCATTGCGGCAGTCCTGAACCGCAAGCTTGAACTTCGCAACCGGCGAATCGCGGTGCTGGTCTGCGGCGGAAACATCGATGTCACCCTGCTGGCGCGGATCATCGAGCGCGGCCTGGTCAAAGACGGCAGGCTGGTGCGCTTGCGCGTGCATCTGCCCGACTATCCCGGCGCCCTGCACCGCTTGACTGGCATCCTGGCAGACCACCGTGCCAACATCGTGGAAACCAGCTACGACCGCGCGTATCACGGCGTTAATCTCGGCGATACGGCCATCGATATCACCATGGAGACTCGCGGTCCCGAACACATCGCCGAGCTTCTGGCAGCGTTGGGCGGCGCCGGATACACCCACGAAAGAATTCTCTGACCGGCGATTCTCCGGTTGCGCCCACGGTTAGGTTTGACTTGGCCATTTCCGCGCGGCTCCCCTTTGTAATGCTTCCTTTTTCTTCAGTAAAACTTTGTAAATCACAGAGTTGCGCTGCTTTCGCGATGTACCATGGGCGCTGGAGAGTATGAAAAAGCCTGCCTCTTTTCTGGCGCTCATAGTTGCAGCGGGCGTCAGCGTGTCCGCTTACCCGGGAGTTCTGCCGCAGGCTCAAGGGCAGGAGTCCTCCGCCGCCACCCTCGCGCGGCGCATTGGCGCGATCAAGACCATCCAAGGGAACACGCTTACGTTGACCCCGGATTCAGGTCCCGACGTGGCGGTCACGGTCGAACCCAACGCGCGCATGCTGAAGATTGCTCCCGGGGCAAAAGACCTGAAAGATGCAACTCCGGTGCAGTTGCAGGATCTGCAGGTCGGCGATCGGGTGCGGGTACGAGGGCGGGCCGGCAGCGATCCAAATTCGATCGCCGCCCTTGAGATCGTGGTCATGGCCCGCACCGACCTGGAGGCGCGGCATCACCAGGAGCAGCAGGATTGGCAGAAGCGCGGAGTAGGGGGATTAGTCCGCAATATTGATCCGGGGACGGGAACTGTGACGATCTCGGTTACCGGTTTCGGCGGCAAGAAGGATATCGCGGTCCAAACGACAAAGAACACCGTATTCCGCCGCTATGCTCCCGATTCGGTGAAGTTCGATGATGCCAAGAGCAGCACCCTGGCCGAGATTCGCGCGGGCGATCAACTGCGGGCGCGCGGACAACACAGCCCCGACGGCTCCGAACTCACGGCGGAGGAAGTGGTGACCGGCAGCTTCCGGAACGTTGCCGGGACTGTGAATTCTGTGAATGCCGGCGCAGGCACCGTCAGCGTTCAAGATCTGCTCACGAAAAAAGCCATTGTGGTGAAGATCACGCCAGAGTCGCAACTGCACAGTCTTCCACCCGAATTCGCACAGCGAATTGCAGCTCGTCTGAAGGCGAGTGCGGTGCCGGGCATGCCCGCGGCTGGCTCTGGCCCAGGTGCGACGGCTGAGCATGCGCAATCACGGCAGCCCGCGGAGATGAAACCAGGGCACGAAACAAACGGCCAGACGCCCCCGGGCGGGATGAACGGTGGGTCCGGAGGTGCGCCCGATCTTCAGCAAATGCTGAACCGAATGCCGGTGGTTACCCTCGCAGATTTGCACAGGGGCGATGCCCTCCTCATTGTTGCGACAGAAGGATCTGATGCGGGCGCTACAGCCATTACCCTGCTGAGCGGGGTTGAGCCAATTCTGCAGGCGGCGCCTGGCAGGGAAACCATGATGTTGACCCCATGGAGCCTGGGTGGGGCCCCGGCTGGCGACACGGGGCAATAAGAGTTTCCGAATCTAATTTTCAGCTTTTGCGTGTCGACTGTGCGGAATGGAAGTTAAAGATGAAGCCCAAGAAGTATCTACATATCGTATTCATATTGCTTGCCGCCTCTGTGCTCGCCGGCCCCGCCCTTGCCCAGAATGCATCTGGGAGTCTTCGCGGACAGGTTGCTGATCCCTCGGGAGCGGCCATCCCGGACGCCAGCGTCATTATGACTCCGGCCGCCGGATCACCCATCGTGATTCAGAGCGATTCTCAAGGCAATTACGAGTTCAAGAACCTGCCTCCGGGAAAATACATCCTTACGGTCGCGGCCCGCGGATTTACTCTCTACGAAAATGACAACGTGGTAGTGGCGGACCAGCCGCTTCGCCTGAACGTCAAGCTGGAGATCGAGGTCGAGACGCAGAAGGTGCAGGTGTCGGACATGGCTCCTACCATCGACGTCAATCCCAACAGTAATGCCGGGGCCATCGTGATCTCGGGCAAAGAGCTCGAAGCCTTGCCCGATGATCCCGATGAGTTGCAGTCAGACCTGGCCGCGCTGGCCGGACCCTCGGCTGGGCCGAACGGCGGCCAGATGTATATCGACGGCTTCACCGCGGGACAGCTTCCTCCCAAATCCTCGATCCGTGAAATCAGGATTAATCAGAACCCGTTTTCATCCGAATACGACAAGCTGGGCTATGGACGCATAGAAATCTTCACCAAGCCGGGAACGGATAAGCTCCACGGCGAGGTTTTCGTGATGGGGAACGATTCAGCGTTCAACTCTCACAATCCTTTCGCAGGTGCGGAGCCCGGATACTACACAACCATGTATCACGGAACCGTTGGAGGCCCGTTAGGCAAGGCGGCTTCGTTCTATTTCCACGGCGAGCGCCGCGTCATCAACGACGTGGCCGCGGTGAACGCGATTGTGCTCGATCAGAACCTCGATCCATTCAACCTGCAGCAATCCGTCCCAAATCCCCGCCATCGCACAAATCTCAGCCCGCGGCTGGACTATGCGATTAACAAGAACAACACGCTGACGGTGCGCTACCAATTCTTCCGCGACAGCGAGGAGAACAATGGGGTCGGGCAATTCAATCTTGCGTCCCAGGGGTACAACGACCTGTCCACCGAGCATACGGTTCAAGTCGGCGATACGCAGGTGATCGGGGCCAGGATCGTGAACGAAACCCGGTTTCAATACCTGCGCGAGAACGAGAGCCAGAATGCGCTCAGCACCGACCCTACCATCAACGTGCGCGGCGCGTTTGGCGGTGGAGGCAATAACCAGGGGACAATCACCGGCCACGAGAATCATTACGAGTTCCAGAATTACACTTCCATGATTCAGGGCAATCACACCCTGAAGTTCGGCGCCAGGGTGCGCGCTCTGACCCTGGCTAACTACTCCACGTCCAGTTTCAACGGAACGTTTACCTTTTCTTCCCTGAACGGCACGACGGACCTGAACTGTCACACGCCGGGCGACCCCAACGAACTTCCGGCCACGACGCCCTGTCCGGTGTCTTACCAGTACGCGCAGCAGCAACTGCGGGGCGGAGGAATTCCTTACGCTGCGCAGCTGTCCATTACGACCGGGTTCCCCTATAAGAGCCTGAATACTTACGATGCCGGCCTGTACTTGCAGGACGACTGGCGGGTCCGGCCAAGCTTTACGCTGAGCTACGGTGTGCGCTTCGAAACGCAGAACTACATCCACGATCACGGCGACTGGGCGCCCCGCCTGGGATTTGCCTGGGGAGTGGGCGCCAGGAACGGTCAACCCAAAGCTGTCATCCGCGGCGGATTTGGGATGTTTTACGATCGCTTCGAGGCCGAGCAGATTCTGCAGGCGCAACGCGTGAATGGCGTCATCCAGCAGCAATACGTACTGATGAACCCTACCTGCTTCCCGGTGGCGGCGAACTGCGATTTGTCCTCGGCGAGCACGGCGGTCCCGACGCTGTATGCCGTGAGCCCAAGATTGCGCGCTCCCTACACGCTGCAAGGCGCGGTCAGCGTGGAACGGCAGGTGACCAAATCGGCCACCCTTTCTGTGACCTATCTGAATTCGCGAGGCTTCCATCAGTTCGCAACCATCAATTCGAATGCTCCGCTGCCGGGAACCACGGTGCGGCCCGATCCGGCCGCGGGCAACATTTACGAATTCGTTTCCGAATCCGTGTTCCGGCAGCAACAGCTGATGATTAACGGCAACGTGCGGGTGGGGTCGAAGCTGCAGTTGTTTGGTTACTACACGCTGAACTATGCCAAGAGCAATGCTTCCGGCGTTTCAAACTTTGCTTCGAATTCCTACAATCTTAGCCATGATTACGGCCGAGCCTCATTCGACACGCGCCACCGCCTGTTTCTCGGCGGCAGTATTTCGCTCCCCTATCTGTTCCGCCTCAGCCCGTTCATGGTGGTGAGTTCGGGATCGCCGTTCAACATCACTGTGCCTGACGACGTGAACGGCGATTCGATCTTCAACGATCGTCCCGGTTTCGTTTCGAACGCAACCTGCTCCAAGAATGTGTTGCCCACGGCGCCTTCGAGTATCTATTGCACCCCACTGGGAACCTTCGACGCGTCCGGGACGGCAGCCGGACTTGCGGCCGTTCCCATCAATTACGGAACCGGGCCGTCGCACGCCGTGTTGAACTTGCGCCTCAGCAAGACCTTCGGTTTTGGGGCCAAGGCGAAAGGCGCGGGCGCCAATCAGGGGCCCGGCGGACCGGGCGGCGGTGGTCATCGGGGTGGCGGCCCGCGAGGGCCTCTGTTCGGCGGCGGTGGTCCCATGATGGGCGGCCCCAGTTCGGATCGCCGTTACAACTTCACCCTTGCGGCGAACGTGCGCAACGTCTTTAACAAGGTGAACCTGGGCAATCCCGGCGGAGTATTAGGGTCTCCATTTTTTGCCCAATCCAATTCTCTGGAGCGCGGGCCGTTCTCAACCGGAGGAGCGGTCCGCCGGATTGATCTCCAGGCGACCTTCAGTTTCTAGCTCCCACGCAGCCTCGCTCAGTGCCTCGCTCCGGTATGCTGGTAGCAGCGGCCTCCGAGGCCCTCGAGGCCGAAAGCACGTTTGAGCCCTGCGCAACTCAACAGAAGAAGATTTCTCCGGATGGCGATGGCCGGAGGAGCAGCTGCGCTTACCATCGATGGACTCCTGGTCGAGCCCATGCGCCCGCGGCTGGTGCGCCAGGAACTTTGGCTGAGGCGCTGGCCTTCCCGCATGGACGGCTTCACGATCGCGCTGCTCAGCGACTTGCACTACGACCCGGTCTTTTCCATACATCCCATCCGATTGGCGGTCGAAATGGTGAATGAACTGCACCCCGATCTGGTCGCCATCACTGGGGATTTCGTAACCGCCCCTTTGCTGGGGAATCGCCGGAGAGCCGCGGCGGACGCCGAGCCCTGCGCTGACTTGCTGCGTGGGTTGCAGGCGCCTCAAGGCCTCTGGGCAGTGATGGGGAACCACGATGCCGATGCGGGCGAGCGCCAGGTGGCGGGTGCGCTAAGGGCGGCCGGCATCAGTGTGTTGTCGAATCTGGCTGCGCCGGTCGAGAGCAATGGCGGGCGCTTCTGGCTGGCCGGGGTGGAGGACGTTCTGACGCAAAATTCCGATCTGGTGGAAGCTCTGCACCATGTCCCGCCCGATGAGGCTGTGGTCCTGCTGGCGCACGAACCGGATTATGCCGACTACGTGGCGCGCTATCCCGTCGATCTGCAGCTGTCAGGACATTCCCACGGTGGCCAGGTCCGCTTGCCCTGGTTGCGGCCCTTGTTTCTGCCGCCGCTGGCGAAGAAGTACTACTGGGGACTGCACAGGATTGCCGAACTGACGTTGTATACCAACGCCGGCCTGGGCACGATTCGAATTCCTGTGCGCCTGAACTGCCCTCCAGAAATTACCTGGATGACGATCCGCCGCGGCTAAGCGCTAGCTCAGCGCGATGGGCTGCTGACCTTGAGGGGTGAGTCCTCCGCGGTGTACACAATCTCGCCGTCGATCAGCGTCATCAGGCATTTCATGTCCTTGATTTGGTCAGCGGGGACGGAGTATAGGTCGCGATCCCATATCGCAATATCCGCTCTCTTGCCGACCTGGAGCGTGCCGATCTTGTCTTCCAGGAACATCTGTCGCGATCCCCATGCGGTGTAACTGCGCAACGCCGTGCGGATATCGATCGCCTCTTGCGCGCCGAAAGGCCGGAGCCCGTAGGTTCCCCGCAGCGTCTGCCGCGCCGTGGAAGCCCACAGCCCATAGCGTGCCGCCACCGGGGTCACGGGATAATCGGAGCCACCGGACCAGACGATTCCGCGTAATTGCAAGGTGTGAAGGGGCTCGAGACGCAGGCCGCGTTCGGGACCGTAGCTGGAAGCGTAGATATCGCCAATCCACCAGAGAAACCCCGGCTGCATTTCGGGGTAACCTGCATCGTATTTTTTCTGGAGAGTAGCCAGGACGTCGAGGGCGTGCGCAGTGGGCAGGTTGGCGTGAATGATGCTGTGCCGCAGGCCGGGGCGGGGTTCTTCCTGCTCCGCCAGCGCATAGGTATCGACGACCCAGTCCATGGCGCGGTCCCCGACGGCGTGCGTGCCCACGGGAACGCCGTTGTGGTGAAAGAGGCGGATCATGTCGCGATAGACATTCGGATCGGCCTGCGGATAGCCTCGATTCGGGGCGCCGGAAGGCGTCACGTCGGGAGTTTTAGCATCGCGCAGCCAATCCTGGTACACCCAACCCGTACGCGCACCGCCGGAGCCGTCCATGTAGATCTTCACGCCGCAGGAGAGCAGACGATCGCCGCCCACAGTTTCCGGCAGCCGGGGGACGGCCTTGAACTCGGCCAGGGCTTGCCGCGCTGATTCCATCGTCGTACCGGCATGCCACAGTACGCAGATCCTCTCTTTGAGCCGGCCTTCTTCCAGAAGAGACTTGTAAGCCTGCCACTGAAGTTGGGCGATGTCCGGATCCTTCACGGCGGTGATACCTTCGCTTTGAAGCACCTTCTGGATGAGAAGAATTCCTTGACGCATTTGTTCCAGGGTCGTGTCTGGAACGAGGCGAACCACCGGCTGCATAGCGGATTGTTCCTTGAGGACGCCCGTGGGATTGCCATGGGCGTCGCGGTCGATGGTGCCGGCCGGGGGATCGGGTGTTTGCGCGCTTATATGAGCGAGGCGGAGGGCGAATGAATTTGCCACCCCGTAATGGCCGGTCGTGTGCCTCAACCAGACGGGATTTTTCGGGGAGACGGCATCTAGATCCGTGGCAGTGACGTATCGATGTTCGGCCAGCTTCCCCTCGTCCCAGCCTGAGCCCATCACCCATTCGCCGGGCTTGAGCTGGGCGATCTTGGATTTCACGCGCTCTACCACGTCTGCGACGGAAGTGGCATCGGAGAGCCTGACCCCATACACCTCGTCCACCCCTCCTTCGGCGATGTGAGCGTGGGTGTCAATCAGGCCCGGGGTGGCGGTATGGCCCTGGAGATCAAGCGTTCGAACGCCGGAGTTTTGGGCGAAGCTCAAAACTTCATCGTCGCTGCCCAGCTTGACGATCACCCCACGGCGGATGGCCATCGCCTGTACAGCGGAATCCTTGCCGTCAACCGTGAGGATGTGCCCGTGAAGCACAACCAAGTCCACTTTCGGTTCCTGCGCGGCAAGCATCGGGGCTGCGGCGGCAATGGTTGCGAGAAGGGTGGCCATCCGGAGTCTGGGCATGATTCGCATCGTCGGTTTTCCTTGCGACCGGAGTATATAGGCCGATTGCCTTCGCGCCCAAGGCTTGTCCGTATTTGTGCAATCACTTTCATGGGCAGGCAGCCGCCGGGCAGGGAAGTGCGCGTAACTAGCTGATAATCTGCATTAATCCGGGCACTGGCGATGGTACGATGTTTGCGCGCAAGGGGTGGGAATAGACTCTCTTGAGGAAGCGAAAAGATTCATGAATCGCGTCTGGCCGGCGATCTTGATTTGTCTCATTTCCGTAGGCGCATCTGGCGTAGGCACCCCCGATTACAGGACCCGCTCCGGAATGTGGCAGCGGGAGCGGCAATTCTCGACCAGCGTGGTTCGAGCCTCGCAATATCTTGGCGTTCGGCATATCAGCTCCCGTCCCAGCTGCGCCGAGGTCCAGGCGCCCGAGGCTCTGGCCACCCCGGACCCTCTGTTCACCAGCTCAGCGCTGGGCCGCAGAGTGAAAGTCAGCTTCATTATCGGCATTGACGGGCGCGTTCACAGTCCCCTGATTCTGGAGAGCGCCGGGCTGGCCGGAGACCGCCGCGTGCTGCAGACGGTTCGAACCTGGAGATACCGTCCCGCGACCTGCAACGGCGTTCCCACCGAGACCGAAGGAAAGGTCGAGTTCTCGAGCCGATAGCAGCGCCCAACCGGCTGAGCTAAAATCCTCTGAGCAGCAGGAAGATGCCTTTGGTGGACAAAGAGAAAGACAAGAAGAGGGCGGGACCGTCGAGTGTGCCCGGATACAAGGAAGAAATGGATGACATTCTTCGGCGGCTGAATCCGGAGATGAAGCGGGCCAGGCCCGGTCCGGATGCCATGGCCGCCGCGATGGAGGCGGTGCAGCGTTTGGCGGCCGAAGTGGACACCCAGGATGCCGCAGATGACGCTGTAGACGAGCTGGCGGCGGATGCCGCGCCCGGCGTGTGCAGCGTGTGCGGATACAGAAACCGGGAGCAGACCAAGTTCTGTGGCATGTGCGGCGTGGCCCTCATTGCTGGCGAGAGCGCAGCCAATGCACCAACGGAATCGCGGGGCCTGGCACGGCAGCCCAACCAGTTTCCGGCGGAATTCAACCCGGTTCCACCGCGCCCGTCGGGGAACGAGACCCATCATTATCACCACCACTACCACCATCACTATTTTCAGGGAGGACATGAGGGCGGTTTTCCCCGGCTCGGCAGCGAGCCTGCCCGCGATGAGAGATCCAGGACTCCCAATGCTGCCATGCGCGGCGAAATGAGCCGAGCCGAGGCGGCGGTTCGCCGCGTGACCCAGGAATGGGTGCTGGCCTGCAATACCAAGCATCTCGACGACGTGCTTGAACTGTACATTTCGGATGCGGTCGTGCTGCGCTCGAACTATCCGGCGATGCGGGGAGCGGCCGCGGTCCGGGAATTCTTTTATGGCGCGCTGGACACAGGCCTGGGTGAGGTCGAGATGGAGCCTCTCCGCGTCGAGATTGTCGGGGAACTCGCTTACGAGGCGGGGCGGTTCAAAGCGCTGGTGCCCAGTGCCGTCGGCAAACGCCGGGAGGAACGGGGAAAGTACCTATGGGTCTGCCAGCGCCAGAGCGGCGGTGAATGGAAGGTTGCAGCCGACTGCTGGTCGAGTGATTTGACCCTGAGCAACCTGGAATCCGATATTCCCGCCAGCGCCGCGGTTAAGACGGCCCAGTCGCGAAAAAATTCCTGAGAAGGCGCGGGCGGGGCCACCCGCGCCAGTTATCCAAGCGGCTTATGCGTGCACGAGTTCCACGTCGTAGATGGAATGCCAGCTGGTGGCCGCTTTCAGCTTGTCATTGACGTTGTGGATGTTCTTCACGCCCTCGCCTTCCAGCCATTTCCGGAACGCCGCCGCGCCCTGCTTGGCATAAACCGGGATGCCATCTTTCCAGGTGGCGCGTCCGCAAAGCACGCCGTTGAACTTCACTCCCGACTCTCCGGCCAGTTCCAGGGTCTCGCTGAACTCCGCGTTACTTACGCCAGCCGACAGGTAAATGAACGGCTTGGTCGCAACGCTGGCGGCCTTGTGAAAGTGATCGATGGCTTCCTTCTTGGTATAAGCCTTTTGTCCGCCGAAGCACTTCACTCCCTCTACGAACTTCATGTTGACCGGCACTTCGACCTTCAGCACGTCGACGCCATAGCGATCCTTGCTGAACTCCCGCATGCTCTCGGTCACGATGTGCGGTTTCTTCTTGGCGTATTCCAGGCCCTTCTCGTCAGCGCCTTCTTCGTAGCCGACGAACTCCAGAAAGAAGGGGATATCGTTGGCGCGGCACTCGTCGCCGATGCGCTCCACCCAGGCATGTTTCTTCTCGTTCACATCTTTCGGATCATAGGGCGTGTAGTACAGAAGAATCTTCACGCAATCGGCGCCGGCCTCCTTGAGACGGCGCGCCGACCACAGATCCAGCAGATCGGGTAAGCGGCCCGGGCCGGTCTTGTCGTATCCGGTCTTTTCGTACGCCAGCAGCAATCCGGCATTTTTGGCGCGGCGTTTGGAAGCGGGAAGTCCCCACTCCGGATCAAGCAGGATGGCCGATGCGTGCGGCGTCAGAACTTCGGTGACCAGCGACTTGAACTCCTCCATCATCTGGTCGGTGACCTCGCTACCCTTTTCCTTGGCCAGCGACTTCTGCAGGGAACCGCGCTGGTCCATGGCCGCGGCTGCGATAATACCGCGTTCGTTCGAGACTTTTTTCAGACCGGCAAGCTTGCCCGGGGTCAGCTTCATAATTCCTCCTAGGACGAAGTAGATAAGTGCTGGGAAGTACCGATCATTGTAAATCAAGGGCGACGAAGGCCGGGTTGCGGCGGCGCCATTTTCGCGGGGCAGAATCGAATCGGAGCCGGAATGTCGCTTACCTCGGGTGATTGAGCCCGCGGAAGTATCTACGCAATAGTAGGCTGGTGTGGTGAATCAGATGCCGGCAATGACACGTCGCGGACGGCAATGGATACCAACCGGCTACAACGGAGCTGAATTCCTATGCGTAAGATCATTTCGATATCGGCCGCTTCCCTCATTTTTCTCATGCCCCTCGCATGGCCGCAGGCCCCGGAAAGGCTGGTCACTGCGCGTGGACCCGCTGTTGCTGCGGGCGGCAAGGGCGTGGTTGTTTCCGGCAAGCCCGCCGCCACTGCGGCCGGCATCGAGATCCTGCGTAAGGGCGGCAACGCCGCTGATGCAGGCGCCGCCACACTCTTGGCACTGTCGGTGACCTATGTAGGCGCGTACTGCGTGGGAGGAGAGATTCCCATTCTGGTTTACAGTGCCGACCAGAAAAGTGTGAAGCTGCTGGAGGGACAAGGCGAGGCCCCTCGCGATCCCAAAGCGGTCGCCTGGTACATGGAACACGGAATCCCCGACGGTGACGTCAAGGCAGCCGCTGTGCCTGGCGCCATAGATGCGATCATCACCTTGCTGAAACTTTACGGAACCAAAAGCTTCGAGGAGGTCGTGCAGCCCACGCTGGCCATTTTGGACGCCGGCGGCCCCACTTGGTATATCGATACCGGCAGCGGGCAGAGAGTCGAAACCGGCGTGAAGTGGCAGGCGGATTTGGCTCTGACCTTCCGCAAATTGGTCGAATCCGAAAGGGCCTCTAAGGGCACGCGGCAGCAGAAACTGCAAGCCGTCTCCGACCGCTTCTATCGCGGCGACATCGCCGACGCCCTGGAAGCCTGGTATATCGAAAAGGGCGGCTTCCTCCGCAAGGCGGATTTGGCCGCGCACAAAACTCCCGTGGTGGATCCGCTCAAGACATCGTACCGCGGCTACACGGTCTACAAGGCCGGCCCGCTGACCCAGGGTCCTTATCTTTTGCAGACGCTGCGCCTTCTGGAAGGCTTCGACCTGAAGAAGATGGGTTTCAACTCTGCCGACTACATCCATACCGTGATCGAAGCGGAGAAACTGGCGCTGGCCGATCGCGACGAGTATTACGGCGATCCGAATTTTGTGAAGGTGCCAATGCAGCAGTTGCTTTCCGATCAGTACACTGAAATGCGGCGCAAGCTGATCGATCCGAAAAAGGCATCCCTCGAGCTCCGGCCTGGCGACCCTTACGCGATGAAACCGACCAAGCCGCCCACCATCACCGGACCTTGGCATGGCGGAACCACCGTCATGTGTGTGACGGATAAGTTGGGGAACGTTATCGCAGCCACTCCCAGCGGACTGTCAAGTACAGCCGGCGTGGCCGGACGCACCGGCATTATTCACGGCAGCCGGCTGACCAGCCTGAACACATTTGCGGGAACTCCCAACGTCATCCAACCCGGCAAGCGGCCGCGAATTACGCTGAGCCCCACGCTCCTTTTCCATGACCGTCAACCGGTGATGGCGATCTCTGTGGCGGGAGGCGACCAGCAGGATCAGGCAGCCATCCAGGTCATCCTCAACTACGTAGAGTTCGGCATGAGTCCCGAGGAGGCTTTCAAGGCGCCGCGTTTCTCTACCACGCATTTCATCAGCTCCTTCGGTCAGGACCGAGCCAGCCTGGGCAGCCTACCTGTGCCCAGCACGCTCCCGGAAGCAGTGCAGGCTGACTTGAGGGCTCGCGGCCACGTGGTGACCGCCAGCCGCGGCGGAGTGGGTGGAGTGGCGCTGATCGGCATCGACCCCAAGACCAGGAACGCGACCGCCGTAGGTCCAGCCCCCGCGAGAGTGGAATAGGTCCCGTTGTGTAATTCGCTTCTTACGCCAGCCCCGTGCTGCATCAGGTTAGCGCAAGTAAATGTAGGAGGCGGACGCATTCGTCCGCCCCGCCGAGCGCAGCGAGGCGTGACCGTCATCATGACGTGCGACCAAGAGGTGCTCACCGCGCCGGCCATCCGTAGAAGGTTGACCGCCCAGA
>Ga0070741_10013226_pt1 | contig 14650 bp, 8 predicted proteins | sample Coa_R1_4_FD_66440 | JGI IMG/M metagenome (GOLD analysis project Ga0070741, IMG submission 66440) | Surface soil microbial communities from Centralia Pennsylvania, which are recovering from an underground coalmine fire - Coalmine... | ecosystem: Environmental > Terrestrial > Soil > Unclassified ...
GCTCCCCTTCGTCCGCACTTCGGTGGATCACGGGACCGCGTTCGACATCGCGGGAACGGGCAAGGCGGACGAGCGCAGCATGGTCCAGGCGTTGAGGGATGCCGTGGCTCTCGCGCCCAAGGGGCGCGCCTGACGTCCGGGCTGGCTATCGAGCGGGTTTCGCGGCCTCGTCGACCATCGAGCCGACCTGCGAAAGGATGAACCCCTTCGCGCGGAGGCCCGCGATGATCTCCGGCAGCGCTTCCGCGGTGTGCCAGCCCCGCCGGTTCATGTGCATCACGACGATCGATCCCGGCCGCGCCTTCGCCAGCACCCAGGCGATGAGCCGCTCGCGCGTGATTCGCCGGTCGGGGTCGCCGGAAGGAAAGTCGTACTCGACGGTGCGCAATCCCGATTGCGCCGTCTCCTCCTCCAGCTCCGCGTTCAGCTCGCCGTAAGGCGCGCGGAAGAAGCGCGGAAGCCGTCCGGTGAGCGAGAGAAGGACTTGCTGCGTCCAGAGGAGCTCCTCGCGCTGCCGCTCGACGGGCATCTCCGTCATGTGCGGGTGGGTGAACGAGTGGTTCGCGATTTCGAACAACGGATTTCTGGCGAGGACGCGCATCTGGCGCAGGTGCGTCTCGGCCCAGCGGCCGCTGATGAAGAGGGTGGCCGGCGTGCGCGTCTCCACCAGGACCCGCGTCACCCGCTCGTCGTAGAAGCTGCGGTCGAGAGTGGAACAGGCATCGAACGTCAGCGCGACACGCGGCCGTGGACCTTCCGGCCGCGAGATCACTTCCGGCGCCACCGGCTGGATCGGAGGCAGCGGCTTCAGCGCCGGCGGACTGGCCACGTCAGCATCGGGGGCGGGTTCCGGCACGGGCCCGGGCGGCAGGTCGAGCAGGAGATCTTCGGCTCCGGGCGGCGGTTCGACGAGCTCCACCCAGGTGATGCGCGGTTGTGTCGCGACCGTGCGCGCCTGCGACAATCCGAAGGAGAAATCGGCGAGAGCGCGATCGATCGCGTCGTGCTCCGCCGTCGGCGGTCGCAGCGGCGGGAGCAGAGGCCTGACGCCCGTCTGCTTGACGGCAACCGCGACCCAGAGCGGCAGCCCCCGAAGCTGCTCGGGCCGGCGCCAGAGCAGGAGCCGGAGCCGCTCGTCGATCCGGACGCCTGCATGTTCCAGCTCGAGGTTGGGTGCGCGCCCTGCGAGCAACACCGGCGCTTCCGGAGCAGCCGCGACGGCGTTGGCGTCGTGCGGCGTCCATGCGCGATGGAGCAGGGTCGCGAGGAGGGCGCGCTCATCGGAGGAGACCAGCAAGCCGACCGGCAGGGGGACCGCGCCAAGATGCGCGCTGGCCGGAATGGCGAGCGGCTTCCCGTCGATGACGACCGTTCGTTGACCCGCAGCAGCAGCAGCGGCGGCGATTGCCAGCGCAAGCAACATGGTCCGATCAAGCACCTTTCTCCGTGAGGTGGTGGAAATTCCGCTGCACAATTCGACTGGACCCCGAACCGGACGGCCGGTACCACTGACGGAGCGGCGCCGCGCAGGTGGGCGGCCCGACACTGACGGGAGCTCGGCGGTGGCGACATCCTACCCGGTGCACAAGATCAATTTCCTCTTGCTGGAGAACATCAACGAGACGGCGCGCGAGGCCATCGCCGGCGAAGGCTTCCACGTGGAGACCGTCCCCGGCTCGCTGCGCGAAGACGAGCTTCTCGCCCGCATCCGCGACGTCCACGTGCTGGGCATCCGCAGCAAGACGCGCGTGACCGCGCGGGTCCTCGCCGAGGCGCGCAGGCTGCTTGCGGTCGGCTGCTTCTGCATCGGCACGAACCAGGTCGATCTCGCCGCGGCGAACCAGCGCGGGGTCCCGGTGTTCAACGCCCCCTTCTCCAACACCCGGAGCGTCGCGGAGCTGGTCATCGCCGAGATCATCGCCCTGGCTCGTCAGCTCGGGGACCGATCCCGCGAAGTCCACGAGGGCCGCTGGCGGAAGGTGACGGCGGGCTCCTTCGAGGTCCGGGGAAAGACGCTCGGGATCGTCGGCTACGGGCACATCGGTTCGCAGGTGGGCGTGCTCGCAGAGGCGCTCGGGATGCAGGTGATCTTCTTCGACGTCGGCAGCAAGCTGGCGATGGGCAACAACACGCGCGCCGCATCGCTCGAGGAGCTGCTCCGCAGCGCCGATTTCGTCACCCTGCACGTTCCGGCCACGCCGCAGACGAAAGAGATGATCGGCCCCGAAGAGCTCCAGGCGATGCGCAAGGGATCGTATTTGCTGAACGCGAGCCGCGGGACGGTGGTGGTCCTGCCGGCGCTCGCGGAGGCGATCCGCAGCGGCCATCTCGCCGGCGCCGCCGTCGACGTCTATCCCGAGGAGCCGGAGTCGAACGGAGAAGGGTTCGTCACCCCCTTGCGCGGGCTCCCCAACGTCATCCTCACGCCGCACGTCGCGGGCTCCACCACCGAGGCGCAGGCTTCGATCGGCCGCGAGGTGGCGGGCACGCTGATCGAGTTCATGAACGCCGGCGCGACGACGGGCGCCGTCAACTTCCCGCAGGTCGAGCTGCCGAAGACGGAGGGCCTGCACCGGATCCTGAACTCCCACCGGAACGTTCCGGGCGTGCTGCGCGACATCAACCGCATCGTCAGCGAGCGCAACGCGAACATCCGCAGCCAGGTGCTCGCCACCGACCCGAACGTCGGGTATCTGATCATGGATCTCGATCAAGACGTCTCCGACGAGGTGCGGGCAGCGATCGCTGCCCTGGAGACGAGCATCAAGACCCGCATCCTCTACTGAGCGCTCCGCGGCGTTCGGCCGCGGCCCCTGGCATTCACGGGGCGCCCTCGATCTGCTATCTGGACGAAAGGTCGAGAGCGCCAGCGCGAAGCCCCGGCTCGCTGGCCGACAACCCTCCGTCCGCGGTGGGGTGCCCCGGGTGAAGGACCTGGCCGACGCGCGGTGCGCCGGCAAACGCGGACTCCGGCCTCGCTGGAGTCGAAAGGCTCTCGAGGTCGCCATGCCGCCCGCCCCTGCACTGTCCCGCTCCCGTCTTCCCTCGTTCCCGCTCGAGTTCTACGGGGCCGATCTGCGCGTCCCGTTGGTGAGCGGGGAGCAGGTCCGCTACGTCAACCTGGACTGCGCCGCCAGCCCTCCCTGCCTGCGCGCGGCGCACGATGCCGTGCAGCGCGCCCTCCCCTGGTACGGCAGCGTGAACCGCGGCGCGGGCTACGCTTCCGAAGTGAGCACGCGCCTGCTGGCGTCGTCCCGGGCGGCGATCCACGCGTTCGCCGGCGCGCGCCGGGACGACGCGGTCGTCCTCACCCGGAACACGACGGAGGCGCTCAACCTGCTCGCGTCGTGCCTCCCGGCGGATACCGCGGTCGTCGTCTTCGACGCCGAGCACCACGCGAACCTGCTCCCCTGGCGAGGAGCGCGCTGCGTGCAGCTTCCCGTTCCCCGCCGGCGCGAGCAGATCGTGGAGCGCGCCCGGGAGGCGCTCGCCGCGCTTCCCGCGCGTCATCGGCTCCTCGCCGTCACGGGCGCGAGCAACGTCACCGGAGAGCTGTGGCCCATCGAGGAGCTGTGCGCCATGGCGCGGCGCCACGGCGCCCGGGTCGTCGTGGATGCTGCCCAGCTCGCGCCCCATCGGGCCATCGATCTGGCGGCGCTCGGCGCGGACTGGATCGCCCTCTCCGCTCACAAGCTCTACGCGCCCTTCGGATGTGGCGCGCTGATCGGCCGGACCGATTGGCTCGACGCCGCGCCGCCCTGGCTCGCGGGCGGAGGCGCGGTGCGGCGGGTCTCGCGCGATGCCGTCGAGTGGACGCACGGGCCGGCCCGGCACGAGGCCGGCACTCCCAACCTGCTCGGCGCCGCGGCGTTTGCGGCCGCCGGACGGACGCTCGAGGAAGCCGGATGGGATGCGATCGAGACGCACGAGTCGGCGCTCCTCGACCAGCTGCTCGACGGTCTGCGTGGCCTGCGCGAAGTGGAGGTCCTCTCGCTCTGGGGACCGTCGGCGCCACGCATCGGCGTGGTCAGCTTCACCGTCCGCGGCTGGGAGCCGGCATTGCTCTCGGCGGCGCTGAGCGCCGAGTACGGCATCGGGGTCCGCGACGGCGCGTTCTGTGCGCACCCGCTGGTGGCGGAGCTGGTGCGCGACGGCGGTGCGCATGGACGCCTTCCTTCGGCGCTGCGCGCGAGCTTCGGCGCTGCCAGCCAGCCGGAAGACGTGAGCCGGCTGGTGGCGGCGCTGCGTGAGATTCTCACGCGCGGCGTGCGCTGGCAGTACGTGCGCCGCGAAGGCCGCTATGTGCCGGAACGGGATCCGCGCGCGCAGCCGGAGCTCGGCTTGCCTTTCGCGGGGAGCGTGGCGCGGCCCTGCGACCAGGCATGAATCGATCATTCCCCGTTCGCCGCGAACATCTCTGAGCGATGCAATCGAGGGATGGGGCCCAGGCTGCCGATCGGCAGCGAACGCGCGGCTCCTTGGGTCGCCCTCCCCCACGCCTTTGGCGCTGCGCCCTCCCGCGCACCAAACGGGCGCGCGGAAGAGCGGAGCTTCACCGGCGCTCAGTCGTCATCGTCACTCGTGCGCCGATCCGGATTGGTCACGTCGAACACCAGATTGTCCCGCGACGGGCCGAACGACGGCCAGGTGACGGTCCGCCGGTAACCGACACCGCGTTGCGAATAGTCGCACACGCCGCCCGGGAAGGCCGCGTGCAGGCGCGCCAGCTCCGCCGGCGTGAACGCGACCGTGTAATCGCCAGGATCGATCGACTTCAAGCGGCACTTGTAGACGTTCGCCTTGAGCGGCCCTCCCGCGATGTACCGCGGAAACGCGAAGGTGGGAAAGAGCGTGTTGCACCGGGAGTCGGGTTTGCTGCTGAACGTCTGCGCCTCGGCGATGAAGTTCGTCGACGATGACCAGCAGCCGTCCACCGCCTGCGCCGGCTTGTTCCGCAGCACCTTCCGGCGCTGGGACACGTCCGAGGCGTCCGCTTTCACCGCCTCGACCCATTGCGTGAACGTGGCCCAGGCGGTATCGAACGGGACAGGGTTTCCGCGCCACATCACGTGGTTGTCCGAGTTCCCGTTCACCTCACGCAGTCTTTCCCGGGTGGCGAAGTGGTACCACTGGTAGTGGTAGCCAGCATCGTCGTTGTAGATGCCGCTGATGTCGAAGACCGGAACCTCGGACATCCCTCCGCTGCCCCCGAGCGTGATCCCGCTCTCCTGCATCCGCTCGATGGCGCCGACGTCGCCGGCGACGCGCGAGGCGACGTAGTTGGCGTCCTGGTCATAGCCGCCGACCCGCTCGTTCAGATCGAGGAATTGCTCCTTCGTGATCTGCCCGGAGTTCAGCGCGGCCAGCCCATATTGCACGCCGACGTTATCGAAGGGGCGCCGCGCAAATCCCGTGCTTCCGTCGATCCCGAAGACGTTACGGCCGACGTCATAGACGGTGGCGCGAGCACCGGTCCTGTTGGTGGCAGGGTCGTACCGGAGCCCAGCCGGGACGACCGCGGACCATGGCGACGACACGTAGCCCGCCACATCCGGCCGCGCCGGCACGGGATCCGTACGGCCCGATTGATTGGCGGCGTCATACCAGGCGCGCTTGATGTCCGCTCCGGCCGATGCCTTGTACCCTGACACCGCGACCTGCTGCGCATCCGTGAACCCGGTGGGATTCGTGGCAGTGAAGTAGTGCGTCAGGAGGTGACCGTCGGAACCGGAGAGGGCGATCGCCATCGCGTCCGGGAACGTGCAGGCGATGAGAACGCCGTCGATCAGACCCGGGAAGGAATCGCCGTACTGCAGGCTGGTATACGATCCCCCGGAGCAGCCGACACTGAGTGTCGCCCGCGGCACCCCGAACTCCTCGATGAAGTGCTCCTTGCTCATCATCATCGTTTCGCCGCCGAGCAACGCGTTGCAGTTGTTCGACGGATGCTGCAGCGTGTTCGCGAAGATCGCGTAACCTTCGCCGAGGCGGGCGGTGTCCAGCAGCTCCGCGCGGATCACGCCCGGCAGAGCCAGGTTCCCCTGCGCCCCGCCCTGGATGTACCAACCCCCGGGGCACCCGAATCCTTGCACCGCGATCAGCTTCCGGTTCCATCCTTTGGGAGCCGCGAACGGCGATGGCGGCGCTTCGGACGTGGGATCGTGCAGCACCGCGACTTGATCGATGCCCCGGTTGATGGTGCCCGTCTCGACGCGGACCACGTATGGCATCTTCACGCCGGCGAGCGTGGTCGTCATGGCCACGTCCGCGGGGAGGGTCTTCGTGCTCGGCAGGGGCTTGAACGCGCTGCTTCCTGCGGGCAGGTACACATAAGTCACTTTGGTGTCTGCGGAGCAGTCCGCATCTTTCGCCGGGCCGAGCGTGCTTCCGTCCGGCAGCGCGAAGGTGGACGTCTGGCAGACGAAGGGACGCTTCTGCGAGCCGACCTGCTCGTGCGGCCCCGAGATGATCGGGCCGGTGATCGGGTAGTTGACCAGACGAAGCGACTTGGTCCCGACGCCTTTCGCTTCCGCGGTGAGCCGGTTCTCCCCGAGCGACAGACCGCTGACGAGGCCTACGAGGCTGCCGGGCGCGGTCTCTCGAAATGCGCCGGTGACCACCTGACCGTTGAGACTGACGATGACGTCTCCCTTGCGTGGCGCGCGCGGCAGCGAGATTTCCACCAGGACGTCCCCGCCGCTGACCCGATCGGCGTGCGTCGACAGGGTCCGCATCTGGATGCTCTGCGGTCCGTCATCGTCGGCGCGGGCCTCCTGCGCCTGCGGAACGAGCGCTGCTGCGAGCAATCCGGCAAGAAACGAACGGATCCGGGCTGAAGTCATCGTCGTCCTCCCGTGCGGGTTGCGGGAACGAAACGCGGTCAGCGAAGTTGTTGCCGACTCCCGGGAACAGGATTCGCCCCGCGCGGCTCTCCCACGTGCACCGCGCTACGCTTGGTCGGCGCCCGCGAACAAGTCGCATTGCGTTACGCGCGGAGGAGACGCGCGCCTGATTTGCGACGTTGGTCGGGCGGCGACGATTGACCGTCTTTCCCGATCAGGTGCTAATGCGCAGCGGGAACTCCGGAAGCCGGGTCGCCTCGTCCCGTTCGTCATCCGGTACGAGTCGGCGCGGGTTCCGGAGTCGGGGGGAAGTCCACATGTCGCGATCCGTGCTTTTCGCATGCCTGATGGCAGGCCTGTGCGCGTCTTCGGCTGCGCTTGCGCAGACCTGTCCAGCCAACATTCCGCACCTCACCGGCACCTGGGTCACGCTGCCCTATGGGATGCCAATCAACCCCATCTCTGCGACGCTGCTCCGCACCGGCAAGGTGCTGATCATCGCCGGTTCGGAGAACGATGCCAGCAACAATGCCCCCGGGGCGGAGAGCTATCGCGCCGCCGTCTGGGATCCGTCGATCTCGTCGGGCGGAATCGCCGTGCAAAACCTGGAGTACGACGTCTTCTGCAGCGGAACCTCGTCGTTGCCCGACGGACGCGCGCTGGTCGTCGGCGGGACCTCCGATTATTCCTTCACGGGCGATGCGCGCGCATCGATCTTCGATCCCGTCAGCGAGCGATTCCTGCAATCGCAGAGCATGGCCGACGGCCGCTGGTACGGCACGGCGACGACGCTCAGCGATGGAAGGGTGCTGGCCTTCTCCGGGCTCGGCCACACCGGCGCGACCAACAATACGGTGGAGATCTACGACCTGCGGAGCGCGGGCGCGGGGTGGAGCCGCCCGACGACGGCCCCCTTCACGCCTCCGCTCTACCCGCGCCTGACGGTGATCCCCGACGGAAGGGTCTTCTATACGGGGCACGGATCGGGAACGAGCAACGCGCAGGGGTGGATGTTCAATCCCGCCACGCAGGCGTGGACGGTCTCGGCGCCCACGACGCAGAACCGCACCTACGGGGCCGGCGTCCTCCTGTCGCTGTTGCCGCCGGCCTATACGCCGCGGGTGATCTATTTCGGCGGCAACAGCCCGGCGACCGCCACGACCGAGATCATCGACCTCTCCGCCGCCTCGCCCGCCTGGACCCCGGGCCCGAACATGTCCTCGGGCAGGATCCAGATGAACGCCACCCTGTTGCCCGACGGCAGGGTGCTGGCGGAAGGAGGGTCGGCCAACAACGAGAGCCCGAGCACACCCGGCAAGCGCGCGGACCTGTACGATCCGATCTCGAACTCGATCAGCTCCGGAGCGACGGCGTCGTACTCGCGCCTGTATCACTCGACGGCGACCCTGCTGCCGGACGCGACGGTGGCGAGCCTGGGAAGCAACCCCGGCTCGCGCGGCAGCTACCAACCCGCCATCGAGATCTACACGCCGCCCTACCTCTTCGACGCGAGCGATCGGCCCATCGCGGACCGCCCCGCCATCGGATCGCTGTCCTCCACTGTCCTCGGGTACGGCGCGCCGTTCACCGTCTCGTTCAGCAGCGCCGCGCCGATCACCTCCGCGGTGCTGATGCGCCCGGGGTCGACGACGCATTCCGACGACATGGAGCAGCGGCTGATCGGGCTCTGCGGGCCCTCGCCGCAACCGGCCTGCGGCGGAGCGGGCACGCTTTCGCTGACCACGCCGCCGAACGGAAACGTGGCGCCGCCGGGCTACTACATGCTGTTCCTCCTCGACAGCAGGGGCGTGCCTTCGAAAGCGGCGTTCCTGCAGCTCACGCCCTATTCGACCGTGCCGCCCTCCGGCACGATCGATTCACCCGCTGCGGACGTCACCATCCAGGCCGGAGGCTCGGTGACGTTTTCGACGAACGCCACGGCTGCGGCGTACTCCTGGGTCTTCTCCGGCGGCACGCCCGCGACTTCCACCGCGCGCAACCCCGGGAACGTGACGTTCGCCTCGGCGGGAACCTACACCGCCTCGCTCACCGTGATCGATTCCGCGGGAAATTCGGATCCGTCGCCGCCGATCCGGATCGTCGAGGTGCTCCCGAAGGCGGGTGACTTCGAGATCGCGGTGAGCCAGCCCGCCGTCACCGTCACTCCGGGCCGCAGCGCGACGTTCACGGTCACGGTGTCGCCGCAGAGCGGATTCACGGGAAACGTCAGCCTCTCCGTCGGAAGCGAGTCGGGCTTCCCGAGTGGAATCACCAGCGGGGGATTCAGTCCGGCCTCGATCGCGGGCTCGGGAACCTCCACCTTGACCATGAACACCACTTCCACCACCAGCCCGTATGCGCTCTCGCTCACGATCACCGGGACCTCGGGCACGCTGTCGCACGAGGCCTCCACCACGCTGCTGGTGAATCTCGCCCCGCCCGCCTCGCTCGCTGCGGTTGCGGGCGACGCGCAGGTGGCGCTGTCGTGGCCGGCTTCGGCCGCCGCATCCGGATATTCGGTGCAGCGAGGCCTTCTCAGCGGCGGTCCCTACGTCGCGGTCTCCTGTCCGGCGTCCACCAGCTTCACGGACACGGGCCTGAGCAATGGCACGCAATACGCGTACGTGGTCACCGCGACGTACGTCAGCGGTCCGAACGCAGGCGGCGCGAGCGCCCTCTCGCCCGAAGCGCTCGCGACGCCGATGGCGCTGCCCCCGGCCACGCCCACCGGGCTCACGGCCGCGACCTGCAACGCGAGCGTCTCGCTGAGCTGGAACGCCGCGCCCGGAGCCGCCAGCTACCGCGTGAAGCGCGCGCCGGTGAGCGGCGGGCCCTACGGCGTGATCGGAAGCACCACCTCGACGGGCTATACCGACGGCACCGTCTCGAACGGCGCCACTTACTTCTACGTCGTCTCCGCGGTGAACGGGACCGGCGAGAGCCCCGACTCCACGCAGGTGTCGGCGACGCCGCCCGGCCCTTTGCCCGCAGCTCCGACGGCGCTTTCAGCGACGTTCGTCAAAGCGAAGGGCGGCAGCGTGAAGCTCGCCTGGACCCAGTCGGTCAGCGCCGGGATCGCGCAGAACGCCGTCTATCGGCGTGCGAGCACCGGCGCTTACGGCGCGGCGCTCGCGACGATCCCGCCGGCCACTGCATACACCGACACCCACCCCGCGAGCGGAAGCTACTGCTATGCGGTGACGGCCCGGACCTGCAGCGGCGAGAGCGCCCTCTCGAGCGAGGCGTGCGTCACGACGCGGTAGCGGCGGAGACGAGCTTCTCGACGCCGAAGGGGCGGCACGCGGGTGCTACAATCGCCGCTGGCCGATCCAGGGAGTGTCCATGCGCACAGCGGTGTCCCGGCGGGATCTTGCGCGGATGTTCGGCGTCGGTGTCGTCGCGGCGGGTTTGCGGCCTCTCTCCGCCGCTCAGCCGCCGCGGCGCGCCGCTGCAGAACCCATTCGCCTGAGCGCGAACGAGAATCCGTATGGCCCTTCGCCTGCCGCGGTCGCGGCGATGCGCGAAGCGACGAGTCTCGCCTGGCGCTATCCGGACGAAGCCGGCGATGCGTTGATCGCAGATCTCGCGCGCTTCCACGGCATGCCCAAGGAGTGCTTTCTCCTGGGTGACGGATCGAGCGAGATCCTGAAGCTCGCCGCGAGCGCACTCACCTCGCCGGAGCGCAGCCTGGTGATCGCGGAGCCGAGCTTCGAAGCGGTCGCGGTCTACGCGCGGGCGCGCGGCGCGAAGGTGATGCCGGTGCCGCTCGACGCGCTCTTCGCGCACGACCTGGAGAAGATGGCGGTCGACGGAGCTGGCCTCGTCTACGTCTGCAATCCCAACAACCCCACCGGCAGCATCACCCGCAAGGGCGCCTTGCGCGCGTTCGTTGCCCGCTTGAGAGCGCCGGTACTCGTCGACGAGGCCTACCATCACTATGCCGATTCGCCGGAGTACGAGAGCGTGGTTCCGCTGATCGCGTCGCACCCGAACCTGATCGTCGCCCGGACGTTTTCGAAGATCTACGGCATGGCGGGCGTGCGGCTCGGGTACGCGATCGCGCAGCCGGAGGTGATCAAGAGCCTGTCCGCGCAGGCTGCGTGGGATTCGGTGAACGTGTTCGCGCTCGCCGCGGCGCGGGCCAGCCTGCGCGATGCGGGCTGGGTCGCGACAGGGCAGAAGCGGAATGCGGCCACGCGGGATCACGTCATCTCCACCTTGTCGCGGCTCGGTTACGCCGTGATCCCTTCGCAGACGAACTTCGTCATGTTCGACACCGGCCGCGAGGTGAAGCCGCTGATCGCAGCGCTGCACGATCGCGGGATCGACGTCGGCCGCCTCTTTCCCGCGCTTCCCCGCCACTTGCGCGTGACGATCGGCACTCCGGAGCAGATGAAGCGGTTTCTCCAGGCTTTCGCAGCGGTGATCGCGTAGAGCATTCCCAGGCGACAGCTCGCACAGCGAAGATGTCGCCGCCCAGGAGGATACAGATGAAGTCATCGATTCCGTTCGCGCTGATCGCGGCGCTCGCCGCTGCCGTCCCCGCTCTCGCCGACGAGAAGCCGAGCCCGGAGTTCGATCACATCAAGGCGCTGGCCGGCGATTGGGAGGGCACGGCGAGCAAGCCCGGCGCGGCGCCGTTCAAGGCAACCGCGACGATCCGCGTCGTCTCCGCCGGGTCCGCCGTGATGCTGGTCACCGACCCCGGAGGCTCGCACGAGATGGTGACGATGTTCCACCGCGACGACGCGGCGCTCCTGGCGACGCACTACTGCTCGGCGATGAACCAGCCTCGCCTCCGCGCACAACCCACGAAGGATGCGACGAAGATCACGTTCGAGTTCGCCGACGGTACGAATCTCGGCGCGCATCCCGGGCGCATGCAGGGCCTCGTCCTGACGATGGCCGATGCCGATCACCATCTCGAGGAATGGACGTTCCAGGCCGGCGCCACGCAGCAGACGATGGTGTTCGACCTGCGGCGCAAGAAGTAGCTCCGCGCGGCGCGCGCTGGCCTGGCCGACAGCGCGGACCACTCCGGGATGGAAGGCGGATTGCCGCGTGCGCGCGGGCTGCCACAGCTTGTCGCATGGCGACCATCCTTCATTCCGGAGGCACTTTCGTCGTCGCCGACCCGAGCGGCGACATCTCGCCGGGCACCGAGCACGGCTACTACCACCTCGACACGCGATTCCTCGATCGGCTCGAGTTGAGGCTCGACGGTCGCAAGCCCGTGCAGCAGAGCGCGTCCACGCCTCGCTGGGAAGAGGGCTTCCACTTCCTCACGAACCCTTCGCTCGAGGGAGCGCAGCGCCAGACGCTGCAGATCTGCGTCCACCGCATCGTCTCTGACGGACTCCACCAGGACATCGAGGTCGAGAACTTCGGCGACGGCCCGGCGCACCTGCGACTCGAGGTCGGGCTCGGCGCTGACTTCGCCTACATCCTGACGGTGAAGCACCGCGCGAATACCGGGTCGAGCGACTGGCACCCGCGCATCTCGCGCGAGCGGCAGGGCGACCGGGCGGTGTTGTTCCGGCTCGACGGAGCCGAGATCCGGCACGAGGCACTGGTCACCTTCGACCGGCCGATCGACGCCTTCGACGACGGCGTGGCTGCGTTCCAGCTGGATCTGGAGAGGCGCGGGCGATTCCGGCTGTGCATCGGGGTCGTCACGCGCCTCGCGGACGGCGAGGCCGCGCCGGAGCACCGCTGCGGCGACCCGCGGCCGCCCGGGCGCAAGGGACAGCGCAACCAGCGCCGGCGCCAATTCGCTGACGCCAGCTGCTCGCTGGAAACCGATCATCCGGTCCTTCAGCGCGCCTTCGATCGTGCCCGTGACGACCTCGCCTCCCTGCGCATCAAGTCGGAGGAGCAGGCGGACGGCGGCAACTCGAGCTCCTTCGCCATCGCCGCCGGGATCCCCTGGTACATGGATCTCTTCGGGCGCGACTCGCTGATCGCGTCGTATCAGACGATGTTCGTCAACCCGGCGCTCGCGCGTGGCACCTTGACGGCGCTCGCGCGGCTTCAGGGGACGAAGGTGGATCCGGTCTCCGAGGAGGCGCCGGGGAAGATCCTGCACGAGTACCGCCGAGGGCCAATCACCGCCGCCGCCCGCAAGCTGATCCCGACGTATCCGTACTACGGCACGATCGACGCAACGCCGCTGTTTCTCATCACGCTCTCCGAGTACGTCCGCTGGATCGGCGACCTCGGCTTCGCGAGGCAGCTGTGGAAGAACGTCGAAGCGGCGGTGCAGTGGATGTTTCACTACGGCGATCGCGACGGAGACGGCCTGCTCGAGTACGCCCTCGACTCGAAGCACGGCCTCGACAACCAGGGCTGGAAGGACTCGCGCGATTCCATCCGGTTCCGCGACGGCACGCTGGCGAAGCCGTCGATCGCGCTCGTCGAGGTGCAGGGCTACGCCTGCGAAGCGATGCGGCGCGTGGCGGAATTGTCGGAGCACCTCGGCCATGACGGACGCGGGCTGCGCGAGAAAGCCGACCGGCTGCGCGCGGACATCCTCTCCCGGTACTGGATGGAGAACCGCGGGTACTTCGCCGAGGCGCTCGACGGACAGAAGCATCGCGTCGACTCGTTGACCTCGAATCCCGGTCACCTGCTCTGGTGCCGCGTGCCGGACGAAGATCGCGCCGCGAGCACCGCCCGCGTGCTGCTCTCCGACGAGCTCTTCAGCGGCTTCGGCATCCGCACGATGGGCTCGCGCGAAGGCGGGTACAACCCGCTCAGCTATCACAATGGCTCGGTGTGGCCGCACGACTCCTCGCTTGCCCTCGCCGGGCTCGTCGCCTGCGGCCAGCGCGAGCGCGCGGCGCAGCTCGCCTCCGGCATCCTGCACGCGCTCTCGCTCTTTTCCGAGGCGCAGCCGCCGGAGGTGTTCTGCGGCTACTCGCCAGAGCGCTATCCGGAGCCGGTGAGCTACCCGAATTCGAACAAGCCACAGGCGTGGGCGTCGGGCGCGGTGATGCTGCTCCTGCGATCGCTGCTCGGCCTGGAGGTGAACGCGCTGCGCGAGGAGATCGTCGTCCGGCCGCTCGCGATCGACGGGCTCCGGGAGCTGGTGCTGAGCGGCGTTCCGGTCGCCGACAAGCGCGTCCGGATCGCGGTGTCGTGGAAGGATGGCCGCCCGCGGGTGCGCGTCGAAGGCGCTCCCGGCGGCTGGTTCGCGCCGGACTGAGGCGCCGCCTTTCGTGATTCCCCGCTTGCTCCCGGGTTGCGCCGCCGGGCGCTTGCCAAAGCTCGCTTGCGATGTATACTGATCAGTGTACAACGTGCTCAGGAAGTGCGCATGCCCCAGGTCACGGTCTGCACCACCCCCGGCCTTCTACCCCGACAACGTGGAACGCCTGGCCAAGGAGTTGGCCGGCTTGATGGTCGAGGTGATCGGACGCAGCCCGAGTCCATCACCATCCAACCCGGTATCCAGAGGAGTTTTCCATGAGCAAGATCGCAATTACCTCACCCGAGCTCACGCCGCCGGTCGGCCCGTTTTCCCAGGCGATCAAAGTCGATGGTTTCATCTATTTCAGCGGACAGGTCGGCCAAGACCCGACGACGGGCAAGCTGGTGACGGGAGGTGTCGCTGCCGAGACGGAGCGCGTCTTCCAGAATCTCTCGGCGGTTCTCAAGGCGGCCGGCAAGGGTTTCGGTGATGTCGTGCGCGCTGCTGTGTATCTTACGAACATCAGTGATTACGTGGCGTTGAATGGCATCTACGCCAGGCATTTCAGTCAACCCTTTCCCGCCCGTACGGTGATCGGGGTGGCCGCCCTGCCGCTTGG
>Ga0070741_10013227_pt1 | contig 14650 bp, 7 predicted proteins | sample Coa_R1_4_FD_66440 | JGI IMG/M metagenome (GOLD analysis project Ga0070741, IMG submission 66440) | Surface soil microbial communities from Centralia Pennsylvania, which are recovering from an underground coalmine fire - Coalmine... | ecosystem: Environmental > Terrestrial > Soil > Unclassified ...
AACGCGGCCGCAACTGCTGGCCGGGATTCTGGCGAACATGATGCCGTCATCAATCGTGATGCGGCGGGATCCGTTTCACCGGATGGGCGGCTTTTACTCCAAGACGCGTTGTCTGTTTGGGGAGGACACGAGCCTGTGGATCAAACTGCTATTGAACTACGAGGTCGTGTTTTCATTCGAAACGCTGGTGAACCGGTATTGTGACGCATCCGACCTCAGCGTGAATTTCAGGGGGGTCCGGCCGGTGGAGCCATTCCTGATGGATCCCGAGGATGTGCGCGCAGAATGTCCCGCTGAACTGCGCGAACTGCTGGAACGGCTTCTGGCGCTCCGCGCCTGCAAAACCGCCAGCGTATACGGATACTCCGGCGAACATAGGAGAGCACGGGAGATCATGCACACATTTGTGCACTTGCGAGACTGGCGTATGCCCTATTTCTTTCTTGGACTGGTAGGGTGCACGCCCGCGGCCAAGTGGTTAGGCGCACTGGCGCGGATGGCTAACCTGAATCTAAGAGCAGGTCATGCGCGCTGACCTGTTGTGGTTCGGAGCACTCCTGCTGCTCCTGCTTTTGATTGCCGTGGCATTTGTGCCCGTCGCTCCAGGAAACCCGTTCGCCTATGATGAGGCGGATTATATGTTCGCGGGCACACGCGGCCTACTGGCCAACTTTTTGGATCGGCCTTCGCAGTCACTGGTGGAATTTATCACCAAGGGCAGGGAACTGACTCAGAACGGCCAGGCGCGCAGCATGTCCGAGTATATTCGAAGCACCGGTGACATTACGTTCTATCGCCATTACCATGGCCCGGTCTTCGCTTACTGGATTGCCGTACTGCAGTCTATCGGCATCTCCAGCGAACACGGCTACCGCGGAGCCGGCCTGTTCCTCCATTCGGCCGGCGCGATCATGCTCTTTTGGCTGTTCCGGCTGGCGTTTCCGCAACTCGGGCCCTTTGCCGCATTTACGGCCGCGGCCGTATTCGCCACCAATCGTACAGCCCTGGTAACTGCTACTTCCATAACGCAGCACCTGGTCTTCGCGTTCTTCACAGGGCTCTCTCTGTTGCTCTTGGCGTTATACATACGGACGCGCACCTTGTATTGGTGGTACGCCACGGCGGCATTTCTGGCCGTCGCCTTCGCTTCGGTCGAAATCAGCGTCATTCTGATCGGATGTGTCGTGCTGACGCTGTTGATCATCCATTGGCGCGATGGCTGGCGGCAGATCCTGCTGCTCATCGGCAAGGGCGCGGTTGCTTTCCTGGTAACGCTTACGGTCGTATGGCCCAGAGGAGTACTTACACTGGGTGCGCTGAAAGGGTTCCTGTACTTGGCATACATGACGCTCTATCGCAAGACATTTACGCCTATCGGGCCATTCGATCTGTGGGGCTTTAAACTCAAAACATATCCTCTGGAGTTTGTCCCGCTGCTGATCGCACTGGTGGCCGCAACTGTTTTTTGGCCCCGATTCAAGTCGCGCAATGAAATGCTGCCGTTCCTCCTGTATGGCTGGGCGTTTGTAGCGGCAACGATGGTCATAACCCTGCCGTATACGTACTACCATTGCTCGCTGCCGATGTGTGTGGCCGTGGTTACCGGTATTTTGTGCGGCGAGTTAGGACGGCGGGCCGGTGCTGCCGCCGCGGCGAGTGTGTTGGCGGCGCTTCTAATCTGTGGCGTGCTTTCGGCCGCCGGATTTCGCCGGGAAAAATTGAATGAACGCCTGACACTCTCGACGCCTGCGCGTGTCCTTCAATATGTTCGAACACGGGCCGGCTTGGGCTCTATCGTGTACGCTCCGAGTGTTTTGATTCCGACTCTGCATTACTATCTGCCCGCGGAGAAATTGATCGGGTTCGACTTGAACGCTCATCTTCCCGAGATAGCAGCGCAAGCGGCTGATGCGGTACCCGGCGCCGAGGTGGTTTGCGAGCAGCGAGCCTGTATGGCTTTCGAGCAGCAATGGCCGGCTGTCCTGCGTGTCCAGAAGCAGGAGATAGGGCGAATGAGGGATAGCGGCGAGATTATGTGGGCCTACCAACTTCATCGTTGAGATGACAATGCGGTGTGCACCCGCACGGCCTCGTCCAAAATCCGCTGATACAGGTCAGGTTCTCCACCCAAACTCAAGGCGTAGCGCAGGCCGGCTTCGGCGGTTTTGCGGCGAAGAGCCTCGTCTTCCCACGCCCGCCGGATGACTGCGGCCAATGCCGCGGGGTTCTCCGGTTCGAACGAGAGGATCTCCTCGGAAAACACGTCAGTCATGCCGGGCCCGTCGGATCCGATTACACACTTTCCCATCAGCATGGCGTCGAGGGATGTACTGATGCCGGATGCAACGAAGGAGGCCTTCAAAACCGGGACAACAAACAGACGCGCGCCCTGGATGATGCGGATCAGAGCTTCATCGCTGCCGTCGTCCTCAAGGAGCCGCACATTCTTCGGTAAGGCCGAGAGAGACCGCGTAAATCGGGCGCCATTCACCGCCAATTCATGATAGTTCGGAGCAGGTATAGCTCCCGGATAGGGTAATTGCTCCATGGCATCGAAAAAGGTGTCATAATCTCGCATTGACCGGCCGAAGCACAGTACATATTCTCCGGGCAGGCCGGTGTCGAGTTGGAATCGGTAGCGGAGGTTTGGTTTGAAGGGGACAAACGAACACTTGCGCGGATCCATCGCAAAAACACGTTGCAGACCGCGAAAGTCGCGGAAATAGTGAATATGATGGTCAAAGCGATCTAATAGCCGCCGTTTGACCGGTAGTAGAAGCCGGTTCTTCAGGTCAATAGGTTTACGCAACACCAGATCGACAGAGAGAAGATCCGCTGTTCGCGACCGGAATACTGTACGGGCAGCGATCTGGAAAGCAAGTACCGGGTCGCAATTGACAATCAGAATAGTATCGGGCCGTTGGATGTATCCGATGAACTCCGCCGCCGATCGGGCGTAGACGCCTGTGCCCTGCTCGCCGGTTGTGGCTCGCCACTGTTTGGGAAAGCGTTCGGTATTTGTTACGATCAAGAGGCTGGCCATGACAGCGATAAAAGGAGAGTCTAACACACCAGGGCTATGGGAGTGTCAGCTTGTAGGTGATAAGGCAGTACTCCATTTAGTAGGTCAGGCACAGTCATAGATACAATAGCGGCATAAATAATCAGGATAGAATGAGTGAATCATTCAGGGTGGGGATCGTCGGCGCTGGATATGTCGCCGCGCATCATCTCCGCGCATTGCGAGACTTACGTTGCGCGAATGTGGTCGGCATCGCGGACGTCAATGATGCCCGAGCCGAGGAACTGGCGGGCAGATTCGGTGTAAGTGGGGTCTATCAGAGTCTGAGCGAGATGGCCGGCGCGCAGCCGGACGTAATTCACGTACTCACCCCGCCGGCGTCACACCGCTCTCTGGCACTCGAAGCACTGTCGATGGGATGCCACGTGTTCGTGGAAAAGCCGATGGCAGAGAGCGTGGAAGAGTGCGATGAGATGATCGCGCGGGCTGCCGAGTGCGGCCGCGTGCTTTCGGTGAACCATTCGGCGCGTTTCGATCCGGCGGTTCTGGAAGCTATCGACGCGGTGAAGCGGGGCGTGTGCGGCGAAGTAATGGCGGTGCACTTCATCCGCAGTTCCGATTATCCGCCGTATGCGGGGGGGCCGCTGCCGGCGCCGTATCGGCAAGGCTCTTATCCGTTTCGCGATCTGGGTGTGCACGGGCTTTACCTGCTGGAGTCGTTCCTAGGAAACATCGAAGACCTGCGCGTCACATTCTACGAAACGGGGCGTGACCCACTGTTGACGTTCGACGAGTGGAGGGCGCATGTGGAATGCGAGCGCGGCACTGGGTACATGTATCTGTCGTGGAACACGCGGCCGATCCAAAATGAGCTGTTCATTCACGGTAGCAAGGGGGTTATCCATGTGGATTGCTTTCTGCAAACGTGCGAGATCAGCCGCACGATGCCGGGGCCCAAACAAATCGGAATGGTGATCGCGGGAACGGCGAATGCGATGCGGAAGTCGTTTCGCGTGCCCTGGAACATGGCGCGATTCGCGACGGGGCGGTTGAAGCCGTCACCAGGCATCTACCGCGGGGTGCATTGTTTCTATGAGGCTTTAGCCAAGGGTAAGGCGGTGCCAGTGCAGCCGGATGAAGGACGGCGGATCATACACTGGATCGGCGCGGCATCGGGTGAAGCGGACGCGGCGAAGGCGGAAAGACTGGACAAAGAAACGCGCCAGCCGTTGTCTCCGGCTAAAATTCTGGTGACTGGAGGCGGGGGTTTTCTCGGGTCGGCCCTGGTGGAGCGGCTTCGCGGGAGCGGAGAGCCGATCCGCCTGTTGCTCCGCCAGGCTCCCAAAGCAGGTAGTCCGGCAGATCTCGCAACTGCCAGTGGCCCTGTATCTGTTGTGTACGGAAGTCTGGGACAGCCGGAAATCGTGGATCGCGCGATGGAAGGTATAGAGCTGGTTTATCATGTCGGGGCTGCCATGAAAGGCAGTGCCGCCGAATTTGAACAGGGGACTATCTGGGGTACCCGCAATGTTATTCAATCGTGCCTGAAGCACGGCGTCAAGCGCCTGGTTTACGTGAGTTCATTGAGCGTGATGGATCATGCCGGACATCGAACGGGCGACCCGGTGAGGGAGGATTCCACGCTGGAGCCTTATCCACAGCGGCGCGGCGCTTATACCCAGACCAAATTGACAGCGGAGCGAATGGTACTGGACGCTATCGAGAGACGCGGACTACCGGCGGTTGTCATCAGGCCCGGACAGATTTTCGGACCGGGGGCGGAAGCGGTTCCGCCGAACGGCGTGATTGCGATAGGCGGCCGGTGGATCGTGGCGGGGCGTGGACGCCGTAAGTTGCCGCTGGTCTATCGCGACGACGTAGTGGATGGTCTTATAGCCGCCGCGGAGAGCGAAGGAGTTGAAGGCAAGGTGATCAACCTTGTAGATACTACGGCTGTGGATCAGAACCAATACCTGAACTATGCCGGGTCCGCTCCAGGCGCTAAACCCGTGTGGAGAGTGCCGGTATCTGCGCTGATGGTGGCTGCGTCAATGATTGAGCTGCTGGGAGCGGTGCTGAAGCGCAATGTTCCGCTGTCGCGGTATCGAATTCGCTCGTTGAAGCCGCTTTACCCGTTCGATATTTCAGAGGCGGCACTTTACCTTCGCTGGAAGCCTCGCGTGGGTGTGATGGCCGGCCTCGTCCGAACCTTCGGCGAACACGACAAAGATTGATACGACGAAGATGGCGGTTCTTTAAATAATGGTTCCTGTAACCGATCGTGTTCCGGCCGCGAAGTGGAAGAGAGTAGGATGGGTGTTCCTCCTGGCGCTGGTAGTCCGGGTGGCCTTGATCTTCTACTTCCAGACCTGGCGGATTCCGAGTGACTCGCATCATTGGAATTTCGGTTACGAGAACGGGCAGGTTGCACGGTCGCTGGCCGAAGGCAAAGGGTTTGCGGCGCCTTTCCCGGAAACGACCAACCCAACCGCGTGGTTAGCGCCAGGATATCCGTGGTTGCTGTCGCTATTGTTCCGGATCTTCGGCGTCTTCTCACCAATTGCCGCGCTGGTGGCTTTACTCTCTAACGCTCTCCTCTCCGCCACGACGTGCCTGATCGTGTATTGGTGCGGCCGTGAGTTCTTCGATGAGACGACGGGGCTGCTCGGGTCGATCGTTTTCGCGCTAAATCCTACTTCGATCTGGCACACGATCACCTCGGTCTGGGATGTTACGGCGAGCACGTTGCTGCTTACGGTCCTGGTCTATTCATTGAGCCGTTTGCAGCAAGCCCCGGGGCTCAAAGCCGGAGTGATTACCGCAGTGATTGCAGGCGTGCTGGGATTGTTCAATCCGGGTTGCCTGATCGTCTACGCGGCAGGCGTGGTATGGATATCTGTCCGTCAGTGGCGCCTTCTACCCGTCCTGGCCGGAATACCACTCGTGATATGTCTGCCCTGGATGCTGCGAAATGAAGCCGTCCTCCATCGGCTCACGCTGAAGTCCAACTTTGGTACCGAACTGCGCATCGGAAACAATCCGCTGGCGCCGAGCACTGCCGCCGCAGCGGTCATGGACTTACATCCATCATTCAGCGAGCTGCCAATCTACAAGCGATTAGGAGAGGTGGGCTATGTCGACTGGTGCGGACGGCAGGCCCGTCAGTTCATCGGCGAACATCCTGCTGCCTTCATAAAGCTCGTGTTTCGCCGCGTGCTGATATTCTGGACCGGCTCGGAGGACAGTCCCTGGGGCGGCAGTCTGAAGACTCGAGGGGACTTGCAGATACTAAAGCGGGTGGTCGCGTGTAGCTGGGGCATCGCAGCGCTTATAGGGCTGGCAGCCGGTCTTCATTATGCGAATCACATGCTGCTTATATTGAGTATGGCGGCGTACCCACTGCCTTACTATTTGACTCACGTCACAAATCGGTATCGGATGCCGCTCGAGCCGATCATGGCGATACTGGTGGGACACGTGCTGCTTTGGCTGGGACGACGATTGCGCCTGCTTCCATCTACGGTCTGGATTTATCGTGCGTAGTTCCTGGGCTTTTTGCGCACTAATCCGCAAAGTCGAGTGGGTTGCCGCTGCTGTGGAGGATAAGCCCTGGTTAGCAATCGCCGCAGTATCCACATTGTATCTGGCCAGTAGTTTATTGGTGTCGGCCACAAAATTGATGTGGTTCGACGAATTGCACACATATCTTACTTCACAGCTTCCGACGGCTCACGATGTGATTGGTTTCTTTGCCGCCGGTCTGGATACTCACACCCCCGTATGCTCGCTGGTGGAAAGGGGCTCAGTTGGCCTACTGGGGAAAAACTTCGCCGGTTTGCGGGCGCCATACATCCTGGCATACCTCGTGTTCTCCTTATGTCTGTACCGGTTCGTCTACACACGCGCGGGGGCAGTCTGGGGTTTGGCCGCAATGACGTTCGCGTTCGTTTGCTCCGGCTTGTATTATGCGACCGAGATACGGCCCTACGGCTTGGTTCTGGCGCTTTCCGCTATGGCGGCGGTTTGCTGGCAGGAGGCGGGACAGCCGAAGCATCGGAGGGCGGCCATCGCGGTCCTCTGGCTTTCGCTGAGTCTTTCGGTGGCCCTCCACTATTACGCTGCTTTCATGGTAGTACCGTTCATTCTTGCCGAACTATCGCGCTGGCGGCAAGTGCGCCGGGCAGACTGGCCGGTGGCTTGGGCTATTGTGAGCAGCCCCCTGATAATCGCTTTATTCGTCCCCGCAATCCGCAAAGCGCGGCTGATATACGGAACGCATTTCTGGGGAGTGCCGCAATGGTCGGCTTTCAAAACCTCCTATGTATTCCTGCTCTCGGAATCGTTCGGGCCGATTGCGACGGCAGCGTTCCTATGTCTGCTGACAAGCTTTTGCACCCGAGATAGCTCTTTAACAGCCCCGTCGGGCTTAACGGTTGTGCCGCCTTCCGAGCGGACATTGTCGGGTGTACTTGCTCTTTTTCCGGTTCTGGTCGTGCCTACGTCCTTTCTGACAGGCGCTTTTGGGGATCGCTACGTCGTGCCCGCGTTAACCGGGATCATCCTGTATCTGATCCTGCTCACGTGGCAGGCCTCGAACGGCAACAGAGTGACGGCACTGGTGACGACGATGGTATTTCTCGGCTGGTTCGTTATGCACACGACGGCGACAGTCAGACGCAATCTGCTGCAGACTGGGGGGTTCCCATTCCGAACAGAACAGCCCTTCGCGGTGCGGAACTGGATGCCATTTCTTTCCGTCAGTAATCTGCCCGTAGTGGTTGCTCCTGGCGTGCTGTTTCTTCAATTCGAGCACTACGCACCGGTAGATCTGGGGTGGCGGATTTACTATCTGGCGGACCGGCGTTACGCAACGGAATTAGACCGAAGCGACACGACAGATACTATCCTGATCAATTTGGCAAAGGCAGTTCCAGGTGTTTCGGTGTCATCATACGACGATTTTGTGAGCCACCAACGAAAGTTTCTTTTTCTCGTCGACGTCACGGCGAGAACCTGGATCATACACAAGCTGAAAATCGATGGAGCGCATATGGAATTGTTGATCCGAGACCGTAACCACATGCTCTTTGAGGTAACGATCCAATAACCGCGGGGGGGCAGCACGACAGCCGCAGCCGCCGGGTGGTTGCCGGGTAGCCGTGCTGCGAGTTGACATAATCCCGATTCACGGGCTTGTGTAGGAGTGGAATCAATGATTTACAATCCCGCGATTTTCATACGCTGTTATGTTTGTCGCCGAAATGTCTAGACTCTTACAAATCTTGCGCGGGATGGTTCTGCCGACACCCGGTTTTGGCTTCGGCCGGACCGCTCGAGCAAAGAGAACACAGACTCAGAACGCTGACCCTTCTCAGGCTGTGCCCGTGCGCCCTTCTCAGGGGCCGTTTTCCGTCGTACCCATACCGGGAGTACGCTCATGATCGGCTTCCGCAGAACCAAGCTCGATAAGCTTGTTTGGATGCTTTTCATCGTGAGCATGCCGGGAATGGCGCAGACGAAGGTGTCACTGCGACAGCTTGACGCCCACGGGTTCTCGAACGGCTGCGTCGTCGCCACTTCCGGAGCTCTCTCGACGCAGTCGTGCGGCTCCGGGTCTGACGGCGATGCCGGTGGCTACACCGTCCTGAATTTCTCCAGCACCCCTGTGTTCCCGCTTACAAAGAATACCGCACAGTCATTTCTGCTGACCCTTACGGGTGACGTCGCCAGCTCGACAGTGGACGCGAGCGGCCTTACCAGCTCCGGCCGCCCGATCGTAACGTTCCGTCTGTGCCAGGATGGCGCCGGTTCTCATGCTTTTGCATGGCCGGCTTCCGTTCAATATCATGGCACTATTGATCCGCGTCCAGGCGCCTGCAGCACACAGACGTTCGTCTTCGATGGAACGAACTTACAAGCCCTTGGAAACCTGATGATCACCAACAGCGCCGGAGACGCGATTACGCTGCCCGGCTTGACGAGCGGCGCCACAATACTGCAGGCTTCTTCAGTCGCCGACGGCACTCTTACCTTTCCCGCCCGCACCGCCACCGTGGCTACCACTTCGGGACCGCTCGGCACCGGCCACTGCGCGCAATACGACGCTGCGGGAAACCTTACGGACGCCGGCTCACCGTGCGCAGCAGGAGGCGGGTCGTTCATACCAAATCCACCTTTCCTGGCGACGATCGGTGGGACGAATTACGTGATACCGTACATGGTGCAACCGACGCTGTTTGATACTACCGGGTTCTCTAACCTGCTGGGGGCAGCCTCGGCAACCACCCTGTCGAACGGGGTTGTAAACCTGGTATCAGACGCGACTGGTGCTCCGAATTGGTACGGGAGAACAGTAACGGGCGGCATCACCAGATTGACTACCGCAATCGCGTGCGATTCCTTTGGGGGCGCCTATGCGCAATGCGGGGTGTTCGTAGCCGACCATGCCGGCAAAGCCGTTCTCTTCTATTTCGGAACCGATAACGCGGGAAAACCTACGCAAGCGGTGGATTCGGAAGCCTACTCCGATCAGAGCGGCTGGCAAAACTATAAGCTAGGGGCCGGCGTATATACGGTTCCCGTCTATTTGCGCGTGGACTGGGCAACGTCGAGCATTTTATTCGATGTTTCGGTAGATGGTGGTATCACCTGGTCACACTTTTACGCACTGGACAAAGGCTATGGACAAATCACCACGGTGGATCGCGTAGGTTTCAACGTCGTTTCCAGTCAACCTACATCAGGGGCAGTGCTCACCAGTATGGATATCATCCATTGGAGTCTTCAGTAATGGCGGTGACGAGAGCTGGCATACTTCTCACTCTTGCGGCGAATCTATGGGCCGGGGTGTCTGTTTCGACCATAGGGACTACGCAACAGCAGGCCGTAATCAGGATCAGCGGCGCTAGCGGAGGATGCACGATAGAGCTGTCCGAAGCGGCGACGTACACTCCGCTGGTTCCCGATGTAGACGCTTCCAAATACAACGGGGCAAACATAGACACGAGCCGCGCCGATACGATCCAGCATGCCAACGGTGATCGGGATGTAACGCTGGGCCACCTCATCGATGACAGATCGTTGGCGCCAGACGTCACTTACTACGGAAGGTTAAGCGCCTGCGGTTCGGCTACCTTCACGATCACCACAAGTCACGCCGCTATGGGCTTCACCCAGGGATACCCGATACCGATCAACCGGAACAAGTGGGGCAATCGAGGCAACCAACCCACACTTGCACAGATATTGGCAAAGACTACGATTCCCGATCCCGTTGCGGGCGTGAAGACCACGCCATCCAGCGGCTTGGAGGACGTGACATGGGTGTGGCCTGGAGGCGGTGCGGCGTTTGCGCGCGTAGACGGTGGGGCGGGCTGGACGAATCCGCTGAGTATTCTCAATGGGGGAAGCTCGACGGCAACCACGACAAACTCGAATCCCATCGACTTGTACATGGGGGCACCCAGCGACGGCCGGTTCGAGGAATACTGGTACAACCGCAGCCTGACAGACCTTGCCTTGATGCTGTACGGGGCAGGCGCGAACATCACGGTTTGCGCGGGTAAGCATCCGGCAGATGGCTGCATTGGCGGTGGCTTCAATGTCACAATGCCGTCCGGCTCTTCGATGTCACAGGTGACGACCGGGGCCAGTGCCGACTCGGATCACCCATTTCCAGCGAGCTTTCCGAAGGCGATGTTCGATGCGTGGGGGTTGGGCGAAGATACTATCCGCACAGAAAACCGGCTGACCCACGGAACGTTGTCGGCGACTGCCGGACTCATCATGCTGGACGGCTGGTCGACCGAGACGAGTAATATCCCGGTCGGAACGAAGCACGGCGACAAGATGTATATTGCCGGATCGAGTGGTCTAACCCCTTCCTGCGTGAACAATTTTTGCACGATCGATCACGCGATAGATACGTTCCATCTGCAGCTGGTGGAAGCGATCACGGCGCCCTCGGGGACTGCCTATGAAATTCCAGGATTCTTCGTCCGCATCGTCAACGCTCAGCCCGGGAAAACGCTTCATATCGGCGCGCGGTGGAAAGCGGCGGGAGTCATCGACATGGGCCTCAGCAGCGCCGGCAATGCGAATTGTGGCATCGGAGATCCGTTCACATCCGGTCACACGCCGCCGAAGAAGCTGAAGCTCTGCTCAGTCCCTGTCAATGGAGTCGATTACTTTTATCTGTTGGGCGAAGATGGCTGGTCGAGCGTCTATATGACCCATACGGTTATACCGCCGCTCAATTACTTCACGGACTATTTACGGGTATCGGCCAACGACGCTCCGCACGCCCGGGTCGGCGGCTGGTGCTGCAATATGGTCCGGTATGCTCCGAAGGACGCGCGGTCCTGGTATGCATATATTCCGAACCGGCAATGGAACGGCTCGGACAGCACCAACAGGTGGGCTACCGCTTCGCTTTGGCTGGTGACCTATGAGGGGGACGGCACTGAGTCACATGCGACGAACTACTCGTCTCAACTTGGTGGCGATAGCTGGCCCGCGTATGGGATTGAAGGAAGCGGCCCCACCGCTACATTCAATAAGCAGCGTTGGCAGCTTATCCTCGGTCAGAACAACAACTTCGTTTCGCAGCTGTCGGCATTCCCAAAGTATGAGACGGCATTTTATGGAACATACTTCGAGTTCCAGGGAATTACCACCGGCGGGCTTGCGTACTTTCTGAATCAGTACTCCGGTATGCCGCAGAACGGTCCTGCATGGGTGGCGGTTCAGGACACCAAGACAGGCCAGCTCGTTAACCTCATGCACACGATGGATGGAACCGGATTTGAGGATGTATCCGGCATCAACATGGGTGGCAGTTGGGGCGGGTCGCATAACGTCACCGTGCAGAAGGTGTTTCCGGATACAGCTACGATCACTTTGTGGTCTATGTTCGAGAACAACACGTCTGGCCCGGGTGGCAGTAGTTCTATAATCTTCGGTGGTGCCTGGCAGACTACGCCTACTGCCGTGCTGCGGGGCGGCACGTGGAACACGAACACCTGCCTCGGTTGGCCGGCGGGGGATAATGGCCATTGCCCCGGAATCCCTGCGCCGGATACGGATTGCACTGTACTGGCACCTGGGAATCCGTATCAGTTTGCCGGGGCAACCGGTAATAGCTGCGTGGCCATTACGGTCCCGCCCGGTGGCGTGTGTAACATTCACCCACATCAGAAAGAGGTAGCACATACGACGGGCGGCGTCCAGGACTGGCTCTGCCCCTGGAATTCCAACTACTCGCATCCATTTAGTAATAAATTGGGCGACGTGTTCACAGATCCCGCCGACAAGTATGGTGAGTACATGCGTTTGGTGGCCATCAATTCTGGTGGAGGCCTAGGTGGCGGCGACAAGTGGGTTTTGCAGCGGAATTCCCAATCGCAAAACGTCTGTGTAGATCCAGGCCCGCTTCCCGGTAGCCACTGCCGCAATGCCACGAGTCAGAACTGGCATAATGACCGGTTTTCGCTTTGGGCTTCTGCCGCGGGCATCAACGGGGACCAGCAGGCAGGTTATCTCGTCCACGGTGGAGCAAAACGCACCGTGCAGGTTTCCTCGGGTGATCCGGCCGATGACCATCCCACCACAACCCAGTCAGGCCCGGATCAATACATCACCGCATCGCACAAGGCGTCCTCGATTCCGGGGCCGCTCGATCACATGTTCGACATTCCAGTGAAGTTCATTTCTTATGGTTCTCCTGTGTTTGCCACGACAGGAATACCTATCGGAAACGGGTCCGTACAGTCCTATTTCAGTGCAGTGCCGTCTCGACTATCCGCAATGGACTACAATTCCCTGAACAACAACGGAGGCGGGGCGCACGCCGTAGTTGCGAATAGAGATATGGTGAACACGCCGACGGCGAACGTGTATAAGATCGAAATCGCCGGCAGCCCATCGGTCGATCCCAGACTGTTCTTCTATTACGCCTGGGCCGGATCTTACCTGCTGGAAGATGTGTCAGGGCCGGACCAGCCATCCAGTGGACCGGCCACCGGATTGGGAACACCTTACACGTTTTGCGTCCCGCACAAGAACGGCGAGTGCTATGCGGGCTCGTCCGTTTCCGATGTTGGATCGCACGGTGGGTTATTCGCATATGTGAACGTTCCGGTCGCTTATACGAAGACAACAACTTGCAACGCTGATGTGCCGTGGGCAAATATTCCGTGCGTGCTCATCGGGTGGCCTGGAGTGGGCGCGGTGCGAGAGCAGGACATCACGAAGTCCGGGAATGGATTTTCTCGTATCCTCGGCTACTTCATGGCATTTCCCGGTGACTCACGTCCGTATGCAGCGGCGGAGCCCATCACGGATAAGGTCTTCTGGGGCGCACCGAATCGGCTGGGTGGTTTTTTTAATGCACAGTTCTCAATCCAGGTACTACAGTGGTATTCCTCCGGTACACCGACGATCAATAAGATGGTCCCGCACACGCTTACGATTCCGGCTGGCCCACGTTACGTGGATGTGCGCTACGGATACTCGCGATTCATCGGGCCGAATGCGAGCGCGGCCTCCGGCTACTGCCACACGCGGCGGGAGGCTTGCAGCGCGTCTTCGGGCAGCGCTCCCTACGTGTTCGATAGCGACGCTAAAACGCTGATCTCAAATTGTGGGAATGGATGCAGCGCCACGGTGAATATCATGGGCCCGAACGTTGCCTATGCGGTGGTGCGCCGGTCGGCTGATGGAGTGACGTGGACCGATGGCGAGCCGGCGCCCGTGGTGGAGAATGGCATTGCTGTAGTAGCTTGTGCGGATCTGGCATATAGCGTTACTGCTGCGACTGTCGGCACATCCGGAGGCAGCGGTGCCATCAATATCACGGTTACCGATCAGACATGCGCATCGGTGCACAACCCAAGTGCTCCATGGTTAACGCTGACGGCAGCAAGCGGCGGATGCTCCCTCAGCGCCGGCACGGCGAAGTGTACCGGCAATGGGTCGCTCACCTGGTCTGCCGCATCGAACGGCGGCGTCGCTCGCGCCGCGACGATCCTATCGGATTCGGATACAGTGACATTTGTCCTGTCACAAGACGGATCGATCACCTGCACTTTTTCAATCGCACCGTCTTTGCATGACTATTCCGCAGCCGGCGAGTCCCAGGTAATTGCTATCACGGCCAGCGACTCGTCTTGTGCATGGACTGCCAACGAGGCGGACTGGCTGACGCTGGACACCAGCGCTGGTACGGGATCGGCGACGATTCATGCGACGGCCTCTGCTAATAGCGGCAGCGCCCGAAATACCACGGTGACAATAGCCGGGCAGGGCTTCTCAGCCACGCAAGATGCCGGCACGGCGAAACATGGGGTTTCAGCTTCGCCGCGGGTGGCGGTCACTCCCGGGGTTGGCATCCAATGACCGCGACACAGCAGTTGTGAGGTGCGGCGGTTTCGCAGGCGGCCCGCAGCCGCGTTCGTGCATCCGGTGCCGCTACCGACCACCGCTTCACCTTGGCTGCGCGCGGTCCTGCATCGTAAGCGTCAGAGGAAACCCTCTTGTGCGCTACTGCCCGGCCCTGCTGAGATGGCGGCATGGCACGTCAGCGAAGTAGGGAAGAAATCCAGCAGCTACTGGAAGAGTATCGAGCGAGCG
>Ga0070741_10013228_pt1 | contig 14648 bp, 7 predicted proteins | sample Coa_R1_4_FD_66440 | JGI IMG/M metagenome (GOLD analysis project Ga0070741, IMG submission 66440) | Surface soil microbial communities from Centralia Pennsylvania, which are recovering from an underground coalmine fire - Coalmine... | ecosystem: Environmental > Terrestrial > Soil > Unclassified ...
CCGGCGCGTGCGCTCCGCGTCTGGCCGACGACCTGGGAGGGCGACCTCCCGGTGACCGTGTCCGCCGCGGTCACGAGCCCTCGAGACCTCCCGACCGAGTCCGCAGACCTTCTCTGGCACCTAGCGGTGCTCCGGCCCGCGGGTGACGACGACGCCGACGGGATCCCGAACGCCGTCGACCCCGACCCGCTGGATGCGACGGTCCCGGGTCCGCGGCCGGCGTCGGGACGGCCGCGTGTCCTCGTGCTCGGCCTCGACGCCGCCGGATGGGACATCATGCAGCCGCTCATGGACGCGGGATACCTCCCGGTGTTCGCCACCATCGTCCACGGTGGCGCGATCGGCGCGGTCGACGAGACGGTCGCCGATCCGACCTACTGCTGCTACTGCCCGCCCGTCTGGACGACGCTCGCGACCGGCCAACCGCTCGCGTTGCACCACATGGCGCAGATCGCGTCCGAGCCGTGGGATCGTCCGGTCCCGTCGATCTGGCGCGTGCTCGCGGGCCACGGCGGCACGTCGACCGAGGTCGACTATCGCAACACGTTCCCCGCCGAGCCGGGAACGACGTACGACGTGAGCGAGCCGGCGACGGTCATCAGCTCGATCGAGAAGCTGTACACGATCTGGCCCGTCGGCATTCCCGATCCACGGGACGAGAACGAGAATCGCCTGCAGCAGACGTGGCCGCCCCTCCTCCTGGAACAGCTCGGGATCCTGCCGAGCTCGGGGTCGCGTCCCGACCTCTGGATCCCGTTCGCGGAGGACCGCGTCGGGGCGGACGCCCTGCTGCGGCTCGTGCAGCGCGAGCAGACCGATCTGACGATGTGGATCCTGCACTCGGTCGACAAGGCCGAGCACGTCGTGTGGGGTAGTGTGCAGCGCACCGTCGACAGCCCGCTCGACGTGAGCGCGCTCCTCGCGCAAGCGTCCCGATGGACCGAGCCGGTCGCGGGGCCGCTCTGGACGTTCGGCAGCGTCGCGAGTCAGTACCTGGAGGCCGATCAACAGCTCGGGACGTTGCTCTCAAGGGTCTCTTACGACTACATCGTGCTGCTTTCCGACCACGCCATGACGCACAATCCCACGACGGGTCCGCTCACGGGCATGCACTACACGCCGCCGGCCTTTCACGGCATCTTCGTCGTCGCGGGACCCGGCGTTCGTTCCGGCGTCGATCTCGGTGAGCTGTCGGCGTTCGACGTCGCGCCGACGCTCGCCTATCTGCTCGACCTGCCGGTCGCGGACGATCTCCCCGGCCACGTGCGGACCGATGCATTCACCGCCTCGCACCTCGCAGCCCGGCCGGTGCGACGGACCCCGAGCTGGGAGGGCTGACGCCTGCCGTCCGAGCCCCGGCCGACGAGCCGTTTCGTCACCCTCGACCGACTCCGCTTTCACTACCTCGATTTTGGTGGCGAGGGCGCGCCGCTCGTCTTCCTCCATGCAACGGGCTTCCACGCGTGGATCTGGCTCCCCTACGTCCGCCGGTTCGCCGGGAGGTACCACGTGCTCGCGCTCGACCAGCGCGGCCACGGCGAGAGCGACAAGCCGCCGACGGGTTATCGATGGGAGCAGTTCGGGGCGGACTTCGCGCGCTTCCTCGAGCTCCTCGCGCTGGACGGCGTGCGCGCCGTCGGCCACTCGAAGGGCGCCACGGCGATCGCCGCGGCGGCCGCTGCCGGAAGCCGCCGTCTCGCCCGCACCGTGCTCCTCGAGCCGGTGCTGATCGCCGGCCCGCCGGCGAGCGCGCCGGTGACCGAGAGCCCGCTCGCCGTCGGCGCGCGCAAGCGGCGGAACGTCTGGCCGAGCCGCGAAGCGATGTTCGCCGCGCTGCGTGGGCGGATGCCGTTCGAGACGTGGGAAGAGGAGTTCCTGCGGCTCTACGTCGACCACGGCGTCGCGGATCGCGCCGACGGCGAGGTCGAGCTCCGGTGCCCCGGCGAGATCGAGGCGCAGGTCTACGCCGAGGCGCCGATGACCGACGGCTTCGCGCTTCTCGAGTGTCTCACCGTCCCGACGCTGATCGTCCGCGGCGAGCAGAGCCCCGGGCTCGGCGAGCGCGAAACCGCCGAGGCACTCCGTCGCCTGCCGGCCGGGACGAGTCGGACGGTCGCACGCGCGGGTCACTTCGCCCCGATGGAGCGCTCCGCGGACGTCGCCGCCGCCGTCGCGGACTTCCTCGGCTGAGATGACGCCCTCCGGCGATCGCGTGCTCACCCGAGGCGAGCTCGTCCGCGACCAGCTCACGCAGCCGCCGTTCGGCACCCGGCGCCCGCGCGATGCGACGCCCGTCCGCGTCGGCGTGACCGGCACCGGCGACGATCTCCTCGTGCTCGCGTGGTCCGCCGCCGGCCTGGCGCGCGAACGGGCGGCCGGTACGCGGGTGCTCCGGCGGCTCGGCGTCGAGCCGGGCATGCGCGTCGCGAACGTGCTCCCCGGCGCGCTCGCGACGCCGGGCTCGCTTCTCCTCGGCGACGTCATCGAGGAGCTCGGCGCGCTCGACGTGCCCCTCGGGATCGTCGACGGGGAATCAGCCGCACGCCAGGCGTGGGATCTCGTCGACCGCGTGGAGCCGCACGTCCTCGTCCTCGACCACGCGTCCGGGCCGGCGCTCCTCGCCGCGATCCCCGCCGGCGCGCGGCCGTGGTGGCGCGGCATCGTGTGGCTCGGCATCGGGAGCGCGGCGCCCGCGCCCGCCGCGTTCGACGGCTGGCAGCGGAACTGGCTCGCGGTCCCGGAAGCGACGAGCTTCCTCGGCGCGTCGTGCACAGCGTCGCGCGTTCACGTCGACGAGGCCGTCGCGGTCGAGGTCGCGGCTCCGGACGGCACCCCGATTCCACGGGGCGACGCGGGCATGCTCCTCGTGACCGTTCGCGACCCCGACCTGCCACTCGCCCGCTACGCGAGCGGGCTCCGCGCCCGCATCGCGCCGACGCCGTGTCCGTGCGGACTGCCAGGCGTCACGGTCGAGCTCCTGCGGTAGGTCGACGTTTTCGACGTTGCCCCGGCGCCGCACGACGCGGTAGGAGGCCCGTCGCGTCGAGGATTGCGGCATGGACGGAACCCTCGCAGAGAACGCGGCCGCCTGGGAGCCGTCGGGCGCGGAACGCGGCACCCCGCCTGCGGCCGCGACGCTCTCGCTGCGCGCGGGCGTCGTCCTCGTCTCCGCGGCGCTGCTCCTCCTCGAGGTCACCTATACCCGGCTCTTCTCGTTCGCGATCTGGTACCACTTCGCCTACGCGACGATCGCCCTTGCGCTCCTCGGCTTCGGGCTCGCCGGCGCGCTCGTGGCGGCCGTCCCGCGGCTCGCCGACGGCGACGTCGCCCGGCGCGCCGGCGGGCTCGCGCTGGCCGCGGCGATCGCGACCGCCGTCGGGCTGATCGTCGTCGGCCGGACCCCGTTCGACCCGTTCCGGCTCGTCGGCGAGCCGCGCCAGGCGGCGTTCATGGCAGTCGACGCGCTCGCGGTGCTCGTGCCGTTCACGCTCGCCGGCGTCGCGATCGCGGCGATTCTGGCCGCACCGGCCGTGCGCTTCCCGGCGCTCTACGCCGTGGACCTCGCGGGCGCGGGGGGCGGTGCGCTCATCGCGCCCACGGTCGTGTCGACGATCGGCGCGGGGCGCGGCATCGTCGCGGCGGCGGTCTTGATGGCGGTCGCCGGCGCCGTGCTCCGCGGCAACGGACGCGTCGGGCGCGGGCTCGTCGTGCTGCTCGCGCTCCTTCTGCCGGTGGCGCCCGCGCTGGAGCCGGGACCGTGCGCCAGCAAGACGCTCGGTCGCGTGCTGAGCGACACGCCGCCCGCGCACCGCATCTACTCGCATTGGAACGCCGTCGCGCGCATCGACGTGGCGACCTGGGACGACACGAGCGTCTCGCGACAGAAGGGCGTGTGGTCGATCTGGGGCGGCAGCGTGAAGCAGACCCGGCCGACGCCGCCGCAGTACACGATCGCGCAGGACGGCGACGCGTTCACGGTGATGTACCGGGTCACCGGTGACCCCGACGAGCTGTCGTTCCTCGACACACACGTCCTTCGGTTGCCGTACGTCGTCGAGCACGCGCCGCGCGTCCTCGTGATCGGCGTCGGCGGGGGTACCGACGTCCTCGCGGCGCTCCGATACGGCGCCCGCGACGTCACCGCGGTCGACGTGAACCCGGTCACGGCGTCGCTGCTGACGTCGCGCTTCGCGGACTGGATCGGCGGCGTCTTCCGGGACCGCCCCGACGTCCGTGTCGTCGTGAGCGAGGGGCGGCAGTTCGTCCGCCGCACGGACGACCGGTGGGACGTCGTCCAGGTGAACGGCGTCGACACGCTCGCCGCGATCTCGTCGGGCGCGTACGTCCTCGCCGAGAGCTACCTCTACACCCGCGAGGCGATCGCCGACCTGTACGGCCGGCTGACCGACGACGGCCTTCTGTCCGTCGTCATCATGGATTCGCTCGACGGCGACGCGCCGCCGCGCCACATGCCACGGCTCACCGCCGTCATGATGGAGACGCTCGAGCGTCTCGGCGTCCCGGCCCCGGAAACGCACCTCGTCGTGCTCGGCGTCCCGGAGCGGCCGCAGGTGACACGCTTCTACTCGCTCGTCCTGCCTGGCCACCGGCCGATCATGACGATGGAGATGATGCTCAAGCGGAGCCCGTTCACCGCCGACGAGATCGCCCGACTCGACGCGCTCGCCGCCGACCTCGGGTTCGTCGTGTGGCACGCGCCCGGTCGGACGACGCGGCCCGAGATCGGCCCCATGGTCGGCGACGCCGCCGCCCGTCACGCGTTCGTCGCGGACGCGGCGCTCGACCTCCGTCCGACGACCGACGACCGTCCCTTCTTCTTCAGCTTCTTTCGCTGGCGCGACGTCTTCGAGCACGTGTCGCTCGACCCGGACCGCGCCTCGGCGACCGGGCAGGTTGTGCTGCTCGTGATGCTGATGGCGAGCGCCGTCGTCGCCGCGCTCGTCATCGCGGCGACGCTCCGGAGGCCGCGCCGTGTGCCTGGGCGCGCCGCGCTCGTCGCGTACTTCGCGTGCGTCGGGCTCGGCTTCATGCTCGTCGAGGTCGCGTTCGTCCAGAAGCTCGTGCTGCTCCTCGGGTATCCCACGCGCGCGATCTCGGTGACCCTCGCCGCGCTCCTCGTGTTCGCGGGCATCGGGAGCGCGCTCTCGACGCGGCTCGCGGGCGCACCGGCCCGGGCCGTGCGGTGGCTCGCGGGCGCGCTCGCCGCGATCGTGACGATCGAGCTCCTCGTCCTCCCGGGGGTGATCGACACGCTCCTCGGCACGCCGACGCCGGTCCGCATCGTCGCCGCGCTCGTGCTGCTCGCCCCGGTTGGGCTCGTCCTCGGAACGTTCCTTCCGCTCGGCATGCGGAGCGTCGCCGACCGGCGGTTCATCCCGTGGGCGTGGGCCGTGAACGGCGTGACGAGCGTGGTCGGGACGGTGCTCGCGATCGTGCTCGCGATGACGTACGGATTCACGGCGGTCGTCGCGGTCGCGGTCGCGCTGTACGTCGGCGGAGCGCTCGTCCTCGGGCTTGCGCCGGCGGCCGCGACCTAACCCGCGTCGCGCGGGCGGCAATCGGCCGCGCATGCGAACCGCGTCTTGCAGCACGTCCGACACTCGTCGCGCTCGAGCGCAACGTGCCAGCAGCTCGCTGACGGCGGGACCTCGGGATCGATCCGCCCCGGCGTTCCGGCACGCAGGTCGACGGGCAGGACGTTCGCGACCTCGAGCGGAAGCGGCGAGAGCTCGCCGCGCTCGCTGCCGTTCGGCGTCCGATGGAAGTGCACGAGCCGGGACGCCTGGTAGTACACGAGCTCGACGTCGTCCGGGCCGGGAACCAGCACGAAGTCCGGCGGCCCGGCCTGCTTCACGTACGCCGCGATCGCGGGGTCGCGCGCGACGACGTCGTTCAGGACGGGCGCGCCGCGCGTGCGGGCGTTCAGCATCTCGCCCTGATACGCGGTCGTCCGCCATCCGGAGCGGGAGCACGCGGCGGCCAGCAGGAGTGCGATGACGACGGGAGCCCGTCGGGTCATGCCGGCGTCGCCACGGGGCGCCTTACCGGGCGCGCCCGCGGGTAGATTCCACCGCCGTCGACCGCACCGGCGGCATCCGGGATGAGATGCAACCGGTGCGTCGAACTGCGGTACGACGCGTCGATCAGTGCTCGCTCCGCGGGGTGCCCGAGGTCGGCCGTCCGGAGATCTCGGCGTTGATGCTCTTCGCCATGTCGAGGTGGCTCTCGAGCGTCGGGAGCGTCTTCGCGGCGAAGTCCTTCACCTTGGGGTCGCTCGCGGAGCTCGCCTCCTTCCGGAACTTCGGGACGTCTTCCTCGTGGTCCTGGAGCATCGCCTTCATGTACTCGCGGTCGAATTCGGCACCGTGCAGCTTCGAGAGCCGCGCCACCTGATCGCGCTGTTTCGGGGTCAGCGAGTCCGGGACGGTCACCGACTCCTGCGAGGCGACCTGCTTCAGCTCGGTGTTTGCCTTCGAATGGTCGTCGACCATCCGCTGTCCGAACTGCTTCACGCGATCGCTCGCCGCGTTCTTGGTCGCGACCTGGCCGAGCTCGACCTCCATGAGCCCGCCGCTCGCGGCTTCCGTGAGAAACTCCCGGTCGCTCTTTCCCAGCTTCTTGTCCGCCGCCACCGCAGGAATCGCTACGGCGAGGGCGGCACTGACCAGTACCGTCAACAACCGCTTCGTCATGGTCGTGCCCTCCTGCAAGCACTGTGGCGGGCACGCGCCCGTCGCCCTATCGCGCGAATCGCGGAGCCGGCCCCCCAGAACGGGGGACGAGTTTGCGCGCCGGCGAGCGTCTACGCCGCTGGGTGCCGGACTCCCGGGAGGACGTCGGCGGCCAAGCGTACGACGGATGCGGCGGCGACGTCGCGCGGCATGCCGGTCGAGCCGGGGATGACGTAGCAGAAGTCGAGACCGAGCGCGGCGAGCCGCTGCAACCGCTCGCGCGCCAGCGCCGGCGGGCCCGCGACCGCGAACCAGTCGACGAACGCGTCGCCGATTCCGCGGGTGTGCGCGGCGTCCGCGCGGGTGTGCTCGCGCATGTCGTAGTGCTCGCGGAGAAAGCGCGCGGCCGCCGCGAGCGGTGCGGGAAGACGGTCGAGATCGCTGCCCCGGAACGCCGAGAAGCGCGCGAAGGTCGCCGCACTGCCCCGCACGGCGTCGCGCGCGACCTGGACGTCGTCGTGGATGACGACGTTCACGAAGGCGCCGTACCGGACCGCGCTCGGATCGCGACCGGGCGCCCTCGCCGCGTCGCGTGCGTGCGCCAGGAGGTCGCCGAGATGCTCCGGGTCGGCGCCCGCCGCGAGGCAGACCGCGTCGGCGTGCCGGGCCGCCCGCGCGATGACTCGACGTCCCGTCGCTGCGACCTCGATCGGGACCTTCGCGACCTTCGCGCGCCCGTGCCACTCGAGCCGGCTCGCGAACCCGCCGCGGTCGACGTCCTCCCCGCGGAGATACCCCTGCAGCGCGATCAGATAGCGCTCGAAGCTCGCGACGGGATCCTCCCGCTTGCCGATCCGCTGCACCGACGAGTCGCCGCGGCCGATGCCGAGGACGGCGCGTCCGCCGCTCTCGACCTGCAACCCGAGCGCCGCCGACGCCGTGACCGCCGCATCGCGCGTCACCGAGTTCGTGACGCCGGGTCCGAGGCGGACGCGCGTCGTCGCCTTCGCCGCCAGCATGAGCTGTCCCCACACGTCGGGGGCGAGGTTCTGGCTGTCGGGAAAGAGCACGGCGTCGAAGCCGAGCGCCTCGACGTTCCGGGCCGTCTCCGCCGCGCGTCCGGGCGCAGCGATGACGAGGATACCGACGTCCATCTACGAGAGGGTCGTCAGGTCGATCCGGTAGAGCTCGGCCACGTTGTCGCAGAGGATCGCGCGTCGCTGCTCGTCCGTGAGGTCTTCGGCATGCTCGGCGAGCATCGTCTGCGACCACGGCCACGTCGAGTCGCTGTGGGGAAAGTCGTTCGCCCACATGAGGCGGCGCCAGTTCATCATTTCGACGCTCCGGAACGCGACCCAGTCGTCCTGGAAGGTCGTGTAGATGCCTTCCGCGAAGTACTCGGACGGGAGCTTCGAGAGCGCCTGCCCCGCCGGGAGCCAGTTCCGGTGGCGCTTGTAGGCGTGGTCCATGCGATACATGTAGTGCGGCACCCAGCCGGCGTCGGCCTCGACGCAGACGACGCGGAGCTTCGGGTGGCGCTCGAACACGCCGCCGAGGACGAGCGTCCCCATGATGTCCTGGCAGCCGCGGATGACGGATAGGAACGCGTTCATGCGCGGCCCGCGGACGGGGCTCGTCTCGCGCGTCGTCAGGATGTGGAAGGAGAGCGGCAGGCCGAGGTCGATCGCGGCCTCCCAGAAGCCGTCGTACGCGGGGGAATCGTAGTCGTCGACGCCGGGATGGCCGGGCATCATCACGCCGCGGAGGCCGGCCGCCTCGATCGCCTCGAGGTCGCGGATGCCTTCTTCCGGCGTCCGCATCGCCGTCTGCCCGACGCCAAGCAGACGGTCGGGGTGCGGCGCGCAGTAGGCGGCGAGCCAGCGGTTGTAGGCGTCGAAGCACGCCTTCCGGTAGTCGAGGTCGCGATGATTGCAGATCGCCATGCCGACGGTCGGATAGACGACCTCCGCGGCGACGCCGTCCCGCGCCTGATCGGCCATGCGCGCCTCGGGATCCCACCCGCCGCGGTGCAGGTCCTCGAACCGCGTGCCCATGAGACGGATCTCTTCCGCCGGCTTGCCGGCCGCCGCGACGATGCCGAGCGGGATCGGCGTCTTCATCCCGTCGATCACGAAGATGTCGCCCATGTTGTCGATGTGCTCGATGTGCGGGGCGCGGTCGCGGTACGCCGGATCGATGTGATCGCGGTAGCAGTTCGGCGGCTCGGTGATGTGCGAGTCGGCCGAGATGATCGGGTAGCTCGCCATGGCGCGCAGCGAAGCACGAGCGCGGCGGCCGCTGCAAGCCGGCGCGCGACTTCCCTAGGGTGGAGGCGCTAGGCCATCTGCGCCCTAGCGGGGTGAGTCGATCTCGAGCCGGTCAGCGCGCAGCTCGGTCCACACGGCGCGCACGCCGCCGGGAACGCTCGTGAAGGCGGACGAGCCGGCGGCGGCGCTCGTCGTGTCGCTCACGAGACGTCCCCTCGCTCTCGTCGTGCACGATCGACCCGTCGGCCCCGACCGGCGCATAGAAAAGCCCCCGTTCGTCAGGCTCGAGGTGACGAACGAGACGCCGATCGGAAGGCGGACCATGAAGCCCGCGAGGAAACGTCCCGTCGAGGGTAGCGATGTGATGCTCCGATCAGGCGATCGTCGGATCGCGCGGAAGGCGGATGCCCTGATTGCCACGGACCGACGAGCGATGCCAATCCCACCGCACACCAGGTCGCCGGGCGCCTACGTAGAGAGCGAATCGTTGCCATTCGTCATCCTTTCATCGTCGAGAGTTCGCGCCGGCGTACGCTTCGCCCGCATCAGCCGCGGTGTCGGAACCGCGAGACGTTCAGTCGATCTTGCGCGTCACCGCGTGCGTGAAGCAGCTGCGGCCGATCTGGACCGTGAACGTCGTGCTCGCCTCACTCTGGTTCGCCGCCGCGGCGGTGAACCACCCGGCCGCCTTCGCGGTCAGCTTGAAGACCCCCGGCGTCTTCGGCGCCTTGCTCGCGAGGCTCACCTTCTGGACACCGGCCTTCGTCTTCACCTTGTACTCGAACTTCTTCCCCGCGCTGCCCTTCGGCGTGAGGTCGCTCAGCGCGGCGCGCGCGATCGGGTCGGAGTCGCCGTCGGCGAGACTCACGACGACCTGCTGCCCGGCATAGCCCGCGAGCGGGATCAGCATCGACACCGAGAGCTTCCCCGCCTCCTTCTTCGTGGTCACCGAGACTTTGGCCTTCGGGTCGGTCACCGTCTGGCAGGCGCCGCACGTGCAGTCGGCCTGGCAGGCGCCCGGACAGGCCGTGTCGGCGGTGCCGTCGCAGGCCTCGCCCGCCTGCACGATGTCGTCGCCGCAGGTCGCCTGGTCGCACGCGTCACCCACGCCATCCGCGTCGGTGTCGGTCTGACTCGGGTTCGGCGTCGTCGGGCAGTTGTCCCGGTCGTCGGGCACACCGTCGTTGTCGGCGTCCCGCGTCGGCGAGGTCGCGACGACGACCGGCGACGGGAGACACGTCGACCCGGACGGGCAGTCGCTGTTCACCTGGCACCCCCCCGGGCTCGCAAGCATCTGGTTCGTCGTGTTGTCGAAGCACCGCCCGGGCTGACACGTCGCCCCCGGCGAACAGTCACTCGGGACGACGTTCAGGCGACAGCTCCCCGGGCTCACGAGGAGCGCGTGCGTCGCGTCGTCGACGCAGCGGCCCGCGGGGTTCGTGGTCACGTCGCTGTCCGAATCGGGCGGGTTGAACGGGTCGTTGGTGCTGTCGTCCACGTCGCCGCCGCGGACGACGACCTGCGTGCATGCGTCGAAGGTCTGGAGGACGTAGGTCGGCGTCACGAAGGTGTCGCCGTTCAGGTCCCCCCCCTGCTCGTTCTCGAGCGTCAGGAACTTCACCTTGCTGCCGCTCACGCGGTACGGCATCCGCGCGTCGCATTTCTCGAAGGTGCACGGCGTCGCCGCCTGGTGCGTGTTCAGGATCGTGCCGGTGTGCGTCCCGAGGTCCCAGAGAACGACGTGCATCACCCGATCGGTCTTGTCGCTGTCGTTCGTGTTGTTGAAGGCGGGATCCTGGTTCAGGTTCGCGTTCTGGGCCGCCTCGGAGACCCGGAAAGCGACCACCTGGATATGCGCCGCCGGGTTCGCCCCGCAGGGAACCACCGCCGGCTCGCCGAGCACGAACTCCTCGGCCTCGAGGTGCGTGTCGAGAAGCTCCCCGCCGGCGGGGAACCCCGTGCCGTCGGCATCGTAGACGCGCAGCACGTTGTCGACGCCGGCGACGTGGCCGTTCAGATCCAGCCCGCCCTCGTCCGCTTCGCTCGTGAGGAACGCGAGGACCGATCCCGCCATCCGCGGCGGGAAGGGCTGGGTATCCGTCGGCGTCCGCTTCGTCACCGCCGAGATGCCGAGGTTCCGCCACGTCGGCGTCCCATCACTCACCTGGTGTACCTGGATGACGTTGTCGGACGTGTCGCCGTCGGCGGTGTTCAGGCTGCCGCCGCCCTGCCCGGCCTCGGAGACGACCGCGGCGATCCAGGGCGGGCTGCAGCTCTGGCCCGTCGGGCAGTCGACGTCGCCCCCGCAGCCGGTCCCGCTCGCGGAGCAGACGCCACCCATCGAGACGGCGACCGCCGCGCGCTGGAGGTTCTGCACCGCGCCCGACCCCGGCCAGTAATGGACGATGTCGTCGGTCGGGCTGCCGTTCAGGTCGGGCCCGAGCGTGCAGCCGGGAGAGGCCCCCGCGGACTCCGGGCGAAGGAACGCGGCCGCGCCGCCCGCGACCACCACCTGGTCCGCCGGGCAGAGCGTGGTGACGGCACCGCTCGTGCCGTCGACCACCTGGAGAATCGTCTGGCCGAGGGTGCCGTCCTGCGTGAGGTCGTTGCACTGGCAGGTCGGGCCACACGTCCCATGAGCGGCACCGTAGAGGGCGGTGCACGCGGACGAAGCCGCACCCGGCGGGTCGCACTCCTCACCCGCGTTGACGATCCCGTTGCCGCAGAGGCTGCCCTTCCCGAGCGCGTGCACGTAGGCATCCGAACACGAGGGTGTTTGCCCGCTACAGGAGTTGGTGTCCTCGGGAAGCAGCGCCGAGTAGCTCGAGAAGGCGATGACGCGTCCATCCGCCGAGATCGACGGAGCGAAGCTGCGTCCGTCCGGACCACCCGTGTTGAAGGTCAGGCGCTCGGTCGTCGCGGTCACGCGGTCGCGCAGGTAGACCTCGTAGCTTCCACTCGCAGGGACCGGGACCAGATTGGTCGCGAGGCTGTAGAACGCGACGTACCGCATGTCGGCCGACATCTCGCCGAGGTCGCTGTTGTTGTCCCCGTCGGTCGCATCGATGCTGGTGCTGATGCGCTCGACGCTTATCGATGGCGACCGCATGTCGCGGATGAACACGTTGTCGATGCCAGGCATGCAGAAGGTGCATGGCAGGAGGTCCGATGCCTGGCTCGCGAACCCGACGAAACGTCCGTCGGCGGAGAGACGCGCGAGCTGTCCGATCCCGAACCCTGGTTGCCCCGCCGGGTTCAGGTCGGCGATCGTGCAGCTGAGAGGAGAGCGCGTGCAGTAGATCACGTGGTTCCCCGCGCCCGGGAAGGCCGGCACCAGGTTCGTGGCGAACGTGTGGAACGCGATCGCGCTGCCGTCGGCGGAGATCACGGGGGCGAAACTCGAGTTGTTTCCCGGTACCACCGTCGGGCCCGGCGTCCCGCTCACGAGCTGGTTCGCTCCCGTCGTGCGGTCGTGGAGGATGATCTGCTGGAAGGCGTTGTTCGCGGCGGGGTCGAGGTTCGTGGAGGTGCTCTCGAAGACGACGTACCGCCCGTCCGCCGAGATGCTCGGGTTCTCGTTGACGCCGTTTCCCGGGTTGGCCATTGCATCGACGCTCACCAGGTCAGTGGCGCCGGGACCGTTTCGATCGCGCGCGTAGATCTGGTCGGGGACCGGCGAGCCGCCCCCGCTCGCGAAGGCGATGAAGCGGGCGTCCCCGGTCATCGCGGGGAACAGCCCATGGAGGTTCGTCCCGGACCCGTCCACGCCGACGAGCGTGGTCGTGTTCGTCGCCCGGTCACGCAGGTACACATCGCGGGCCGCATCGGGATCGGCCGGGTCGAGGATCGAGTTGCTCATGAAGACGACGTACCGGCCGTCGGCCGAGAGCGCGCCGCCGTCGATCGAGACGCTGCTCGAGTCGGTCGACTGCACCCCTCCCGAGTCCTTGCTGATGAGCTGGGTCAGGTTGTGCTCGGCCGCGGTCTCCGGCGTGCGGACGAACACGCGTCCGCTCGAGATCGCGACGCTCCGGTCGTTCACGAGCGGCGCGGCGTCGACGGCGAGGTTCGCGCTCGGACGCACTTCCGTCGGGCCGAGGCGGAAGATGCGGAGCACGCTGTCGAAGACGTCGCCGTCCCCGTTCGCGTCGCAGAGATTCTCGTCGGCCTCCGACTCGAGGAACGCGACCACGTCGCCCTCGACGGCCACGGCCGGCGAGTCGGCGACCGGCGTGATGCGCTCGACCGCGCGCCCCTGGAAATTGCCGGTCACGCCGCACACGGGATCGGCGCCGATCGGCTGCACGACGCCGGTGATCTTGTCCTGCAGGGTCACGACCGAATCGAACTCGTCGTTGTCGCCGTTGCTCATGTCGCCGTTGAGCGATTTCCCGGCGACGCCCTCGTTCACCACGAACGCGAACACGTTGCTGCTCTGCACGAGGCCGTCGAGGGGGACGGGCGTCTCCGCCTGCATCGCGTAGCCGACGCACGGCGCGTGCGTGCCGCAGTCGCCGTCAGTGGTGCACGTCGTGGACGTATCCGCCTGACAGAACCCGGGGCCGAGGCGCGTCAGCACGAGGGGACCCGTCCCGCTCTGCGACGTGAAGACGCCGAGGTCGAAGAGCTTCCCGCAGCGGGCGGGCGTACACTGCGCGTCGCTCGTGCACACCATGCCGTCGTTCGGCCCGCCGGCGCACGTCGTCGGGCACGTGCTGCCGGGGCAGTCCGCGTTCGTCAGGCAGGCGATCCCCTGCTTCAGTCCGGCGGCGCACGTGTCGACGCGGCGGGCGAGGCGGAGGACCGTGTACGGGGCGTCGGCCGTGCCGAAGAGGGTGAGCGCCGTCCCCGGCGCGTCCGGGTCGCTCTCCGGGACGAAGATCGGTGGGAGAAGGCCGCCCTCGGGCGTGTAGGAGGCGAGGTACCGAGAGTTCGGCGGCTTGATCGCGGCCGGCGGCTGGATCGTCGCCCGCAGCTTGCGCGGCACCGGGACGCCCCTGTCGTTTGCGAGGATGCCCTGCCAGTTGACCGGGACGAGGAGGTTGCCGGCGACGTCGAGTGTGCCCCGGATGCTGTTCGTCGGCGAGGCGGTGCAAGGCGGGACGTCATCGAAGCACGCGGCGCCATAGTCGTTCGGTGCCGGGAGCGCCGTGAAGTGACGGAACGTCGCATTGCGGTTCGCGGCGAGCCTGCCGCAGTCCCCGTCGTCGACGAAGAAGTCGTCGATGCAGGCGACGCGCGGACCGGTCAGCGCGGCGCAGCCCGCGCTCACGAGGCCGCAGGGCAACGGGTCGCCGTCGCGCGTCACGGCGACCGTCGCGGGACCGGCGAAGCTGGTCGCCGGAAACCGGAAAACGAGATGTTTGCCGTCGGGATGGGCCGCGAAGGCGAGCCCGGCGGCAGGATCCTGGACGCAGTTCGTGCTCGCCGCACCGGGACAGGTCGAACCGAACCCCGTGCAGTCGTGCTTCAGGACGACGACGTTCTTCGCCCCGCTCGTCGGGGTGAAGACCACGGTCACGACGTGGTCCGTGGCCGTCGCCGTGAACTTTTCGGAGGCGGCGTCGCAGGACCGTACGGCCACCTCGAGGGGCTCGTTCGGCGCGGCGAAGGGGCGGTTCGTCGCGCCGAGCGTCGAGTTGAACGCGAGCGTCGTGCCGGGGATCAGGTTGCAAGCGCTCCACACTGG
>Ga0070741_10013229_pt1 | contig 14647 bp, 12 predicted proteins | sample Coa_R1_4_FD_66440 | JGI IMG/M metagenome (GOLD analysis project Ga0070741, IMG submission 66440) | Surface soil microbial communities from Centralia Pennsylvania, which are recovering from an underground coalmine fire - Coalmine... | ecosystem: Environmental > Terrestrial > Soil > Unclassified ...
TGGCGTGCGCTTTACGGGTTGAATCCAATGGTCGGCGTTGTCGAGGGATTTCGCTGGTCACTCACCGGCACTGGCCAGCGGCCGGGATGGCAACTAGCAGTTTCGGTTAGTATTGTAATTGCAATCCTATTCACTGGACTCCAGTATTTTCGTCGCATGGAACGCAGGTTTGCCGACGTCATTTAATTTAACGTAGCAGATAAGTCGGGAGCCGAATGGGCCAATTCGCGGTTCGCTGTGAAAACCTGAGCAAACAATACCGCATCGGGGACGGCGATACCTCGCCTTACGCAACCCTGCGTGACTCTATCATGAGTTCCATTCGTACTCATGCCCAATCCATACGGTCCAGGCGGAGTGTCCGGATGAAGGAGCAGACGATTTGGGCTCTCCAGAATGTATCGTTCGAGGTGGAACAGGGCACCGTGGTAGGGATTATCGGCCGCAATGGTGCAGGGAAGAGCACGCTGCTGAAGATTCTATCCCGCATTACGGAACCGACTAGCGGTTTTGCAGATCTGCGCGGGCGTGTTGGCTCGCTGCTCGAAATCGGTACAGGGTTTCACCCGGAATTAACCGGGCGAGAAAACATTTACCTGAGCGGCGCGATTTATGGCATGGAGAAATCGGAAATCAAACGCAAGTTCGACGAGATCGTCGGTTTCTGCGAGCTTGCGAAATTCTTGGAGACCCCGGTCAAGCACTACTCGAGCGGCATGTACATGCGCTTGGCGTTTGCGGTGACGGCACACCTCGATTCTGAGATTCTGCTCGTCGACGAGGTTCTGGCCGTCGGCGATACTGCGTTCCAGAAGCGGTGCTTGCGGAAGATGAAAGAAGTGGGCATAGGTGGCCAGACGGTGTTGTTTGTATCTCACAGCATGGCTGCTATACAGCGCCTCTGCCAGAAAACTCTCTGGCTGGAGGAGGGGCGTATTGTGCGCTTGGGACCAACTACGGACGTCGTCTCCGCTTACATCAATGCCAATTCCGGGAGTGTAGTTGAGCAAATTTGGGATGATCCCTCCACTGCACCGGGAAATGACGAGATTCGCCTCCGGCGGGCCGCTGCGAGCGCACGCGAAGGAGATCAGTCCATCATTAGCATCTCGTCTCCATTCACCCTCGAATTTGAGTACTGGAACTTCGTGCCGAGCGCTTGCTTGAGTTTAAGTGTTTCCATATTTGACGAGTTGGGGACTCTGGCGTTTTGCACTACTACGGCCAGCGATCGCAAGTGGCACCGCAAGCCATTCGAGTGTGGTTTGTACCGGAGTGTCTGTGACGTGCCTGGAAACTTGCTGAACGACGGTACGTACCGCATCACGGTGCATGTCGTGAGAAACATGGGGAGTGTCGTGTTCCATTGCGAAGACGTTCTTGCCTTCGAAGTGCTGGATCCTGCGCACAGCCGAGAAGGATGGTTAGGGAAGTGGCCCGGCTCCGTACGCCCCCTGCTGGACTGGCGAACGGAGAAAATTTCACCCGCCCGGTCGCCGGGAGCTACTTAGCTTCACTGCCAAACCAGAACGACGGTGCAGAGTTGCGGCGACTATCTCGGAACGTGCTTTGGAGGAAGGACTCATCCTCAGGCAACCCGAAAGAATTTATTTTGGCGGCCGGCGATCGGCATTGGTTTTGCCGTCGGTTTTCTTGTTAAGTTCAGTCCTTCCTTTTTCCGGCGGCACGAACATCATCTGTTTCGAGTCGAATGTGAAATCATCTGGCACTTTGTGTGCCCTACGCACGCTCTCCACCTGGCCAGCAAAACCGAGCTGCGCCACACGCATTTCCCACTGAAGAGCCTCGGCACGGGCTCGAACAATCTCAAGATCCTTCATCAACGATAGTAGCTGCGTTCGCTCGAGTTCGGTCAGGGAAGATGTTTGCTCGGGAGAACTCGCCGAGACTTCGCGATGGTCCTGCGCGAGCGCCACCACGGAAACAAGTACAAAAAATAAACCGGAGATGCAGATGCGCGTATTCATAATTATTTGTAAGGGATATAACGCGTGGTTCCGCCGACATTAATGACCAAACATCCGGTGAAGCCCAGAGAACCGCAATTGGCTGGCGCGACGGTCGTGCCACCGAATGCGATCTGGGAAGCGCCCACACTGGGGGCCGGGTCTTCCAAAACTACGCCACCCTTGAAGAAAGATTTGCCGAGGCCATAAGCAAACCATTCGTTCGGTGCGTTGCCTGGATCCTCGCCGCCATAGATCGCGTTGATGCCCGAGGCTTCGCCCTGCGCGAATAGGGCACCGTAAAAGTTGTAGCTATCAGTGACCGTTCCGCCGGCAGTGATATCGGGATTCGCCGCCCGGACTCCAATCGCCAGACCGATATTTCCAGACGTGTTGTGGTACGTGTAGGCGTCGATCCCGTGGAGTTCCATCAGTGGCTCATCGATTCCATTAAGACCACTAAGGACCAAAATACCTCCGATTATGTTTGTGGTTGCTCCCTGCACCGGAGTGCCAGCAGTGAAGAATTGAGTTCCGTAATACTCCAAGCCGCTGGGGATGTTGGTGGCAGTGATCCCGATCTCGAGAGCATTGCTGTCTGGCGGATTTTCCTCCTGAATCATCCAAGCATTGCGCGCCGCTCCGAAGGTGGAATTGACATAGTCTGGAGCTCCCGGGTCGTACCCGAGAATCACGTGTCCGCCCAATACATTGAGATTGTGACCCGCTAGACTGGCGGTTTGATCGCCTGTGGGATTGTCATGAATGGCGTGGGGGTCGATCATTGACGGCGAGCCAGTACTTGCGTTGACACGGGGTGGCTGATTAGGAAAAACGTTCTGGTGTCCGCTACTGGAGTGCGAACTACTAACAGCAGCGGTCTGACTGATCGGGGAGGCATTACTAGTCCCGATCCAAGTTTGAATCCATCCAGTGGCCGTGTTGCTGCCGCTACGCTTCTGATACACAAGACCTTTCGCAGGATCGATGTAAACGTCACCAACATCGGCTCGCACTCGGCCTTCCGGCTCGCCCGATCCGGTAAATAAGCGCCATGGCACCTGCTGAGCATTCGCCCCCGAAGCCACCAGAAGTACGCAGAGAAGTGCGAAAAAAAGATGTTTCATTGAGTACTCTTTCAAACCTTGTCGTCCTGTGCAACCTCTTCCGGCTCGGCGCTGATGCTTGCGTCGAAGTACATGCAGCACGCCTTGAGCCAAACGATAGGTTCCGTAACCGCGACAAAACAAAGGTAAAATTTCGAAATCTTTGGGTATTACGCGTTTCTAATTTCTAGAATCGCTCTTGCGTCCACAGACCTGATGTAGAGGGAGGCCGATCTGGAGCAGGATCTTGACGGCCCCGTGCTGGTACTCGCGAATCTCTCTCGCGCGAACGCGGATATTACCCTCAATCAGATTGTCGCCAAGCAAAACGGAGGTCCGATCCGAGCGGCGAAATCTTCAACCAGCACCAAGGCATGCGATGCCGATCTCCCCCTCTTGGAATGCATAGCTCAGCCGTTCAGAGTAATAAGCAGCGAGCACGGCGAAAACACTAGGGTTACCCTGACAGTGTGCAAACTGTTGCAGTGGCAGTGCAACCTGAGTAGCCCGCTTTCAGCAAAGCGAGCTGCAACCCCCCTTTTTTCAACAGCGGAGCAATGGTAGTTGAAGTGCCAGTTAGAAGGAGACGCTATAACGACTCTGAAGCGATCCCCCTGCAAGAACATGGTTTCGGAGAAATAGCCGGGGGAAATATGCGCTCCTTAAATCGCTCAATTCTGCTGTTTGCTGCCTTTGCCGTTCTAGCGCTTAGCGCATCGAGTGCATGTGCGGACGAGTTTGCCTTCACCATCAACGGAAGCGGAATCTCGGCAAGCGGACTTCTGGTCTCTAACGCTGAATCCAATGGTTCTTTCGTTGTGACGTCGATTACGGGAACCCAGGATGGAAACCCAATTTCCGGACTTTTGGCACCGGGCCTCTACGGGGGCAATTCCAATCTGCTCTACCCGTCGGCCCCTTTACTCGACCTGAGCGGTCTTGCGTTCGTCGCCGGTACGAGCTCGTATAACGTTTATTTTTACGGAGCCGTGTCGCAGTATTTCGAATGCAACAGCGCGATAGATGGACCCTGTACCGCCAATGGTTCAGGAAGTCCGGTAACTTTTACCGCGACCGCCGTCACCGATCCAAACTCAATAAATGCCGTCCCGGAACCAAACTCACTGCTCCTGTTGGGCTCGGGTTTAGCGGGCGTGGCTGCTGCGATCCGTCGGAAACTATCAGCATAGACCCCGGGGCGACAGACGAATCCGTGACTCGGCTGCGCTCCGGATTTTTTTCTTGGTCGACCGTTCGCCTCACATCAACTGCTCGGTACCGCCGACAGGAAATTAAAAGTGGGCCGCGAGTTGTCCTGTCCAACCAAGTACCACGCCTGTCACGTCACACCTTGCGCGTCGGACGTTGCGGATCCAATTTGCGATGTGCGAGAATGTCTCCACATTTGGAGACGCGACGCCCGCACCGCGCGGACGTGTTCATCACAATTTGCTTTCCTGCGTTACGAAATGCGGCGCAAGAGCGGCTAGGTCACGTAGGCCAATCTAAGTGACGGGGCGGAGCTGTAGGCGCCTATCAATTCGTACAGTCCATAAGTCATTGAACCCCTGTGACATTGCCTCGTCCTAGTTCCGGGATGACCGCCTGAATAGAAAGAGTCCGATGTGCGGCATAAACGGCATTTTTGCATTTCACCCGGCTGCTAACACACCCGCGCACGATGAACTGGTTGCCACGCGCGATGCGATGAGTGCGCGCGGACCGGACGGCGCAGGTACCTGGTGGAGCTCGGACCAGCGCTGCGGGCTTGGGCACCGCCGCCTGGCCATCATTGATCTCTCCGATCGCGCCGCGCAGCCGATGGTGAGCGATGACGGTCAATTAGTCGTTACCTTCAATGGTGAGATATACAATTTTCCCGAGCTGCGGGACATTCTCGAAAATGAAGGCATACGCTTCCGCACCACTTCGGACACGGAATCCCTGCTGCATCTGTACGCGCGCTACGGACCGGCGATGGTTCATATGCTTCGCGGCATGTTTGCGTTCGCCATTTGGGACAACCTTCGCCGCGGTTTGTTTCTCGCACGGGATCCGTACGGTATAAAGCCGCTCTATACCGCGAACGACGGTTGGACATTTCGCTTCGCATCGCAGGTGAAGGCCCTGCTCGCTGGGCAACACGTCTCGCGTGATCCGGAACCGGCAGGCATCGTCGGATTCCACCTCTTCGGCAACGTTCCTGAGCCATTCACTCTTTATCGCGAAATCCGCGCATTGCCGGCCGGCTACACGCAATGGATCGATGCTGACGGTCCACACGACCCGAAGCCTTATGCGACGATTGCAGAGGTTCTGGCCAGGGGCGCGAATGAAGAAAATCCCGCCGGTGAGCTGTCGGATTGCTTGCGCGAGGCTGTCATGGATAGCGTTCGCGCGCACCTGCTGGCTGATGTTGAAGTCGGTTTGTTTTTGTCGGCTGGCGTCGATTCGGGCGTGTTGCTTGGCGTGATGCGCGACGCGGGACAGCGTCAGATCCGTGCCATCACGATTGCCTACGAGGAATTCCGCGGTACCTCGCAAGATGAAGCGCCTCTGGCTGCGCGAGTGTGCGAGCAATACGGTGCACAGCACATCGTTCGGCATGTGAATGAACGCGAATTCCGTCGAGACCTGCCCGCGATCTTTGACGCCATGGACCAGCCGTCGATCGATGGCGTGAATACCTGGTTCGTCTCCAAAGCGGCGAAAGAAGCTGGCCTGAAGGTCGCGCTCTCCGGCCTTGGTGGCGATGAGCTCCTCGGAGGCTATCCCAGCCTCATGGACTTGCCGCGCTGGCGCTTCTGGTTCGGCCCACTAACTCATGTGCCCGGACTAGGCGCCTGTACTCGGATGTTGATGGGCGCACTTGCACCCGAATTCTCCCAGCGCCGCCCCAAAGCGCTCGGGTTACTCGAGTATTCAGACACCTGGTCCGGGGCATACCTTCTGCGGCGTGGATTATTCCTTCCACACGAGTTGCCTCGGTTGATGGATGCGGAGATCACACGTGAGGGCTTAAGACGTCTGAAGCCACTCGACATTCTAACTTCGTCCATAACGCCTGATCCGCACTCCGACTCGGCGCGCGTATGCGCGATGGAGTCCGCGAACTACATGCGAAACCAACTCCTGCGTGACACTGATTGGGCGGGCATGGCGCATAGCCTCGAAATTCGCGTTCCGCTCGTCGATTTCAAACTGCTCGAAGCCATTGCTCCTTCGATTTCGAGTTTGGTCCCGGGCCGCGGAAAAGCGGCGCTTGCGATTGTGCCCAGCAGCCCGCTTCCGGCCGAGCACGTGTCGCGCGCGAAGACCGGATTCAGCGTGCCGACGGGTGAGTGGATGCGTACGGTCGCTGCCACCGCGCAGCCGATGCGCCCTCCAGACAGCAAGGGCCTCGTTTCCCGCGTGTGGTCACGCGCCGTTCTGAGCAGTTGGGCGCCCGAAAAACTTCAGCGACAGGTGCAGGTGGCATGATTGCCGGGGCAACGATGCTCGCGATTGTTCCCGACGCCTATGGAGGTAGAGGCGGCATCGCGCAATACAACCGGGATTTTTTGGGAGCGGTAGCCGACGTGGGCACGTTTTCGTCGATCATCGTGCTGCCTCGCAATGCACCCGACCCGTACACGACGCCAAAGGGGATCCGCCAAACAGCCGCACGCCGCGGCCGCGTGAGTTACGCGATCGCAGCACTTTTAACTGCTTTCCTCCAGCCGGTGGATGTTGTTTTCTGCGGACATCTGTTCATGTCGCCGTTAGCCGCTCTGGTCGCACGATTGAAAAGGGCGAAGCTCATCGTGCAGACGCATGGAATCGAAGCTTGGGCTCATCCCAAGCCACCGCGTCGCGTCGCTGTGGAGTCAGCGGATCTCGTTCTCTGCGTGTCGCGGTATACACGCGGGGCCGTACTAGGCTGGGCTGCTATGCCGCCGGAGCGTGCCATCGTGTTGCCGAACACGGCCAGAGCCGATTTTACCCCGGGGGACGGCTCGAAAATGCGCGTAGCGCTTGGGCTTGAGGGCAAGCGTGTGCTCTTGACTGTCGGCCGCATGAACTCGCGCCAGCAGTACAAAGGTCAAGATCGGGTCATCGACGCCATCCCGTCGCTGGTCGCAATGGGGCATGACGTCCACTATTTAATCGCAGGTGAGGGAGACGACCGATCCCGGCTCGAAGCGCTTGCGGCGCAGAAACGTGTCGCCAATCGTGTGCATTTTCTTGGCCTCGTGCCCTCGGGCGAATTGAAGGATCTTTATTGCTCCGTTGACCTATACGTCATGCCATCTACCGGTGAGGGATTCGGTATCGCATTCCTTGAAGCCATGGTCAGTGGCACTCCGGCCATCGGCCTGGACGTTGCCGGAGCTAAAGACGTGCTTGCCGACGGTGAACTGGGCATGTGCGTCTCCGAGGCGGATTTCGTCAACGAGATTCATCGCGCACTACTCGCGCCCAAACCGGATCGGGACTCATTGGCGACGGCGGCAAGGGCGCGATTCGGCCGCGAGGCATTCCAAGCCGGAGTACGGGCAGCATTTAACCGGTTACAAGAAACCTCCTGATGGCGACCGTCGCAACTAAAACTCTCGTGAAGCAAGACGCGCCGCCAGCCGCAGCCCGACGGATTCTGATCCTCGAACCCGGACGCACGGAGCGCAATTACTGGCGTGACCTCTGGGCCTATCGCGAATTATTTGCGGTACTGGCATGGCGTGATCTCGCCGTTCGCTACAAGCAGACCGCGGTTGGCGTCGCCTGGGCAATGATCCGCCCGGTGCTGACGATGCTGATCTTTACCGTCCTGTTCAGCCGGGTGGCCAAGCTGCCAAGTGAGGGACACGCGCCTTATCCCGTCATGGTCTTCGCGGGCATGCTGCCCTGGATCCTGTTCTCGACCATCCTTGGCGAAGCTGCCGCGAGTCTGGTTGCGAACGCGAATCTGGTTGGGAAAATCTATTTTCCGCGGCTGATTGTCCCCTCGGCTACGATCCTGGTCGCGCTGGTTGATTTCGCGATCACCATCGTGCTGCTCGTTGCAATGATGCTCTGGTACGGATTTCTTCCCGACTGGCGTGTCGTTCTTCTGCCGCTGTTCGTTGTGCTGGCAGTGCTCGCGAGCCTCGGCCCGGCGCTGTACATGACGGCGCTCAACGTGAAGTACCGCGACTTCCGCTACATCATCCCGTTCGTTTTGCAGTTCGGGCTCTACATCTCGCCGGTCGGATTTTCCAGTGCTGTGGTTCCATCGAAATGGCGAATGCTCTACAGCCTTAATCCTGTCGTGGGCGTTATCGACGGGTTCCGCTGGTGCCTCCTGCGTGGTCAGACCAGCTTCTATCTCCCGGGATTTTTCGTGAGCCTGGGCATTACCGCCGGATTCCTGGTGCTCGGAATTTGGTATTTCCGGAAGACTGAACGCACGTTCGCGGATCTGCTTTGATGGGGCCGCAAAACGAATCCCAGTGATTTTCCGCCGATGAACTGTGCCGTTTCACACACCCCCCCCGCAGGGGGCGAACAAAGGATTGAGCGAACCTTGTGTTCCCAGTCACGATTCGTAAATGCATTCTCCCGCGGGATGGGCGATCTCATACCTGTCGAACTTGAATCCTCAGACCTCATGTCCGTAGTTGGAGTGAAACGGCTCCAGTCCTATGGACGGCAGAGCATTTCGCTAGGTCCTGTCGGACTCTATGCATATCCCTCAGGTGCTGGTGAACTAGAAACAGCAGCGAGAGACCTCATTGGTCAACTTAAGAGTTTTACGACAGTAATGTTCGAGTGGAACGTCCGCTTTGATCACGGTGAGCTGGCCAAAGAGATTCAAGCACTCGGTGTGCCTTGTCGGCGAACCGTGGTTCATGCTTTGCGGATTCATGGCGACTACGACAGGAGTTTTGCAGGCTTTAACTCCACGACGCGAAATCTTATTCGTCGCACCCGGCGCGAGGGTCTCGTCGTTCGCCGGTCGGCACAGGCCCAAGACGTAAATGCCTATTACGACCTTTACGAGAGAGTAGCCAGAACCAAGCACAGGCTCTTGTATCCGAGATCAGTATTCGAGCAACTGCTTAAGCTTGAAGAAGACGTCCTCTTCGTCGTTGCGCAGGGCTATAACAAACTGATTGGTGGTGCATGGTTCTTCCGCGACGGGGACACTGCCCTGTATTGGCATTCGGAAATGGACGTCCAGTACGCCAAACAGTCTCCCATGTACGCAATTCTCGACTGTGCGATTCGAATGGCGCATGAAGAGGGCCGCACGTTTTTCAATTTCGGAGCTTCGTCCGGCCTCCCGTCACTCGAGCAGTTCAAGGCGAAATGGGGCGCGGAGCCGCAATACGGCTGGCATTTCAATTGGGTGAATCCCCTGTGGCAAGCGGTCCATAGGTGCAAAACAGGTCTGAGGGCTTATGCCGGATGAAGCATTGCTGTTTCAAACGACGGGCTTGCCCTGGTCGGAACGGGCAGGGCTCGACGAACTCAGCGCAGTTTTATCTCCGACGGGGGATCGTCGTCACAACTTATTTCTGCATGGCGTCCACCTCTTTGCTGCACGTCGTGCGCTCGGATACTTTCGCGAGGGCGGAACCATCATTGATTTTGGGTGCGGTACGGGACGGTTTACAAGGTTCTTTGCTTCTCACAATTGCCGAGTACTTGCGACCGAAGTAACAGCCTCGATGCTCGAGCGTGCGAAAGCGGAGTGCACTGGAAGTGGATGTGATTTCGTTCTCACGGACGGAGTGGCGGTTCCAGCGCCATCGGGATCAATCGACGGAATCTGGTGCTGTGCCGTGCTCCGTTACAGTCTTTTTGTTCCCAATCCCGCTTATAACGAGATTGCGAAGGAGATGTATCGTCTGCTTCGGCCGGGCACATACGTGGTGAACTGCGAGATGTATGTTGACAAGCGGCCTGAATCTTTTGTGTCCGGTTTTGAAAACGCCGGGTTCGTCACACGAAACGTCAGCATGTTGCACCGTTACGGCGGAAAGCTCGAAAGGCTCATGTGTCGCAAGCTCATTCCAGAATGGGGTATTACCACCATAGGCAGGACGTCTGCCTTTATTCACGCACAGGCGGACAATCCTGAGCAGGACTGGGAAGAGATGCGGGATTTTCTCTTCGTCTGGCAAAAACCCTTTGTCGAAGATAACGGCTAAAAGCGTCCATTGAGAATGACCGGCGACGAAATAATCCGTGCCGAGCGCCTCGGCAAAAAATATCTGATCAGCCGGCAAGGTGCGCGTGAGTCGTACACGACGCTGCGCGATGTGATCGCTGGCCGGCTGGCCTCAGTCCATCATTCCGCAAAGAATCTGCTCCGCAAATGCCCAATGGCCGCGCGCGACCACACGGAAGAGTTTTGGGCGATCAAGAACGTTGATTTCGCTGTCCGCCGCGGAGAGGTCGTTGGGATCATCGGACGGAACGGAGCCGGCAAGAGCACGTTGCTGAAGATTCTGTCGCGCATCACAGAGCCGAGCGAAGGACGTGTCGAGATTGAAGGTCGGGTGGCGAGCTTGCTCGAAGTCGGTACCGGTTTTCATCCCGAACTTACGGGACGAGAGAACATCTATCTCAATGGTGCGATCCTTGGAATGAGCAGGCCGGAGATCAGGCGCAAGTTCGACGAAATCATTGCGTTTGCTGAAGTCGAAGAGTTCCTGGATACACCCGTCAAACGCTACTCATCGGGCATGTACGTGCGCCTGGCGTTTTCCGTCGCCGCGCACATGGAACCTGACATTCTCGTTGTAGACGAGGTGCTGGCGGTTGGCGACGCAGAGTTCCAGAATCGGTGCATCGGACAAATGAGAGGTGTCGCGCAAAAGGGAGACCGCACGATCCTGTTCGTCAGCCACAACATGGCTGCGAGCCAGCAGCTTTGCCACCGCGGGATGTGGCTTGAGAAAGGGGCAATTCGACTCACGGGTCCGATCGACGAGGTCGTGAATGCGTATGCGGCTGCTGTCCACGACAGATCGCGGTCGGGTGAGCTTTCGGATGCCATAGTGACAGGGGATGGTCAGGTGCAGTTGCTCTCATACACCGTATCGAACCCAGATAACGAAGCGGATTCGGCTCCTGGGACGCAAGACGACATTCTCATTCAGGTAAAGCTACATGTTCAGGAGCAGATCCGGCGGCCGGTGTATGGTATAGCGATCTACAACCCTTTAGGCACTCTGATGACCTCTATCGACACTGTTGAACTGGGAGCTTCTCTTCCATCGTTGCCAGTTGGAAGCGCAACTGTCGATGTCTTAATCCGAAGAAATACTTTCCTGCCAGGTATCTACACGGCGAGTTTTTGGGTAAGAAATGCCCAGAAACATATTCATGCGTTGACGGAAAATTCGATCGTGTTCCAGATTGCCCAAACACCTCTTTACGGCACGTGCAACGTGGATCACCGTTGGGGCTGTGTGTATACAGATGTGCATTTTGCGGTCAACACTATCGCTCCTATCGTTCACGCGACGTCGTGAATTACGGAACCGACGTTAAACAGGCCTCTTATTATGAATGCGGACAGAGCAATTAGCGCTGAGCGGCTCGGCAAGAAGTACCTCATCAGCCATCAAGGCCAGCGCGACCGCTATACCGCGCTACGTGATGTGATTGTGCGAGGTGCAGCTTCCGTATTCCAATCGCCTGCGAACCTGTTTCGAAAGCGTTTAAACGGCTCGCAGCTTGACCGCGAAGAGTTCTGGGCCTTGCAGGACCTCGAATTCGAGATTCGGCGGGGAGAAGTTGTCGGAATCATCGGAGCGAATGGCGCCGGCAAGAGCACGCTGCTTAAGATTCTGTCCCGCATTACGGAGCCGAGCCAGGGACGTGTCGAGATCGAAGGACGGTTATCCAGCCTTTTGGAGGTCGGGACCGGTTTTCATCCTGAATTAACCGGCCGGGAAAACATTTTCCTTAACGGCGCCATTCTTGGCATGACGCGGCCGGAGATCAGGCGCAAGTTCGAGGAGATCGTCTCATTCGCCGAAGTTGAGCAGTTCTTGGATACTCCAGTTAAACGTTACTCTAGCGGGATGTATGTCAGGTTGGCCTTCGCGGTCGCCGCTCATCTGGAACCTGAAATCCTTGTGGTTGATGAAGTGTTAGCCGTCGGCGATGTTGAGTTCCAAAAGCGATGCCTTGGCAAGATGTCCGAGGTGGCGAAGGGCGGCAGGACCGTCCTATTCGTGAGCCACAGCATGGGCGCGATCTCAACTCTTTGCAACAGAGCAATGTTGCTGGAACACGGTCGAATCAAAGGCCAAGGGCCCACGCATAAAATAATCGAACTCTATATGCAGTCATCGTCTCCGGCATTGCAGATCTCTTTTCACCCACACCCCAATCGGCCTTCGATCAGCGGCGTCAGCGTGGATGAGGAAGCATTGCGCCGGGGAGATTTTCTGGCACGCATCAAATTTGAGTCCCCATTTCCTGTCCACGGGCCGGTGGGCGGCATCACCGTGTCAAGCCTATCAGGTGTCGCCATTTGGGGAACAAACCGACGGTTTCATTTGAGCGAGGATTGCGATGGATCTGCCACTCATGGAGTATTGACGTGCCATGCTCCTTCGCTTCCGCTGATTCCGTCCAAGTATACGATTTCGGCGTGGCTGGGTGACTGGTACCAGGAGTACGATCAGAAACTCAACGCGCTCAGTTTCGATTTTAAACCGGATTCCGATACATCCCTTCGGCAACACCCGAATGCGACCGGCCACGTAGATTGGCATGCGTCGTGGAAACTAGATGCGATTGAGGAAAGTGTTCTGGCATCTTTTCAAAATGTAGAGGAATGCGAAGGTTAGGCACCACCCAATGCCCTCGAAAGTGTTGATGGACCTTCACGGAATCGAGACGCGAAGCAGTTTAGAACGTGCTCGCGTCGACGATAACCTTATGAAGGCCCCTGTAAGCGAGAGGATCGTCGAGGGAAGTGTACGAGTTAGACCCATTAAAGTGTCGGTTATCCCACCAGTCAGCCAGGGCTTCGGTAATAATGTCCTTTTTGAGAGCCGCAGGGAGGACGACGGTGCGCACAGTCCTAACGGTCATTGGCTCGATTTTCTGGCCGAAGTTTACAAGAAGGGCAAAGAGTCTCATATCACTTTTGGGACAGCCGACTTGATGCCGAAAGAAGAGGCTGATGTTCTCATCTACATGGCACCCCCCGGCGTTCCGAGCGAAGTTCTTGCGCAGAAACGAGGATGCCCAAGCCAAAAGCTTGTGTTGCTATTAATGGAAACGGCGCTCGGAGCACGCTACATGCTGAACCCCAAGAATCACGTTGCCTTCGATGCGATCTTTACCTACGCCGATCATCTGGTTGATGACAGTCGGTATTTTTTCTATCCACCTCGAGCGTACTACCGTCACCGCATCACCACAGGCTTGCCGTTTGAGCAAAGGCGGATGGGATGCCTCGTCGGAACAAACCGGGTAGGACCAGGGCGACATCTTTCGTTTCGCACCGGTCTACATGCGATGAAGAAAGGTTGGAGATTTTCGACGAAGGACTGGATTGACTACGTTTTCTGCCCGGGAGAGTTGATTCGCTTTCGAGCCGACGTTGCCAAAGCATGTGCCACCTTCGAAAGGGGCGGCTTCGATATATTCGGCGAGGGCTGGGATCTACTTCCCGAAACACGAAATATCTGTTTGGGGATTCCTAAGGAGAGCACGTTAAGGTACGTCGGGCGATATCGCTATTACTTTGCATTTGAGAATCATGAGAGCGATTACGGACTAATCTCAGAGCGGATATGGGACGCTCTCTGGGGCGACAGCGTGCCTATATATCGGGGCCACACGCGAGTCAATCAATTTATTCCGTCCGAGTGCTACGTCGACGCCCGGCAGTTTGAGAGCCCGAAAGAGATGTTGGACTGGATGTACTGGACACCTGAGAGTACTTGGGAGAAATATCGGGCAGCAGGCCGCGAATTCATTCGCGGTAGCGAAGTAGAGAAATTCCTCCCCGAAGCGTTTGCCGAACGTTTCGTTCAACAAGTCGCCACGATCGTAGCTATAAGTTAGAGACCGGGGACCACCGATGTGTGTGAGATTTCTACCCGAGAGCCGTTAGAACGAATTACGTCGCACTCGCACCGCCAGAGTTATATGGCTCCGAAGTTCAGCGTAGTTATTCCTGTTTACAATAGGTGTGACCTTTTGTTGCAAGCTGTTCGCTCCTGTTTGACTCAAACAGCTAGCGATTTTGAGGTTGTCATCTCTGACGATTGCTCTTCTGAGGATCTCCATCCGGCGGTTCTGTCGTTCGGGGACCCGCGCGTTCAGTACTCGCGGAACAAGGTTCGGATTGGAGCGAGCAAGAACCATCAGCGAGCAGTTTCGCTTGCCAAGGGTCATTATGTCCTCGTGCTGCACTCCGACGACCTGCTGCTGCCTGACTGTTTAGACGTTGCGGGACAGGCTCTAGAGGAAAGACCAGAGGCAGCGGCGGCCTACTTCTCAACGACATACCTCAAGGGTTTGACCGTCCAAGGTTGGCATCCTGTCCCTAAAATCACCTTCGCGAACCGAGCGGTATTT
>Ga0070741_10013230_pt1 | contig 14647 bp, 16 predicted proteins | sample Coa_R1_4_FD_66440 | JGI IMG/M metagenome (GOLD analysis project Ga0070741, IMG submission 66440) | Surface soil microbial communities from Centralia Pennsylvania, which are recovering from an underground coalmine fire - Coalmine... | ecosystem: Environmental > Terrestrial > Soil > Unclassified ...
CGGTGAGGCCGCGATGGCCGCGTCCTTGAAGCGTGGCATGCCGCACGGGTACGAAGTTGGATATAAGGTGTTCTCGATCAACGGCCACATGCTCGGCTCGGGTGAGCCAGTGCGGGTGAAGTCCGGCGAGCGAGTGCTGTTCCATGTGCTCAATGCAAGCGCAACCGAGATTCGCAGTCTCGCGCTGCCAGGACATACCTTCAACGTCGTGGCGCTGGACGGCAACCCGGTCCCCGCTCCTGCCTCGGTACAGACACTATGGATTGGCACAGGCGAACGGGTCTCGGCGATCGTGACAATGAAACACCCGGGCGTGTGGATTCTCGGCGACCTCGCCGACGATGACCGGGGCCACGGGATGGGGATTGTCATCGAATATGCCGGCGCGACAGGCGAGCCTCGCTGGGCCAAGCCGACACACGCGAAATGGGATTACACCCGATTTGGGCAAGGTACCGCGCATGCGCCCGATGAAGTGATCGAAATGGTTTTCGCCAAGCGCAACGCCGCACGGGACGGTTTCAACGAGTGGACGATCAACGGTATCCCGTTCTCCATGAAACCGATGGAGCCGATGTTTCACGTGCGACCCGGACGACGCTATCGGCTGCGAATGCGCAACGAGAGCGACGATATTCACCCGATCCATCTACATCGGCACCGTTTCGAGCTGGCGCGGATCGCAGGCAAGCCGACTGGCGGGATCATGAAGGATGTCGTCATGCTGGGCGGGTATCAGGAGGTCGCGGTGGATTTCGTGGCGGACAATCCGGGACGGACGTTGTTTCATTGCCATCAGCAACTCCACATGGACTTCGGTTTCATGGCGCTCTTCGATTATCTCGGGGCTTGATCGGTGGACCGATCGGCGCGTGAGCCGAGCTGAATTTACAGACCACTCCGGTAGCGCTACCGTAGGGACCAGTCGATCGTCGGGCGAGCGTTGCCCCAACGATCTCCACCGGAGAGCCCATGAAGTATTGGCTGCGCCGCATAGCGCTGTGGGTTGGATTGCCCCTGTTGGTCCTGGGCGCCGCTGGCGGGATGTTGGTCTACGCGTTTCTGCACAAATTCTATGCGAGCGCTCCCGCGCCTCATTTCGCGCCTGCCGGGTCGCAAGCGCAAGCGCAACTTCAGGATCTGGAATATTTGCGGAATTACCTGGAGTACAACCGCACCTATACACCCGCGGCTCGCGCCGAAGCCTCGCGCTCCTTGAAACAGGACGAAGCACAGGCGGGCCATATGACTGCGGCGCAATTCGATCTCGCCGTAGCGAGGGTGGCTGCGCTCGCCGACAACGGCCACTCCAAGGTGTACCCCGACATATTCCGCCAACGACATAACAAGCTGCCGTGTTTGCTATATCACTTCAGCGACGGTTACTACGTCGTGCGTGCGCGACCCGCATGCCAGGGACTGCTCGGCGCCAAGCTACTGGCCATCGACGGTCATCCAACCGCGGAGATCGTCGACCGGATGTTCCAGTACGTGTTGGGCCCGCGGACACACTATGACCAATACTATTCGCCCTTCTATCTCGAATCGCCGGAGCTGCTCAATGCCGCGGGAATGGCCATTGCGGCCGATCGCGTCACGCTCCACGTGCTTCTCGAGGACAGCACCGAACAGGACATCCCCATGGTGGCCGACCCGCCGGATCCTCAATGGCAATGGTGGGTCTATTCCATCTTCTACCTGAGCGCCGAGCCGATCCCTGCCGCGACACCGGATTGGAAATCGGTGCTGCCAGCCGATGCGCGCCTGCCGCTATTCCTGGCCGATTTCACCAACCCCTTCCGGACGGTGAGCTGGCCGGGGATCTACTACGCGCAGTTTCGCTCCAATTGGAACGAGGCCGGCCATCCGATCCGACCTTTTGTGGCCAGTGTCTCGAAGGCGATCAGCGCTCAGAACCCGCGGATCGTCATTCTGGACCTTCGGCTCGATCAGGGTGGCGACTTCACCACGACGGCGGGGCTGATGTCCCACGTCACGCGGCTGGCACCCTCCATTGAGCATGTTTATGTCCTCACCAGTGGCTGGACATTCAGCGCCGGCGAAACAAGCGCGGCGCTCGCAAAGGAACACGGCGGCGGCAAAGTGACGATCGTCGGGGAGCCGGTTGGGGACCGATTGCGTCTTTGGGGTGAAGGGCAGAACATGACTTTGCCCAACTCGAGGATCGTGTTGCACTACGCGACCGGCCTCCATGACTATTCGAAGCCGTGCTGGGGTCAGCCAGACTGTTTCTGGACGACGATGTTCTTCCCGATGCACCTGACGACGCTCGCGCCGGACACGACGATCCCTTATACGTTCGCGGACTATCGCGCGTTGCGGGACCCAGTGCTCGACTACGTTCTCAACCAAGTACGTCGCGGAAAGACGTGATCAGCACGCACGTGCAGCCGGTCTCGGTCCAGACTCGCCGGTCGCTGGTGTTGGGCTCTCCCCGGTTATAGTCCCCGGGATAAAGCTTGCGGTCGTCGATCCATAACTCCCCATCGAGCAGATGGAGCTCTTCCACACCCGCGTGCGTGTGCGGAGGGTACGCAATACCGGGCGCGAGCCGTACCAACATACTGACCCGGCCGCGATCGGTATCGGTCGCGAGCAGCTTGCAGGAAATCCCAGGAGCCACTTCCTCCCACTCGGGCTCGAGCCGCTCGCACGGACCGAGTGGTACCTGGGCTCGAGGCGAGCCGCTATCCAGTGCGATGCGGCGAGCCAGCTCCTCCCACAGGGGCGCGGTCGGACGTAAGACGTCAGTGGGTGCATGAATGAAGGTATCCGTTACCGCGCGGAACTGCTCCAAGTCCTGGCGGCATTGCGGACAGGAAGCGACATGCGCCTCCACTGCCGCCTGCTCCACGGGTTCAAGAGCTCCGATGGCCAGCAGCGCGACCTGTTCCGCCTGATCGCAAGGCCATTTGTCCGGAGTCGGGCTCATACCGCCCCCAGCGTACGGCGTAGTTTCGTCAATCCCGAACGAATCCGGGTCTTGATCGTTCCGAGCGGCTCGTTCAGCCGCGCCGCCGTTTCGACATACGTGTACTCCGAGAAGAATGCGGTCTCGATCGCCGCGCGCTCGGCGGGGGTGAGTCTCTCCAGGGCGGTTGTCAGCCGCTGCCGCTGACGGGTGAATTCGAGAGCTTCGGCGGGAAGCTCCGCTCCAGGTTCCGCGGCCGACTCCTCTGGATGGGGATTGGTGCGCTTCTTACGTTGCTCGAAGCGCAGGCGATCGATCGCACGGGAGCGAGCTTGATTCATGATCCAACCCACCACGGTCCCGGTCGTGGGGTCATAACTCGCGGCGCGTTTCCACACGTCGTGAAACACGTCTACGGTGAGCTCCTCGGCGGTCTCTCGCGTCTTCACGATTCGCACAACCGATGTAAACACGATCCGATGCATTCGCCCATAAAGGGAATGGAGGGCCCGCTGATCGCCCGCGGCAATCGCCTGGACCAAGCCCACCCATTCCGCCTCGGGGACGCGATCCTTCGTCTGATGCGCATAGAGAAGGTCGCCCAGGGTCTTGGGATGCGTCTCAGCCTGGTCCTCTCGTTGGGGTACGCTCGCGCTCACGGTCCATAATGGTGCCGTGATCGTTCGCACCCGGCAAGGGGCTGCCAGAAGCTCTCCCGCGCTCGATCTCCCACACCGAGAAGCAATGGACGTGCACGGTGTAAGAAGCCGGCCCGCTGCCAGAATCCGCAAATTCGAGCTCGAGCTCTGTTTGCTCGGAGGTCACCGGCTCACCGCAGAGGGCACACTCGGCCCCGGTACCGCTCCCACCCCACATACGCTCCGGTCGACGCTCGGGAAGCACCCGCGCGGTAATCGCCTTCCGGATCTTGTGGCGTAACTTGCTCTCCTCCATCAATCTGCCCTCCCACGTCCTTTGCCGCGTTCGTAAAAGAAAGACGACAAGTGGGCGGTTTCGGATTGGCGTGCGGAAGGATTCTGGGACAATGCCCGCCAGGCGCACCTGGCATACTGGGATATGCCGCGCGGTCGAACGCTGACGCGCGAAGGAGTACCAGTTATGCAAACGGTTGGAAGCTGTCGCTGCGGACGCGTCACGATCGAGATCAGCGCGCCTCCCCTGCTCACTATGGCCTGCCATTGTCGAGGGTGTCAGAAAATGACCGCGAGCGCGTTCTCGCTCAGCGCCGCGATCCCGACCGACGGCTTTCGGGTATCGGGTGGAGAGCCGGTAATCGGCGGTCTACATGGCCCATCCCGGCACTACTTCTGCTCGTACTGCATGAGTTGGCTGTTCACTCGGCCTGAAGGGCTGGACTTCTTCGTCAACATGCGTCCCACGATGCTCGATACGCGGGGGTGGGACGAGCCCTTCATTGAAACTTGCACCGCCGAGAAGCTTCTCTGGGCCAGCACGCCGGCCAAACACAGTTATCCAGGTTTCCCGCCGCCGGAAGATTACCAGCGGCTGATCGACGAATACGCGGCTCAGCGGGCGTAGGAAAGCCACCGCGCGTCGGTGTGGCCAGAATCTGGAGAGCTGCACGCCATGACGCGCGACGCGACTGTCAGCGATGTATTTCGCACGGCTTTGCGTCTTGGGTTGACCTCTTTCGGCGGCCCCATCGCGCACCTCGGTTACTTCGAGCGGACCTATGTCCGCCGGCTGCAATGGCTGACTAGCGCGGAATATGCCGGGCTCATGGCGCTGTGCCAGATGCTGCCTGGACCGACGAGCAGTCAAGTTGGGTTTTTGGTTGGGGTGCGCAAAGCTGGATTTTCGGGCGGGCTCGCGGCCTGGGCGGGTTTCACCCTTCCCTCCGCGCTGTTGATGTACGCGTTCGCGGTTCTCGCGCCCCGAGCCGACAGCCCGCTGATGCGGCCTGTATTGCACGGCCTGATGTTGACTGCGGTTGCCGTGGTCGCCCAGGCGGTGTGGAGCATGGCCCGTGCACTCTGTCCTGACTGGCAGCGGGCGACCCTGGCGGTGGTGTCAGGACTATTGCTCCTACTCTTCGCCAGCGCCGCCATGCAGCTTGCGGTGATGTCACTCGGTGCGCTCGGCGGCTGGGTGCTATGCAGGGGAATGTCCTCTCCGGAATTGCCACCGGGAACTGGCGCGAAGCCCGCCGCGGCCACCATGGCACTGCTGGTGTACCTCGTCCTGCTCGGTCTATTGCTGGTGCTGGCACCACTCGATCCGCACGGTCCGATAGCCCTCGCGGCCGTGTTCTACCGGGCAGGCGCCCTGGTTTTCGGCGGTGGACACGTTGTATTGCCGCTGTTGCGCGAAGAGCTCGTACCGCACGGGTGGATCGCCGATGACCCGTTCCTGGCTGGCTATGGCCTGGCGCAGGGCATGCCCGGTCCACTGTTCACCGTCGCCGCCTACCTCGGTGCAGCGAGCGCTCCCGCCCACTTGTCGGCCGTTTGGGCAGGCATCGCACTGGTGGCAATCTTCCTGCCCGGACTGCTGTTGGCCACCGGCGGGCTGTCGCTCTGGAGCCTGCTTGCACGCTATCCGGGCGCCCGCGCGGCGTTGGCTGGGGTCAATGCCTCCGTGGTTGGAATCCTCGGTGCGGCGCTATACGACCCGGTCTGGCGCGGTGGAGTGCACGACTGGCCTGACGCCGCACTTTCTGTCATCGCGTTCTCATTAGCGCAATGGTGGCGATTTCCGCCCCTGGCCATCGTTGCTCTATGCGTCGGTTTCAGCCTGATCCGGCAATGGCAATCCTTGTGAAAAAGAAGCCGCCTGGTGTACTTTATCTTGCAAAGCGACAGGGTAATCTCATGCAGGACCTGGAACGGGCTCTCACGGACATCAGTGCCATCCGCGAACAGCTCGCGCACACGACGGAGTTCCGCGGCTACGCGCCTACAACTCTTGCGGCGACCGGCGCATTCGCCTTCGCGGTCGCTGGGGCGCAGGCGCATTGGCTGCCTGAGTCGGCAAGTCATATGGGTCTCTTCGTCGCCGTGTGGGCGGCTGCGGCGGCCGTATGCGTCATCCTCATCGCTTTTCAAACGGTCCAACACTCGAGACGCGCGCACGGCGGCATGGCCATGGCGATGTTGCAATCAGCCCTGGAGCAATTCCTGCCCGCCGTGGTGGGTGGTGGACTGGTCACCGTCGCCTTGGTGGAGCTTGCGCCGCAGGACCTGTGGCTGTTGCCTGGCCTTTGGCACGTCTTCTTCGCTCTCGGGGTTTTCGCTTCTTGCCGCTTTCTCCCGCGTGCGACATTCCTGGTGGGCGTGTGGTATCTCGCTTGCGCGTTGACTTGCCTCGCGCTGGCAGCCCCAACACATAGCAACTCTCCCTGGGTCATGGGGATTCCCTACGGCGTCGGTCACCTGTTGGTTGCGGCGATCATGCTCCAGCGCCGGCAACTCGGGCGCGCTCCGTGAGCGGCTCGAAGAAGAAAGGCGAACCGCGCGCCAACCAATACGCGTATCCGGGCCTCGATCGCGTGATCCACGAGCGGGCGCGTCTGAGCGTGCTCACCTCACTGACGAGATATCCGAAAGGCCTGCGCTTCAACGACCTGAAAGCGCTTTGCGGGCTGACGGACGGCAATCTCAGCCGACACATGCAAGTGTTGCAAGAAGCCGGCCTCGTCGAGGTGGCGAAGAGCTTTGACCAGAATCGCCCGCAGACAACCTGCCATCTGACAGCAGATGGACACAAGCGCTATATGGAGTACCTTGCGGTGCTCGAGCAGGTCGTACGCGACGCCGCCGCAGCGGTCAAAGAAGGTCGGAGCGCCACGGCGGGAGCTAAGTCGTAGCGACTTCAGAATCGCTTCGATATACCTACCGAAACACCGCCTGGGAGAACGCGTACGGTCAGCGGTGTCTTCCACCGCGTCGTCCAGTACCCTATTCCTGTCCCTAGTGCCCAGCCGGCGATCACGTCAGTTTGCCAGTGTGCCTGGCTCTTCAGGCGACCCATCGCATCGTAGACGGGGAGCACCTCCAACGCCCAGATCCAGGGATGCTCCTTGGCATAGTTGATAATGAGAGGTGTGACGAAGCTCGCCTGCAGCGTGACTTCTCCGCTAGGAAAGCTCTCGCAACAACTACCCTTGAACCAGGCATTGGGATTGTTTCCCTGACTGGGGCGCGCCCGGCCGAACGCACGCTTCATGGCGTCCGCCGCGAGTCCGGAAATAATGGAGGAGTCGAGAGTCTGCCACAGCGTATGGCCGAGCTCATCGTCATTGCCAAACCAGAGAGCCCCGCCAATTTCCGTGGCAATGACGCCGTACTCGAGGTCCATCTGGATGCTGCGGGACCAGATACCGCGGTCATCGCGGGCAAGCTCATGGTCGATCCCGGCGCTCGCGGTGGCCGGTGCAAGCGCACACAGCACCATGAGCAATCCCCACCTCCGTCGCCGATTCGCCGACACTGTCTTTGCGCCCATACCGTCGCCCAGTTACTTTGCAACGTAAAGTAATTGGACCGGCTCGTTCCCGCAAGCGCCTCGAGTGTCGGCGTTCGGTTGAATCGGACAGGCGGTCGACTATCTCGAAGGCGCCTCCTGATGTGGCATCGCCTCGACCTGGTCGGCCAGGAGGACGCCCGCGGCCGTGAAGCCGCCGTGGATCTTTACCGCGAGATTCGGCGCGAGTGTCTGGCCGTGGAGCACAAAATGGGTGCCCGTATCGGTCTGCACGGTCTGGCCAGCAACGATGAAGGACTGTGGCGAGGTCATGCTGGTGACGAGTCCCTCCAGTTCACCTTGCTGCTGGGCCGTGCCGCCAAGACCGGAGGACAGCCGGACCTGCGAGGCATATAACACGGTCCCCGCAGGCGATTCGTTGGCTTGCACGGTCGCGATCGTGCCGTTGACGAGCTTGCCGCCGCTCACCTCTACTCCACTATAGTCCACCGTCAGCTCGTTGAGCTTGAAGGTGTGTGCCGAGGGATCCAGCGCCTCCACCGTGCCCTTCACTTGCAGCGGCGCGCTCCCGGCCAACAGGTCGATGCGAGAAGCATGCAAATCACCTGTTGCATCCTCGAAAGCGCTGACTTGCACCATGGCTCCCGGTTGCAGGCCCGCGAAAGTACCGCCTTGGATACCGGCCCCTAACAGGGTCGCACCGTCTATCCGGACAGTCTGTCCGAGAACGGTCAGCGTGTGGCCACCGACATCGAGCTGACTGACTGGCCCGATGACATCCGCCGCAAAAGAAACGCTGGCGGCCGCCCCGGTGCTGGCGTTGGGCGCCCGGACACCCTGCACCGTGACGATCTGGCCGACCTCGAGCTGCGAGGCAGTCGCCGGCTGGCCATTGACACTGATACTGGCGTTGTCGAGCGAATATTCGACGCCATCGACGAAAATGCTGCCGAACGCAGTGATCGGTCCGTAGGCGATGACGGTCCGGGCGCGCCCTGTGCCTTGAATACCCGCGGAGCTCCCGGCCGCCGCGCCAAGAAGGGCGAGAGCAGCGACCCAGGTGAAGACGAGCCAGGGGCGATGTGATCGGGTGAGCTCTTGTGTAGTCATATTCCGCTCTCTATTTCAGGTCAATCCTGGATGTGATAGGCGCCGGCGCCCAATCGCGTGATTTCGACGCCAGCTTGCACCTGCTCGTGCGTAACCTGGTGCTCCGTGAGCCATGCGTCCACTCGCTCGAGAAAAGCCTGCCCTTCCTGGTTCAGGAACTGGCGAAACTCCGCGACGACTTTCGTGGGAATGCGGTCATTGACCGCGGCTCGCTCGAATCGGGCGGGCTCCTTCGGGCCGCGTGTCAAATTGTGATCCCCCGTCGCGGCGATGTCTGCAAGCACTGTACCCCACAACCGGAGCAACTCCGCGTCCATGGCATGTGGCACGTAATGGCGCTTCAACGCCTGCACACGGCCATCCGCACGTTGGCGAACCGCCCCGGCACTCACGAGCTCCTTCAGGAGGGTGGTGGCGCGCACATCGCCTCCCCCACACCGCCTCACGAGCGCGGCGAACGAGGCGCGCTCCCCTTCCTGCGGCAGCAGCCGCGGCTTACCGCTGGAGTCGAGAAACTCGGGTTCCAGGTGCCAGGCTGTCAAGATGAGGGAGGCCTTGCTGACATAGCCCGTCAGCCCGGGCTCCCGTTCGGTGGCCAGCTTCTCGCGTTGCTTGCGCACATCGCGACGCGGCAGTCCAGTCAACATCGCCGTCCGCGACACGTTCGTCGGTCGTCCTCGCTTGCCAAATCGAGCCGTAGCGACCTCGACGTAGACCGATTTCGCCAATTCGGAGAACTCCCGCAACGGGACGCCGCAGCGCAGAAGGACGTGGATCGCCGGCTTCAACCACTGACGGGTCGCTGCGAGGGCCTGGCTCGTGGTCGCGGAGGTCATAAGGAACGAATTCTGCTGGATGTAGGGCGATTCGTCCCACATGTAGCAGTTTGGGGACATCGGGGGCGAGTGGGCCCCGGGGAGATACCGTGAGCTATCACGCTGACGCCGTTCACCAAAACCTCACCCGTCGCGCCGCGCCCATCGAGGTCAGGCCGTCGATGGGCCCAGTGCTCGATCCGCTCGCGCTGCAATTCGTCATCTGGGCGCAAGGTGCAGCGACCCCGGCGCTCGACATCGGCTGCGGGGATGGAATCGCCACCCGGGCGCTGCTCGCACGCGGCGGCCACGTGGTGGCGGTCGACCCAGACGCGACGGCGCTCCACCGCCTCGTGGAGCAGGTGCCCACAGAGCAGTGCCGGCGTCTCAAGGTGCGGCTCGGTCGACTTCCCGACATCGATTTCAAACTCGCCAACTTCTCGGCCATCCACGCGGCACATGTTCTTCATCTTCTCGACCCCGTGAGCCTCGAGCCTTCCCTGCGGAAGTTTTATCGTTGGCTTTATCCGGAAGGCAAGCTTTTCGTGAGCGTACCCACTGCAATGGCAACCTGTCACGCGCCACGGATGCATTCACAGCAACGGGCCTTCCATCCGACTGAGGTGACGCTCCGGCGCCTCGTGAGCGAGGCGGGCTTTCTCATCGAGGAGAGCACGACCTATCTGCCCTGGGGCGGTATTCAGGCATGCTGCGCGCTCATCGCGCGGTGCCCTGCGTAAACGGCGCCGGGCAGACGAAGCCAGCCTTGGCGCCGTACGACGTCCTCGCGCCCACTCCACGCCGCCACGGATATTGCAGCGCACCATTCTCGGCACATTTAGTGCTGAAAACCGCTTGCGCCATTGTGTCGTGATTTCCCGAATCTCCGGCGACGCCGCAGCCGATGGTGCAAGGAAAGCCTACGGTCAAACGAACAGCGCAAGCGAGACACCACATGTTCACGCACAACAAACGCCTTCAGTACACAGTTCGCGTCAACGAAACCAACCCCGGCCTGGCAAACCTCATGCTGGAGCAATTCGGCGGGCCACAGGGTGAGCTCGCCGCCGCGTGTCGTTATTTCTCACAATATCTCGCCGAGGATGATCCCGGCCGCAAGGATATGCTGATCGACATCGCCACCGAGGAGCTCAGTCATCTCGAAGTGATCGGGACCATCGTCGCGATGCTCAACAAGGCGGCCAAGGGACGCGTCGCCGAGGGCGTCCAGGAGCAGGCTGAGATGTACCGCGAGATCACCAAGGCCGGCAACGACTCGCACGTCACGCAAGTGCTCTATGGCGGCGGCGTGGCATTCACGAACTCGGGCGGCGTCCCCTGGACGGCGGCCTACATCGACACCATAGGCGATCCCACTTGCGATCTGCGATCCAACATCGCCGCCGAGGCGCGGGCCAAGATCATCTATGAGCGCCTGATCAACTGCACGGATGATCCGGGTGTCAAGGAGGCGCTCGGCTTCCTCATGACTCGCGAGATCTCACACCAGCAATCGTTCGAGAAGGCGCTGTACTCGATTCACCAGAACTTCCCGCCCGGCAAACTACCGGGTATGCGCGAATTTTCAAACGTCTACTTCAAGATGTCCGAGGGCGACGGCGCGCCGCGCGGCCCGTGGAACAAGGAGCCGGCGTTCGAGGTACGAGCCGCGCAGCCAGGGGTGGATGGCGGCGATGGGCTCGCGCAGGTCAAGGTGAGCCCGGAAGACATGTCGTTGTTGGAAGCGGCGGCCACGCGCCTGAAATCCGATACCGCGAGCGACCCGATGACGGGCGCCATGCTGGGATCGAATGGAAATGCCATCGCGAAAGGGCCGCAAGGAGCCGCGAAGCAAGGACAGAAGGCGGACGCGGAGCGCTCCAAGGGCCAGCCGCGGACGCAATGACAGGATAGAGCGACCGGTCGATACATCAGGCCGAGGACCAGGCCCGAAGCGTAGGCCTGAAGCTTGGGCCGGAACATCAGGCCAGAACATCAGGCCAGAACTTCAGGAAATAGGCGATTCTCGATCGAACGCGCAGAGCGCGCGCGCCCTACTACCGGCGGTTTGCTCCGACTACGACGCATGGCCTGCTCCCCTTCGTGGGGCCAGGCTATGTCGTCGCGGTTGGCTACATGGACCCTGGCAACTGGGCCACCGCGTTGGCGGCCGGCTCGGGATTCGGCTATGCCCTGCTCAGTGTCGTGCTGGTTTCGAGCTTGATGGCGATGCTGCTGCAAGCGGCGGCCGTCCGCCTCGGGCTCGCCTCAGGGATGGATCTGGCGCAAGCCTGCCGGGCCGAGTTTGGACCGCGAGCCAACCTGGTCCTGTGGCTCGCGTGCGAGATCGCCATCGTTGCCTGCAATCTCGCCGAGATACTCGGGATGGCCTGCGGGCTCGAGCTGTTGTTTGGAATTCCGGTATCTCTCGGCGTAAGTATTACAGCGCTCGATGTCCTGTTGATGCTGGGCCTGCAACGTAAGGGCCTGCGGCGCTTCGAAGCCTTCATCATTTCCCTGACGGTGATCATCGCCGGCTCTTTCGCGATCGAGCTCTGGTGGTTACACCCGGCGCTGACGACGGTCGCCGCGGGTTTCGTCCCCAGCACGCGGATCGTGACTGACCCTGACATGCTCTATCTGGCGGTTGCGATCGTCGGTGCGACAGTGATGCCGCACAATCTCTATCTTCACTCCTCCATCGTCCAGGCGCATAGCGCGACTGCGCGTGAACGTGTGTTATCCCGGATGATCCGTTATGCGACACAAGACTCGAACATCGCGCTCGGATTGGCGTTGTTGGTCAATACCGGCATTCTCGTGCTGGCCGCAGGCGCATTTCACCGCCCGGGCCTGCGCGAGGTGTCGAACCTCATGGACGCCTATCGACTTCTGAGTCCCGTCCTCGGAGTAAGCGCGGCCAGCGCGGTTTTCGGAGTCGGCCTGCTGGCCTCAGGGCTGAGCTCCTCGATCACGGGAACCCTTGCCGGCCAGATCGTCATGGAGGGGTTTCTCGACATCCGGATCTCCCGGGCCCTACGGGCCGCGCTCACGAGAGGACTGGCCCTACTGCCAGCCGTCGCGGTCGCGAGTTGGTTCGGTGCCGCCGGGACCGGCAGACTGTTGATCGTGAGCCAGGTGATTCTCGGCCTACAGCTCCCCTTTGCTGTCGTACCGCTGCTTTGGTTCACAACCCGTCGCGAGTATCTCGGCAGATACACCTTCGGGCGATTCACCAGCACGCTGCTGTGGGTCATTGCCACCGTCCTGATCGCGATCAACGTCTGGCTGGTGTGGCGACTGGTGTGATCGGGTCGCGGGGTCGCGGGGTCACGGGGTCGCGGGCTCGGGGCTCGGGGGCGAGGCTGGGGCTCGCGGCTCGGGCACGAGGCACCGGGCGCTGCGCGCGCTCGGAGCTCCGGGGCTCGGGCTGCGGACGCTCGGGCGTTGGAGCGCGCGCGCTCGGAGCTCGGGGCCGCGGGGCTCGGGCGCCGGCGCTGGCGCTGCGCGGGGCTCGGCCGCTAGGCACCCGGCGCTGGCGCGCGCCGGCCTCAATTAGCCAGCCATGCTCGACTTGAGTCCAATTTGCGAATGCGAATCATTCTCGATAGTATTCGCACTCGTAACAAAACAGGCACTTGGAGCCTGTGCGGGAACAGTACGGATGAGATCGACGAGGCCCCGGCGGGACCGGCTCTGGACGATGGTGATTTTCCTGGTGAGCGCCGCGGCTTTGTGGGGTTGTGGGTCCGGCGGTTCCTCCGGGAATGGGGCTCCTGGGGGGATCTCAGGGACATCCGGCAGCTCCAGTGCCTCCGGCAGCTCCAGTGCCTCCGGCAGCTCCGGCAGCCCCGGCAGCCCCGGCAGCTCCGGCAGCTCCGGCGGCTCTGGCAGCTCCGGCGCCTCTGGCAGCGCCAGCACCTCTGGCAGCCCAGGCGGCTCCGGCAATTCCGGCACCTCCGGGACGGGCGAGGTCTCCGGGGCCGCGCCCTCCTCCCTGGCCGCCGCGGCGGGAGAAGCCATCTTTTTCGATAAGAGCCTTTCAGCTTCCGGCGTGCAGAGCTGCGGCACATGCCACGTGCCGACTCACGCGTTCGCCGGCGACCCCGCAACGGATCACGGGTTACCGGTGCCGCTGGGAGGTCCGCACATGGATCAGACCGGGTTACGCAATACACCGTCACTGATGTATGCCTCCCTCACCCCGCCCTTCTCGCTTGCGAATGGCCCAGTCGGCGGGTTCTTCCGCGATGGCCGGGCGTCCTCCCTCGCTACCCAGGCGCAGCAACCGTTCACGACGCCTTTCGAGATGGCCAACAAGGATGCGGGCGAGGTGGTCAGTAGATTGCAGCAATCGAACACAACACTCCAGGCATTCATCGCAGCCTACGGCGAAGACGCGCTCCATGACCCACAGATCGCGCTACGAGACATGGGACTCGCGCTTGCGGCGTTCGAGAGTGAGGACCCGCGGTTCCATCCTTTCACCAGCAAGTTCGATTACTGGTTGCAAGGCCGTGTGCAACTGACCGCCCAGGAGAAAAAAGGGCTGGAGCTCTTCAACAATCCGGGCAAAGGCAACTGCACGGCCTGCCACCCGAGCCAGGCGCAGGGGTACAGCAGTCACGCGCTGTTCACCGACTTCACTTATGACAACATCGGCGTGCCGCGCAACTGGAGTATTCCCGCCAACCTACCCGGAGCGGCGAGTCCGATCGATGGTGCCCGCCTCACCACGATAATCACCCCAGTCGATGTGCCACCAGATGCCGAATACGCGTACTACGATCTCGGGCTCTGCGGGCCCTTGCCGCCCGCGGCCAACGATGTGAACGCCCGGCCCGATCTTTCGGCAACCACCTCTCTATGCGGTCTCTTCAAAGTGCCGACATTGCGCAACATCGCGCTGACCCCTCCTTACTTTCATAACGGCGTTTTCAACACGCTGCACCAGGTGGTGGAGTGGTATGTCACACGGGATGTCAACAACAACACGGGCAACAACCCGAATCCGGTGTCCGCGGGACCCGGAGGCAATCCCTACATGCCCGTCGGGACGTTCTACACCGCGGCCGACGGGACGCCGGACCTATACGAATACAACGATCTGCCCGTCGCATATGACGCGAACGTGAACATCGGTGAAGTACCCTATACGCCGCCCACCTTCGGAGGCGGCCAAGCTCCGACTCTAACGCCTGAGGAAATCGACGACGTCGTCGCATTTCTCTGCACGCTCACGGACGGGTTCGATCCCAACAACCCTTCCGCTTACGAAGTGCCGGCGCAATGCCAGCCTGCTGCCACCTCGACGAGCTCCGCCCCC
>Ga0070741_10013231_pt1 | contig 14646 bp, 17 predicted proteins | sample Coa_R1_4_FD_66440 | JGI IMG/M metagenome (GOLD analysis project Ga0070741, IMG submission 66440) | Surface soil microbial communities from Centralia Pennsylvania, which are recovering from an underground coalmine fire - Coalmine... | ecosystem: Environmental > Terrestrial > Soil > Unclassified ...
GTCAGTTGCCCGACGACAGCTCCCAGATAATGCGCCCACAGCGGCTTCGGCACCAGACCGCCTGCGCCCAGTCCCGCGATCAGCAAGGACGCGACGTAGAACGGCCCGTCGGCGTCCCACGGTTCCGCCTGACCCGTGAACATGGGGGACAGCAGCCACACAAGAGCGCCCGCGACGGCGGCGACGAGGAATGTAAGGGCGGCTCGCGGCTTCACGGCGAGCTAACGCAGAATCAACCGGTGGGCCCGCGCCGGCGGGACCGAAAGCCGGTTGGACGACGCGTTAAAACTGCTTCCGCAGTTGTTGCGAATAGAGACCAAGCAGCTTAAGACAGTATTCATCGGCTTCTTCGGTCGTTGAGACTCGATAGCCGCTGGTATTGACGGCTTTGATGACTGAACGGTCACCCTTCGAAGCTGCGGCCATCCCTTTTTGTAAAGCGGATATGAACTCTTCCGCTAACTCAGGATGACTGCGAGTCAAATTTGCCATCCAGGCCGCTGCTTCTTCGAGCGTGCCCCGATTTACATAAGCGGCAAAGATGTTGTCTAAGGTCTCGGCCATGCTCAGCGCTTTTCGTCAGGCTGGTCTTTCATGCAGATCAGCGTCTGCTGCCCGATCGCGCAAAGCGTCTCGCGACCGCCCTTCACGACAACGACCTGCAATTCACACACGCTGAGCGTCTTTCCCGATTTGAGCACGCGGCCGGTGGCGATCAGCTTTTCGCCGTCGGCGGGTGCGAGCAGGTTGATCTTGTACTCCACGGTGAGCACGGAATCGTTGGCACCGTATAGCGTGAAAGCCGCGTAGCCGCCGGCGCTGTCGGCAATGGTCGATTCGATTCCCGCGTGGAAGAAGCCGTGTTGTTGGGTGAGATCGGAGCGGTACGGCAGCTCGATCGTCACTAGCCCCGGCTCGACACGCGTCAGCACAGCGCCGAGCAGACGCATGGCGCCCTGGCGGGCGAAGCTCGCGCGCACGCGTGCCTCGAAGTTGGGATCGGTAACCTTAAATGGTTCCATCGCGTCGGCGCCTGGAACGCGGCGAGCTCATATACCGTCGTACAGCCACGCCATGTCTTCGCGGGTGAGATTCTTCAGCATCTGGTTGCGCACTTCGGCGGCGGGACCGCGCGGGTGATACACATAGTCGCCGATGAACCGCGACGTGAGTTGGACGCGCGCCGTACGCAGATAACGCTCTTCCTGGTACGCGAGGAATGCGCCGGCGAAGTCGCCTTGGGCGTCTTTGACCTTGCGCGCGAGCACGACGGCGTCCTCGATCGCCATGCAACCGCCTTGCGCCATGTATTGCAGCGTCGGATGCGCCGAATCGCCGAGGAGCGTCACGCGCCCCGCGCTCCAGTTCTTCACCGGATCGCGATCGCACAGCACCCACATGCGCCACGCGTCGATCAGGCTCAGCAACTCGCGCACTTCCGGGCGCGTGTTCTTGAATTTCTCGTTCAGCTCTTGCGGGTCGCCGTAGGTATCCCAGCCTTCCTCGTAACGGTCGCTGTGGAATACCGCGACGAGATTCAGCAACTCGCCACGGCGCAGCGGGTAATGCACCAGATGAATCTTCGGGCCCGCCCACAGCGTTACCCGATGGACGCGCGCGTGCGCCGGCGCTTTCTCGATCGGCAACACGGCGCGATACGCGATATGCCCCGCGACCCGCGGCTTGCCGTCGCCGACGACGCGCTCGCGGATGCGCGACCACAAGCCGTCGCAGCCGATCAGCGCCGCGCCCTCGTAGCTCTCGCCGCTCTGCGTGCGCGCGGTCACGGACGATCCGTGGTCCGTATAGTCGGTGACTTTTTTCCCGGTCCGCAGCGTAATCAGCGCTGACCGCCGGCACGCCTGCACCAGCGCATCGAGCAAGTCGGGACGATAGATCACGCCATAGGGATGGTGAAAGCGCGCGAGAAATTCCGGGCCGATCGGGATATGCAGCACCTGCTCGCCGCTGAGCGCGTCGCGGAACAGGATGCCGTCGGGAAAGACGGCGATGCTTTTGATGGCGGCGGTGATGCCCAAGATGTCGAACATCTTGAACACGTTCGAGCTGATCTGGATGCCCGCCCCGACCTCTTTGAATTCCGGCGACTGCTCCAGCACGACGCTCGGCTGCCCGACTTGCGACAACGCGAGCGCCGCGGCGAGTCCGCCGATGCCGCCGCCGGCGATCAGGACCGGCGCATTCGGGTTCGATGTCTGCCCCATGGGGTTCCTCCTAGCTGAATCGCCGCGCGTGGCTCCACGATTTCACGTGCTGCTATTTTTGCGGCCGTTCGGCATCCGGCTGGCGATCGGGCGCCGCGCGCTGAAACGCCGGCAGCTCGTTACAGTTGCGCTCGATACGAAGGAGCGTCGGATAAGCGGATACGTCGCCCTTGAAGCGCCGCGCGTTGGTGAGTTGCGGGATCAGGCAGCAGTCCGCCAGCGTCGGCGTGTCGCCATGACAGAACTTGCCGGTCTCTTGGCTGTTCGCCAGCTGCGTTTCGAGCGCCTGGAAGCCGAGCGCGATCCAATGGTGATACCACTGATTCTTCACTTCTTCCGTCAAACCGAGCTTCCCGGTGAGGTACTGCAATACGCGAAGGTTGTTCAGCGGATGAATCTCGCAGGCGATGTTCAGCGCCAAGGCGCGCACGCGCGCCCGCTCGACCGGATCGCGCGGCAGCAGCGGCGGCTGCGGGTGAATCTCATCCAGATATTCGATGATGGCGAGCGACTGCGTGAGCGCGTGGCTTCCGTCTTGCAGCACCGGGACCAACGCTTGCGGATTCATCGAGCGGTATTCCGCGCCGAACTGCTCACCGCCGTTGCGAGTCAAGTGGACCGCGACGTATTCGTAGGTCAAGCCCTTCAAGTTGAGCGCGATGCGCACGCGGTACGACGCGGAGCTGCGAAAGTAGCCGTAAAGCTTCATGAGCCGAACGCCTCCTTGAATTCCGGCGGGATGGGAATCGCTTGTAAGCGCTGCGCGTCGTGCGGGTGCCGTTTGCCGCAGAAACGGACTTCCCGCCCTTCGAGCAGCAGCGCGCCGTCCCGATACGCCTGGTGCAGCACGGTAAAGCGGCGCTCGTCCCACTTTTCGACCTGGCTCTTAATTTCGAATTGCTGATGAAACCCGCTGGGGCGCAGGAAGCGCGCGGACACCTCGGCGAGCGGCAGACCGATGAATCCGAAACGCTCGCGCAGTCGCGCGTACGGCCACCCGGCCGCTTCGAGCAGAGTCCGCATGGCGCCGTCGAACCAGATGAAGTAACGCGGGTAGAACACGATCTCGGCGGGATCGCAGTCGCCCCATTCGACCGTTACCGGAAATGTGGACACCAAGGCCATTCTCCTGATCCTTTCCTACGAAACCCGCTCCGAAAGCGCGCGGCGGATCGCCGGGTAGCGCGCCAGCAAGCCCGCCGTCCCCGCCATCTCTTCGACATCGTTGAACATCGGCACGCCGCTACTTTCCATCTTTGCGAACCAGGCGTCGCGCTGCTCGAGCGTTCCCATCATGGAATGAAACAACGGAATTTTCGCCCGCGGCGCGAGTTGCGCCAAGCGCTCGATCACGGGGCTCGCGTCCACCATAAACGGCACGACGTGAATCATAAGAATGGCGTCGTAGGCCTCCGCCGCCACGTCGAGCACGGCCTGAAACGTCTCACCGTAACGCTCCTCGCGCGCGTCGGCGAGCAGGTCGAGCGGGTTCGCGACGGAAGCCTCGGGCGGCAAGAACTTCCTGAGCCGCGCCGCCAAAGCCTCGGGCAACAGCGGCAACTCGAGCTCGGCCTTTGCCGCCGCGTCGGTCGCGATCACGCCCGGCCCGCCGGAATTCGACAGCAGCAGCACGCGCCGGCCGAACCCTTGCGGATAGCGACCGAACCCCTTGCCGGCAAGCATCAGCTGCCGCAGGCTCGTGACCCGCACCATTCCGCACGCATTGCAGAAACGTTCGATCTGATCGTCGCTCCACGCCGCGCCGCCGGTGTGCGCGCGCGACGCGCGGCTGCCCGGCTCGGTGCGCCCGCCGACCAGCGCGACCAGGGGCTTCTTCGCCGCAAGCTTGCGCGCCTGCCGCTCGAACCGGGCGGGATCTTCAATCGACTCGAGATAGATCAATACCGACGTACAACGGGGATCGTCGGCGAGCTGCGCAAAGTAATCGTCGATGTGCAGATGCATGGCGTTGCCGATCGACACCACGGCGCCGAGCGGAATGTCGAGGCGGTGGCTTTTCTCGATGACCTCTTCCGCGATCGCGCCCGACTGCGACAAGAGCGCGACGCCGCCGCCCTTCGGCAGATCGCGCAGGAACGTCGGCGCGCAGGGGCTGCTGCGATCGAATACGTTAATAATGCCGGCGCAGTTCGGGCCGGCGATGACGGCCCCATGTTCTTTGGCGATCGCGCGCAGCTCGGCGTCGCGTTTGCGCCCCTCCTCGCCCGCCTCGATGAAACCTCCGGGCAAAACGAGAAAGTTCTTATGGCCGTTTTGCGCGCCTTCACGCACCACGTCGAGGATCGCCGCCTGCGCCACGACCACGACGACCAGCTCGGCGGGCGATTCGAGCTCCTTGAGCGACTTGCGGACAGGCAACCCCAAAATCTCTCCGCCCTTGGGGTTCACCGGTATCAGCGTGCCCTTGTAACCGGCGATCTGCATGTTGCGCAGCACGGCGCCGCCCGAGCTCGTGGTGCGCTCCGACGCGCCGACGATCGCGACGCTCGCCGGATCGAAGAACGGCTTCAGCGACTTGTGCATGCAAGATCAGGACGCGATGTTGATCGAAATCTCGTCGATTCCCTCGACGGCGCCCTGCAAACGATCGCCCGGCTTCACCGGTCCGACTCCCGCGGGCGTGCCGGTGTAAATCAAGTCACCGGGCTTCAAAACGAAGAGCTTCGATAGATAGGCGATCACGTCGGGCACCGGCCACAAGAGCTCTTTCAAATCGGCCTTCTGCTTGATTTCGCCGTTGACCTTGAGCCAGATCGCTCCGGACGACGGATGTCCGACGTCGGCCGCGCGATGGATGGCGCTGACGGGTGCCGATTGATCGAAGCCCTTGCCGATGTCCCACGGCCTGCCTTTGTCGCGCGCGGCGAGCTGCAAATCGCGGCGCGTCATATCAAGGCCGGCGGCGTAGCCATAGACGTGATCGGGCGCGGACTCGCGCGAAATATTCACGCCTTCCTTGCCGATCGCGACCACGAGCTCCATTTCATAGTGAAAGTTTTGCGTCGCGAGCGCGTAACGGATGGTGCTGCCGTTCGCCACGACGGCGTCGGCCGGTTTACTGAAGAAGAACGGCGGCTCGCGGTTGGGATCGAACCCCATCTCGCGCGCATGCTCGGCGTAGTTGCGCCCGACGCAATAGATGCGATGCACCGGAAAATTAACGTCGGTGCCTGCAACCGGCACGCTCGGCGTCGTCCATAAAGGAAAGGCGTATTTCACTGCATTCTCCTCCGCTTCAATCTGCCATCGATTCAAAATACGTGGTAGCGGCCGTTGACGATTCCCAACGGCCAGTGTCCGCCCGCGAACAGCGCCTGCTTGAGCGCGAACGGGTGCCGTTCATTCTCGCCGGCGAGGCGCGCGAGCTCCGCCAGATACAACGCCTCGGCGGCCGCGCCCGCCGCGGCGCGAATCAATCCGGCATCGGCGCAACCGCGGCGCGCGGCTTCCACCGCCGCGGCGCCGTGCACGGTTTCAGTGACCGATGTCACGGCGCGCGACAACGCGGTGAGCAACTCCGCGTCCGGCAGCCGCACCTTCGCCTTTTCATACAGGCGCCGCTTCTCCGCCTGCTCGGCGTCCCACCAGCGTCGATCCCACTGCGGATGCGAAATCGCGCGCCGCGCCTGGTCCCAGTCGGTTACGCTCACGACCGGAATTTCGTCGTCGATGCCGAGGCCGTGCAGATAATCCGCCGCCTGTCGCCGCTCGGAACCGTTCAGCGATTCGCCGAGCATGAAAAACCAATCGCTCATCGCGCCATCAATCGCGCCACCTGAAAGACGGCCGACTCATGAAGTTGCCGTCCCGTTCCGCCGGCAATTCGCCTCCCGTTCGTGCTGAGCTTGTCGAAGCGCGACTGACGCTCGCGCTCGGTGCGAACGGGCCTTATTTAGCATGCGCTAGGCCTCGAGCTCCTCGCGCCACAATCCGATCGCCTTCTGCACGGGGCGGTCGGAGAAACTGAACAGCACCGCTTCGTCATCGGCCTCGTGCGCAACCTTGCACCATGAAGGCACGACGAAGATGTCCTTCGGCCCCCACTCGAATACTTGATCGCCGATGCGCGAACGGCCCTTGCCCTCGACCACGTTGTAGACCGTGCCGTCGGTGCAACGATAGCGCTTGCCGCGAAAACCTTTCGGCAGGAGCTGGATAAAGGCCCCGATGGTCGGCATCGCGTAGCCGCCGGTGGCCGGGTTGATGTACTGCATCTTGACACCGTGCCACGCATCCGGCGCGCTGTTGCGCCGCAACTGCTCGAGCGCTTCGCGCGAGCGGTTGTAGGGATACGAGAAAATCGGCGTGGTACGCGACGTCGGCGCGTATTCGAGTGGCAGCATATTGGCGCCGTAGCGCGCGAGCGCGCTGCCTTCGACTTTAGTGACCGGTTGCGACTCGGCCGGATACTTTTCCATGAAACCGGCGTCGAAGAACGCGACCATGGGAATATCCAATCCGTCGAGCCAGATCACCGGCTCCTTTGCCGGATTGCCGTGATCGTGGAACGTCCACGACGGAGTAATGATGAAGTCGCCCGGGTGCATCGTGGTGCGTTCGCCGTCGACGGCCGTGTATGCGCCCGTGCCCTCGATGATGAAACGCAACGCGGACTGCGTGTGCCGATGGCTCGGCGCCACTTCCCCGGGAAGTATCAATTGCAGGCCGGCATACAACGTATGCGTGATGGACGAAGCGCCGCGCAAACCGGGATTTTCCAGAATGAGCACGCGCCGTTCCGCTTCGCGCGCCGTAATGAGCCGCCCCGCTTCCATCAAGTAAGGACGCACGGCGTTGTAGCGCCACAAAGCCGGCACGCACGGCGTGGCGGGCTGCGGCGGCACCAACGCGCTCAAAACCTCCCACAGTGGGGTCAGGTTCTCCTTGTCGATGCGCTGGTAAAACGCCGCGCGCTCGGACACGGGTTGCGGTTGTATGGATGCCATGAGCGTACCTCCTTTCTCCAATTGGGCTACGTGCACCCGTCCGCTAGGCGGCCTTGAGCTCCGGTAAGCGCAGGCCGAGCTCCGCGACGACGGCGTGCGCGCGGTTCAAGAAGTCTTCGCGCATTTCCTCGTTCTTGCGTTCCTTCAAACCGTACCTGCGATAGATCTCGTTGTTCTTCGAGCCGCTCGCGCCGAAGAACTGCGGGAGAAACGGCGCGTAGTCGTCGATCGCTTGCTGCACCTGGCGCCGCCCTTCCTCGGTCTTGCACAGCTCGGTGCAGAAATCCTTGCCGAAGGACGCGTGGAATTTCTCCTCGGGCATGGTGATGCGGCCGATGTTGCGCAGCGGCACGAACGTGCAGTGCAGCAGATCCTCGACCTGTAGGATTTCCGCGAGGTCCGCCAGCATTTTGATGACGCAAAACTCCGGCCACGTTTTCATCTGGAAGCCGAAAATCGACAAGGGCTTCTTGTTCTTGGGGTCGGTCGCGTCCGGCGAGATGCCTATTTCGTCCGCCAGCCCCTTGAAACGCACGTGATGATGGTACTCCTCCATCGCGATACGGCAAGTGAGCCATTTGGCATAAGGAGTGGGCGCGAGCGCGATGGCGGGTTCGTCGAACACCTGCGCGCCGTACAGCTCGTTGACCGCGTGGCTCACGACGATCTTGCTCACCGCCGTGCGGTATTCTTCCGGCTCCTTGGCGAGATCGGCGGCGGTTTTCACTTCGTGATAGACGGTGGCCATAGTATCGACTCCTAAATAACAGGTTCGGTGTTGAAGACTTCGAGGTCGGTCGCGAGGTCGATCAGTTTCCCGGCAAAACGTTCCTTGAACGCTTGCGTCAAGCTCGCTTCGACGGATCCCTCCGCCGGCATCACGGTTTTTTCGATCGGGCGCGGCTGGGAAAACAAAAACACTTCGCGCCCGCGCACGCCCAACAACTGCCCGGAAATCCGCTGCGCGGCCGGCGAGCATAAATAAGCCACGAGTTCCGCGACGAACGTGGGCGCGATCTTCAGCGCCCGTTCCTTGTACCTGGCCTGCGCTTCGTTGGCGGGCTGGATGGTTTCCGTCACGCGCGTGGCGGCGAACGGCGCGATCGCGTTGCAGGTGACGCCCGAGCGCGCCATATCCATCGCGACCACGCGCGTCAGCCCGAGCAGCCCCGCCTTCGCGCTGGCGTACGCGGACTGGCCGAAGTTGCCGTAGAGGCCCGCGGACGAGGTGATATTAATGATGCGTCCGGAAGCGCGGCCCGCCTTCGCCTGTTCCCGCAGGTGCGGCGTTGCGGCGGCGAGGACGTAGAAAGGCCCGCTCAGGTTGGTGCGGATGACGGCGTCCCAATTGGCCGGGACGCTCTTGAAGATGAAACCGTCGCGCAGGATCGCGGCATTGTTCACGACGATATCGAGGCCGCCGAACTTCGTGATCGCCAATTCGACGGCCGCCCGCGCCGCGGCGGCGTCCGCGATATCGTCGGTGAATGCCGCCGCGCGCGCTCCCAATTCGGCGCTCACTTTCTCGGCGACGGCGGCGTCCGGATTTTCACCCGCGATCGACACGCCGCTGTCGGCGACGACCACGGCCGCGCCCATTTCATGCAGGCGCCGCGTGACGGCGAGACCGATACCGCGCGCGCCGCCGGTGACGATGGCAGCCCTTCCATCGAGAATTTTTTCGTTGTTGTTGTTCGCCATGATAACCAGCTTACTTAAGAGACATTAAAAGCGTCTTCGGCCTGGCTGTAGAACGCATCGGCGTGGATGTCGCGAAGCGGCATGCCTTTGTCGAGCAGCAAGTGCTGAACGGACTCGACCATCGGCGGCGGCCCGGCGAGATAGGCTTTGAAACCGTCGAAGGACGTGAAGTCGGCGGCGATGGCGTCGCGAATCAGGCCGTGGCGGCGCGCCGTCTTCTGCAGCGGTTGCGATAGCGCGATCTCGAACGAAAAGTTCGGATGCTGTCGCGCGAGTTCGTGCAAATAGTCCTCGAGATACACGTCGTGCTCGTCGCGCACGCCGAAATAAAGGTGAATCCGCCGCTCGGGGTTCGCGCGCAGCGCCGTCGCGCAGATCGACTTGATCGGCGCCATGCCGCTCCCGCCCGCGACCGCCAAAATCGGTCCCTTGTGGTTCTCGCGTAGATACGCGTTGCCGAGCGGCCCGGAAACTTTGACTTCGGCGCCGACATGCAGGCTGGTGAACACGTAACCACTTGCCTGTCCGCGCGGCACCGCACGCACGTGGAACTCGAGCGCATCGTCCGCCGGATGATTCGCCATGGAATAGTTGCGCTCGGGAATGCCGGGGGCGAATTTCAAGCGCGCGTGCTGGCCGGCGGAAAAGGCGTACGGGCCGCCGGCTTCGACAGCGAGTGTCAGCGCTTTGATGTCGTAGGTCGCGTCGAGCATTTCCATCAACCGGCAGCGCATCACGCGCGAGGGGTGCAGCACCACCTCTTCCGCGTCGAGCAGGCGCACCGTGCAGTCGCCCCACACCTGCGTGCGGCAAGCGAGAATCAGATTACGCGCGCGCTCCTCGGCGCTCAGGGCATATTCCGAGTACGGCAGCTCCAGCACCTCGCCTTCGATCAGCTCGCACTTGCAGGCGCCGCAGTTGCCGGACTGGCAGTTGTGCGGAAACGAAACGCCGGCTTGCAGCGCGTTCGTCAAAATCGTCTCGCCCGTCATCGCCGCTATCGTTTGCGGCGGCTCGGTCAAAATGCGAATGCTGGCGGTCACCGGATCTCCGCGCGGCTGCCTCGGCTCAATCGCACTACAGCCTAATCGAAAAATTGGTGGACATCAAACAATTTGATATCCTCCTTTTCGTCCCTATCATCGCCCAAAGGATTTTTCACAGAGAGCGCATGGCCATACCGCTTAAGAAGGTTCTGGACAGCGACGATACGGACCGGATCGACCGCGGCCTGTTGCCCGATCTCGTCGGCTACCAGCTGCGGCTCGCGCAGCTCGCGATCTTCAAAGACCTCAAGCGGACGCTGCAACCGTATCCCATCAGCCCCGGTCTGTTCGGCGTACTGGTACTGATCGACGCCAACGCCGGCATGAAACAAACCGAACTCGCCAAAGCGGTTCACCTCGACCGCTCAAGCGTCGTCAGCGTGATCGACAATCTCGAAACGATGAAGCTGGTGCAGCGCCGCGCCGCCAACGGCGATCGGCGCTCCAAAGCGCTGTTTCTGACAGCAGAAGGAAGGCGCTTATTGCAACGGCTGAAACCGCTCGTGCTCGAGCACGAGCGGCGCCTAACACGCCACTTGAGTCCCGCGGAACAGAAAACGCTCGTCAACTTATTGCGGCGGATATTTCCGGAACACCGATGAGGAGGTCACGATCGGTTCATCCAGCAAACACCGCGTTCTGCCGCGCGCCGACGTGTGCGAGAATCGAAGCGACGAAACGCCGAAATATTCCCCACTGACTTTGAGGTAGGCGCACCGCATGGAGGCGGAAGCTCTGCATCAGCCGGCAATGGCCGTACCCGGCGCCGCGCCATATCCGCCGATCGGCGACTACGCCATGATCGGCGACTGCCGCGCCGCGGCGCTCATCTCTTCGCGCGGCTCCATCGATTGGCTGTGCCTGCCGCATTTTTCCGGCCCCTCCGTATTCGCGGCGCTCCTCGACCAGCGCCGCGGCGGGTGCTTCGCCGTGCGTCCCGTGGACGCCTACACCAGCACGCGCCGCTATCTCGGCGACACGCCGGTGCTGCAAACCACGTTTCGCACGCCGACCGGCGTGCTGCAACTCACGGACGCGATGCCGATCCTCGTCGACGAGCGCTACGCCGACAAATTGCAGCCGCAACGCGAAGTGCTTCGCGCACTCGAAGTGTTGCAGGGAGAAGTGGACATCGAGATTCACTACGCGCCGCGGCCGGACTACGCGCGGCGACGGGTCGCGTTGAAAGGTCGCGGTGCCTGCGGCTGGGCGTGCTCGGACCGCGACGGGCTCTATCTCCTCAACACGGACATTCCCCTGTACCTCGATCCGGGCGGCATCGATTTGCGCGGACGCGTGCGACTGTCCCGGGGCGCGAAACGTTACCTCTCGCTCAACTTCGTGAAGGCGGACATCGGGGTAGTGATGCCGCTCGGCGAGCACGCCGACGGCCGGCTGTGCGCGACACAGCAGTGGTGGCAGGCATGGGCGCATCGCTGCAATTACAGCGGCCCCTATCGAGACGCGGTGGTGCGCAGCATGGTCACGTTGAAGCTGCTCACGTACGAGCTTTCCGGCGCGGTGGTGGCGGCGGCCACCACATCGCTCCCGGAGTCGCTCGGCGGCGTGCGCAACTGGGACTATCGCTACTGCTGGCTGCGCGATGCGTCGCTGACGCTCGGCGCCATCATGGATCTCGGCTATCACACCGAGGGTGACGCCTTTCTCGGCTGGCTGCTGCACACCACGCGCCTCAGTCGCCCGCGGCTGCAAGTGCTGTACGACGTTTACGGCGAAACGGAAATCACCGAAAGCAGCCTGGATCATCTGGAAGGCTATTGCGGATCGCGCCCGGTGCGGATCGGCAATGGCGCGCACGAGCAATTGCAGCTCGATGCTTACGGCAGCGTGATCCTGGCGGCGTATGACTACGTCAAGCACGGCGGCGAGCTCGATGTGGATGAAGCGCGCTTTCTGCGCGGATTGGGCGAGGCCGTGTGCGAACTATGGCGCTTGCCCGACCATGGCATCTGGGAAATACGCGGCGGCCCGCAGCACAACACGTACTCGAAGCTCATGTGCTGGGTCGCGCTCGACCGATTGTTGCGGCTGCACGCGGGCGGCAAGATCCGCATTCCCGCCGAGCGCTTCGCCGCGGAACGCGAAGCGATCGTGCAGGCCATCGAGACCCGCGGCTACAACGAGGAGCTCGGCGCCTATAGCGCGTTTTTCGATGCGGCCGTGCCGGACGCGAGTCTGCTGCTCATGTCGCGCTACAACTACAAGCCCACGCACGACCCGCGGCTGCGCGCCACGTTCGCCTGTATCGAGCGCGCGCTCGGACACGGCGACCTGCTCTATCGCTATCCCATCGGCGCCGACCGTTTGCCCGGACAAGAAGGCGCCTTCGTGATTTCGAGTTTCTGGGCTGTCGACTATCTGATACGCGCCGGTCAGGCAGAACTCGCGCAGCAACGCTTCGAACGCTTGCTCGCCCGAGCCAACGACGTCGGCCTGTACAGCGAAGAGATCGAACCGGAGAGCGGCGCGGCGCTCGGGAATTTCCCGCAGGCGTTCAGCCACGTTGGCCTGATCATCGCGGCCTTGAGCCTTGCCGATGTCGAGCGGGTCGCGCGGGACGCGGCATGACCAATATTCCGTTCGCCTTCTCGCGGCTCGAACCGATTCTGTTGTGGTCGCTGATCGGCACCATGGCCTTGACCACGATTCTTTCGGGAAGCCAGGGCCTCGGCCTGTCGCGCCTCAGCCTGCCTTTCCTGGTCGGCACGCTCTTCACCGGCAACCGCCGCCGCGCGACGACATTCGGATCGCTCTTCTACATGGCGGGCGGCTTCACATTCGGATTCATTTATTTTTTGGTGATGGCGCACATCGGGCGGGCCAATTGGTGGATCGGCGCCCTCCTCGGCACGTTGCACGGTCTGTTCCTGCTCACCGCCGTTTTGCCGGTGCTGCCGCATCTGCATCCGCGCATGGCGACGGAATATGACGGCCCGAGCGGACAGCGGCGGCTGGAACCGCCGGGATTTTTGGGACTCAATTACGGTTATCGCACTCCGCTGACCACGCTCATCGGGCACGCGGTCTATGGCGCGATACTCGGCGCCGGTTTCGCCACACACGTTGGAGGCTGATTCTCATGGAAGAGCACAAAGTCGTAGTCGTCACCGGCGCGTCCGCCGGCATCGGTCGCGCCACCGCGCGCGCGTTCGCCAAGGCAGGCGCGAACGTCGTCCTGCTCGCGCGCGGTAAAGACGGGCTCGAAGGCGCGAGGCGCGACGTCGAAGCGCTCGGGCGGCGCGCGCTCGTCATTCCGACCGACGTCGCGGACGCGGCGCAGGTCGAGGCCGCCGCCGAGCGCACCGAGCAGGAACTCGGACCGATCGATGTATGGGTGAACGACGCGATGGTGACGGTGTTCTCGCCCTTCATGGATATCACCCCCGAAGAATATCGACGCGCGACCGACGTGACTTATCTCGGCACCGTGAACGGCACGCGCGCCGCGTTGCGGCGCATGCGCGCGCGCAACCGCGGCGTCATCGTGCAGGTCGGTTCGGCGCTCGCGTATCGCGCCATTCCGTTGCAGGCGCCGTATTGCGGCGCCAAGTTCGCGATCCGCGGTTTCACCGACGCCGTGCGCTGCGAGCTGCTGCACGACCGCAGCAACGTGCATCTGACCATGGTGCAGCTCTGCGCCTTCAACACGCCGCAGTTCGACTGGGGCCGGGCTCATATCGAGAGACGCCCGCAACCGGTGCCGCCGATTTATCAACCGGAAATGGCGGCGGACGCCATCGTGTGGGCGGCAAGCCAGCGCCGCCGCGAAGTCTGGGTCGGCGCCTCCGCGGTGCAGGCCATTCTCGGCCAGCGCGTCGTCCCGTGGCTGCTCGATCGTCTCGCGGCGCGCGTCGGCTACAGCGGTCAGATGACGAACGAAGCGCTATCTCCGAATCGTCGCGACAATTTGTTCGAACCCGTCGCCGGCGATCATGGCGCGCACGGCCGCTTCGACGCACGCGCACGTCGCTGGAACTGGCAGCTGACGCTCAACATGCACCGCAACGAGTTGCTGCGCGGCGCGCTTGCGGTGGCAACGGGCGCCTTCATTGCGGGGTTGGCGTGGCGGCGCAACGGGCGCCGTTTGCGCTTGCGATAAATCGAGTGCCTATCGGCGCGTCGTGGCGGTAAGCGGGTCGATGAACACGGAACTCCGCGCGCCCGCTCTTTTCAAAAAAATTGCGAAATCACTAAATACCAGGAGGTTACTATGTATACACGACGTTGGCAGGACTGGGTGCTGTTGATTCTTGGTATCTGGCTGTTCGTTTCGCCGTTTTGGATGGCCGGTTACGCGTCCACCGAGGGCGTGTCGGCGTGGAATTCGTACATCTTCGGCGTGCTCGTCGTCGCCTTCGCATGGGCGGCCCTGGCGGCTTACCGACGCTGGGAAGAATGGGTAGAGCTGGCGATCGGCATCTGGCTGGTCATCTCGCCGTTCGTTCTGACGTTCTATCGCGCTGAACGCGGTGCCGCCTGGAACCACATTATCCTCGGCGTGTTGGTGGTCATGGGTGCGCTCTGGGCGCTTGCCACGTCGCCCCGCGAGCAAATCAGAGTCAGGCCTGACGCAAGCGTTTGACGTCGGAAGGATCGACCGGCGCCCAAAACGGAGAAAAGCCCGGTCGTAACAGGGCCGGCGAAATCGTGGGTCACCTCGATCGGGTGCCTGCGATGACGTCGGCC
>Ga0070741_10013232_pt1 | contig 14643 bp, 10 predicted proteins | sample Coa_R1_4_FD_66440 | JGI IMG/M metagenome (GOLD analysis project Ga0070741, IMG submission 66440) | Surface soil microbial communities from Centralia Pennsylvania, which are recovering from an underground coalmine fire - Coalmine... | ecosystem: Environmental > Terrestrial > Soil > Unclassified ...
CGCTACGTCCTCTGGGGCGAGGGCACGACCGACGAGATGTGCCTCGGCCTGCTCCAGGTCGCCCGCGGCTGAGCCCGGCGGCTAGGCCGGCGCCGGCTCGGGCCGCAGCTTCACCCGCGGGTCGACCAGTGCCTGGGCGACCTCGCCGAGGAAGTTGACGATCGCGATCACGACGACGGTGACGACGACCACGCCGACGATCACGGGCAGGTCGTTCCGCAGCAGGGCGTTCCGCAGGGTCTGGCCGAGCCCGGGGAGCCCGAAGGCGGTCTCGACGAAGAGCGCGGTCGGCAGCGCGAAGCGGCTGATGTCCATCGCCACCATCGGCACGACCGGGATGAACGCGTTCGGCAGGACGTGCCGGCGGAGCAGCGCCCACTCGCTCATCCCCTTCGCCCGGGCGAACCCGACGTAGTCCTCCTGCAGCGTCTCCGCGACCGTCGCCCGGATCATCCGCACGTACAGAGCCGCGAAGACGAGCGCGAACGTGAACCACGGCATCAGCAGGTGCGTGAACCACTGGGTCGGGCCGCCGCAGCGCCCCACCGGGCTGAACATGTCGCAGTACCCGGTGAAGGGCAGGAGGTGCAGCCGGTAGCCGAAGACGTAGGCGAGGAACAGGCCGAGCCACAGCGGGTGGATCGAGATGCCGACGAGGACGACCGCGTTCGCAGTCCGGTCGAGGAGCGACCGCGGCCGCAGCGCCGAGAGCACCCCGAGCGGCAGCGCGATCAGGAGCCAGAGGACGGCGCCGCCGACCGAGAGCGCCAGGGTCACCGGCAGGGCCTCGCGGACGATCGTGCTCACCGGACGCCGCGAGACGTACGAGTGGCCGAGCGACCCGTGCACGACGCCGTTCAGCCACTTCGCGTACTGGACGGCCACGGGCCCCGAGAACTGCTGCGCGCGCTGGACGTCCGTGAGCGTGCCCCGCGTCCGCTGCGTGCTCTGCCCGCGCGGGACGACGTAGAAGATCACGAAGGTGAACAGCGAGACGACGAGGCAGAGCATCACCGCCCACGCCGCCCGCCTGGCCGCGTAGACGGCCACGGTCAGCCGTCCTGCGCGAAGTGCTCGTACCCGCCGAGCTCGACCGGGTCGCCGTCCAGCAGGAGCTCGACCCCCTCGCCCTCCTCGCAGGTGCCGATCTCGCTGAACCCGGTGCTGCCGGCAGGCAGCGCCGCCAGGAGCTCGTAGTCCTCGCCGAAGCCGAGGTCGGCCGGCCCGGCACCCTCGGCGAGCGGCACCTGCTCGAGCCGGACGACGACCCGGCATCCGGAGCGCCGCGCGAGATGGCCGGCGTCGCGGGCGAGGCCGTCCGAGACGTCGAGCATCGCGTGCGCGGTCCGGGCGAGCTCGCGGCCCTCCTCGAGCCGGAGCGGCGGGCGCGCGTACCGGCCGGCGCGGAACGCGGCCCCCGCGGCGCCGAGCGGTCCGGTCACCACCAGGCGGTCGCCGGGCTCCGCCCCCGCGCGGCCCGGGATCCGCTCCGAGCGGCCGATCGCGGTGACGCTCAGGACGAGGCGGTCGGCGGCGCTCGTGTCGCCGCCGATCACGGGCACGCCCGCCTCCGCGATCCCCTCATACAGCTCCACTACGTCGGCGACCTCCGTGCCGGATGGCGCCGCCAACGTGACCACGAGCCCCTCGGGCTCGGCGCCGGACGCGGCGAGATCGCTGAGGTTGACCGCGGCCGCCCTGAACCCCAGCTCGCGCCACGAGATCCAGTCGTGCCGGAAGTGGACGCCCTCGACCAGCGCGTCCTGGGTGATCACGCGGCCGTCGGCGAGGCGCGCGGCGTCGTTCTCGATCGCGACGGCGAGCCCGCGGCGCTCGAGCTCCGCGAGCAGGCCGAGCTCGCCGACGTCACCGAGGCGCACGGATCCCCAGGACGTCGACAGGGCCGTCGCCGGCGCCGATCTCCTCCAGCCCGCCGGCGACCGCCCGGCTCGCCGCGGCCGCCGCCGCCCGGGCCGCGTCCGGCAGGGACAACCCCCTGGCGAGCCCGGCCGCGAGCGTGGCCGAATGGGTGCACCCGGCGCCGTGGGTGGCGGCGACCTCGTGGCGCTCGACCGGGATCTCCAGGTGCCCGCGCCCGTCGAACAGGTGGTCGACCGCCTCCTCCGCGTGCCCGCCCGTGACGATCACGGCCGGCGCGCCGAGGGCGTGCACCCGCTCCGAGAGCAGCCCCTGGCCCGCGTCGGCCAGCGCCGTGAGCGCCTCCGCCTCCGGCACGTTCGGCGTGACGACGGTCGCGAGCGGGAAGAGGCGCGTGACGAGCGCCTCGACCGCGTCGTCGCGCAGCAGGCGCGCACCGGAGCTCGCGACCATCACCGGGTCGACGACGAGCGGAACCCGGTGCTCAGCGAGGAAGTCCGCAACCGTCTCGACGATCGCCGCCGAGAACAGCATCCCGGTCTTGGTCGCGTCGACGCCGATGTCCGAGAACACGGCTTCCAGCTGCGCGCGGACGAACTCCGGCGGCACCTCGAGCACCGCGTCGACGCCGACCGTGTTCTGGGCGGTCAGCGCCACGATCGCCGAGGTGCCGTGGCAGCCGGCGGCCGCGAACGCCTTCAGGTCGGCCTGGATCCCCGCTCCGCCCCCCGAGTCGGAGCCGGCGATCGTCAGGCAACGCGGGACGGGCTCGACCGGCATTCGCGGTTAGCATCGTGTCACGGCCACCGCTCTCCGTGGAGGTGCCATGGGACCGCCGTTCACCCATACGACCTGGCAGGTGAAGCCGGGGCTCGAGGAGGAGTTCGTCGCGCGCTGGCGCGAGTGGGTCGAGTGGAGCCACAGGCAGGGGCTCAGCGCACACGCGCGGCTGTTGCGAGACGTGGAGAGCCCGGGGACGTTCGTCAGCCTCGGCCCGTGGGAGACAATCGCCGCCGTGCGCGCCTGGCGAGGCGACCCCGGCTACCACGAGCGGGTGGCGCGGCTCCAGGAGCTCGTCGAGCGCTTCGAGCCGCGCACGCTGGAGCAGGTCGCGGACGTCTAGCGCGGCAGGCCGCCGCTACGCTCGCCGGGTGGCGGTCGAGGCTGCACCGTGGGCCGGGATCCTCGAGGGCGAGGAGCTGGCCTACGCGGGCGGCGAGCCCGCGCGCAGCGCCAGGACCGCGCCGTTTCCCGAGGAGCTCTCGCCGAAGGTCCGCGCCGCGCTCGAGGCGCGGGACGTCCACGAGCTCTACGAGCACCAGGCAGACGCGTGGGCGGCGGCGGCCCGCGGCGAGCACGTCGCGATCGTCACCGGGACGGCGAGCGGGAAGTCGCTCGCCTTCAACCTGCCGGTCCTCGACGCGCTCGCGCGCGAGCCGCGGAGGCGGGCGCTCTACCTCTACCCGACGAAGGCGCTCGCCCAGGACCAGCTCCGCTCGCTCACCGAGCTCGGGGTGCCCCGCGTGCGGCCGGCGATCTACGACGGCGACACCGAGGCGGAGCGGCGGTGGCAGATCCGCAAGTGGTCGAACCTGGTCCTCTCGAACCCGGACATGCTCCACGTCGGCGTCCTCCCCCACCACGACCGGTGGGGCGACCTGCTGGCAAACCTCGCCTACGTCGTGGTCGACGAGGCGCACGTGTACCGCGGCGTGTTCGGGTCGCACGTCGGCAACGTCCTGCGCCGGCTGCGCCGGATCGCCCGGATCTACGGTGCGGACCCGCAGTTCCTGCTCGCCTCCGCGACGATCGCCAACCCGGGCGCCCTCGCGCGGTCGCTGCTCGGGGTCGACGTGACCGTCGTCGACGGCGACGCGGCGCCGCGCGCGGAGCGGACGATCGCACTGTGGAACCCGGAGCTGATCGACGAGGAGCTCGGCATCCGGGCCAGCGCGCTCGGCGAGGCGTCCCGCCTGCTGGCGGCGCTGGTCGAGCGCGGCCTGCGCACGCTCTGCTTCGCCAAGACCCGGAAGTCGGCCGAGCTGATCCACCGGTTCACCGTCGACCGGCTGGGCCGCGAGTGGCGCGACCGCCTCTCCCCGTACCGCGCCGGCTACACGCCGGCGCAGCGGCGCGACATCGAGCGGCGGCTCTCCTCCGGCGAGCTGCTCGGCGTCGCGGCGACCGACGCGCTCGAGCTCGGGATCGACATCGGCCTGCTCGACTGCGTGATCTCGACCGGCTTCCCGGGCACGGTCGCGAGCCTGCGCCAGCAGTGGGGGCGGGCCGGGCGGCGCGGCCACGGCCTCGCCGTCCTCGTCGCCACCGAAGACGCGCTCGACCAGTACTTCATGCGCGAGCCCGAGACCCTCCTTGGGCGCCGCGTCGAGGCCGCGATCCTCGACCACGCGAACCCGCGCGTCCTCGACGGCCACCTGTGCGCGGCCGCGTTCGAGGCGCCGATCGTCGACGCCGACCGCGGCGTCCTCGGCGACGAGGCGCTCGAGCGCGCCCCACTGCTGCCGGAGCTGCGCAGCACGCCTGCCGGCTACGTCTGGGCCGGCCGCGACTACCCGGCCGCCCGCATCCCGCTCCGCTCGACCGACCGGGACGCGTTCTCGGTGGTCGACACGGAGACCGGCTCGGTGCTCGGGGTGGTCGAGCGCGAGCGTGCCTACTCGACGGTGCACGACGGCGCCGTCTACCTCCACCTCGGACAGTCGTACCGCGTCGTCGAGCTCGACCACGAGTCCCGCCGGGCGCTCGTGTCCCCGTTCGACGGCGACCTGTACACGCAGGCGAAGAAGGACACGACGACGGCGGTCGAGGAGCCGCTGCGCGTCGAGCCGAGGCTCGGGCTCGAGCTCACCTGGGGGCGCGTCTCGGTCACCGAGCAGGTGGTCGCCTACCAGCTGAAGAAGGCCTCGACGCAGGAGACGCTCGACCTGGTCGCGCTCGACCTGCCGCCGACCACGTTCGAGACCGAGGCGATCTGGTTCTGCCCGGAGGAGTGGATGCTCGAGGAGATCGACCGGATGCCGACGCTGCTCGGCGGCCTGCACGCGGCCGAGCACGCGCTGATCGCGCTGCTGCCGCTCTGGGCGATGTGCGACCGCTGGGACATCGGCGGCCTCTCCACCAACGTCCACTTCCAGACCGGCCGGCCGACGATCTTCGTCTACGACGGCCACCCGGGCGGCGTGGGGATCACCGAGCGCGGCTTCGAGGCCTTCGAGGGCTGGGTCGCGGACACGGCGAAGCTGCTCGCCGGCTGCCCCTGCGACCACGGCTGCCCCTCCTGCGTCCAGTCGCCGAAGTGCGGCAACCTCAACGACATGCTCGACAAGCGCGCGGCGCGCACGCTGCTCGAACGGATGCTGGCCTCACCGGAGGGCGAACGCACGGCTACGCGGTGACGAGCACCGGGCACCCCGCCCTGCGCAGGACGTACCGGATCGATCCTCCGATCACCTGGCGTGGGGCACCGACCACGAGGATCTCGCCCTGCTCCGCCGCGGCAAGGTCGAGGATCGCCGGCGTCCTGAACCGGCCATCACGAACGGCCCGGGAAGCTGAACGAGGTCTTAAGGTGCGACGAGCCGGTAGCCGACACCCGGCTGCGTGAGCAGGTATCGCGGCCGCGCCGGGTCGGGCTCGAGCTTGCGGCGCAGGTGTGAGACGTAGACGTGGAGGTAGTTCGACTCCTCGCCGTAGGCCGGGCCCCAGATCTCGCGCAGGATCGCGGGATGCGTGAGGAGCTTCCCCTCGTTCGCGGCGAACAGGCGCAGGAGGTCGTACTCGATCGGCGTCAGCGCAACCGGCTCCCCCGCCATCGTCACCAGCCGCTTCTCGAGGTCGACCCTGAGCTCGCCCACCTCCAGGACCGGGCGGCCCGCCGGCGCCGCGCGGCGGAGCTGCGCCCGCACGCGGGCGAGCAGCTCGTCACCGCTGAAGGGCTTCGTCACGTAGTCGTCGGCGCCGGCGTCGAGGGCGGCGATCTTCTCGGCCTCGTCGCCGACGGCGGACAGCACGACGATCGGCACCCGGCTCCAGGCCCGAAGCTCCCGGCAGACCTCGGACCCGTTTCGGTCGGGGAGGAGCAGATCGAGGATGATCGCCTCCGGCGGGCGCATGGCCGCCTTCATCAGCGCCTCGCCCGCGCTCGCCGCAGTCTCCACCGCATAGCCGGCGCCCCCCAGCTTCAGCTGGAGCGCGCGGAGGATCTGCGGTTCGTCGTCGACGACGAGCACCCGCGCCCCGCTCACGCCGGCACCCCGGCGTCGACCTCGACCGCGGGGAGGGCCAGCGAGAACGTGGCCCCACGACCCGACGTCGAGTCGACCCAGAGCCGCCCGCCGTTGAGCGTCGCGAAGCCCCGCGCGATCGCCAGGCCGAGTCCGGTGCCGCGCTCGCTCGCGTCCGGCCCGCGGGTGAACGGCTCGAAGATCGATTCCCGCACGTCCGGCGGGATACCCGGCCCGCGGTCGTAGACCGAGATCACCACCTCGCCGCCGACGGCCGAGGCCCTCAGCTCGACCGGGTCGCCGGCGGAGGAGTGGCCGAGGGCGTTCTCGACGAGATTCACGAGGACGCGCTCCAGCTGCGCCGCGTCGACCCGGACCGCAGGGCAGTCGGCCGGGAGGAGCACGACCACGCCGTCGGCCTCGGCGCCGATCGCCTCGAGCGCGCGGCCGACGAGCTCGTCGACCGGCCAGAGCTCGGCGGCCGGGACGGCGACGCCGGCCTCGAGCCGCGACACGTCGAGCAGATTGGCGACGAGCCGGTCGAGTCGCCGCGACTGGTCGCGGATCGACTCGAGCAGCTCCGCACGGTCGCCCGCCGAGAGCGGCGCGGACGGATCGGCGAGCATCTCGCCGGCCGTGGCGATCGCCGTCAGCGGTGACCGCAGGTCGTGGCTCACCGACCGGAGGACGGCCGTTTTCGCGGAGTCGCTCAGGCTCAGCTGCTCCCGCTCGACCGCGGTCGCCAGCAGCGCCCCCAGCACGGACGTGACGCGGGACGTGAGCTCGGCCCCGGGGGCACGCGCGGTGTCGAAGAAGACGCCGCCGACCAGCCGGCCGGCGACCTGGAGCTCGCGCACGCCCTCACCGGGCTCCGGCTCGCGGGGCGGACCCAGCTCGATCCAGCAGTGCGATACCCCCAGGAGGTCCGCGGTGCGCACGGCGATCTCCGGCAGCTGCGCCTCGACCCGCGAGCCCAGGAGCAGTGCCGACACCTCGGCGGCGAAGGCCGCCTCACGGCGCTGCTGCTCGGCCTCCGCGGCGCGCCGGCGGGCTCGAGCGGCGAGTGCACTGACGCTGACCGCGACCACCAGGTACACCGCGAGCGCGACCCAGTCCTCCGACTCCGCCAGGTGGAAGGTGTGTCTGGGCGGGAGGAAGAGCCAGTTGAAGACGAGCATGCTGACGACCGACACGGCAACCGCGAAACGCAGGCCCCAGATCGCCGCCACGGGAAGCACCGCGAAGAGATAGAGCACCCCGAGGCTGAGAATCGGCGCGATCGGATCGAGCGCATACACGGCGCCCGTCACGGCGGCAACCGCGCCGGCGCTCGCCGCCGTCCCGGAGAGGACACGCGTGAGCATACCCACAGCATAGGCTCGCCGGACCCGGCTTAAGAACCTCTCAAGATCGCTCAACCACGCCGTCTCGACGCGGGTGCGCGGACTAGCGTGGACGCCGGACGTGGCAACGGCACTGACCCCCGGGACGACCGACGCGCCGCGTCCTCACGACCGCGCCGACCGGCTCGACGCCGTCAAGCGGGCGCTGATCGGTCCACCCCGGGCGACCGGCGAGCTCGGCGAGACCCTGCTGTCCAAGTTCCTCGCGCTCCCGATCTTCTCCGCGGATCCGCTGTCCTCGGTCGCCTACGCGACCGAAGCGGCGCTCGTCGTTCTCGTCGGTGCCTCGGTCACCGCCGCGCACCTCGTCATGCCGGTCTCGATCGCGATCGCGGCCGTGCTCGGCATCGTCGTCCTCTCCTACACGCAGACGGTCAAGGCGTACGAGACCAGCGGCGGCGCGTACGTCGTGGCGAAGGAGAACCTCGGAGCGCTCCCGAGCCTGGTCGCGGCCGCCGCGCTCATGGTCGACTACGTCCTGACCGTCGCGGTCTCGGTCGCCGCGGGCGTGCTCGCGATCACCTCGGCGGCACCGTCGCTCGGCACGCACAAGGTCGGCCTTTCCCTCCTGCTCATCGTGCTGCTCACGGTGGTCAACCTCCGCGGAGTCCGTGAGTCGGGCATCGTGTTCGCGCTGCCGACGTACTCCTTCGTCGTCATCGCGTACGTGATGATCGGAACCGGGGTCGCGAGGTGCGCGCTCGACGGATGCCCGCAGGCGCACGTCCCCGATCCGATCGCGACCGGAGCAGCGGGCGGCGCCGGGGTCTTCGTCGTCCTGCGTGCCTTCGCCTCCGGCGCGGCGGCGCTCACCGGCGTCGAGTCGATCTCGAACGGCGTCGGCGCGTTCAAGCGGCCTCAGGGCCGCAATGCGGCGACGACACTGCTCGTGATGGGCGGGATGGCGATCTCGTTGTTCGTCGGCGTCTCCTACCTCGCCGTCCACATGCACGCGCAGCCGAGCGACTCGGTGTCGGTCGTCTCGGAGATCGCCCGGGCGGCGTTCCCCGGCGGCTCGCCGGGGTCGACGTTCTACTACCTCGTGCAGGGTCTGACGTTCGCCATCCTCGTGCTCGCCGCGAATACGTCGTACCAGGGCTTCCCGCGGCTGAGCGCGATCCTCGCGCGTGACCGCTACTTCCCACGGCAGTTCGTGAACCTCGGCGACCGCCTCGTGTACTCGAACGGCATCGTCGTCCTGGCCGGGCTCGCGTCGCTCCTCATCTGGGCGTTCGACGCGAACGTGAACGCGCTGATCCACCTCTACGTGATCGGGGTCTTCACGGCCTTCACCCTGTCGCAGACCGGGATGGTGCGGTACTGGCACCGGCGCAGGACTCCCGGATGGCGCAAGTCGCTCGCGCTCAACGCGGCCGGCGCGGTCGCGACGACGCTGGTCGCCCTGCTGGTCGTCGAGACGAAGTTCCTCCAGGGCGCATGGGCGGTGGCGGTGGCGATCCCGCTGCTCGTCGCCGGCTTCTACGGCATCAACGGCCACTACCGCAAGGTGACGCGGCGGCTGACGGCCGGGATCTCGGCGATGGCGGCGGCACCGCCGGCGACGAACCGTGTCGTCCTCTACGTGGAGTCCTACGACGCCGCGCTGCGGGAGGCGGTCTGGTACGCGCAGCGGATCGCAGGACGCGACTTCCGGGCGATCCACGTCCCGGCGCCGAGCAGCGACACGGGCATCCGGCCGCGGTTTCGCCAGCTCACCGGCATGCATCCGGATCTGGAGATCGTCGAGGCCGAGGGCAGCCGCGTCGACGCGGTGATCGACGAGCTCTGGGCGATGCCGCGCGGGGAGTCGAGCTTCATCACCGCGATCATCCCCGAGGAGTTCCGGCGCGCCTCGCTCGTCCAGGCGATCCGCCGGCGAACCGAGCTTGCGCTGAAGATGCACCTCCTGACCGAGCCGGGCGTCGTGGTCACGGACGTCCCCGTTCTCGCCCGCGAGGACGGCGACTGGCAGCCGCCCCGGCGGGCGGTGTGCGTGGTGCTCGTCTCCGGCGTCCACGCAGCCACGCTGCGGGCCGTGCACTACGCCGAGACGCTCGGCCTCGAGGGCACCCGCGCGGTCCACTTCGCCTTCGACGCCGATGCCGCCGGCCGCATGCGCGAGCAATGGGCGAACGGCTCCATGGGACTGCCCCTCGACGTCGAGGAGGCGCACTACCGGGACCTCGGCGATCCTCTCCTCGCCTTCCTGCGCCGCATCACGGCGGATCCCGGGACGGTGGCGGTGGTCGTGATGCCGGAGCTGATCTTCACCGGCCCCCGGCGGCTGCTCCACAACCAGCGCGCTCTCTACATCAAGCGACTGCTCCTCTTCGAGCCCCGGGTGATCCTCACGAGCGTCCCGTACCGGCTGAGCTAACCGGAACGGGCCGGCGCTAGTCTGAATCCGTATGCGGCCCGCACGGAGCCGGGTGCTGTGTGCCGTCGCCGCGGCAGTTCTCGCGTTGCCGGCGGCCGCCTTCGGAAGCGGCGGGATCGGCGACCCGCAGTTCGGCAACGGCAAGTACCCGCTCGAGTCGCGGACCTTCGCGGGCTGCCAGCGGTTCGCGGCCACGCTGCCGTTCTTCCGCTCCTGCCTGATCGACCAGGCGACGTTGCTCGTCGAGCACACCGACGACCCGGCGAACGAGCTGCCGCGGATCGACGCCTACGTCCACTCGGTCGGCGGCTGGCTCCAGGCCAACTGCCACGTGATGATGCACACGGTCGGCCGGCGGTACGGCAAGAAGGAGCACGTCACGCTGACGAACCTGCTCGACCACCTGCCGAAGACGAACGACCCGGGCTGCTCGGCCGGGTTCGCGCACGGGATGCTGATCGCCCTCGGCCCCCAGATCCAGAAGCTCGGCCCGGCCGGCGCCGCCGCCGACTGCCACCGCGCCGCCACCCGCTACCAGCGCTACAGCTGCATCCACGGCCTCGGCCACGCCTACGCCCGGCAGTTCGACGATTTCATCGACCCGGCGCTCGCCTCGTGCGGGAGGCTCGGCCCCGACGACTCGCTCGACTGCGCGCAGGGCGTCTTCCACGACTACTGGATCGCGGTCGCGGGCCTCGACGGCACGCGCCGGTCGGCGGGCACGGTCACGTCGCCCCGCAAGCTCTGCGGGGCGCAGCCTGCCAGGTACGTGCGCGTCTGCTGGTACCGGGCGCTGCTCGAGCGCCCGCCGGCGCACCGGCCGACCTCCGCCGCCGACCTGCTCGCCGTCTGCCACGGCCTGGCCTCGCTGCAGCGCTCGGGCTGTCTCACCGGCGCATCTCTGATCCGATCGGACGATCCGCTCGTCCAGCTCCGCACCTGTGCCGCGCTGCCGGCGACCGGCGGCGCCGACTGCCTGCGCGGGCTCCGCGTACAGGCCGACGCGCTGGCCCCGTTCTCGACGAAGCTGTCCCTGATCCGGGCCTGCGCGGACGTCCGCTCGTTCCAGCGCTCGTGCTACGCGTGGCTCGGCAAGACCCTGAACGTGATCACGAACGGAACCTTCGAGACCCGGGGCTGCACGCGCCTCCGCTACGCCGCGAGCCGGGCGACCTGCACCGCGGGCGCACGCTCCTACCAAGGCGCGCTCGAGACCTTCTCCTAGACCCCACATTCGGGGTAAAGAGACGTACGGCACGAGCCGATACCTGGCCCGTGCGCGTTCCGGGACATTCCGCGGTGCCCGCTCTCGCCTGCGCCGGAGCCGGGATCCTCGTGCCCGGCGCTCTGCTCGGCTTCCTCGCGCACGACCAGGTCTCGATCGGCGGCTGGATCCACTTCACCGCCGTCGGCTTCAGCGCGATCGCCGCGACCGGTGTCGCCGTCGCCCTGACGATCGCCGGCGCCCGGCGGAGCGACGGGCGAACCGTCCTCCTCGGCACGGCCTTCACGGTGATGGCGTCGCTCCTCGCCATCCACGGCCTCGCGACCCCGGGGATCATCCTTCCCTACAACGGGCTCGTCGGCTTCACCGGCGCGGCCACGCTGCCGATCGGCGGCGCGGTGCTCGCCCTCTCGGCGCTCCCGTCCCTGCGGCGGCCGCGGAGCATCCGGCGCCTGCTCGTGCTCCAGGCCGTCCTGGTCGCCGGGATCGTCGGGCTGGGCACCGCCGGGATGCTGGACCCGGGCCTGGCCGACGGCGTGCCGGAGCCCGGCGACCCGGTCGCGCTCGCCGCGCTCGCAGCCGCCCTCGCCTTCTACGCGCTCCTCCTGTTCCGCTCGCTGCGCACGTTCCTGCTGACGCGGCGCCGGGCGGATCTCGCCGTCACGGTCGGCATCGCCTGGCTGATGGCCGCCGTCCCGCCCGCGCTCCTGCTCACCTTCCACGACCTCGGCTGGTGGCTCGGCCACCTGTTCGAGCTGACCGGTATCGCCCTCGTCGCCATCCCCGTCGCGGTCGATCTCCGCCGCGGGGCGCAGTCGCGGCCGCTGGCCGGCGACTTCAGCGCGGCCGAGCTGATCGCGCAGGAGGACGCCTTCCTCGGGTCGCGCGTCCGCGCCCTGACCCGGCAGCTCGCCAGCAAGGACGGCTCGACCGAGGAGCACACCAGGCGGGTCGCCCTCCGCGCCGTGCAGGTGGGCGAGGAGCTGGGCCTTCCGGCCCATCGGCTCCGCGACCTCGCGATCGGCGGCCTGCTGCACGACATCGGCAAGCTGACGGTTCCCGACGGGATCCTGAAGAAGCCCGGCCCGCTGACCGACGAGGAGTTCGACCTGGTCAAGCGCCATCCGGAGTGGGGCCGCAAGCTCCTCGGGGAGCTGGGCGGCTTCGCCGAGTCCGTCGCCCGTCTCGTCCTCGACCACCACGAGCGGCTCGCGGGTGACGGCTACCCGCGCGGGCTGCGCGCGGACGAGCTCCACCTCGACACCCGGATCCTGACCGTCTGCGACGTCTACGACGCACTGATCTCCCCGCGCGTCTACCGCGACGCCTGGACGCACGAGCAGGCGATCGCCCTGCTCCGCGAGCAGTCGGGCGCGGGCTTCGACCACCGCTGCGTGGCCGCCCTCGAGCGCGTGCTCGCCAGGGAGGTCGACGGCTCCCTCGCAGTCGCTGTCTGACCGGGCTCAGCCGGCCGACGCGATCGACCGCGTCCGGTTCTTCCCGTCCGCCTTCGCGCCGAACATCGCGCGGTCGGCCGCCCGCAGCAGGTCGGGCAGCGTCGAGCCCTGCGCCGGGTAGGCGGCGACCCCGAGCGTCGCGCTGACGGGGTAGCCGGTCTGGAACCCTCGCTCGATCAGCCCGCGGCGCAGGCGTTCCGCCACCGCGGTCGTCTCCTCGATGCCCGCGCCGGGCACCACGAGCCCGAACTCGTCCCCGCCGAGCCGGCCGGCCACGTCTCCGGCGCGCTTCTCGGAGCGAATGAAGTCGGCGACCATCTGGAGGACGGCGTCGCCGAGCTCGTGCCCGCCGCGGTCGTTGACCGCCTTGAGGTCGTCGCAGTCGAGCACGATCAGGCCGACGGGACGGTGGGCCCGGGTCGCGTGCTCGAGCTCGTGGGCGAAACGCTCCCGGAAGCCCCGGCGGTTGAGCAGGCCCGTGAGCTCGTCGGTGACCGCGGCCCGCTGCTCCCGGCGAAAGGCGAGCGCGGAGTCGAGGAGCGACGCGGCGTGCTGGGCGAGGAGCGTGGCCGCCTCGACCTGCTCCGGCGCAAGGCGCAGCGAGGTCGGGCCCCGGCCGACCAGCGCGCCGAGCGGCTCGCCGCCCGCCTGGAGCGGCAGCCAGATCAGCCGGCGGTAGGAGTCGCCGGCGTCGCAGGCGACGCCGATCGCGTCCAGGTCGAGCACGCAGCAGGTCGATCCCGCCAGCTCGGCCTCGTGCGCCGCCCGCTCGAGCTCCTCGGACGAGAGCGGCCTGGGCTCGGCCTCCGGGCTGCGCCAGACGCTGACCTTCGCCAGCCGGCCCTCGCCCTGGCGCATGCAGACGAACGCCGCCTCCAGCTCGAGGAGCCGTCCGAGCGTCCGGGCCGAGAACTCCGCGATCGCCCCGACGCTGCGCAGCGAGCTCGCGTTCACGAACAGCCTCGCCAGGCTGGAGAGGTCGAGATCGACTTCCCGCGGGATCTCCGCCACCTGCTCGCCGAGCGCGGCCGCCAGCCCGGCGACCACCTCGCACGCCTCGGGCGGCAGCGGGTGCCGCCTGGTCTCCAGGTTCAGCACCCCGGCGGGAGCGCGGCCGCCGCCGAACGGCGCTGCGATCTCCGAGCAGACGAGCTGGGCGGCGACGATGAACTCCGGATCGTCGGCGACGTCGCCGACGTACTGCAGCTCGCCGGTCCTCGCCGCCCGCGCGATCACGCCCTGGTCGAGGGCGAAGCCGTCGCGAACGCGGTCGTATCCCTCCTGCGCGACGAGCCAGAGCCGACCGTGCTCGACGACGTACACGGACGGAAGCAGGTCGGAGCCGCCCGCGTCGACGAACGCCTCGAGCGCCGCGGCGACCGCGGCGTGGCCCGTACCGCGCGTCCGGAGAGCGTGCTCGGCGCTCTCCACGGCGGCGGCGAGCACCTCGACGGGGAAGGCCCCGCCGGGCGGCTCCGGCTCGGCGGCGAGCGGTGCCGGCCGTGCGTCCGGCGGTGCCGCGGCATCCGCCCCGTCGGCGGCGCCGGGCAGCCCGGGAACGACCTCGGGGAGCAGGTCGAGCACGCGCGGGTCGAACTGCGTGCCCCGCCCGGTCAGCATCGTCTGGTACGCCTCGTCGGGCGTGACGGCGGGGCGGTACGGACGGTCGCTGATCAGGGCGTCGAAGACGTCCGCGACCGCGGCGATGCGCCCCTCGAGCGGGATCTCCTCGCCGGCGAGGCCGCTGGGATACCCGGACCCGTCGTAGCGCTCGTGATGCGTGAGCGCGATGGTGGCCGCGAGCGAGAGCAGGCGCGACGAGGAGCCGGCCAGGATGCTGTGGCCGATCTCGGCGTGGCGCTCGACCACCGCGCGCTCGGCCGGCGTCAGCTCGCCCGCCTTGAGCAGGACGCTGTCGGGGATCCCGATCTTGCCGATGTCGTGCAGCCCGCTGGCGACCCGCACCAGCTCGCAGTGCTCATCGTCCATCCCGAGCCTGCGCGCGAGCAGCGAGCAGTAGTGGCCCATGCGCTCCGTGTGCCGACCGGTCTCGACGTCG
>Ga0070741_10013233_pt1 | contig 14641 bp, 13 predicted proteins | sample Coa_R1_4_FD_66440 | JGI IMG/M metagenome (GOLD analysis project Ga0070741, IMG submission 66440) | Surface soil microbial communities from Centralia Pennsylvania, which are recovering from an underground coalmine fire - Coalmine... | ecosystem: Environmental > Terrestrial > Soil > Unclassified ...
TGGGCGCGGCCTGCCTGTAGAATCGGGCTTTGGATGAGGCCGTGAGCGACGCTATTGTAGACATCCGCGGATTGCGCAAGGTGTACACCGGCAAAGTGCCGGTGACGGCTGTCGATGGCATCGACCTGCAGGTGAGGCCGGGCGAATTATATGGCCTGCTGGGCCCGAACGGCGCAGGGAAGACAACGACGATCTCGATTGCGACCACGCGTGCGGTGCCGACTGCGGGCGACGCGCGGATTGCAGGCGTGGACGTGGTGAAGCATCCCGCCATCGCGCGGCGAGCGATGGGTGTGGTGCCGCAGTACAACACGCTCGACCGCTCGTGCACGGTTGCGGAAAACATCCGCTTTCACTGCCTGTACTTCGGAATGAGCGGAGTTGAGGCAAGAAGACGTACCGCCGAGCTGCTGGAGCAGTTCCGCCTGCACGACCGCGCGAGTGCGTATCCGCAGCAGCTGAGCGGAGGTTTGGCGCAGCGGCTGCAGATCGCGCGTGCGATCGCGCACCATCCGCGCGTGCTGTTTCTGGATGAGCCGAGCGCGGGTCTCGACCCGCAGAGCAGGATTGCCATGTGGGATGCGGTGCGCGCGCTGCGAGCGGAGGACATCACGGTCGTGCTGACGACGCACTACATGGAAGAGGCGGATGCGTTGTGCGATCGCGTCGCGATCATTGATCATGGCAGGATTCTGGTGGAAGATACGCCGTCGGCGCTGAAGGCGAGCGTCGGCGGCGATAAGCTGTACGATCTGCGTCTGGGAGAGACGGCGGATCGCGCGCGTCTTGCGGAACAGTTGCGGGAGCTGACCGGTGTCACAGGTGTTGAGCCGACGGAGAGCGGGCTGCGTGTGCTGGCGCAGACACGCGAGGGGCTGCTGCCCCAGGTGATTACGACCGCGAACACGTACGGGCTGCGCGATGTGACGACAGCCGAGCCGACGCTCGAGACCGTGTTCATCCGACTGACAGGGCGCGACCTGCGTGAGTGAGGACAGCGACGTGGCGATAGCAGTGGCGGCACGCGAGGTGAAGGCGGCGGGAAGGCGGGCAAGCTACACACGCGCGTTCCTTGGTCTGATGCTGCGGGATCTCTTCGTGCTGCGTCGCGAGGTCGGGCCGTTCCTGGTTCGTGTGGGGATGAATCCGCTGCTGTTTCTGTTTGTGTTCACCTATGTGATGCCGCACATGTCAGGCGGCGCAGCGCTGAATCCGACGGCAAACATGGCGGCCGCGGGCGGCGGAAGCTTCGGCACGGTGCTGCTGCCGGGGCTCATGGCGGTGGCGATTATGTTCTCCGGCATCGCCGCGGTGGCGCTGCCGCTGGCCCAGGAGTTCGGCATTACGCGCGAGATTGACGACCGCGTGATGTGCCCGCTGCCGATTGGCGCGGTGGCGATCGAGAAGATCGTCTTCTCGGCGATGCAGAGCATTGTGGCTGCGGCGATCGTGTTTCCGCTCGCGTACTACGTTCCGAGCACGCCGGTTTCAGCGCATGTGTCGAGCTGGCCGTTTTTGATAGCAGTGCTGGTGCTTGCCAGTCTGCTCTCGGGCGCGCTGGGATTGACGATTGGGACATCCGTGCAGCCGAAGCAGATCGGGCTGGTGTTTGGTGTGGTCGTGGTGCCGATTACGTTTCTGGGATGCGTGTACTATCCGTGGGCGGCGCTCGGACATTTGAAGTGGCTGCAGTATGGCGTCCTCGTCAACCCGATCGTCTACATCAGCGAAGGCCTGCGCGCTGCCTTAACACCAACGATGGGCCACATGCCGGACTGGATGATTCTGGTGCTGCTGACGTTCTTCCTCGCGCTGCTGACGTGGCTGGGACTGCGGGGTTTTCGGCGGCGTGTGGTCAGCTAGCGGAGCGATTATTCCGCGGCGTAGGTATGCTCCGGTGCAACCGGCGTCGCGACATCGCCTTTGCCGAGTTTCTCCGAGAGGTCCTTGGCGATAAGAGCGCCATGGAAGCGGCCGTTTTCGATGAAGATCTCGTTGGTGCGCTCTCCCGCGACGACCACGCCTGCGACATAGATGCCGGGTACGTTCGACTCGAGCGTCTGGCGGTTGCAGATCGGGCAGCGTGAGTTCTTTGCGTCCAGCTTGATGCCGAGCGATTCGATGAACGTGAAGTCGGGACGGTAGCCGGTGAGCGCGAAGACGTGGTGATTAGGCACTGTTCTGGTGCCGAGCGGCGTCTTCAGCACGACATCATCCAGCCCGATGCGCTCGATCGTTGTGTTGAAGTGAGCGGTGATCTCGCCGCGCTTAATGCGGTTCTCGATGTCCGGCTTGATCCAGTACTTTATGTGGCGGTGCAGCTCGGGGCCGCGGTGCACGAGCGTGACGCGCGCTCCGTGCCGCCAGAGATCGAGCGCCGCAATTGCGGCGGAGTTCTTTCCGCCGACGACGATGACATCACGGCCGAAGTAGGGATGTGGCTCGTCGTAGTAGTGCGACACCTTGGGGAGATCCTCGCCGGGGACGTTCAGGTGGTTAGGCAGATCGTAGTAGCCGGTGGAGACGATCAGCTTGCGCGCGCGGTGCTGAAGCGCGCGGCCGAAGCGGTCTTCGGTGTGCACGGTGAACTTGCCGTCACTGCCGGTGACGCGTTGCACGAGCTCATACGGCCGCACATCCAGTTGATAATGCGCCGTGACCTTGCGGTAATACTCGAGTGCCTCGCTGCGGCTGGGTTTCTGGTTCGGCGAAGGGAAGGGGATGTTGCCGATTTCGAGCAGCTCCGGCGTGGTGAAGAAGGTCATGTTGGCCGGGTAGTGAAAGAGCGAATTCGTGAGGCAGCCCTTGTCGACGAGCACGACGTTGCAGCCGACGTTCTGCGCGTCGATGGCGCAGGCGAGACCGGTAGGGCCTGCGCCGATGACGAGCACGTCGTGAATGCGCTGTTCGCTCATAGCTCAGATTCTATGGATGAACGAAAAGGCCGCAAAGATGCGGCCCTCTCTTTGAAGCATTGAAGTCAAAGTTTACGCGTCGATGTCGACAAGCTTGTGGCTGATGGCAAACAGCGCAAGCTCCAGGCGCGTGCTGACGCCTGTTTTGTCGAAGATGTTCGACAGATGGCGCTTCACGGTCTCTTCGCTGATCGTGAACTGCTTGGCAATGTCCTTGTTCGAGCAGCCCTCGACGATGCAGGTGACGACCTCCAGCTCGCGCGGTGTGAGCCCGTAGGTCTTCTTCTCCGGCACGGCCGCGGCCTGCTGCATCAGGTCGTGCAGCGCAGAGAGTAGATTCACCACGCGCTTGCCGCCGATCCAGTAGTCGCCGGAGAGGACGGCGCGCAGGCTCTCGCCGAGATCGCTGGCGACGGAGTCCTTGAGGACAATTCCGCGTGCGCCGATCTGCAGCGCCTCGATAATCTGCTGAGTGGAGATCAAGCTGGTGAGCAGCACGATCTTCACGCGCGGCGAGCGGTTCATGATGGCGCGCATCGCCTCGAGGCCGGGCAGCTTGGGCATCGCGAGATCGAGCAGCAGAATGTCCGGCTCAACTTCGAGCGTCTGGGTGATGGCTTCATCGCCGTCGTTGGCTTCGCCGACGACCTCGAAGCCGGGCTCGCTGGTGAGCATGTTCTTCACGCCGAAGCGGACAACGGGATGGTCATCGGCAACGACGATGCGGATCGTCGGGTGACCTGGAACTCCGGTGGATTGGGGTCCCGAAGCTGGTTTGCGAAGTACAGGTGTGGGCATCTTGTGTGGGCTCTCCGTGGGGCCTAATGATTCAATCCTACAATTTCTCGTTCAGCATACGCTCCAGCCGCTTACACGCCGAATGGAAATCCGCAAGGGCGGAGGTATCGACCGGGGAACCCCCTTCGGCGGCAGCTGCAAGCGCCTGTAACTCCAACGCTCCCACCATTCCACAGCTTCCTTTGATGGTGTGGGCCTCCTGCCGGACAGTGGCGTCGTCCCCGCGCTCGACGGCGGCTGTAATGCGGTCGAGCCGAGTACGTACGTCGTCGAGGGTCATGTTATAGAGCTGACGCAGGGAGTCGCTGCCGATCTTCGATTTAAGTTGCGTAAAGATTGTTTCGTCGAGAGGTGGGCGTCCTTTGCTGGTCTCATCGGCAAACGGCTGCTCGGTTATACGCGCCGTGCGTGTGCGCGCCTGCTCGATTGCGTTCGTGAAGTCGAGGACAGAGAACGGCTTGCGCAGGAACCCGTCGAAGGCTTGCAGCTCGTGCTCGCGCGGCCCACTGCCACTCATCGCGAGAATTACAGTGTTTAGGGGCAGCACAGCGTTCGCGCGCTCAGCGGCCAGCGCTCTGGCGAGTTCACCGCCACGCATGCCGGGCATCTGGATGTCGCACAGGATCACGCTCGGCTTCGGGTTGCCTTCGCGTGCGACCTGAAGTGCCTCTTCACCAGAGATCGCGCGCGTGACCCGATATCCTTCGACGGTCAGCAGCGCGTCGAGCAGCTCACCCATGATGGGGTCGTCATCGACGATCAGCACTTGTGTCTCTGCGGTCTGTTCGGACATGCCACATCAGATTAGCCCAGGCGCAGCGCCGCATGGTCAAGGGGCATCTGGTGAGGTATGACCTCGTAGTCTTCTTCCACGCCACGTGACGAGGCGACACGATAGAGTTAGGCCAGCCCTGATCTGATGTGCTCGTGTTTCCAATACGATTGGTTCACGCCCGGCCAGTGCGATGGACCCGCGGTGCGCCAGGATGCAGGTGAGCGGCGTTGAGGTCGTCGGCCGCCATTGTTCTGCTGTTGTGGCAGTTTGGATCCGCCGCGGCGCCGTCGCCATCGCGGCATCTGCGCTATCAGCGCGAGATTCTTCTGCCTCGGCTCGCAGCGGGACAGACCTGCGTCGCGCTGGATCGCACGGTTTTCGCGCACACTGAGAGCGCAGGCGCGGGGGACGTTCGCATCTATGGCCGTGACGGGCAGCATGAATTCAATGTGCCGTTCGCGTTGACGGAGAGTGGCCCGGCCTCACTGGAACCGCAGCAAGCTACGGCGGGCAACGTTGCTCTACGTCAAGGCGCGCTGACGTTCGATCTGTCCATGCCTGCGGGTGGCTATTCCGAGGTTGATCTCGATCTGAAGGCGAAGAACTTTCTGGGTGTGGCAGAGGTTTCCGGTGTGGCGGCGCACGGCAGAGCGACTGCGCTCGGCACGTTTCCGGTCTTCGATTTGACCGGGCAGGGGCTCGCGCGCTCGACCGTGCTCGCGTTGCACGATGTGAGCTATCCGGTACTGCACATTGAGCTTCGGCTGACGGACCTGGAGGGCCGGCCGATGACGGTCGAGCCTTCGTTGATCTCGGGAGCCACTGTGCCTCCAGGCCGTGAAGACCAAACCTTGTACACGACGGTCGCGTCGGTTTCGAAGATCGAGCAGCAGGGACATTGGTCGATCGCAACCATGGTCCTTCCCCCGCATGTTCCGATTGAGCGCGCCCGGTTTGTGCTCCAGCCGGAATTCCATAATGACTTCCTGCGCGACGCGACGATCGCCGCAACCCCGATGGATACCGGCCTGGCGGCGCTGGGCGCGGCCGAAGGTGTGTCGGGCCATATCTTTCGCGTGGTGCGCAGCGCGATTGCGGGAGTTCCGGCGATCGACTCCAAGGCGCTTGCCATCAACACGGTGATCGGCGCGAACCTGCGGTCGCCGGCCAAGGTGACGGCAAGCGTGGACAACGGCAGTGCTGAGCCGCTGCCGATTGCGCGTGTGGACCTGCAGATGCGCGAGCGCAAGTTATGTTTCGAGGCGCGGCCGGGCACGACCTACACGCTTCGCTATGGTGACGCGGAGCTCTCCGGTCCGTCGTACAGCTACGCGCGACACTTTGTGCCGGCTGTTCAGCCTATGATTGGGGCACTCGGGCCGGAGCAGAGGAATCCAATGTATGTGCCGGCTGGAGCGGACCAGCAACAGCGAAGCCCAGGACGGGATCTGCCGTGGGTCCTGCTGATCGCCGGTATCAGCGTTGCCGGTGTGATCGCGCTGCAATATGTGCGTCACCGACGTGAGGGCATTGGATGAGCTTCGGGCGTTCTCGTGCGCTGCAAAGCGTCGCACGGTTAGCGGCGGCACTGTTGTTTTGTGGGTTGTCTGCGACGTCATCTGCGCAGACCCCAGGCAGCGCTGCACGGAGTTCACGAACCGATCTCGCGGCTGCACGCCAGGAGCTCGCAGCCAGGCATTACGCGCGCGCGAAGGTGCTCTATCGCGCGTACCTGCACACGCATCCCGATAGTGTCGACGCCGAGTTGGGCGTGGCCGACACGGAGCTTGCGCTGCACGAGTACGAGTCTGCGGAGATCGACTACCGCCGCATCGTCGCTGCGCAGCCGCAGCTTTGGGTGGCGCACAAGAACCTTGTTATTGTTGAAGCAGAGTTGGGCCGCTGGAGTGAGTTCGATCGTGAACGTGCCGTTCTGCGCGCGGCACGGGAGCGCGGAGCGACAGGCATCAGCGCCCGTGAGAGCGACATCATCGAATCGTTCGAGGTGCCAGTTCACGGAAAGCCCGAGCGCTGGATTGTGCGTGAGTACTTTGAGCCGCTTGGCCGCTCGCAGGCGCGCTATAACTTCGAGCGCTTCTCGCCGGAGGGTCGCGCGGAGGAGTATGTCTCGCTGGAACCGACGGCCGCTGCCGAGGCGGCGCTCAAGCCCGGCGATGTGCACGTCGGCGCAGAGACCCAGACGGCGCCGCATGCGGCCGCCGGTGAGTTTTCGCTGAACTGGTACAGCGGCAAAGGGCACGGCACGATTGCGAAGTACCCGAAGGGCGAACCGACCTACGAACGTGCGCGCGCGGATTTCATCCGCTGGCTGCGCCGAAAGCCGTGACGCAATGATGGCAGCGCTGGCAGATGCGGTGGTCCTGACCCACCTGCTCTGGATTGTGCTCGTTCTCATCGGAGTGATCTGGACGCGAGGGCGGCCGGTGTGGACAGCCGTACATCTCGCCTGCCTGGTGTGGGGAATTGTGGTGGAAGTCGGTCCCTGGCGATGTCCGCTGACGATGCTGGAGGATTATTTTGAGAGGCGCGCGGGCGAACAGGCCGTGGGTGGAAGTTTCATCCTGCATTGGGTGCAGGCTCTGATCTACCCGAATGCGCCGTACTGGCTGGTGTCCACGTTCGGCGTAGCGGCGTGTGCGATCATTCTGGCGATCTATGCCTGGCGCGCGTGGGGCTGGTGGAGTAAGAGGCACAGCCACGCCGGTCCCGGCCGCTAGCGCATCGCCGAATCCACCTCGCTGAAGTAGCTCGGCGGTTTCAGCAACTCGCGCGGCTTGGAGCCATCGGCTGGGCCGACAAGGCCGTCGCGTTCCATGAGATCGATGAGGTGTGCGGCGCGGCCGTAGCCGATGCGCAGGCGGCGCTGCAGCAGTGAGGTTGACGCTTTGCCGAACTCGAAGACGAGGCGGACCGCGTCATCGAACATCGGATCGGCTTCCTCGCCATCGTTGGCGTTGCCGAGGCTGTCGCCCTTCTCATCCTTCGGTCCTTCGAGGAAGCCCTCGACGTACTCCGCCTGGCCCTGCGCCTTCCAGAACTGCGTGACGGCGTTGATCTCCTTCTCCGTGACAAAGGGCGCGTGCACGCGCTGCAGGCGTGAAGTTCCGGGCGGAAGGAAGAGCATGTCGCCGCGACCGAGCAGCGACTCCGCGCCGTTGGAATCGATGATCGTGCGCGAGTCGACCTTCGTTGCAAGCCGGAAGCTCATGCGCGTCGGCACGTTTGCTTTCAGCAGGCCGGTGATGACATCGACCGATGGCCGCTGTGTTGCAAGCACGAGATGAATGCCGACCGCGCGCGCCATCTGCGCCAGGCGCGTGATCGCCTCTTCAACGTTAGCGCGGTCGAGCATCATCAGGTCGGCGAGCTCGTCGATGATGATCATGATGTACGGCAGCGGTTCCTGGTTCACATCCTCGAAGAGGTAATCGCTTCCGGTGTCGAACAGCTTGTTGAACTGGTCGATGTTGCGCACGTGATTGGCGGCGAGCAGCTTCAGCCGGCGCTCCATCTCCTTCACGGCGTTGCGCAGGGCGTTCGCCGCCAGCTTGGCCTCGGTGATGATCGGCGTGAACAGGTGCGGAATGCCCTCGTACATCCCGAGCTCGACGCGCTTTGGATCGACGAGGATCATGCGCACCTGCTCGGGCGTGGACTTGAAGAGCACGCTCATGATCATTGCGTTGATCGCGACGGATTTACCGGAACCCGTGGAGCCCGCGATGAGTACGTGCGGCATCGACGCGAGATCGGCAGTCACGATTCGGCCGTTGATGTCCTTGCCGAGCGCGATCGGAAGCTTCGATTTGGACTGCACAAAGCTCTCGCACTCGACGACATCGCGCAGCCAGATGGTCTCGCGCTCGGAGTTCGGCACCTGAATGCCGACGGTCGACTTGCCCGGCATGCGTTCGATGAGAATGCTCTCGGCAGCCATCGCGAGGCACAGATCGTCGGCCAGCCCAGTGACGCGCGAGTACTTCACTCCGGCATCCGGCCGGAACTCGAACGTCGTGACAACGGGACCCGGATTAATCTGCTCGACATTGCCGTTTACGCCAAACTCAGCGCACTTCTCGACCAGCAGGCGAGCCTCTTCGCGCAGCGCGTCCTCGCGAACCGTTGCCTGCACGGTATCGCGAAAGAGCAGGGAGCTCGAAGGCAGCTTGTATCCACGAACGGACTTCGGCGGCAGAGCGATCGCCTGGATGTTGGCATCCGCGCGCTTGCCGAACGCGATGTTCTGCGCGGCGATGTCCGCGACAGGAGACGGCATTGGCGGTTCGGGCACAGCGACAAGCCTCTGACGCGCCGGCACCCGAGCCGGCGAGGGTTCTGGCATTGCCACGTCGGCGGACTTCTTGGTGAACATAGGAGCCGGCGCCCTGCGCTCGGGGGCTTCGAGCCAACCGTCGTCATCTTTACGCGACGGAGCTTCGATGAACGGTTCCTCGTTCTCAGCAGTGCGCAGCGGAGCGGCCGCGGCAGCAAGCTGTGCCGCGTACGGCGCTGCGGCAGCGGCTGCCGTTGCAAGGCTGCTCGCGGCAGGCGCGTCGACCTTCGTTCGCGGAATGTTCTGCCAGACAGAGACGCCTTCCGGAGCCGCGGCCAGCTCCGCTTCGACCTCGGGAGCCGCTACAGCAACACGGCGGCGGTGGCCGAACCAGCCGAAAAATCCGGCGAGCAGCGAGTTGCTGCCGTCGCGCTGCGGCTTTGGAGCGGCGGCCTCTTCGGCTGCGCGCTCGCGCGCGGCTATGCGCTCGCGACGGCTGAGGTAAGCCGTATCCTCGTCGAACTTCGCACTGACCGTGCTGCGTTCTGCACGCGCTGCACGGCGCTCCTTCCAGCCAAGATAGCGCTCGCGCATGCGGCGGAAGAAACCGAAGTGCTCAGCGAACCACTCCGGCGCGGTCGCCAGCAGGAAGCTTGTCGTCAGGTAGAGCGAGAGCGCAACCATCAGCGCGGAGATCACCGCCGCGCCGGGGAAGTTGACGAACTCGATCATCAGGTCGGCGAGCAGGCGGCCTTCAACTCCGGAGATGGGAATCGCTCCGCGCCACAACATCTGGCCGGGCAGAAGCGCGATCGCCGCAGGAGCGAAGAGCAGCCATAACAGCAGGCCGCCGGCCTTGATCTTGGTGGAACCCACAGGACGCGAGCGCAGCCACGCAAGGCCAACACGCCCGATCACCACCGGCGCGAGCAGCACTGCCACGCCAAGCACCTGCAGCAGCGAGTCTGAAAGATACGCACCCACCAGCCCGGCCCAATTGTGCGCTGGACGGATGCCCGCGCTCCCGCCAACGGTGTTCAGCGACGGGTCTGCGGGGTTGTAGGTGACCAGCGAGAGGAGAAGGAGGGCGGCGGCGACGAGCACGATGAGCCCCAGCATCTCGTTGAGGCGGCGGCTTCGTGTCGGGGCAAAAACCAGTCTCTGGGACTTCATTGGATGGGCGCACGCGGTCCACAGCCGCTGCGCACGTGCTGTTCTTGCGCAGCGCAGGCCAACGGACCGGAGACCACCAGAGCTCTCTTATTGTTCCATAGGCGACGGTGGGTTGCGCAACGGCGTGGCCCGGAACCACACTGGTGACCGCCACCTTTGGGAAGCTTGCGGCGGTGTTCAACCGCCCAGCCAACACCTGGGAGAACTCCCGGCATCCAGCTATGGAGGGAAGCGCCCTGCCCGGCTACCGGTCATGGTTGCTCACCGTGGATTGACCGGGGCGGGAGATTTTCGCGATTTCTCTCCCTTGCTGTCGGCGAAGGAGAATCGCGCACAGCCGCAGACCCGGTCGCACTTATTCAAGTTCAAGGAACGGGGTAGAGAGTCATGGCAAATTCACTCGACGGATCGGAAAAGAACCGCGACATGGAGCGGGTCCTGCTTGATGTCATCAAGATCTTGCAGGACGGGCAGAAGGGGTTCGCCGATATCGGGGAGCACCTCAAGGACGACACGCTGAAGCGCTACTTTCTGGCCGAAAGCCTGAAGCGCGCGAACTTCCGCGCAGAGCTCGAGAACGAACTGCATCGCGCCGGCATGGCCGATGTGAAAGAGTCCGGCAGCACCGCCGGCGCACTACATCGCACCTGGGGCGACATCAAGGCCAAGCTCGGCATGGGCTCGGACCACGAACTGCTCGCCACCGCGGAGCAGGGCGAGGACACGGCCAAGAAGGCGTACAAGGATGCGCTGGATCACGATCTGCCGCTGCCCATCCGCCAGCTCCTGACGGAGCAGCAGGCCCACATCAACAACTCACACGATTACGTGAAAAGCCATCGCGATCAGAAGGCAGCGTAGTCGAGACGAGAATGAGGTTGCAAGAAAGGCGGCCGTGCGGGCCGCCTTCTTTGCGTCTCAAGCATCAGTAGCCGACGTGGTGCAGGTAGAAGACAACCGCGCTCGCAACGACGCAATAGATCCCGAACCAGTACCAGCGGCCGTTCTCCAGCCACGAGCTCAGCCAGCGCAGCGCCGCGATGCCGGCCACAAAGCTGAGAATCATTCCCAGAACACCCGCTGCGATGCTCGAGTGCAGATTGGTCGCCTGACACCCTGGCGTGGCGTCGTGAGCCGCACGATAAACTCTCCACGCCTCGCGCGCCAGCGCCGGAGGCGTCAAAATCACGGCAAGCGCAAACGAGAATCGCTCCGCGCGGCTCCGCTCCGATCCCGTGAGCAGTCCGGTCGAGATCGTTGCACCGGAACGCGAGAAGCCGCGAAACGGCAGGCACAATCCCTGCACGGCGCCCATCCATCCAGCCTGCTTGAACGTGACATTCTCGCCGGAGCGAGACGCCGCGCGCTCATAACTCAGGTTCGCAAGCGGCGACTTGTCGCGTTCCTTCATGCCCGCGATCAGAATCAAAATGCCGGCAGCAAACAATGCAGGTGCAATAAGATCCAGCCTGGAGAACAGCGCCTCGACGTCGCCCCTGCCGAAGGTGCAGGGAACCGCCGTCGGCGTCACCGCGGCAGTGAGGATCTTCTGCTGCTGATGGTGCTCAATCACATGGATGATTGGGTAGCCGATGATCGCCGTCAGCGCCGTTGCCCAGATCGCCCGCACCAGGAACCGCTTAAACGCATCGGCGCTCACGAAGAACGTCCGCTTCCACTGCCGCCAGAAGAAGGCAATCACGGCGAACATTGTTCCCGTGTGCAGCATCACGAGAAGCAGCGTCATCTCGGGCGCAGACGGGTCCAGTCCCATTAGCTTTTCGGCGACGACTACGTGCGCGGAACTGGAAACCGGAAGAAGCTCGGCGAAACCCTGCACGATGGCCAGGATCAGCACTTTGAACACGGACATATTGCCAATTTTAGCGTTCGGACACGTGCATCCTTAATCACCAGAAGAACAATTGCGCCGGAAGAGCATTTTGTGACAACGGACTCCCTGCAAGCACCCGTCAGTCGCGGTCGCTGCCGTAGATCGGGATGCCCTGCTTCACGCGATACGCGATACTCTCCGCCCGCGCCGCGTAGTCGGACTTCGGATACTTCTGCTCCACCTGGTCGGCGATCGCCTGGCAGTTCTGTGCGGCTTTGTCGGCGTTCTTCTTGTCGTCATCCACCCCGTACATCGTTACCAGAACGCCCTGGCGGTACGCCGCCTGATACAGCGCTTCGGCTGACTTCGGCCCACCAGGATAGTGGTCCGCGTACTTCAGATAGAGCTGCGTCTCCATCTCGGGGCACTTCGACAGGCCCTGCCAGTCGCCACAAAGCTTCTCATCAATCAGGTCATAGGCCGCCCGCGCCGCCCAGTCCGAGTCCGGATACATCTTCATCACCTTCTTCAACGCGCCTTCATAGAGCTGCGGCCGCAGGTAAGCCGCCTGCTCGTGCGCGCTCGGCAACGAGCTGATATCCAGCTTGTCGAGCTGCCAGCGGATGTCTGCCGCGCGAAATGCCGCCTCCGGCGCCAGCGGCGAGTTGGGGAAGTACTCCGGCACGCGCTTATAAAGCAGGTGCGCCTCCTCTGCGGCATCCTTGGGCGGGTGCGGCTGCGCGGCCTGCGCTTCGAACTCCGCCGCCGCGCCGTACAGGATCGCATCACCGTTCGGTGTCGTCGGCCCTACGACGCCCTGATCATGGATCCAGCCGGAAAACTGGTGGTTGGACTGATTCGGATCCTGGAACTCGGGCTCGGAGTCCGGGTCCTGCTCTTCCTTCTCATCCGTGTTCGCGAACACATTCACCCACGCGCCGTTGCGGCCCATAATCGCAACCTCATGGCCCGGCGTGATCGTGGCAATCGGGGGATTATTGCTGTCCGCCTGCACGTACAGGTTTGCGACATGCAGCACTGTCGCCCGCGCCGTGGGGTCATCATTGCCCTGGTCGTTTTTGTTCTTTTTCTTCTGCGCGAAGAGCAGAGCGGGCGAGAGCAGCAGCAGGGAAGCGGCGGCAAAGCGTGCGTGGGGCATACCTGAAAGATTAGACGGTCGAGCGCTTCAGTCGTGTCACGCGTGGGTCGCCACCGCCTCTTGCTCCAGCTCCGCCCGCAGATCCGGGTCCAGATTGCCGCCCGAAACGACGGCCGCCACTCGGCGGGCTGCAGGAAGCTCATGCGCATGAAACAGGGCCGCTGCCAGGGCCACCGCTCCGGAAGGCTCGGCAACGATGTTTGTCGCCTTGAAGACAATCCGCAGCGCCTCCCGGATCTCGTCCTCCCTGACAGTGACGATGCCATCCACAAACCGCAGAATATGCTCGAAGTTACGCTCGCCCACCGACTGCGTCCGGAGCCCGTCGGCAATCGTGCGCGTCGTCTTCGCCGCCGGCCATTCCGTCAACCGCTTCGTATCGAACGACTCCTTCGCGTCCGCCGCCAGCTCGGGCTCGCATCCCCAAACCTTCGGAGCGGGAATGCCGCGCGCCTCAGCCGCCAGCTTGATCCCCGCCGCCACGCCCGACAGCAAACCCCCGCCCGACACCGGCGACAGCACCAGCTCCACGCTCGGCAGCTGCTCCAGAATCTCCAGGCCGCACGTCGCCTGCCCTGCGATGATCGCCTCATCGTCGTACGGTGGCACCATCACATAGCCGTGCTCGGCCACCAGCTCTTCGGCCTTCAGCTTGCGCTCGGTGCTCGCCGGGCCGACATTTACGATCTCCGCACCCAGGGCCTTCGTCGCCTCACGCTTCACACGCGGCGCATTCTCCGGCATCACGATGACAGCCTTCGCGCCCAGCGCACGCGCGGCATACGCCACACCCTGCGCATGATTGCCCGAGGAATACGTAATCACACCGCGCTTCAACTCTTCAGGCGTGAGCCCCGCAATCTTGTTGTACGCTCCGCGCAGCTTAAAGCTGCCAATCGGCTGCGCCGACTCATCCTTCAGATAAATCTCCGGAATCGCATCCGACAGCTCCGGCCATCCAGCCATGCGCAGCCGCGCCCGCGACACCCGCAGCAGCGGAGTTCGAATAGCAGTGAGAACGATGCGCTTGCGCGCGGCGTGAATATCTTGGAGGGAGATCAGCTCAGACATCTATCTCTACTCTACCTCCGCCGCATGCAGCACCTCAGCGAAGAAGTGCACCAGCCGAAGCTGGTCCATTGCGGTCGGTCCCGCGCCGTCGAGATTCAGATGCGACAGCACTGGCGAGATCAGCTCGGCCTTCAGGCTTGACCGCGGCAGCTCCGACGCCATCCACTCCGTCTCCGCCGAAGGAATAATGTTGTCGCCCGCGCCGTGCAGCAGATAGACCGGCGTCTTCAGCGTTGCGAGCCGCCCATGCGGACTGACCGCTTCCATATCACTCACGTGCCGTTCGTCAGAGCGTTCGAGCGCCGTGCGCGTCGCCTTCAGCGTCGTATCCATCAGCGCTTTCGCCTCGACGGCCTGCGCCGCACTCAGGTTCTTCAGCGCGACCCGCTCCGCCGCAGCATCCTCGTACAGGTGCGCCCGCAGCACCGCGCGAATCGGCGCAATATCCTGCGCCGGCACAAAATCGCCTACGTGCTCGTACTCCAGCACCAGCGGGCCATACTCATGCGGAGCCAGCATCTCCTCGGTCCCGTTCGGCCGCTCGTCTTCACCCGTGCGGTAGTACGCGGCCACGCGGCTCATCTCATCCTGCGAACCCACCGCCATCACAAAACGAATATCG
>Ga0070741_10013236_pt1 | contig 14638 bp, 11 predicted proteins | sample Coa_R1_4_FD_66440 | JGI IMG/M metagenome (GOLD analysis project Ga0070741, IMG submission 66440) | Surface soil microbial communities from Centralia Pennsylvania, which are recovering from an underground coalmine fire - Coalmine... | ecosystem: Environmental > Terrestrial > Soil > Unclassified ...
TTGAGCAGGTCGGTAATCTGCGAGAGCGTGGCCACGCGCGTCGAAATGCGCTGCCCGAGCAGGCTTGAGATTTCGTCCAGCACCATCAGGCGGCTGGGGTCACTGACGGCGATAACGAGGCGGTCTTCCTGCTGTTCCAGCGGCACAAAGTTATAGCGGAACATCATGTCCACGGGCACGGTGCGGAAGAGATCGTGCTGGATGCGGAAGTTCTTGAGATCGACGAACTCGCAACGATAGCGATGGGCGAGGGCCTGCGCGCGCGCCGCCTCGTCCTGCTCAACCGGAATGAATGTGGGTGCCTGTGCCATGAAAATCCTTAAGTTATCGCGAAAGCGCGCCTGACTGACTGAGCGAGAAGATAGGCAGATACAGAGCGATGAGAATAATCACCACCACTACGCCCATCACGATCAAAATCGCCGGTTCGATCAAAGCCAGAGCCGCGGTCAGCGCCGTCTGAACGTCCTCTTCAAAAAACTCGGCGACCGAGTTCAGCATCTGAGGCAACGCGCCGGTCGACTCGCCGACGTCAATCATTTCAGTCGACAGCTCAGGGAAGACCTTTGTGTTTTCCAGGCTGCGCGCCAGGCTCTTGCCTTCGCGAACACTGCCTACAGATGAGAATACCGCCTTTGCAATTCGTTTGCTGGCGATGGAGCGGGCGGCAGTCTCAAGCGACGGAACCAGCGGCAGACCGCCTGAGAGCAGCGTGGAAAGGGTGCGGGCGAAGAGCGCAACCTGATATTTGAGCCAGATTTTCCCGAAAATCGGCAGCTTGATGCGGATGCCGTCGATGCGGTCCGAACCGGCGTCGGTCTTGCTCCAGCGGAAGAGCAGGTACGCGACGATTGCTAAAGCGGGCAAAATATAGAGGATATAGTGCTGCGCGCCGCGTCCTAAAGCCAGCAAAAACAGCGTAATAGAGGGCAATTTGGTGCCGATCTGGTCATAAAGCAGCGCGAAACGCGGCACCACGAACGTGATTAGGAAGATAAACAGGCCAAAAACGAGGGTAATCAGCAGCGCCGGATAGATCAGGGAAGCCTGGAGCTTCTTCCGGAAAGCCAGAGAAACCCGCTGGAAAGATAAATAACGGCTTAGGACCTCTTCGAGGTTGCCGCTGCGCTCGCCGGCCAGCAAAGTCGTGGTGTAGATGAGCGGAAATCCGCCCTGGGCCTCAAAGGCTGAGGAAATAGATTCGCCAGTCCGAACGCGTGCGGCCACGTTCTGCAACTGCGCTGAAAATGCAGGGTTTTTCTGGTTTTTGGCCAGCATTTCGAGCGAGCCGAGGATAGGCAAACCGGCGCGAATCAGTGTCAAAAACTGCTGATTGAAGATCAAAAACGTCTCTAATTTGGCCTTTTTGCGGCCTCCGGCGAGGCCCCGCGGCTTGACCGAATAGACGTAGTAGCCGGCCTGCGAGAAGCGCTGGCGCAGCTCCTCGGCGGAGGCGGCGGACTGGACCTGCTCCTGCACATGCCCGCGCTCATCGGCCAGCTTGATGACGAACTCTGCCATTCCCTATCACGATACCAGTTTGACTGGTTGACGGGCCGGGAAATCCCCCGAAATCCGGCCCGCCGCGTTCTCTCTCTATGGTGCTAATGAATGAGACGCGGTTGCGGTGGGTTTCGCTCATTTGGCCAGGATTGTCATTCCGACCGAAGCGCAGCGAAGTGGAGGAATCTGCAGTTTTCCGGCCCGCCGACAGAACTGCAGGTCCCTCCGCTCTGCGCCTTCGGTTCTCCGGGACTGGATGACAATTATTTGTGCGGCGGCAGAGAACCTAATTTGGCGATCCTCCCCTTTGGCCCAACAATCCAGGGGAGGCTGAGGGCGTTCCAGTTGCCATTGTCGAGGGGTTGCCAGGTCTTCCCACCGTCGTAACTGATATCAGAGCCGTTGGTTCCGGCGGCAATCCAGATGGCATTAACGTAATCTTCCACAGTGGCGGAGTCAGGCAATATCTGGACCGCCGACCGGTACCCTTCAGGCGGAGTAGAGGCGGTTGCCCATCGTCGGCTGCTTTCATCCCAGTAAGCCGCAGTCCCGCTGCGCTCATTTGGCCTCGAATAGTCGCCGCCTACTGCCACGGCATGATGGATCCTTTCATCTCCGTCAAGGACAGCGAGCGAGAATGCGCCAGATGAGCTTCCCGTAACCAGAGGGAGTCGCTCAGACGTAACCTTCCAATGCGTCCAGCAGTGACTCGGATCACGGTGAAATGCCTTTGGATCACATTCGCTCTGACCGCGTATGACATAGGGACCGGCAGTTCCGCCGGTTACAAACCAGTAGATGAAATTGCCTTCATCGAGCGAATTAAGCACTTGCGCGGCAAAGACTAGCGAAGAGTTGCTGGCGGCAAAGGCGCCCATTTGGGAAGAATCGGCTGCCAGTCCGGGAGTAGACGCGGATGTGACGCGAGTCCAATGTTGACCGCCGTCACTGGTGCGGAGAAGCGTGAAAAAGCCTCCGACGGGATCACCGAGGATGATCCCCTGCTGCGGACCAGTGAACTGAATCGCGTCCCAGAAACCGTCCTTATCTGGATTGGTGTAGAGCAGCGTCCAGTGGGAGCAGCCATCTGTCGTCTTGTATATGCGCGACTGGTCGCCGGGGCCGCTGGACATGACGATGGCGTTGTCCGCATCCCAGGCCCAGATGCCGCGGAAGTCGAGCTTTTCAGCTCCCGGCGGCATGGCACAGCTTTGCCACATATATCCGCCGTCTTCGGTGCGCAGAACGGTGCCATTGGTTCCGCTGGCCCAGGCTACTCCGCCGCCGACGGCGTGGATGCCGCGGAGGCTGGCGGTTGTTCCGCTGTTTTGCATTTCCCACGGACCGGATTTCTCAACCTGCCCCTGTGCTGCGAAGGGCAGCAGGCAGATGGCAGCAATCCATTTGAAGGCTTTCATGCGAGCAGCATACGTGATTTGCGCTGGGAGCGTTTTCTATGCTCTTAAGGTTTGTCGGTATGAAATGACAGAAAGCTGACAAAGGCGTGACACGCACAGGGATGAAATTCTCCTATCTTCTGGTTCGGGCCTATAGAGGGGCTTCCTGAGCGTTCATCCAGGCTGCGTGTATCTTGCAGCACTCCTGACGCCCCCGCACCGGCAAGGAGCCGCCATGAAAGACCTCAAGAGTTATAGAAGATTGAGATTCACAGGAGCGCTCGCGCTCACATTGATCTCAATTGCAGCCAACGTTTACGCGCAAAGCGCAAGTCCTTCACAGCACTACAAGCAAACCAACCTGATTTCCGACATGCCCGGCGTCGCCGCTGTCACTGATCCGAACCTGGTGAACCCGTGGGGACTGTCCCGCAGTTCTACCACTCCGTGGTGGGTTTCAGATAACGGAATGGGTGTCGCCACTCTTTATTCGGGAGCAGGCGCGCTTATTCCGCTGGTGGTTACGATACCGCCTTCGGAGGTAAACAGCGGCCAGACAGGAACGCCGACCGGGACCGTATTTAATGGCGCTACCGGATTCGAAATAAAAAAGGGATTTCCGGCTGTTTTCCTGTTTGTAACGGAAGACGGAACGGTTTCCGGATGGAACCCGAAAGTGGATGGCACACACGCGGTCATTAAGGTTGACCAGAAGGGGAAATCCGTCTTTAAGGGGGCCACGATGGCCACCGTGAATGTGCCGTTCCTCGGGCCGCAGAAATTCCTATATGTGGCCGATTTCCGCAAAGGCCGCGTGCAGATTTACGATTCCAACTTCCATCATGTGCCGAATATGGAAGAGTTGTTCGACGATGACAGTCTGCCCCCCGGTTTCGCTCCCTTTAATGTGCAGAACATTGGCGGCAACATCTATGTCGGTTTTGCCATGCAGGACAGCGACAAACACGACGAAGTGGATGGCGCAGGCCTCGGTTATGTAGACATTTTTTCGCCGGATGGCCGTCTGCTGCGCCGTTTGCAGCATGGGCCGTGGTTCAATGCTCCGTGGGGTCTGGTGCAGGCATCCGGAGACTTCGGCGAAAACAGCCACGACATTCTGGTAGGACAGTTCGGCAGTGGAGAGATTCTGGCCTTTAATTCAGTCACCGGACGGTTCAAGGGACGGCTGCATGATGCTTCGAATGCGGTCATCAAGATTGACGGCCTGTGGGGACTGGGCTTCGGCAACGACGCCGCAGCGGGGCCGGCGACAACGCTCTACTTCTCAGCCGGAACAGACCACGAGCAGCACGGTCTTTTCGGCACGATTACCCCGGTAGAGAATACGGAAGGCAACCACCAGTAACCGCGATTCGAGGATTGCTTCATATTCCTGACCCATTCAAGGGCCAAAGCCCCAGAGCTAAGGCCCTTGAGATTGCTGAAAAACCCATATCAGCAAAGGATTTTATCTGCATCGAGCTTAAAGCCCTATGTTCGTGCAACTTACAGCATGACTGAAAGTCCAAGCCCTGATACAAAACAGAGGTTGTCAGCCAGTCTAAAGTGGGATCGGTTTTTATTCAGGCAATAGCGGCAGTTCGAGATTTGTGGTGGCTTCGGGCGCTGGCGCGAGGCTCGCTTGAAGATGGCGTCGCCGCGGTGGAGGGGGATATTCGACCCATCCAAAAGCTGTGCAGAGAAAAGACGCCGATTTCGACCTTCTCGCGTTCCATCGTGCCACGCAGATCGCATACCTGCCGTCATTCGGGATTTGCGAATTTTTTCGATAGCCAGTTAAATACTGCTCTCTGTTCTTCCATGCCTGCGCGCCGAATCTGGGACAGCAACCAGATAGCTGTAGGCTTCTCTCCAGTTATGTTCTTTGCGCCTTGATTGCATGTTGAGCACAATGCCCGCAGGTTCGATAGCTCGTCTTTCCCGCCAAGATTCTTGTCTTTGATATGACCGATATGAAGGCGAACCTTACGCCCCGTGGAAGGATCAATATCGCCTGGTGTAAGTCCGCACATCTGACATGTGAATCCATTACGATCCAAAACCTCGGCGCGAAGTTTGGCAGAGATATTTCGGCCGAATTTTACGTCTTTCTCAGGCGGATTCTCACTAAGGATGTACTCGCCGGGCTTTAACTCCAAATGGTCATGATGGGTGAGAATTTTCCAGCCCTCATCTTCTCTTAGCTCTCGGACACGTCTCGCCCACTCGCTGACACCTGGTCCCGCAGCGTCACGAAGTTGTTTAGAGGTGACTACTTGTCCTACTCGGGACCTTAGAAATTGCCTGATTCGCTCTTTCGAACCTGGTTTACGCATGCTCCTCAATAACAGCCAGTTTGGAATCAATAGACGAAATTTGCTGTAGGAGTTGTCGACCGATGAACTCTGTATATGCTGGAGGAATTGCTTCGTTCAGTTCATTCTTCGTCATCCAGTCGATACCCATAGCATCCTTTGCAGCCGCCAAAGTACAGTTCCCACCTCCAGTGACCTGCACGAAGTCTTTCCACTCATCAGTTTTTCCGTAATGGGATTTGCGGCGATCAAATGTGTGGACTTTCGGGTGTTTTGGATGGGGAGGTGTCAGAATCGTAAAGTTCGCTTCAAATAGACGATGCCGCAGTACACGAAGATGAGGAAACATTGTCCCACAAAGAACAATGGGATTAATTAAAGGAGCACCCTCCACATTCTCAATTACATAAGGTCGTTTTAGCCGAGCGAGCATTTTTCGAACTGGCTCAATAAGTCTTGGCCACTCGTGAGCATTTCCGTTTCGTTTTGCTAGATCACTATACGATTGACAGGGCGGAGACGCATGAATTGCGTCAAACGATGCCAGGAATTCAGAATCGAGATTCAAAACATCCGCCTGAATGAATTCGAAAGGATAGTGAGGCTGTTTTTTGATATCAACACCCACTACTTCAAAGCCAGCTTTGCTATAACCTGCGCCAGCTCCTCCAGCGCAACAAAACAGATCGAGGAGTCTGAATTTTTTTCGTCGCTCAATTCTGGATCTCATCTTCCCATTCGGAAGAAAAGATGGTTTTTCCTCAGCGCCAATATTTAGATTTTCACTGTCAATTTGCAAGGAACGCATCAATCTTCTCTGCCAATTTTCGTGTATTTTTTAGTTCGCATTGCCATATAGTCAGGACTCTCCAGCCCATTGTTTTAAGTTGGCTCCGATTGCACTGATCTCGGGCCGCGTTGCCAAGCAGCTTTGGCTTCCAAAACGCGGCATGTGTCTTCGGAATAGTGGCGCGTTTGCAACCATTATGGCTGTGCCAGAAGCAACCGTGAACAAATAAAACTTTCCGCAAAGACGAAAATACCAAATCGGGCTTACCGGGCAGTCTGGGGTCATGGAGACGATATCGGTATCCCATTGCATGGACCATCTTTCGCACTTGCATTTCTGGGGCGGTGTTCTTTGATTTAACAGCCGCCATATTCAACGAGCGTCTCTCAGGATTTAAATGATCCGACATCGCAGCCAATTATTTCGGCGAGATTTATTTATTCAACATTACCACCTCATACCTCCTTCGTTACACCGGCGGCCGCCATGCTCGCGACGATGTGCTTATAGGAGCACTCCGCGCCAGAAAACGCTGCTTCTTCCTGTTCAGGAAGTACGCTTCTCGTACTTCCATACCGGATAGGAAAATCCGGCAAGATGGTTTCAGCAGCCTTGCCTGAGCGGTGAGAGGCACGACCGCGACTTCAATGACAATCAAATACAGGCATGAAAATACAAAGACGGCTGCCCGTGGTCGCACCCCGCGGGCGAATCCCTCCGCTAGAATGATTTCATTCGTCGCGTCTGGGAGCGAATCGCATGAGCCGGGTCCTGATTGTCGGGAACCACAACCAGGTGAGCCGGGAAATTGGCGAGGCCATTGCTGCCGCTGATTTCCCGATGGAGTACTCGGCCGGCAATGCTGATGCCCTGCAGCGGCTGCGCATGCGCTCTTTCGGAGTGGTGATTACCCATCCCGAAAGCGCAGTAGACGAAGACCTGGCGCTGCTGCAGGAGATGCGGTCCATAAGGCCCGGTGTGAAATGCATTGTGCTGGCGCGGCACAGCACGCCGGAAGAGGTGATTGCTGCTCTGCGGGCGAAAGTATTTGCCTGCTTCACTCCTCCGTTTGATACGGGACATATTGCCCATCTCGCCTGCAAGGCAGCGTCAGACAGCTACTGGCGAGACGATATCGAAATCCTGTCAGCCCGTCCGGGCTGGGTGTCTGTGCGCGTGAATTGCCGCCTGCTTACCGCGGAACGCCTGCTGACATTTGCAAAAGAGCTCAGCGTGCGTTTGCCCGAGGATATGCGCGAGGAAACGATACAGGCGTTTCGCGAAATTCTGCTGAACGCCATGGAGCATGGAGCAGCGTTCAACCCCGAACAGGTGGTGGAAGTCACGGCTGTCCGCACGGGAAGAGCCATGGTGTTTTACGTGCGTGATCCCGGAGCAGGCTTCCGCCGCGAGCTGGTGACACATGCGGCCATCGCCAATCCCTCGGACCCGATGGCCCATGTGGAAGAACGCGAAGAACAAGGATTGCGCGGCGGAGGCTATGGCCTGCTTTTAGCTGCAGGCACAGTGGATGAGCTGATCTACAACGAGATCGGCAATGAAGTGCTGCTGATCAAGTATGTTGAGAAATAACAGACATTCCCGATCGCGTCCACCTTAGTGGTCGATGTCTTCAAAAGCGAACCTGCCGAGATACAGAGGGTGGGAGATTTGCGCTTTGTTATCGACTGGATTCACCGGATAAGTATCAACCGTATAGGTAGGAAAGCCCCAGACCTTGCCGTTTCGCATGTCAACGACAACACGTCCATAGAGCTGCTTGGTGCCGTCAGGAACGCGCAGCATCTGCGTTCCCGGCTCAAAGTAGAAGGGATAAGGTTGTGATAATTGCGCCCTGACAGGATGTGGAACGATCAATGGTCTTGCAGCGACAATGACCAGGGCAACAGCAATGACTGCGAGCAGTGAGTTGGTGAGGGTGGTTGCTTTCATGCATTCTCCTGAAAGCTCAAGTTTAGAGCGCGGGGTCATTGCAGGGCGAGGGCGAGTATCTGGAGAGGTTCGGCCTATCAGGCAATCGGTTGACTTCAGATGTATAGTGTATTTTTCTTTGAAAATGTATTTACTAAAACGTTTAACCTTGACTATCGTTTTACCGGCACTTTAGTATCAACGCGCAATCCGAAAATCTGAGGGGAACAATTGGGATGGGTGTGCTTAAAAAATGCCTGCCGCTGATGGCCGGCCTCGTTGTCAGCGCGGCAATGGCGCAAACGAGGAACTCGGCGGATAGACCGTGGATGAACAAGAGTCTGTCACCGGCTGAGCGGGCTGACCTGGTACTGAAACAGATGACGCTCGATGAAAAAATTGGCCTGCTGCATGGGAATGGCATGGCGCATACCGCGAACTGGCAGATGCCGCTGACCTATCTCTCGAATGGCGGCGCAGGCATGACGACCGGTGTCGAGCGGCTTGGGATTCCAAACATCTATATGTCGGATGCGGCGTATGGCGTGCGCAGCAGCGGCGAGAACGGTCGCTACTCGACGGCGCTGCCTTCGAATGTTGGCGCGGCTTCGAGCTGGAATCCGGAGGCTGCTTGCGAGTATGGCGCAGTGATCGGCAGCGAGCTGCGGGCGCAGGGCTACAACATGACATTGGGCGGCGGCGTGAACCTGACGCGCGATCCGCGCAACGGGCGGACCTTTGAGTACATGGGCGAGGATCCACTGCTGGCCGGAACGATGGTCGGCAACCTGATGAAGTGCGAGCAGGCGCAGCATGTCATCGGCGACATCAAGCACTATGCGATCAATGATCAGGAGACGGGCCGCAATATTGTGAATGCAGTCATCTCGAAAAAGGCGATGCAGGAAAGCGATCTGCTGGCCTTTCATATCGGGATTGAGATCGGCAATCCGGCAGCGGTGATGTGCTCCTACAACCGCATCAATGGCGATTACGCCTGTGAGAACAAGTACACGCTGACGGATGTTCTGAAGAACGAGTGGGGATTTAGGGGTTTCGTGCTCTCGGATTGGGGCGGGACACACAGCACGGAAAAGGCTTCGGCAGCGGGCCTTGATAACGAGCAGCCGATGGCTGATTACTTCGGGCCGAAGCTGAAAGAAGCAGTCGAAGCCGGGCGCGTGCCCATGTCGGAAATTGACGACCATGCGCGGCGGGTGCTCTATGGAGAATTTCTTTCGGGAATTGTGGATTATCCCGTTCAGAAGAGTGTTGTCGATGTACAGCACGGTCTGGATGTGGCGCAGCATGTGGAAGAGCAGAGCATTGTTCTGCTGAAGAATGACAAGGGAATTCTGCCGCTCAGCTCAAAGGTGAAATCAATTGCCATTATTGGCGGACATGCGGATGTGGGTATGCTTTCCGGCGGCGGTTCAGCTCAGGTTGATCCGCCGGGTGGGAACGCGATTATGCCTCCGGGACAGGGCGCAACGCACTGGCAGGATCATATCTGGTTTCCAACTTCGCCGCTGAAGGCGCTGAAGGCAAAATTGCCGGGAGCAAAGATTGAGTACAACGCGGGGACTGATTCTGCAGCGGCAGCTGCGCTGGCGAAGAATTCGGATGTGGCGATTGTCTTTGCCTACCAGTGGATTTCCGAGGGCATGGACCTGCCGAACCTCACGCTGCCGGACAATCAGGATGCACTGATTGCTGCGGTGGCAAAGGCGAATCCGCGAACGATAGTGGTGCTCGAAACCGGAACCGCCGTGAAGATGCCGTGGCTGAACGATGTATCTGGCATCGTGGAGGCCTGGTATGCGGGCAGCAGCGGGCACATCGCTTTGGCAAATGTGCTGACAGGCGATGTGAACGCAAGCGGCAAGCTGGCTATGACTTTCCCGAAGAGCGAGCAGGATTTGCCGCGCCCTGTGATTCCTCCGCTGTCAAAAGAAGATGAAGGTCAGGGCAATGGCGCGGTGAACGGGAATGACCACACGGGTTCAAAGTACACGGTCCATTACAACGAAGGAGTAAAGGTCGGATACAAATGGTATGAGGCCGAGCACAAGCAGCCGCTTTTTCCCTTTGGATTCGGGCTTTCGTATACGACTTATTCCTATTCTGATTTGAAAACAGATAGCTCGCAGAAGAGCGTGAGCTTCCAGGTGAAGAACACCGGCAAGCGCGCCGGCGCAGAGATTGCTGAGGTCTATGCGCAGCTTCCGGATGCGGCGGGTGAGCCCTTTAAGCGGCTGGTCGGCTGGCAGCGTGTGGAGTTGAATCCGGGTGAATCAAAAACGGTGTCCGTGAAAATCGATCCGCAGATACTCTCCATTTTTGATGAACAAAAGAATGGATGGGATCTGCCGAAGGGTACGTATCGGATTCTGGCTGGACCGTCTTCGGCAGAGACTCCGCTGAAGGGAACAATTGAGGTGCAGTAAATACTGATAAATGTCAATCATGGCCTGTTTGCGATATTAGGGCAATCGATTTATACACCGATGGATGTCTCATATTGCATGTGGGGCATTTCCTTCATTCGTCAGGAAATTCCTGCGAATCAAACTGAGGCCCTCTTCTTTCGATGAGATCAGGCCCTCTAGCTGCGCGTCTTCAGCGGCGGCCAGCATCTCCTTGAAGCGCGGCCCCGGCCGATATCCGGCAGCAATCAAGTCGGCTCCGGTAACGAGCAGTTTTGGCCGGACCTCTTCCTCCGGAGCAGCTTCGTAGCGCTGTTTGGCGTAGTTATAGAGACTCAGGTCACGATGGCTCGACAGGCAATCGATCCGGTGCAGTTCCAGGTGTTCGGGGAAGCGTGGGAGCCGAAAAAACCGCTTCAATGTCGATTCCTTCATGCGCATCACGTCGCCAAAACGCATGTGGTTCTCGACTAAAGATGAGATTTGAGCCGTATCCTCGGTCGAAAAACGCAGCCTGCGGCAGATGTTCTCGGCTATCCGCATGCCGACTTCGACGTGTCCGTTGAAGCGGATGCGGTCCGGAGTGCGTTCGAAGGTCGCCGGCTTGCCTACATCGTGCAGCAGCGCTCCCCACGCGAGCGTGGGTGAAACGCCCGCAGGCAGCTTTTCGAGCAGCAGCAGCGTATGCACCCACACGTCACCTTCGGGATGATACTCCGGCGGCTGCTCCACTCCGTGGAGCCGGTCAATCTCCGGCAGCACCTGCTTGAGCAATCCCGTTCGGTCGAGCAGCTCGAATGCCCGCGGCGCATGACCTTCAGTAAGCATGCGCGTCAGTTCATCGCGGATGCGTTCACAGCTGACCCGCGAAATGGCCGCGGCGTGGGCGCGAATGGCCGCCTCAGTCTTCGGCTCGATGTCAAATTCAAATCGCGCCGCAAAGCGGACAGCGCGCAGCATCCGGAGCCGGTCTTCGGCAAAGCGCCGGTCGGGATCGCCAATCGCGCGAACAATGCCTGCCGCAAGATCGGCGCGCCCGCCAACGAAGTCGAGCGTGGCCTGATTCATGTCGCCAGTCTCAGGCAGCACCAGCGGATCGAGCAGCATGCCGTTGATAGTGAAGTCGCGCCGTATGACATCTTCCTGCGGACTGTCTGAGAAGCGCACCTCGTCGGGGCGGCGTCCATCTGAGTAAGCGCCATCGGAGCGAAACGTCGCCACCTCGGTGACGATCTCGCTGCCGTCTATATCATCGGCGACAAGAACAACTCCGAAATGCGCGCCGACGGCGAATGTCCGCGGAAACATATCCAGCACTACATTGGGGCGCGCATTTGTGGCTACGTCGAAGTCCGCAGGCTCGCGCCCCAGCAGCATGTCGCGCACACAGCCGCCGGCGAAGTACGCCTCATATCCGTTGGAACGCAGGCGCTCGACAATGGCCTCAGCTGCGAGTTGTGCATGGTTCGTGGTCATACAATTGTTTGTCATCCCGACCGGATCGCAGCGGAGCGGAGGGATCTGCAATATCTGCCTATATCATAGATAGATGAGCACCGGCCTCATTCTGGGCATCGAAAGCTCCTGCGATGAAACCGCAGCGGCCGTTGTCCGGCGCGGAACCGAGACCCTGTCGAACGTGGTTGCCTCGCAGATCGCGATCCACACTCCTTATGGTGGAGTTGTCCCGGAACTGGCCTCGCGCGAGCATCTCCGCAACATTGTCCCCGTGGTACGCGCGGCGATTGCCGAAGCCGGCATTACACTGCAGGACCTCGATGCCATTGCCGTCACGGAAGGCCCGGGGCTGGCCGGAGCGCTCCTCGTCGGTATTACTTATGCCAAATCGCTGGCCTTCGCTCTGAATAAGCCGCTGATCGCCGTGAATCACCTCGAAGGTCACATCCATGCCGTTCTGCTCGAACAAGCCGAACTGGCCGAAGAGCCGGTTTCCTTGCCGGCTCTGGCTTTGGTTGTCTCCGGCGGGCATACGCATCTTTATCTCGCCCGCCGCAATGGAGATCACTGGTATTACCGCAATGTTGGACACACCGTAGATGACGCGGCTGGAGAAGCGTTCGATAAGGTGGCCAAGCTGCTCGGTCTTGGGTATCCCGGAGGCCCGTGGATTGATGCGCTTGCGCCGCATGGCGATCCCTATGCAGTCCCTTTTTCTTTTGCGCAGATCAAGCCGAAGCTCCATCGCGGCGAAACGCACGCCGATAATCCGGAGCGTCCATTCCTCTTTTCCTTCAGCGGTATCAAGACAGCTGTGCTGCGCTATGTGCAGACGCATGACCTTTTTCCGTCGATTGAGGTGCGACGCAGTGCGCTGGCGCAGATTTCGCAGGCTCGAGCTGCGGACGCTCTCCCGTTTTGCGATCAGGAAACATTAAACCTGATTGCCTCCTTCCAGCGCGCCGTCGTTGATGATCTGCGCCGCAAGACCTTTCAGGCCGCAGAAGCTTTTGATGCAGCCAGCATCCTCATCTCGGGCGGCGTAGCCGCCAACCGCGAGCTGCGCGTGCGCTTCACGGCTGAGGCCGCAGAGCACAGCCTGCCTATCGCATTTCCATCGCTGGCGCTTTCCACGGACAATGCAGCGATGGTCGCCGCAGCCGCATGGCCAAAGCTGATGGACGGCCAATATGCGCCCGCGGAACTCTCCGCGGAGCCCTCGCTTGCGCTGGGAAGGTGAATGCAACTGGTAGAATCGCAAGGGAAACCGCACGAATGACCATTCGCCTCTACAACACTCTTACCGACACCATTGAAGAACTGCAGCCCTCCGACGGCGAGGCGCTCCGCATTTATGCCTGCGGCCCCACGGTCTACGACTACGGCCATATCGGCAACTTCCGCACCTTTCTGCATGTCGATATCCTGCGACGCACGCTGGAGCTGTTTGGCATAAAGGTCCGCCACGTTATGAACATTACCGATGTGGACGACAAGATCATCCGCAACGCAGCGGCTGCCGGCATTTCCATTAGCGAATACACCCCGCGCTACGAGAAGGCATTTTTCGAGGACCTGGATGCGCTGTCTGTTGAGCACCCGGAGATCGTCGCACGCGCTACCGAGCACATCGAGGAGATGGTTGCGCTGATCCAGCGGCTGGCCGAGCAGGACATTGCCTATAAAACCGAGGATGGTTCGTGGTATTTCCGCATTGCGAAATTTCCTGAGTACGGCAAGCTCTCGAAGAAGGACTTTTCCGGTATCGCGGACGGGGCGCGCGTCGATGTGGACGAGTACGACAAGGACTCTGCCCGTGATTTCGCGCTTTGGAAGGCTCCCAAGCCCGGCGAATATCGCTGGGAGACTGCTCTTGGACCGGGGCGTCCGGGATGGCATATTGAGTGCTCAGCAATGGCCATGTCTTATCTCGGCGAAGATTTTGATCTGCACGCCGGCGGCGAAGACCTGATGTTTCCGCATCATGAGAACGAGATTGCGCAATCGGAGTCAGCAACGCACAAGGCCTTTGCCCGCCACTGGTTTCATATCCGGTTTCTGCTGGTTGAAGGCAGGAAGATGTCGAAGTCCGAGGGCAATTTTTATACCCTGCGCGACCTGCTGCTGAAGGGATACAAGGCGTCTGCGATCCGGTTTTTGCTTACTTCGGTCCCGTATCGGCAGCAGCTTAATTTCACCTTTGAAGGGTTGAATGCAGAAACAGGCGCGGTAGAACGCCTGCGCACGTTTTATCAGCGCATGAAAACGACACAATGGCCGGCCAAAGCGACGGATGAAACCCTCCCGAGCCCGATTGCGCAGACGGCTCATGCGGCCCGCGAAAAATTCCGCCTTGCTCTGGCAAATGATTTAAATACGGCTGAGGCTCGGGCGCCGATTTTCGATCTGGCGCGTACCGTAAATGCCGCCGCTGATGCTGGAAATCTTTGGAAACAGGACGTGGCCGCTGTTCTCGATACGCTGGCAGATTTCGACAGGATCTTTGCCGTGCTTGAAGACAACGATGCACAGTGGACCCGCTTCGCCCTCGAATGGGCTGAACGCGAAGGCCGACTCGATGAAGCTTCGCCGGAAGTGCGGGCGCAGCTTTCGTTGACTGACGCGCAGATCGAGGCCTTGATCGAGGAGCGCAATCAGGCACGCCGCACGCGTAATTTTGCCCGCGCGGATGCGATTCGGAAAGAGCTGCTGGAGAAGGGAATTATTCTGGAGGATTCCAAAGAGGGTGTCCGCTGGAAGCGGAAGTGACAAATTATTCGATACGTGTCATAACCCATCATGAGGTGACAGATGGAC
>Ga0070741_10013238_pt1 | contig 14637 bp, 13 predicted proteins | sample Coa_R1_4_FD_66440 | JGI IMG/M metagenome (GOLD analysis project Ga0070741, IMG submission 66440) | Surface soil microbial communities from Centralia Pennsylvania, which are recovering from an underground coalmine fire - Coalmine... | ecosystem: Environmental > Terrestrial > Soil > Unclassified ...
CTGCGGCAGGGGAGGGAGCCCACTTGTTCCCTCTCCCCCGCTGCGGCAGGGGAGGGAGCCCACTTGTTCCCTCTCCCCCGCTGCGGCAGGGGAGGGAGCCCACTTGTTCCCTCTCCCCCGCGGGGGAGAGGGTGAGGGTGAGGGGGCGGAATCTCCCCGGGAACACCGGTCGCCTAGAGGCGCGGCCGAAGCTTGGCTGACACCGAAAGCAAAACGAAGGTTCCCGTCAGTCGCCGTAATCCGCCCGCAGATTCTTCGCCCGCGGCTACAGAATGACGAGTTCCGTCCGCCGCCCTAGGAAGAGTCGCCGTTGCCCTCTTCCTTCTCCGTCGCTTGCTGCCGCAGGTACTCCTCGAGCTGGCGCACGATGTCCTCACCGCGCGGCAGGTCGACGGGGCCCTCGGCCTGTCGCTGGGGAGGCGCTTCCTCCTCGGTTGGCTCCTCGCGCGCCTCGAGCTGGCTGACGTACTGCTGGACCTCAGGATTATTGGACAGAGCCTCGTTCACCTGCCGCTCGAAGCGGCGACCGGCGCGCTCCAGCTCAGACAGCTCCAGCCCGAGCCCGTAAATGGTGTTCAAGCGCGACAGGATCGAGTGGGCCACCTTCGGGTTGGGAGACGCCGAGATGTAATGCGGAACGTTCCCCCAAATGCTCCCGACCGGGATGCCCGACTTGGTGAATACGTCGGACAGGACGCCGACGATCCCCGTTGGGCCCTCGTATCGGCTTCGCCGAAGCGCCAGCTCGGGGAACCGTGCGGTCAGATCGGGATCGGATGAGAATGCCGTCAGCCTCGGCGGGCGCGTGTGGGGCACGTCTGCGATCAGTCCGCCGAGGGAAAGCATGCTGGTGACGCCCGCCTCGTGTGCGACGTGGAGCACCTCCTCGCAGAACGTGCGCCACTTCAGGTTCGGCTCGATCCCCAACAACAGCACAAAGTCGCGATCCAGGAGCGGGTCGACGTGGTAGTAGAAGGTGTTCTCCGGCCACGTGATGGTGCGGGAAAAGTCTTCTTCGATGTGCACGTGCGGCCGAACGCGCGCGAAGTTGTAGAACTCCTCCGGGTCGATGTCAGCGAACTTTTTCGCCTTCCATCGCGTCGACAGGAACTTCACGGACGTCGTCGCGACCTCGGACGCGTCGTTCCACCCAGCGAAGGCCAGGATCAGAACGGGACGTCGAAGCTTCGGTTCCTCGATGTAGCGGACGTGTGACATGCCTTCATTGTGCTCCCGGTTCCCCCTCATTCGCAATCGGGAGAAGAATCTAGGCCAGGCCCAATTCCAGAGCCTCCGGCCCTTCGTCGATGCGCACGAGACCATCGCGAGCAAGGTTACGGCTGACGGTCTCCCATCCCGCCGGTGGTTCCGCGACGCCTGCCGCCGCCAGACGCGAGGCGATGTGCGGGAGCGGCGCGACGGCTCCCGCCGGAAGGGCGCGCAGCTCGTCGAGCAGCCGGCCCCGATAGTACCGCATGGAGCTGGCGAACGGTGGCTGTTTGCCGGGCGACCGCGGGCCCGAGGCGACGCGCCCAGCGCTCGAACACCATCGGCGAATCGGGCAGATGAGGCAGCGCGGCCGCCGGCTGAGGCAGACGGTCGCGCCGAGGTCCATGAGAGCCTGGTTCCAGTCGCTCGCGCGCCCCTCGGGAACGAGATCGCGGGCCATTTCGGCCAGGTCGCGGGGGCGCGCCGCGACCGTCGGCGAGAAGCACGCGCGAGTGATGACGCGCCGGACGTTCGTGTCCAGCGCGGGCACATCTTGCCCGTACACGATACTGAGAATCGCCCCGGCCGTATACCGGCCGATGCCCGGAAGCCGCGTGAGCGAGCCATAGTCCGCCGGGAGACAGCCCCCGTACCGCTCGACGACGACGCGCGCGAGCTCGTGCAGGTGAACGGCGCGGCGGTTGTACCCGAGCCCTGCCCAGGCGCGCACGACGTCCGAACGCTCGGCGCGCCCGAGGGCCTCGAAGGTGGGAAAGCGCTCCACGAAGGATTCGAACGCGGAGCGCACCCGGTCCACCTGCGTCTGCTGCAGCATGATCTCCGACACGAGGGTCCGGTAGGGGCTCGGTGTTCGACGCCAGGGCAGGTCGCGTCGATTGCTGGCGTACCAGTCCAGCACAGCCCTTTGGAGGTCGGGGGTGGCTGCCGCGCGGGAGCGGCCTAGGTCGCCGGAATCTTCCATGGAAGTAGCATGATTCTACCACCCGCTTCCGTTACGGACTGAGCGATTCATTGCAATCGTGTTACGGCCGTGAACGGTAACGTCGTCTAGAATTAAGCGTTGGATAAGACAGGGGGTGACTTCGTCCAGCTGCCTCGCCGTCAGCTGACCCCCAAGGATACAGTCGTTGTTTTGCGAAGTGGGCTGCCCAAGCACTGGAGGAAAATCGTGAATCGTCAACGATGGACGTCTCTCACGCGAGTAATTCCCGTGGCGATCGTGGCCGCGATGGTCGCCACGTTTCCCGTATCAACCGCCGCGCTGGCGCAGGAGGCGCCGACGGTGGCGCTCGTGCCGAGCGACACCTACGGAACGCTGCTGACGGACCCGTCCGGGTGGACGCTGTACACCTGGGATGGCGACGCGGAGGGCGCGAGCAACTGCTACGGCGACTGCGCGGCCGTATGGCCGCCGTACACCATTGACGGCGACCTCGTCCCACCCGACGGGCTGCCGGGAAGCCTCGGGGTGATTGAGCGGGACGATGGGTCGTGGCAAGTCACCCTCGACAATTGGCCTCTCTATTACTTCTCCGGGGACCAGAACCCGGGCGACACGAACGGCGACGGATCGCTCGGTTTCGGCGCCCAGTGGTATGCCACGGCGTTCGCCGCGCCGGCCGAAGCCGCGCCCGCGCCGCCACCGGCCCCGCAGCAGCCGTACGGCTACACTCCACCGCCCGCGCCACCCCCGCCCGCGGCGCGCCCTACTCCGCCGCCCGGGCTCGCGGCGCAACCGGCGAACATTCCGCCCCAGGCGCCGTCGGCTCGGCCAGCTGTGCCGGTCACGATCGCGAACTTCCAGTTCCGGCCGCCGACGCTCAACATCTCGGTCGGCGACACCGTGACCTGGACCAACAACGACTCGACGACGCACACGGCCACGGCTGACAACAGCGCGTGGGATTCCGGTCGGCTCGCGCCGGGCCAGAGCTACTCCATGATCTTCAACAATCCTGGTAGCTTCACGTACCACTGCTCGATCCACCCTAACATGCGCGGCTCGATCGTGGTCAGCGCGGGAGCCCCGAGCGGCCAGTACAACCCGAACACCTACAGTCCAAACCCCTACGGCGAGGGCCCCTTCTACAACTCGCCGGGCGAGTACGGACCGAACGTGCCGCCGCCGCCATACGACCAGTACGGCGCTCCGATTCCACCCCAGTACCCGCCATACGGGGGCCAGCCGCCCTATGCCCCGCCGCCACCCGGCGCGGGGAACTATCTGGCCACCCTCACCGTGGTGGCGCCGCCGGGCGGCAACATCTCGCTCACGTGGATCGCGACGCCGGGCGCGCAGTCCTACCGCATCTATCAAACCACGATCTCGCAGCCGCTCAACTTCAGCGTCGTGCAGACCGTCCCGCAGACGACGGGCACGCTGGCGACGAATGCGACGGTCGCGAATCTCACGCCCGGTCAGACCTATCTCTTCCAGGTCCGGGCGGTCGATCCCAACGGACTCGAGACGGTCGCCCCAGCCGCGGCGATGAACCTGCCTGGCTTCGGATCGGCGATCCTCGCGCCGCCGTCTGGCGTCACGGCGACGAATCCAACCGGAACCAGCCTCACCGTCACCTGGGCGGCCACGCCGGGCGCCGCGTCCTACCGGGTCGCCGTGTCGACCAATCCCAACGGCCCCTTCACCACAGCCGCGGGCGGCACGGTGACAGGCACGACGGCGACGATCACGGGGCTCACGCCCAACACGACCTACTACATTCAGGTCATCGCGATGGACAACGCGGGCAATCAGAGCACGCCGTCGATCACCGCGACCGCGTCCAGCGGCCCAACGGTGGCCGCGCCGACGAACGTCAGCGTGACCGCCGTGACGTCGACAACGGCCACCCTCACGTGGACCGCGGCGCCCAACGCCGCCACGTATCGCGTGACCATCTCCCTCGCACTGTCCGGCCCGTACAGCACGGCGACGGTGACCAACTCCAGCTCCACCGGGGCGACGGTGACCGGGCTCTCGCCGAGCACGCCGTACTTCTTCCAGGTCTACGCGGTCGACAACGCCGGGAACCAGAGCCTGCCCTCGAATACGGCCAACGCCATCACGACCTCCCAGTAGCGCCAAGAGCGGGCTGGAACGGAGGGGGCGGTCCGACGAGTCGGACCGCCCCCTTGCCGGTACACTGAAAGGAAGCAGCTCCTTCTGACAACAGCAGAAGACGACGGCTTCTTCACGCGCGAAAGGACGGGGATGGACAAATGGCCGCGCAACGGAAGGGGAAACCGGCCCCCACTCTTACCGCACACATGCAGGTGCTGGGCGCCGACGCTCGTGAGATCGGGGAGGTCCTGGAAATCTTTCCGGACATAGGAGACATCGAGACCTTCGGCGCCATAGGAATCCCGCCCCAGCAGGAGGGGCACGAGCCAGAGCGCTATGGGTACAGCGAGGCGATGCCCGGCCGCGGAGCCGACTACTTCACGGTTCGGCAGAGGGACGGGGCGGTCCTCTACATTCCGGTCACGGCGGTGGCCCGGGTTCAGGACGGGCGGGCGATTCTCGCCGTCGACGCGGAGAGCATCCCCGACCTCAACTGGCAGGTGCGCCCCGACGCGCTCGCGGCGCTGGAGCACGAGTACCCGGTCGACGAGGGGGGCGAACCGCAGGTCGCCTGAGCGACCGCCCCTCACCCTCTCCCCCGCGCGCGGGGGAGAGGGAAAGAGCCGGCTCCCTCCCCTGCCGCAGCCGGGAGGAGGAACAAGTCGGCTCCCTCCCCTGCCGCAGCCGGGAGGAGGAACAAGTCGGCTCCCTCCCCTGCCGCAGCCGGGAGGAGGAACAAGTCGGCTCCCTCCCCGGCCGCAGTCGGGAGGGGGAACGAGTCGGCTCCCTCCCCTGCCGCAGCCGGGAGGAGGAACAAGTCGGCTCCCTCCCCGGCCGCAGTCGGGAGGAGGAAAGAGTCGGCTCCCTCCCCTGCCGCAGCGGGGGAGGGTTGGGGTGGGGGTCCTTCGACGGGCCTGTCCTGAGCAACGCCGAAGGGCATTCAACGGCCTTGCGGACTCACCCGCCCGCGCACGATCGGGGTTGGGGCTATAGGGCGAGCGCCTGCTCCAGCGCCCGCCGCGTGAAGACCTCGGTCATCCGGCGTTTGTAGTTGGCGCTGCCGCGATGGTCGGAGGTTGGATCGGTGAGCCCCGGCACCGTCGCCGCGGCTGCCCGCAGCAGCTCGGGCGTCGGCGTTTGGCCGCGCAGCACGTCCTCGGCGGGCTTGGCCCGAATAGGGGTCGGGCCCGCCGCGTTCAGCGCGATGCGCGCGTCGTTGCAGCGGCCGTCCACCATGTCGAGGGCGACCGCCACAGCCACCGTTGGGTAGTCGTCCGCTGTGCGCGGCAGGAATTTGATGTACGCCGTCTTCGGCGGACGCTCGGGTCGGGGCACGATGACCTCGGTGATCAGCTCGCCCGGCTGCAGGACCGTCTCATAGTAGCCTTGGAAGAGGTCTTCGGCGGCAACTTCGCGCTGCCCCTTGCGGGAGGTGATCGCCACGCGCGCGTTGAGGGCGATCAGCGCGGCGGGCGGGTCCTGGTTCGGGTCGGCATGGGCAAGCCCGCCGCCGACGGTGGCGACGTTCCGAATGCGTACCGTGGCCACACGGCTGTACGCATTCGTGAGGAGTGGCCAGCTCGCGCGCGCGACGGCGCTCGTCTCCACGCTCCTGTGGGGCACGCCCGCCCCGATGTGGAGGGCGCCGTTCGCCGCGTCGAGCCGTCGCAGATCCGAGATTCCCCGGAGCGCGATCACGTGCTCGGGTCGGACGAGGCGCTGCTCCATGAGCAGGATCAGGGCCGTGCCGCCGGAGATCGGGCGAGCGTCCTCCCCGTATCGCTCCAGCAGGTCGAACGCTTCGTCGAGGGTCGATGGCGCGTGCAACTGGAAGGGGATCATCGTTTCACACCTCGCCCGCGGCGGTCTTTTCGATGGATTCGATGATCTTGTAGTAGCCCGTGCAGCGGCACAGGTTGCCCATCATCCAGTCCTTGATCTCGTCCTCGGTTGGGTGGGGATTCTCCTGGAGGAGCGCGTGGGCGGCCATGATCTGGCCCGGCGTGCAGATGCCGCACTGGAAGCCGCCGTATTTCAGGAAGCCCTTTTGAATGGGCGCCAGCTCCCCATCCTGTGCGAGGCCCTCGATGGTGCTGATCTCGGCGCCATCGGCCAGGGCCGTGAGCATGAGGCACGAGCTGACCATCTTTCCGTCAACCAGCACCGTGCAGGCGCCACAGACCCCGACGCCGCAACCCAGCTTGGTGCCCGTGAGGCCGAACTCGTAGCGAATAGTGTCGATCAGGAGCCGGTGGTCCGGCACGTCCACCTCTCTGGGCTCGCCGTTCACTCGGACGCGTACGTGCGCCGTCATCGCATCCTCCTCCGGGGCCAGCGCGGCCCCGTCGCTCGCGTGGCTGGAGGCAATGGTAGCCCAGCGCCCGGACGGGATCAAGGCGAGGCTGTGGCGGGGAGCTCCCCTCTCCTCCGCGCGTGGGGGAGGGGGTGAGCGGGACATCCCTCTCGTACAATGTGGCGCGCCCATGAGAACGACCGGAGATCCATGACCGGTGACCTCCCCAACCACCGACGAATCCGCGATGCGCCTGCCCCTCGACGGCGTGCGGGTCGTGGCCCTCGAGCAGGCGGTGGCCGCGCCGCTCTGCAGCCGCCACCTGGCCGACCTCGGCGCGGACGTCGTGAAGATCGAGCATCCGAACGGGGGCGACCTGGCGCGCCACTACGACCACGTCGTGAACGGCCTCGCCGCGCATTGGGTGTGGCTCAACCGTGGCAAGCGGAGCGTCGCCCTCGACGTGAAGCAGCCGGCCGACCACGCCGTGCTCGAGGCGCTCCTCGCGCGCGCGGACGTCTTCCTCCACAACTTCGGGCCGGGCGCCGTCGATCGCCTCGGCTTCGACTGGCCAACGATCCACGCGCGCTGGCCGCGGCTCATCTCCTGCGCCATCTCCGGCTACGGCATGGACGGGCCGTACCGGAATCGAAAGGCCTTCGACCTGCTGCTCCAGGGCGAGAGCGCCATCATCTCCGTGACCGGCACGCCCGAGGCGCCGGCCAAGGTGGGGATCTCCATCGGCGACATCGGCGCCGCCATGTACGGGCTCTCGTCCATCCTCGCGGCCCTGATCGAGCGCGAGCGCACGGGCGAGGGCCGGCTGATCGACATCTCCATGCTCGACTGCTTGAGCGAATGGATCATGCCGCCGCTGCTGTATCAGATGAAGGGGCTCGAGACGCCCCGCGCCGGCATGCGGCACGCCATGATCGTGCCCTACGGCCCGTATCGCACGGGCGACGGCGAGAGCGTGAGCCTGGCCGTGCAGACCGAGGCCCAGTGGGCGCGGCTGTGCACCGACGTCCTGCACCGGCCGGAATGGATCGAGGATCCGCGATTCCGCAGCACCCCCCTCCGCGTGCAGAACCGCGCGATCCTGGAGCCGCTGATCGAGGAGGCGCTGGCGCCGTACACACGAGCCACGGCGCAGGAAGCGCTCGAGGCGGCCGACATCCCCTACGGCGCACTCAACGACGTGGCGGACCTCCTGGCGCATCCGCAGCACGCCGCGCGCGAGCGCTGGTTCGAGGTGGGGAGCGAGGCGGGCCCGGTACCGGCCCTGGCGCACCCGTTCAATGTCGTCGGTATGCCGCGCCGAGCCGCTCGAATCCCGGCGCTCGGGGAGCACACGGATGAGGTGAAGCGCGAGCTGGGGCTGGCATAGGGGCGGAGGCTCCACACGCGCGCACTCGCCGCACGCAATGCATGCGTGTTCTGTGGCCGGGTCACGGACCATAGCATGTTACCGGTTATAACGGCCCGCACGTGGATCCCGATCACTGACCCATTGTGCGGCTTCCCTGAAGGTAAGACTTCCCCGCAAGACGGTACCACGCGTAGTATTATTGGGGCTGAACCGAGAGGAGGGGTGGTGGCGACTCGCGACAAGCGACGAGAAGCTGTCCGTCGCAACCCGAAGAATCAGCGTGACCTTATAGCTGCAACTGCAAGTCCCCAAGCAGTTGACGCCTCTGAGCAGTCCCTAATCACCGGGGAGGGATGGTGAAACTATAGCTGCAACTGTTAGTCCCAAAGCAGTTGACGCCTACATGAAGCTCCCGTATCGCATGGAAGTGTACCGGGACGGGGATTATTGGGCCGCCGAGTTCCCCCAGCTTCCGGGCCTCGCCGCGCGCGCCGAGCGGTGGGAGGACCTTGAGCGCGAGATCGAAGACGCAAAGCGCGCATGGTTCGAAACGATGATCGAGTTGGGCCGCGAGATCCCCATGCCCCGGACCGCAGAAGCCTATAGCGGCAAGCTCCAGCTCCGCCTGCCCAGGAGCCTGCACGCCCAGGCCGCCCGAGCGTCTGAGCGTGACGGGGTGAGCCTTAACACGTTCATCGTGACCACGATCGCGAAGGAGCTGGGCCAAAAACGGGGATGGACGTGACGAGCTGGCCACGAATGCAGGCGCCCTTCGGCCCGGAACCCGGCCACCTATGGATCGTGCTCGATGCGGACAGGCTCAAAGCCGTTCTCGCCAGCGATCTGAGCCCGAACAAGCGGCTGGAACAGATCGAGAGTCTGCTGGCCGGCAAAGCAGAAACTTCGGAGTAGCCACGAGGAGCGTTCACACGGGCGCCGCAGTCGATTGACGCCCGACCCGGACCCTGCATACACTGGCGGCGTCGAGCGACGCGGCTCAGGAGGCGATCACCATGGGCGATCACCGCATCTTCGTGGGGACCGAGGCGGGAGTGTTGGTCTACGCCGACGAGGACGAGACATGGCGCCTCGACCGCACGACCCTCGAGGGCAAGCGCGCCGCCGCCATCCTGCCCGAGCCTCGGACCCACGCGATCTACGCTGCCGTCCCCGGCGACGGCGTTTACGTCGCGGCCGATGGCGGCCGAGAATGGGACCGCTGCTTCGCGGGAGACGTGCGCAGCCTGGCGATCGATCCCCATGATCCCGCCGTCGTCTACGCCGGGACCGAGCCCATTGGCCTTTTTCGCTCGACCGACGTCGGCGACCACTGGAGCGAGGTAGAGGCCCTCCAGAACCTACCGCCCAGGGTTCGCGAGAAGTGGTGGTTCCCGGTGTACCCTCACGAGGGGCACGTACTCAGCATCGCCGTGGACCACCAGGACTCGCGCATCGTGTACCTCGGCCTCGAGCACGGGGGTATCGTGCGAACCGACGACGGCGGCCGAACGTGGGAAGACATCTCCGACGGCATCGAGTATCTCGACATCCACATGGTGGAGAGCGACCCGAGCCGGCCGAACGTCGTCTACGCCGCGACTGCGCGCGCCTTCTACCGAAGCGAAGACTTCGGCCGCCGCTGGGTCCTCTCCGAGGCCGGCCTGGATCGCGACTATATGCACGATTTCGTCCTGCGTCCAGGCGAGCGCTCGACCCTGTTCATGACTACCGCCAACGGCACGCCGCCGGCCTGGCTCCGGCCCACCAAGGCAGAAGCGGCCCTTTTCCGCTCTGCGGATGGCGGGCTGAGCTGGCGGCAGCTCGGCGGCGGCCTCCCATCGAGCATGGAGCGCATGGTGTGGGCCGTCGCCGGCGACCCGACCGACGACCGGGCGCTCGTCATCGGACTGGGCGACTACACCCCCAACATGCCGCCCGGGTCGGCGCCCGGCGGCGAGGTGTGGCGCAGCCCCGACTCGGGCGACACGTGGACGCGCGTGTGCGAGACGCCGTCACCCATTCGCTCGATCTGCATCGCGTCCTGACAGTGGCAGGCTCGTCAGCTCCCGGCGCGCCATGGGCGCCCCCGCGGGACGATGCCCTCACCTGGTTCAAGCCGGGCGGCTCCCTTCCGAGCGCGCCGACGCCGCTGGAATTCACCTTCGCCGTGGAGGCCTTCGCCTTCGGCGTGTCGCGGGCCCTGGAGAGCCTCTATTTCCCGCTGTACGAGGTTCGCGCGCGCCTGCTCGACGGCGAGCTGTACCTCGCGTCCGTCCCCTCGGCGATGGCCGAGCGCGATCTCCCCGCCCAGCTCTCGCGCATGCGCGACTCCGCCCTGCGCTTCACACGCAGCGTGCGCGGCTCGTGGGAGCGTCTCATCAAGCGGGAGGTCGCGGAGTACAACGACCGCCTGGCGCAGTTCGCGCCGGCCGACGCCGGCGATCGGGAGGTGGCGGCGGCGATCCTCCCGCTTCGCCGAACTCGCGCGAACCAGTGGTTCGCGGCCACGCGCGCCGTCTTCGCTCCGACGGTCATGCTCCAGGCGGGCCTGGGTCCCGGCGACGCGGGCGAGGCCCGAGCGGTCTGCATCGAGGCGCGCGCGCTGATCCACGATCGGGGAACGCCCCTCGTACGCGCGGCCCTGGAACGGGTCGGTGCGCGGCTCGCCCGCGCAGGCTGCATCGACCGGCCGGAAGACGTCGACTTGCTGGAGTACCCGGAGGTGATGAGCGCGTTGGAGACCGGCGCCGACGCGCGGCCGATCGTGAATCAGCGGAAGGCCGCCGCCAGCCACGCGGGCGCGCCGGGCCCGGACGACCTTGGACCCGACCTGCCCCCCGATGCGCCCCGGATGTATCTGCTCCGCGACGTGCTCGCCCTCGCCCTGTAGTTCGGATCGTCTGACAATTCGCTTCATCGAGGGAGGAACCCCAATGGTCGATCTCTTGCCCACAACCGTCGTCGGGAGCTATCCGCAACCGGACTGGCTCATCGACCGCGAGAAGCTTCGCGGTCGGCTCCCGCCGCGGATTCGCGCCCGCGAGCTGTGGCGAGTCGACGCGAAGTACCTCGAGCAGGCCCAGGACGACGCGACCATCCTGGCCATCGACGCCATGGAGCGCGCCGGCGTCGACATCATCAGCGACGGGGAGATTCGGCGGGAGAGCTACTCGAACCACTTCGCGACGGCCCTCGACGGCGTCGACATCGAGCGCCCGGGCACGGCGATCGACCGCACCGGCCATCCGAATCCCGTCCCGCGCGTGGTCGGCCCGATCCGGCGCAAGCGGCCCGTCGAGGTGCGCGACGTGCAGTTCCTCCGCGCCCACACCGACCGCCGCGTCAAGATCACGGTGCCCGGCCCCTTCACCATGTCTCAGCAGGCCCAGAACGACTACTACCCCGACGACCGCGCGACCGCGCTCGCCTATGCCGACGCGCTGAACGAGGAGATCCGTGAACTCTTCGCCGCCGGAGCTGACGTGGTCCAGATCGACGAGCCTTACCTCCAGGCCAAGTCCGAGCAGGCTCGAGCGTATGGCGTCGAGGCGATCAACCGGGCCATTCGGGGCATCGACGGCACGACTGCGCTCCACCTCTGCTTCGGATACGCGGCGATCGTTCCCGTCCGAGGAACGGCATACGCGTTCCTCACGGAGCTGCGCGACGCGCACGTGAAGCAGATCTCCATCGAGGCGGCGCAGGCCAACCTCGACCTCTCAGTCCTTAAGGGGCTACCCAACAAGACGATCATCCTCGGCGTTCTGGACCTGGGAGACCCCAACGTCGAAACGCCGGAGATCGTCGCGGGCCGCATCCGTCGGGGAATCGAGGTCGTGGCCCCTGACCGCCTCGTCATCGCGCCCGACTGCGGCATGAAGTACCTGCCGCGAGAAACCGCCTTCGGAAAGCTCCGCGCGATGGTGGCGGGCGCCGAGATCGTCCGACGCGAAATCAGCGGTTGACTTCCCCCTCCCCTGCCGCCGTTGGTGGCAGGGGTGAGAGCCCTCACCCAGGCACGTTGGGAGAGGCACCACTTCGGATCGCCCGGAGCACTGTCTCCGGTGACAGATGCGAGTCGCGGATGCGCGCCCCCAGGTGCAGGATCGCGTCCTCCACGGCCGCGGCGATGCACGCCATCGGTGGGATCGAGCCGCCCTCGCCCATTCCCTTCGCACCAAGGGGGCTGAAGGGCGTCGGGCATTCGACGTGCGCCAGGTCCAGCTCCGGAATGTCGGTGAACCGGGGCAGCAGGTAGTCCATGAAGGTCCCCGTAAGCAGCTGGCCCGACTCGTCGTAGGCGAAGCGCTCCGTGAGGGCCCATCCCAGGCCGTTCACCACGCCGCCCATCGTCTGGCCCTGCACGATCATGGGGTTTAACAAGCGTCCGCAGTCTTCGACCGACACGTACTTGAGCACCTTCACCGCGCCCGTCTCCGTGTCCACTTCCACGATCGCGCCGTGGCAGAGCACGGTGAACGTGGCGGCGCCCCGGCGCTCGGCCCGGGCGCCGGGGTTCACGTTCGGCCAGCTCCACAGGAAGGTCGCCTGCAGGTCGACGTCCATGCTCCCCATCGACTCCGGCGCGCGGTTTGCCTGTGTGGCAAGGTCCCGCAGGCTCAGGCGCTGGTCGGGTCCGTCTGGCCCCACGATCCAGCCGTCGCGAAACTCCAGCCGCTCTGGATCGGCGTCGAGGACGTTGGCGGCGAGCGTCTTGAGCTCGCGGGAGAGCTTCAGCGCGGCGCCGTGCACCGCGGGCGCGCCCGTCGAGGAGAACTTCGAGGCATAGGTCCCGGAGACCGGCGTATATGCCATCGTCCGCGAGTCGAGCTGGACCGTCACGTGGACGCTGCTCGGCTCCACGTCGAACCGGTCGGCGACGATCTGGGCGGCGGTCGTCTCGTGGCCCTGGCCCTGGGCGAGGGTGGGGACCTGGACACCCAGCCGCCCGTCGGGGCCAAGACGGACCGTCGCCGTGTCGATCGGCGTCGGGCCGCCCAGCTCCACAGCCATCGCCACACCCACGCCCAGGAGCCGACCGCGCGCCCGCTCCGACGCCTGATCCATGCGCATGCGCTCGTAGTCGAGCAGCTCCCGCGCCTTGCGCAGGAGCGCAGACGGGTCGCCGCTGTCGTAGACGGCGCCCGATGGCGTGCGGTACGGGTAGGCGCTCGCGGGGATGCAGTTCTTCAGCCGCAGGTCCAGCGGGTCGAGGCGCAGCTCCTGCGCGAGGCGATCGATGATCCGCTCGATGGCGAAGACGGGCTGGACGCGCATGTAGCCGCGGTTCGAGGCGACTGGGCACTTGTTCGTCAGCACGCATTTCGCCTCGACCCGCACGTTCTCGATGCCGTAGCAGCTAATGACGCCGTTTCCCAGCAGCAGGTTCAATCCGGCCGGCTCGTTGAGGCACACGTACGCGCCCTGATCGTCGATGAAGCGCATCTTGATTCCCAGAATCGTCCCATCGCGCTTCGCGGCGATCTCCATGTCGTTGATCCGGCCGTGACCGTGGTGGCTTGCGCGCAGATGCTCGAGCCGGTCCTCGATCCACTTCACCGGGCGGCCGACCTTGCGCGAGAGTATGGCGAGGAGCACCGCCCGCTGGTGGACCCACGCCTTGACGCCGAAGCTGCCGCCCACGTCCGGAATGATGAGGCGGATGTCGGCGTAATCGAGGCGCAGCGCCTGGCCGGTCGCTGTGTACCGGCCGAGGTTCCCGATGTTCGCCCAAACCGTAACCTGATCGCTGGACGGGTCCGCGCTGACGATCGCCGCCAGCCCCTCCAGCGGCGTGGAGCTGTGCCGGTGCACCACGAATCGGTCGCGCGCCACGATGTCGGCTTCGGCGAAGGCTCGCTCGACGTCGCCCGCCTCCCATACGCGGTCGAGAGCGGCGTTGCCCCCCGGCGCCTCGGGGTGGAGGAGTGGTTGGTCGGGGTCCGTCGCATGCTCGGGATCCGAGACGACAGGCAGGACCTCGTACTCGACGTCGATCGCATCGAGCGCGTCCTCGGCGACGTATCGGTCCTCCGCCGCGACGATGGCGACGATCTCGCCGGCGAAGCGCGCGCGGTCGGTCGCGATGTAGCGCCACGACCCACCGCTGGGGTAGTTTGACCCCTTCTCCGGCTCCGTCACCGCGGCGACGTCCTCGCCGGTGATCACGCCGTGCACGCCGGGCATCTCGAGGGCGCGGCGATAGTCGATCCTCACGATGCGCGCGTGGGCGTACGGGCTGCGCAACATGGCCGCGTGCAGCATGCCGGGAACCGAGATGTCATCCACATACTGCCCGGTCCCGGTCAGGAACCGCCCGTCTTCCAGGCGAGGGATGGAACGGCCGAGCCACGAGCGGCGCGCCTCGGCCGGTCCCATGGAATGTTCGGTCACGAGTCCTCCGAAGGTTCCGGGCTTGCGCACGCTGAAACCCAGCCGCGGATCGATGAGATGCGCCACACAACGGGCTGAGCATAGCTGTTTCGCGATGCGGACGCCAAGCTCCGAGCGGATCCTCCCGAGCGGAGCGGGGGATCCGTGCCCTGATCTTCGGATCCTTACAGGACATGCAGGACGAAGGATTCGGTCATGACGGTGATGCGCCAACAGATGGTATCCACTCCAAGGGCCAAGGCGGACGCTGACGTCGTCGAGTAAGAACGGGATAGGGAAGCGGATGGCCTC
>Ga0070741_10013239_pt1 | contig 14637 bp, 14 predicted proteins | sample Coa_R1_4_FD_66440 | JGI IMG/M metagenome (GOLD analysis project Ga0070741, IMG submission 66440) | Surface soil microbial communities from Centralia Pennsylvania, which are recovering from an underground coalmine fire - Coalmine... | ecosystem: Environmental > Terrestrial > Soil > Unclassified ...
GCGGAGAACGAGTCATGGGCGCCGCCGAGATGGCTGAACCAGCCGTCGGAGAGGAGGAGACCGAGCCCCGCCCGGGTCGGCGGCTCGACCCCGAGGTCGCGCAGCACCGTCCACTCGCCCTCGGCAGGCAGCTCGACGTGCGTCGCGAGCATCGCTGCGGCGCCCTCCGCGCCCTGCTGGAGCGCGATCAGGAAGCGCGCGAGGTCCCCCACGGTCGTGGTCAGCCCCGCGGCCGCCCTCTCCGCGTAGCGATGCCCCTCGCCGGGCGCGAACGTGCTGTCCGCCATCCCGAGCGGCCCGAGCACGAGCTCCTCGGCCACGTCGCCGAACGCACGCCCGGTCACGTCCTCGACGAGAAGCTGCACGACGACGTAGCCGCCGCCGGAGTACCGGAACCCGCCGGGTGCAGCTTCGGAGCGCACCTCGGCGAGGATCTCGACGAGCGTCGGCAGCTCCTCACCGGCCGCAGAGCCGGGACAGAACGGCATGCCGAGGCCCGCGGTGTGGCCGAGCAGCCGCCGGAGCGTCACGCCCTCGCCGTCGGGCAGCTGCCAGGAGAGGAGCCGCTCGTTCACCTCCTGGTCGAGGTCGAGCCCGAGTCGGAGCGCCGTGAGCGCCGCGACGGGCTTGGAGATCGAACCGGCGGCGAAACGCGCGTCGGCGCTGCCCTCGACGCCGACGACCTCGAGCTCCTCGATCACCGCGAGGTTCATTCCACCGGCTCCGGGAGGTCGTGCAGCCGGGCGATCGGCGACGGCAGGAGCCACAACACGCCGAGGACCCCGCCGATCGTGGCGATCCAGAGCGTGGGCCGCAGCCCGATCTCCGAGCCGAGCACACCGCCGAGGAACGCGCCGATCGGCCGGACTCCGTAGTTGACGACCATGTAGGCACCCGACACGCGGGCGCGCAGCCGGTCGGGCACGAGCGCCTGGGAGATCGAGCCCGAGGAGATGTCGAGCAGCATCACGCCAACCCCGCCGCCGAACTCCGCCAGGAACAGGCAGCCGAGGACGACCCAGCGCGGCCCGCCGGCGAGCGGGACGAGCAGGAACGACGCCGGAAAGACGAGGCAGCCGAGCGCGTACGCCGGGCCGATCCCGATCCGTCGCCCGACGCGGCCGGTGATGATCGACCCGATCACGCCGCCCACGGCGCCGGCCCCGAGGACGATCCCGAGCAGCCCCGGCTGTACGTGCAAGGACCGCGTCGCGTAGAGGATGAACAGCGCGAAGAAGACGAAGTTGAAGAAGTTGATCGTCGACGTCGCGAGCAGCGAGGCCCAGATCATCGGCGTGCGGCCGATGAACTGCCAGCCCGCCTTGAGGTGCCCGCGCTCGGCAGCCTCGGTCGGCGGCTCGGCCGGTGAGATGCGGCTGAGAGCGAAGGCGGACGCCACGAACGAGAACGCGTCCACGACGAGCGCCGCCGGGGCCGACAGCACCTGGACGATCATTCCGCCGAGGCTCGGGCCGCCGACGAACGACAGCGCGCGGCTTCCGTTGAGCAGCGAGTTCGCCTCGACGTAGCGCTCGCGCGGGACGAGCGACGTGAACAGCGTGCTGTAGGAGACGTAGAAGAACACGCTCAGCGCACCGACCAGGCCGCTGACCACGTAGAGCTGCGCCATCGTCAGCGCGCCGAAGGCGTACGCGATCGGAATGCTCGCGAGCAGGATCGCGCGCCCGACGTCGGCTGCCAGCATCGTGTGGCGCCGCCGGCCGCGCTTGTCGACCCATGCGCCCGCATGTAGCGAGAGCAGCAGGTTCGGGAGCAGGCCGGCAGTCGTCAGGTAGCCCATCTCGGCCGCGTCCGCGTGCAGGACGAGGACACCGACGAGCGGCAGCGCGATCCCCGAGACCTGGTCGCCGACGAGGGAGACCGACTGCCCGGCGAAGAACCGCCGGAAAGGCTGGTTCTCCCGGAGCAGCGTCGGCAGCAGCCGGCTGAGCAGCGACGAGCGGGGCGTGCCGACGTCGAGTGTCGTCACGCCCGCCTGACTGTCACGTCGCCGCTCATCGTCCGGGCGCGGAAGTCGACCGCGGGGCCGTCCGACGCCGGAGGGGTGTCGCTGACCGGCAGCTCGGAGGACATGTCGCCGCTCATCGAGCTCGCGTCGATGTAGACCGTCGAGCCCTGGCGGATGCCGACCCGCACGTCGCCCGAAGCCGACTGCACCTCCACCTTGCCCCGGACGACCGAACGGAGCTCGACGTCGCCGGACGCCGTCCGGACGCGGACGTCGCTCTCGGCTTCCTCGAGCGTGACGTCGCCCGAGGCGGAGTTGATCCTCGCTTCGCCGGAGACGTGCTTGACGTCGACGTCGCCGGAGGCCGTGTTCACGTGCAGCCGACCTTCGACGCGGTCGAGGCCGACATCACCCGAGGCGCTGTTGACCTCGACCTCTCCGAGCGTGCCTTTCGCGGCGACGTCGCTCGAGGCGACGTTGGCGTCGAGCTCGCTTCGGTGCGGAGCGGTGACCCGGATCTCGTGCTGTCCGCGCGAGCCGAACAGACCCTTCCTCGGCGCCTCGATCACGAGGTCGTTGCGGTGGAACTCGACCTTGAAGTCGTCCTCGTTGGGCCCGTCGATCTCCACGGTCGTCTCGGCCACGTCGGCGGTCTCGACTCGGATCGAGCCCGCCGGCACGGCGATGCGGATGTTGGGAGGCTCGGGGGTCGCGAAGGTGTCGAGCCTCATCGCTTCACCTGCTTCTTCGCGAGGGCGAGGGCCTGCGCGCGGGCCGACGGGCGCGGATCGCGTGCGTCGACACGCCAGTCGCTCAGATGTCCGAACGGTGTCGGGAAGTAGGACATGGTTCTCCTTTCAGCTCTCCGCGTAACCGGTCATCCGCCGGCCGACGCGTCGGGTCGTCGAGGTGGGGGCGCTCGCCGCGCGGCCGAGCGCCCTGACGATCCACGTGTTGACGGAAACGCCCTCGCGGGTGGCGGCAAGCTCGACGTTGAGCTTGAGCGACTCGCTCAGGCGCAGCGTGATGCGTGCGCTCGCTGCGTCGTCGCCGGCCGACGCCGCTGCAGCGGGCTCGGGCTCGTCCTCGACGTAGACGAGCGAGGGCTCCTGACCTGCCAGCCGGACCTCGACATGGCCGGACGGGAGCTGCGCCGAGATCTCGAGCGCGGCCTCGCCGAGCAGGTCGAGGAGCCGAAGGCCGGCGGAAGCCCTGAGGGTCTGGCTCAGCCGCTGGGCTGCGTTCGCGACGGCCTCGTCGCCGAGCGAGGCCATCGCTTCCAGGTCGGCGAGCAGCGAATCGACGTACGGTGTCGTTTGCATGATGACATCATAGTGACATCATTTGTGCTGCCTGTCAAGTGTCAGTTAGCAGGCAAATCGGCGCCATACGCGTGTCGGTACACCTTTTTTGTGCTTTCGACCCCGTTCACGTAGGCCAGCACGTCGCTCGACGCAATGCCCTTGCCCTCGCGGAGCCACGAATCCACCCTGCTCTCGCCCGCGTTGTAGGCGGCCAGCGCCAGCCGCTCGCTGCCGTACTTGTCGATCAGCTGCCGCAGGTACCAGGAGCCGTAGCGGATGTTCACGTCCGGGTCGTAGAGGTCGCTGACGCGGAAAGCCGTGCCGCCGGTGCGGCGCGCGATCGTCTCCGCGGTCACGGGCTGGAGCTGCATCAGCCCCATCGCCCCCACCTTGGAGACCGCGCGCGGGCGGAACCGGCTCTCCTCGTAGATCACGGCGGCGACGAGCGCCGCGTCGAGGCGGTTCTGCTCGGCGTGCGCCCGGACGAGGTTGCCGTAGTCGAGCGGATACTCGATCCGGTCGATGAACGCCGGCCGATCGGCGGGCGAGACCGCGAAGATCAGGACTGCGCCGGCGCCGACGACGGCGATCGCGAGCACGAGCAGCAGTCGACCGGGCCTCACCGCCGCAGATCCCGGAGCACGCGGGCAACGAACTCCTCGAGCTCGTCCAGCGTCCCGTCGTTGACGTACGCGTAGTCGGCGCGACGCACCTTCTCCTCGTCCGGGAGCAGCCGGCCGGAGCGCTCCGCGACCTTCTCTCCCACTCGCGCCTGCCGCGTCTCCTCGGGTGCGGTCACGACGACGACGGCGTCGAACAACGTCTCGCCGCCGGTCTCGTAAAGCAGCGGGATCTCGACGACGGCGACGTCCACGGAGCCGTCGACCGAGGCCAGCCAGGCCTGCGACTCCCGGCGGACCCGGGGATGGAGCAGCTGCTCGAGCCACTCGAGCTCCGGGCGGTCGGCGAACACGATCGAGCCGATCCGCGCCCGGTCGGTCGTCCCGAAGCGCGCCTCGAGCTCGGCGCGGACCTCGGGGTCGCCCGCGATCAGCTCGTGGACGATCTCGTCGCTCGAGCGCACGGCAGCACCGCCGCGCTCGAAGGCCTTGAGGGCTTCGCTCTTCCCGGCGCCGATCCCGCCGGTCAGGGCGACCCTACGCGTCGGGCTCGGGCTCCTCGGGCGCTTCTGCGACGTCGGGCTCGAGCTCGGCTTCGGCCTCTGCTTCCGGCTCTGCCTCTGCCTCGGCGGTCGGAACCCGGAGCTCCGCCTCGGCCTCGTCCGAGACGGACTCGGCCTCGGTCTCCGCGTCGCCCACCGTGCCGGCGACCATCTCGGCCGGATCGAGCTCTTCGACCTCTTCCTCGACCGCAGGTGCGCGGGCCTCCGAGAAGACCTCCTCCGACAGGCGGAGCGGCGGAGCGCCCTCGGGCCGCGGCCGCGGCTCCTCGCCCTCGACGCGCTTCAGCGACAGCGAGAGACGGCGCCGCTCGGCGTCCATCTCGATGATCTTCACGCTGACGACGTCGCCCTGCGAGACGACCTCGCGCGGATTCTCGACATGGTGCGCGGCGAGCTCGGAGATGTGCACGAGGCCCTCGACGCCTGGCAGGATCTCGACGAAGGCGCCGAACGTGACCACCTTCGTCACGCGGCCCTGGACGACGTCGTTCACCGAGTAGCTGTCGAGCACCTGCTGCCACGGGTCGGACTGCGTCTGCTTCAGGCCGAGCGAGATCCGCTGCCGGTCGCGGTCGATGTCGAGCACCTTGACCTGGACCTCCTGGCCGATCTCGAGCACCTCGGACGGATGGTTCACGTGGCTCCAGGAGAGCTCCGAGATGTGGATCAGGCCGTCCATGCCGTCGAGGTCGACGAAGGCGCCGAAGTCGACGATGTTCGAGATCACGCCGGGGACGACGTCGCCCGGGTTGAGCCGGTCGAGGATCGCCTGGCGCATCTCCTTGCGCTCGTCCTCGAGGACGGCGCGGCGCGAGAGCACGACGTTGTTGCGCGAGCGGTTGAGCTCGATGACCTTGCAGCGCAGCTCGGTGGAGAGGAACTCGTCCAGATCCTGGACGCGGCGGATGTCGACGAGCGACGCGGGCAGGAAGCCGCGCACGCCGAGATCGAGGATCAGGCCGCCCTTGACGACCTCGATCACGCGGCCGGTGACGGGCTCGCCCGACTCCGCAGCCTTCTCGATCGACTTCCACGCGAGCTCGAAGCGCGCGCGCTTCTTCGACAGGATCAGCCGGCCCTCGGCGTCCTCTTTCGTCAGGACGAGCGCGTCGATCTCGTCGCCGAGGTTGACCTCGTCGGCCGGGTTGACCGACCGGCGGATCGAGAGCTCCGCGACGGGGATGACGCCTTCAGACTTGTAGCCGATGTCGACCAGGACCTCGTCCTTGTCCACGCGCACGACGGTGCCGTGGACGACCTCGCCCTCGTTGATCGTCGGGAAGGTCGACTCGTAGTCCGGGACGAGCTCGCCGTCGGGTCCTTCGACCCAAACGCCGGGCTCTTCGGCCATCTTCTGCTGCTGAAGCGTCTCGTTGGTCATCAAGAGCGGGTCAGTATAGCCCCGTCCGGCGAAACGCCTGCAGAGCGCGACCCCCTCCTCGTTCGAGTGACGACCGGCGTCCAGCCTCACGTTGCGGAACTTTCGGCCGCTCCCTCGATCGAGGCATTGGCCGGTCCCGCGGCGCCGCCCTCAATGGGACGGGACCCGCCACGCGACAGAGAGGTACGGGATGAGACTCAAGGGGAAGCCGGTGTATGCGCTGGTCCTGGCGGTGCTGGGGGCGTGCGTGTTCGCGACGACGGCGCTGGCGGCGCCGCCGAACGACATGTTCGCGTCGCCGCAGGTCCTCAACGGCGCGCAGGGGAGCACCACCGGGACGAACGTCGGCGCGACGAAGGAGCCGGGCGAGCCGAACCACGCCGGCAACATCGGCGGCGCCTCCGTCTGGTACATCTGGGAGGCGCCCTTCGCCGGAACGGTCACGATCTCGACCTTCGGCTCCGGCTTCGACACGCTGCTCGGCGTCTACACCGGCGGCAACTTGCCCACGGTGACCAGGGTCGCGTCGAGCGACGACGCCGAGCCGCCGGCGGGGTGGTCGAGCGTGACGTTCAACACGATGACCGGGCGGAACTACCGGATCGCGGTCGACGGCTACAACGGCGGGACGGGGCCGAGCACGGGCAACATCACGTTGAGCTGGAACCTGAACCCGAGCGCGCCGGTGCCGCCGAACGACAACTTCTCGAATGCCCGGGCGATCTCCGGCTTTTGCAGCTCGACGACCGGGACGAACCTGGCGGCGACGAAGGAGCCCGGCGAGCCGAACCACGCCGGCAACATCGGCGGCGCATCGGTGTGGTACGTGTGGACGGCCGAGATCAACGGCCAGACGACGATCACGACCGAGGGATCTGACTTCGACACGCTGCTCGGGGTCTACACCGGCTCGAGCGTCGGCTCGCTGACGCAGGTGGCCGCCAACGACGACGTCAACCCGCCGAGCGACATGACCAGCTCGGTGACGTTCAACGCCATCGCCAACACGACGTACCACATCGCGGTCGACGGCTACTTCGGCCCGAGCCACGGTCTCCACGAAGGGACAATCGCACTCAACTGGTGCGAAACGACTCCGCCGCCGAAGTGCAACCAGGCGGTCAAGGTCAGGTGGCACTTTCGGTTGGCCGGGGGCCCGGCCGGATGGAGCCCGATCGGGACGGCCGACTGTCACACAGGGTCGGTCACGATCAACTTCATGACGAGCCCGTTGCGCGTGCTGCCGGGTCAGACGATCGAGGCCGGGTACGCCCTGATGCTTCCGAACAACACGTCCACGTACGTCGTGGCCCAGATGAACCTGAAGGCGACCATCCTCGTCCACTGCCTGGTCGGGTTTCCGTCACAGAACAGCTTCACGGTGACGATGCCGGATCGGGGCGACTCGGTCGGCGACGGGCTCTGGCACCCCACAGCCGACCGGAACGACCCGCGCGGCTTCCAGGGATCGTTCGTGATGCCTGCGTTCTGCCCCGGCGGTGGGACGATGGTGGTGGGCGACGGAGGCGGCACCTTCACCGGCAATTTCCTGCTCTTCTAGCGGCAGGCCGGCACCGGCACATGCGGGGTCGCTTCGGCGGCCCCCGTGCTTACTCGATCAGCTGCGTGCCCTGGCTGCCGCTCGCGCTCGGGCCGTTGCCGTTCAGCGTCCAGCCCTGCCCGCTGATGCTGACCGTGTACGCCTCGATGAAGAGGTTGTACGCAACACCGCTGCTGCCGGAGACCTGCGCGTCCGCCTGCGGGACGTAGATCGTTCCCGACGTGTTTGCACCGGCGCCCGACCACTGGAAGTTCGACGTGCCGATGTTGTAGACGAGCAGATCCTGGTAGTAGGGCGTGAAGGAGAGGTTGGCGCCCTGGAACTGGACGCGGTCGGCGACGAACGTCACGTTCCCGTTGACGCCGGCCTGGCTGACCTTGAAGGTTCCGCTCGGATTGCAATAGACGCCCGAGGCAAGCGTCTGACCCGACGACGACCCAAGTGTCACCGACCCGCTGTAGTTGTAGTTGCAGGGGATCGACGACACGGTCCACGGCTCGGGCCAGTCGTAGTTCGTCGAGTCGCGGACCGGAGAGGTGCTGCCGTTGTAGTTCGGACTCGCCCCGGACTGCTGCCAGCTGCAGTTGTTGGGGCCTCCGTACGTCGCGTTGCCGTTGACGGTCAGGTTGGCGCCCGACACCTTCAGGTCGCCGTTGGAATGCATCGGCCCGTTGATCGTCAGCGTACCGCCGGGGATCGTGATGCTCTGGTCGCCGCAGGTCGTGTCCTTGGCGAAGACCGCCCACTTGCTGGTCGTGCCCGCGTTGGCCTTGGCTGCGGCGCTCGCAGTCACCTGGACCGAGTTGATCCCGAAGATCTTGGCGAAGAACGTCGGCACGCTCTTCGTGACTGTGACCTTGATCTGGCTGGAGTTGCCCCCGTAGGGCGTGGTGGTCGTCGTGGTCGCGCCGGCGATGTTCTTGTTCACGTACGTCGACGCGTCGGTGACCGCCTGCGAGGGGCTCGAGGGGAGGTCGTTCGCCGCGGCCGTGGCGCCGGCGTCGGCAGCGGCCTGGGCCTGCTGCTGCGCCTGGTACCACGCACCGACATCGACGGCGAACGCCGCCATCCCGATGATCGCTGTGATGCCCACGCACAGGAGCGCCATGACCTGGCCGCCCTCCTGCCGTCTTAGCGCTCGAGCGAAAACAGTCATTCCTGACTCATTCAGGAACATCTCGTCATGTCTGTCGTCCCTCGGAGGGGTGATGGTTCTCCCCCGAAAGGGGGAAGCTCAGCCCGTGAGCACGGAAGTCGTGACGCCGAAGTAGTTCGACGGCGACGTCGTACCCTTGCCGACCCAGTCGGCCTTCACCCAGTAGCCGGTGATGGTCGCGGACGAGCCCCGCCCGCTCCAGCCGGTGATCGTGAACGCGGACCAGCCGATCACGTGGAAGGTGATGTTCGCCCCGCTTCCCGTGACCTGGTCGTAAACGGGGAAGAGCTCCGTCTTCCCGATGACGCCGTTCATCGCGCTCTGGACCTGGGACGAGTTGAATCGCGCGCCCGGCGTCCCCGGGTACCACTGCGGCGAGTTCGTCGTGCAGTTGCAGCCGTTCGTGATCCAGTTGGCGAGCGTGCCGGGGCTTGCCGGGCCGCTCGAGCCGTCGACGTTGACGATCCCGAAGCCGCCGGGAGCACCGACTTTCGAGATGGTCAGGGTCGTCGGCGTGTTGTAACAGGGGCAGCCGGCACCCGAGAGCTGCGATTGCGTGTTGATGACGCCGAACGGCATTGCACCGTTCGCCGACTGGAGGTTCTCGGCAGTGGCGGTCGACGAGGCCGTCACGTTGGCCGAGTTGATGCCGATCACCTTGAGGAAGTAAGCCGGAGCCGTGGCCGACGCGGTGACCGTGATCGTGTCCCCGCTCATGTACTTCGTCGAGAACGCGGTCGTCGCCAGCGTCCCGCTGTTCTTGCTCGCGAAGGTCGACGCGTCGGAGCTCGCCTGGCTCTGGTTCCCGGGCAGGTTCTTTACGGCCGCGAGCGCCGCGGCATCTGCGACTGCCTGGGTCTTGCGCTGCGTCTGGTACCACGAGGCGACGTCGACCGAGAAGCCCGCGACGGCGCAGATCGCGACCATGCCCACGGCCGTGAGAACCATGACCTGGCCGCGTTCGGTACCGCGGAATCTGACGCGACGGCAGAACATCGTCACTCACATTGAGAGCGAACTCGCGAGATCCGTCGTGCCCCGAAAGGGGGGAAGTCGTCGCCCGAATGGGTGAAGCGAGGCCGCTGCAACGGCCTCGCTTCTGGGCGCTACTGGTTCTTGATCGGGTCGAGGTAGACGTCGTCGACGTCGAATGCCGCGCCGTCACCGACCGCCGTCAGCCGCACCTGCAGCTGGACGGCGCCCTTCAGGGGGTGCGCCCACGGTGCCTCGATCGCGTCGGTGGGGTTCCAGCCGGCCGCCGGGTTGATAACGCCGCCGTCGAGGATCCCGTTCTTTCCGCCGTTGACGATGACCTCGACGTGAATCCCTCCCGACGACGAGCCGACGTTCGTCGCAAAGAAGCGGACGATCGACGTGATCATCGGCGCGGAGGTGCATCCGCTCGTAGCCGAGCCGCCTGCCGGGAGGTAGAGCGACTGGACGTCGGACTCCGAGTTGACGTACCACGGCTCGTTGCCCGAGACGAGGCTCGCGCCTCCTGACAGGCTCCATGCGTCGGAGCCCTGCTCGAAGCTGCCTCCCGTGGTCAGCACGTACTTGTTCGAGTCACCCCAGAGCTTGAACGGCTTTCCGTCCTTCGGCGGCGGCGGACAAGCCGCACCCGCCATTGCCGGTGGGGCAATCGTTCCGGCCAGCACCGCAGCCGCCACCACTCCCCCGAGGGCCCAGAGGCACAGGAGCTTGCCGCGCAGCTTCGCACCGGCCGCAAGTTCGATGGAGCTTCGGTGCATCTCTTCCTCCGTTCGCATCGTGGTCTCGCGTAGCTTCGCGAGATCGCTATCTCCTCAGTAAGAGCGCGAAAGCCGCAGCCGTCATCCCCCGGGGGAGGGACGGTAGGCACTCGAACGGGTGAGAACGATCAGGGGCCGCTGACGATCGCGAACGTCCAGGTGGACGTGTACGTCGCGTGGTACGCGTTCGCGGGCACGGAGAGCTGGAACGTGAGCGTCAGGCTCTGCTGGCCCTTGCCCGTCGCCGCGGCCGCGTTGTAGACCTTGACTGCCGTCGGAGGGCTCGATCCGGCGGGCAGCGTCACCGGATAGCCGATCGAGTTCGTCGGCAGGTTGCAGTTCGGCGAGCCCGCGGAGACGGACGCGGCGGTGACGCTCGTCGCCGACGTCGGAAGGGTGTGTCCACTGCCGTCGCCGAACGTCGTCGAAGTGCCCGTGACGTTCCAGCCCGAGCCGCTGCCGGTCTCGTCGTCCGGCGTGAGGTCGAGCGTGGTCGAGACGGTCTGGTCGCTGCCGTTGAGCGTGACTGCGGAGAAGCTCGTCGAGGACGTCGCCGAAAGCGTGAGCGAACCGCCGCTGCACGTCGGCGCCGGCTTGAAGACGGCGATCACGTTCGCCCAGTTTCCGGCCTTGGTCTCGCTGACGCTCTCGGTGACCGTGCTCGTGCCGACGCTGAGCTTGTAGTCGCCGGAGTACAGGTTGATCGAGTTGGCGACGTTGCCCAGGTTCGTCCAGCCCGTGCCCTGCGCCCACGACACGCTCTGTACCTTGCTGAGCTCGACGTCGTATGCGGTGATCCCGACGCCGCCGCTCGTCGACGGCGCACCGGTGGTCGAAACCGAGGATGCCGACACGTTCGTCGCGGTGTTTGTCCCGCTTGCGTCGAGCGGAGACGACGTGGCGACTCCGCTCCACTCGGACATCTGGCCCGCGACCTGCGTCGCCCCGCTGGTCGTGAACGTCGCGCTCGAGATCCCGCCTGGGTTGTTCGGGTAGTACCAGATCTCGGCGCGGCCCGAGCCGCTGCTCACGTTCGGCCCCTTGAGCCAGTTGGCCGGGCCGGTGAAGGTCGTCGTGCTGTCGGTCGAGACCGTCGCGACCAGGAGGTCGCCGGCCGTGCTCGCGCTCGACATCGTGACTGCGAGGCTGTTGCTCGCCGAGTTCACCACCGAGCCGATGCGGACGTTTGCGATCGCCGCCTGGGCGGCGCCGGGAGTGACCAGCAGCGCGACGGCCGCAAGCGGAAGAGCGACGACGAGAAGGCGCCGGAAAGCCGGTCTCAGGATCGCGACCATCGGCGAACCGCCACCAAGAGGAACACGCCGACAACGAGAAGGGCGCCGAGCGCACCGGCCAGCACGAACAGCAGCATCGATCCGCTCGATCCCGACTTGGCCGCCTGCTGCGGCCGCTGCAGCGGCGGGACGCCCTTGAAGATCGCCTTGTACTGAGGCGCTGTCACCTCGAAGGGGAAGCTGCCGCTGGTCGTCTGCGAAGCCCCCACAGCGCGGCGGTAGCCGAGCGCCGCGGCCGAGTAGCTCAGGTCCACCTTCGCCGTGTACTTGCCCGGCTGTAGCGCCTGCGCGGGCAGGAGCACCGGGTAGTCGATCGCTGTTCCCGGTACGAACGTGTCGAGCTTCAGCCGGCGGGAAGCGACCTGCTTGCCGCTCGGGTCGATGATCAGGAGGCGGCCGGTCGGCTTCGTCACGGCGGAACCGGTGTTCTTCAGGTGCACGTAGACGTACTGGTAGCCGTGCTCTCCGCCCGCGATCACGCCCCCGGTCTGCATCTGCGCCACGGCCTTGCCCGGAACCTGGACGAGCACGGCCGCGATCGTCAGATGCCGGATCCTGATCTGGAGCGCGCCCTTGCCGCTCGAGCTCGTCAGCGCCTCGTTCTCGGCGACGATGCCGCCGAGGTGGTCACCCGGCTTTGCGGCGGCGGGAACGTGGACGGTAACGGGGACGATCTTGCTCTGACCGGGCGCGAGCGTGACCGAGGAGTCGCCGAGAGTCGCCCAGCCGCCGACGCCGCGCCGCGGCTTCGTGCGGTCGAGGTAGACGGCGCCGCTCGTCTGGCCGGTCGTCGCGTCGACCGCGTAGAGCAGCGCGGTGCCCGTCTGCTTGCCGAGGTTGCTGATGCGGATGCTGTTCTTGTAGGTCCGCCCCGGTCCGGTGTCCGCGACGAAGTACGACTTGCTCGCGCGAAGCGACGCGTCGTAGTGCTCGGGAATGAGCGCGAACGACGCGGCGCCGGAGGCTGCGAAACCGGGTGCGGCCGCGACGGCTGCGACCATCACGGCGCAAGCGAAGATGCAGGACGGCAGACGCATAGTTCAGCTATCGGCGCTCAGGCGTCGTTCTTGAGCAGACGCGTCGCCAGAACCGCCGCGAGCGCAACCAGGCTCGCGTCGAGGAGCGCCGACGAGAGGTTGACCGCCTCCGGCTCGTGGTGGACCGGCAGAAGCACGGGCTCGGGCTCCCAGAGGGGCTCGGGCTCCGGCAAGGGCAGCTCGACCACGTTTTCCTCGACGGGGTGCGTGCGGAAGTAGGCGTCGGCGACGGCGAGGTCGTGCCGGACGATGAGCTCCTCGAGCGTCTCGGGGTCGAGCACCGGGGGCAGCGAAAGCTCGACCGGAGCGAGCTCGGGCTCCGGCTTGGGCTCCGGCTCCGGCTCGAAGACGGGCTCGAAGACAGGCTCGTAGTCGGGCAGCGGCACCTCGTCCTCGTACTCGGGCAACGGCTCGTACTCGCCGACCGGCGCGTAGTCGACCACCGGCTCGAACTCGTAGACGGGATCCGGCTCCGGGACGGCGACGGGCACCGAAACCGCGACCGGCTCGGGCTCCGGGACCGGAATCGGCTCGGCCTGGGGCTCGGGTTGGGAGTGGGCCGCGGGGACGGGCTCGGCAATCGCGACGATCTCGTCGAGGTCGTCCATCTCCTGCCAGCCGTTCTGGTGCCGGCGAGGCTCGGACTCGTACGCGGCAAGGAGCCCGGCCCAGCCCGGCTGCTCGGCCTCGACAGGCGCGGCGACCTCGGCCGCGGCAGCCGTCGGCGCCGGCTCGGGCGCAACCGGAGCCGGGACAGAGGCCGCCTTCTCGCGCCGGCCGCGGCGCAGGAGCACGAACAGCACGACGAGCACCGCCAGGACGAGCACGGCGAGGATGCCGACGACGATCGCCAGCAGCGGGCTCGACTTCGACGAGTGGCTGCGGGCCGACGGGGCGTTCGGCGTGACGGGCGCCGCACCGGAGTAGACCTTGGTCTGCTCGCCCGACGTGACCGTGAACGGGAACGTCCGCGTGACGTCGAACGACGCCAGCTTGGCCTTCCGGTACCCGGTGACGGCGTTCTGGCTCGAGTACAGCCGCACGTCGGCGCTGTAGCTCCCCGGGGTCAGCGCCAGCTTCGGCAGGAGCACCGGGTAGTCGATCTGCGTGCCCGGAAGGAACGTGTCGAGCTGGAACGCCCGCTTGGCGACTATCCGGCCCGCGGCGTTCTTGACCGTGAGCGCGGCGTTCGGCTTGATCATCACCGTGCCCGTGCTCTTCAGGTGTACGTACACGTACTGGAATCCGTGCTCGCCGCCGGCCTTGACCGCCGTCGCCTGCACGACGCCGACGGCCCGGCCCGGAAGCTGGATCTCGACGGCGTCGATCGTCAGGTGCTTGATCTTGATCTGGAGAGCGCCCTTGCCGTTCGACTGCTGGACCTGCGAGTTCTCGGCCACGATCCCGCCGAGGTGGTCGCCGGGCCGCACGGGGCGCGGCACGCGGATCGTGAAGTCGACGACGGCGTTCCTCCCCGGCGCGAGCGTCACGCTCGACTGGGAGAGCCGGATCCACGCGCCGACGTCGTGGCGCGGCGACTGGCGCGACAGGTAGACGGCGCCGCTCGTCTGGCCGGTGGTGGCGTCGACCGGATAGAGATAGGCGGTTCCCGTCTTGCCGCCCGTGTTGACGACGCGGATCTGGTCGTGGATCACGTCGCCGGGCTTGGCATCCAGGATGAAGTACGACTTCGTCGCGCTCAGCGCCGGGTCGTACTTCAGCGGCTTGAGGGCGAAGCTCGCGTCACCGCGCCCGGGCTTGGCCCAGGCCGGGGAGACGACAGCGGCCCCGCAAAGCAGGGCCGCGACGAGAAAGGTCACGCGCAGCCGCATCGCTGGCTGCGATATCGACGTATTCGCCTTCCGGCTTTAGGGGCCGGAGACGACGGCGACGGTGACGGTGCTGGTGTAGGTGCCGGCGTAGGTGTTGGCGGGGATCGACACCTGGACGGTGGGGGTGACGGTGAAGTTGCCCATGCCGGTGTTGGCGGCGGCGTTGAA
>Ga0070741_10013240_pt1 | contig 14636 bp, 11 predicted proteins | sample Coa_R1_4_FD_66440 | JGI IMG/M metagenome (GOLD analysis project Ga0070741, IMG submission 66440) | Surface soil microbial communities from Centralia Pennsylvania, which are recovering from an underground coalmine fire - Coalmine... | ecosystem: Environmental > Terrestrial > Soil > Unclassified ...
GCTCGGTCTTCTAGGTGACGTCATGGAAAGCTCCAAAACCCGCAAGCGCATGCCGGCGACGACGTTGCTCGATATGGGCATCGTCATCCCGGCGATCGGTGAAGCCTTCGTGAAGCTCGATCCGCGCAGTCTCGCCAAGAACCCGGTGATGTTCGTTCTGGAAATGGTCACGTTGCTGACCTCGGCGATCCTCGTCCGTGATATCGTCAATGACGGCGCCAACATCGCGTTCGAAACGCAGATCGTGATCTGGCTCTGGTTTACGGTGCTGTTTGCGAATTTTGCAGAAGCCGTAGCCGAGGGACGCGGCCGGGCGCAGGCGGACACCCTTCGCAAGACCCGCACCGAGACGCGCGCCAAGCGCGTGATGATGGCCGACAATCCGGACGTCTATCGCACCGTCAGCGCGGAAGAACTTGAAGCGGGCGATCTCGTCCTGTGCGAACCCGGTGACGTTATTCCCGGCGACGGCGAGGTCATCCAGGGCATTGCCTCGGTGAACGAAGCCGCGATCACGGGCGAATCGGCCCCCGTCATCCGCGAATCCGGCGGTGACCGCTCGGCCGTGACTGGCGGCACAACCGTGATCTCCGACCGGATCCTGGTGAAGATTACCTCATCGCAAGGCTCGTCATTTCTCGACCGCATGATCAGGCTCGTCGAAGGCGCCGAACGTCAGAAGACGCCCAACGAAATCGCGCTCAACATCCTTTTGGTCGGGCTGACGATCATCTTCGTGTTCGCGACCGCCACTATCCCGAGCTACGCGGCCTACGCGGGCGGCGCCGTTTCCGTCGTGATGCTGGTATCACTTTTCGTCACGCTCATTCCGACGACGATTGGCGCACTTCTGTCCGCGATCGGCATTGCGGGAATGGACCGCCTTGTGCGCTTCAATGTGCTCGCAATGTCCGGCCGAGCTGTCGAGGCGGCAGGTGACGTTGACACGCTTCTTCTCGACAAGACCGGTACCGTGACGTTCGGCAACCGCCTGGCGAGTGAGATCGTCGCGGTGCCCGGCGTCAGCGAACGAGAGGCGGCGGAAGCCGTGCTCTTCGCCAGTCATGCCGACGAAACCGCGGAGGGGCGCTCGATTATTTCGCTGGTTTACGAAAAATACGGCGTGAAGCCGGGGTCTGCGCCGGCCGGAGCGAAGTTCATCGAATTTTCGGCAACGACACGACTTTCCGGCGTCGATATCGGTGCGCGCAAGTTGCGCAAGGGTGCGATCGATTCGATTCTGAAATTCGCGCGGGAGGTAAGCGGGCAAAACGTCGTCGAGCCGCCGGCTTTTCGCGCCGCAGTTGACAGGATCGCGCGGTCCGGCGGCACGCCGCTCGGTCTATGCGAGAACGGCAAGCTTCTCGGCGTTATCCACCTCAAGGATGTGGTGAAGCCGGACGTCAAGGAGCGCTTCGCCGAATTGCGCCGCATGGGAATAAAGACTGTGATGATCACGGGCGACAACCCGATCACGGCCGCTGCGATCGCGTCGGAGGCCGGCGTGGACGATTTCATCGCGGAAGCCACTCCGGAGGACAAGCTCCGCTATATCCGCAACGAGCAATCGAATGGCCGCCTCATCGCGATGTGCGGCGACGGTACGAACGATGCGCCAGCGCTCGCCCAGGCCGATGTCGGTGTCGCCATGCAAAGCGGCACACAAGCCGCTCGCGAAGCCGGCAACATGATCGACCTCGATTCCAGCCCAACCAAGCTGATCGAGATTGTCGAAATTGGAAAACAGCTGCTTATGACGCGCGGCGCTTTAACGACATTTTCCATCGCCAACGACGTCGCAAAGTACTTCGCGATTATTCCGGCGATCTTCCTCGCGTTCTATCCGCAATTGGCCGTGCTGAATATTATGCAACTCGCGACACCGCAAAGCGCGATTCTGTCCGCGATCATCTTCAACGCGCTGATCATCATCGCGCTCATCCCGCTGGCGTTGAAGGGCGTCAAGTACCGGCCGATCGGCGCCGCGCCGCTGCTGCGCCGCAACCTTCTCATCTACGGCGCCGGTGGCATCGTCCTTCCATTTGTCGGCATCAAGGCGATCGACCTCGTGGTCGTTGCGCTGCATCTCGCGTGAAGGAACTGGTCATGCTCAAGGAAGTCCGCCCCGCCATCGTCCTCGTTGTGTTGCTGACACTGATCACAGGCCTTGTTTATCCGCTGACGATTACGGGAATTGCCGGGACCGTGTTCCCCAAGCAAGCGCAGGGCAGTCTGATAGAGAAAAACGGCAAAGTGATTGGCTCGGCGCTGATCGGACAGGCTTTTGAATCGGACAAATACTTCCATGGCCGCCCGTCCGCGACGACGGCGCCCGACCCGAACGATTCCACGAAGACGGCGTCCGCGCCTTACAACGCCGCGAATTCCGGAGGTTCGAATCTTGGTCCGACCAGCAAAGCGCTCGCCGACCGCGTCAAGGAAGACGCCGACAAACTTAAAGCGGAAAACCCGTCGGTGCCGGTGCCGCTCGATCTTGTGACGACTTCGGCCAGCGGCCTCGATCCGGATATTTCACCTGACGCGGCCTATTTCCAGGTCCCGCGCGTGGCCAAGGCGCGAGGCATGCCGGAAGACCAATTGCGAGCGTTGGTGGGCGGCCATATTTCAGGGCGCTTATTTGGCTTGCTTGGCGAACCGCATGTTAACGTCCTGCAGCTCAACCTCGCGCTGGATGCGAAGGGGTCGTAAAATCGATCTCAGAGAGGATTGATGGCGACTGAGGCGCAACGAGCGTCACCCGACGCGCTCCTGGCCCGCGCCCGCAAGGAAAACCGCGGCCATCTGAAGATTTTTCTCGGCGCAGCGCCGGGTGTCGGCAAGACCTACGCGATGTTGACGGCGGCGCGCACAGAGCTTGCGGGCAAGCGCGATGTGGTCGCAGGACTCGTCGAAACGCATGGCCGGCGTGAAACCGAACAGCTTGCCGAAGGCATCGAAACGCTGCCGCGCAAATCGCTGGTCTACCGTAACCAGATCATGAAGGAGTTCGATCTGGACGCCGCGCTCACGCGGCATCCTGGATTGCTCCTGGTCGATGAATACGCCCACACCAATGTGCCCGGCAGCCGTCATCCGAAGCGCTGGCAGGATATCGACGAATTGCTCGATGCCGGAATCGACGTCTGGACCACGCTGAACATCCAGCATCTGGAAAGTCTGAACGACGTCATCCAGAAGATCACGAAGGTGCGCGTGCGCGAAACGGTGCCCGATACCGTATTCGACAAGGCCGACGAAATCGTGCTGGTCGACTTTCCTCCAGACGAACTGCTGAAACGGCTCGCCGAAGGCAAGGTTTACGTCCAAGATACCGCCGCTCGTGCAGTCGAGAATTTCTTCAAGCCGCAAAATCTGACGGCATTGCGTGAACTTGCGCTGCGCCGGGCCGCGGAACGCATCGATGCAGATCTGATCGAGCGCATGCAGGCGCAGGCGATCGAAGGGCCTTGGGCCGCCGGCGAGCGCATCCTTGCCTGCATCGGCCCCGATCCGAACTCACCTGCGGTTGTCCGGGCGGCCAAACGCCTCGCCGACCTGATGGACGCGCCGTGGATGGCGGTGACCGTCGAGCGTCCGGGCGCTCAGCTCGACGATGGCGCACGCAAGCGGCTCGACGATGCATTGGCGCTGGCGCGAACGCTCGGTGCGGAAACGGAAACGCTTGCCGGCAACGACATCCCTGCCGAATTATTGCGCTTCGCCAAGTTCGAGAACGTCACCCAAATCGTGATCGGGCGCTCGCACGGGAAATTCTTCAGCGAGTTGTTCCGGCGGTCGCTGCCCCACGAGCTTGTCAGGCGCGCACAGGACATCGCAATTCATCTCGTCACGCGGGACAGCGAGGCTACGCCGCCAAGACGCGGCTTCTCGATTCCGGTCAGTCTGGCCGCGGGACCCGCTCCCTTCCTTTACGCCACGCTCGCGGTCGCGCTTGCGCTCGGCGTAGGTCATGTTCTCACGCAATTCACGCCGCTGCCCAACCTGTCGATGGTATTTATGCTGGCGGTGCTGTCGATCGCCGTGAGCTTTGGAATCTGGCCGGCCATCTACGCTTCCCTCCTGTCGTCACTCGTTTACAATTTCTTTTTTATCGAGCCGATCTATACATTCACGATCGCAGAGCCTTACGAACTGCTGGCGCTGGTGATCTTCGTCATCGTAGCGGTGATCGCGTCGGCGTTGGCAGGGCGCGCGCGGCAGCAGGCCACAATAGCCGTATCGCGCGTGCGGGCGATGCGGCGCCTTTACGAATTCACGCGCAGGCTATCCAGCCTGGCAACCCCGGATGCCGTCGCGGAAGGCGCGGCCAGCGAAATTCACGCAAGTCTCGGCCGCCCTGTCGTGATCCTGTTCGATGCGAACGACGATTTGATCCTTGCCGCGGCCTGGCCGCCGGAAGACAGTCTCGATGCCGCCGCGATGACGGCCGCGCGCTGGGCGTTCAGCCACAATGAGCCCGCCGGGGCCGACACCGCGACGTTGCCGACCATTCCATGGCATTTCATTCCGATGAGGATCGGCGACAAGACGCTGGGCGTCATCGGGACGGCCAAGGAGCAGGGCGCGGCAGCGCTCGATTCCGAAGCGCGCGCGCTGCTCGACACGCTCTCCGAGCAGACGGCCGCAGCGCTCGATCGAGCGATGCTGACGCGGGAAATGGTTGGCGCACGAACCGCCACCGAAACCGAGCGCGTCCGCAACACCCTTCTTGCATCGATTTCACACGATTTTCGCACGCCGCTATCATCCATTCTGGGGGCCGCAACCAGCCTCAGCGATTACGGCGACAGGCTCGATGCGGCGACAACAAGGGATTTGCTGGGGCAGATCAAAGGCGAGGCTCAGGGCCTCGATGAGATGGTGCGTAACCTGCTCGCAATCACACGGATCGATGCCGGCGCTCTGGAACTGCGTCGCGACTGGGTCGATCTCGGCGAAATCGTCCAGCGTGTCGTCAGCGCGGCGCGGCGGCGCGGTGCGAAGCAGGCGTTTTCGGTGAATTTACCGGCGACGATCCCGCAAGTTCGCGCAGACGCCACGCTGACCGAACAGGCGATCGGAAACGTGGTCGCGAACGCCATTTTGCACACGCCGCCCAGCACCGGGATTCTGATCGATGCGGCCGTATCGTCCGGCGATATCGCTATTCGCGTGACCGACGATGGTCCGGGGCTGCCACCATCGGTGTTGCCGCACGTTTTTGACAAGTTTGCCCGCGGCGGCCAAGGAGTTGGGCAAGCAGGGGGAGACGGAGGGGAAGGGACCGGCCTCGGCCTCGCGATCGCGAAAGGCATCATGGAAGCGCATTCGGGGTCGATCGAAGCGGAAAGCCCGGTGGGCGGAGTGGCAGGGGCGCGGTTCACGCTGCGGTTTCCGCGCTCCGAGCAGCCGTCATGAACGCCAAGACGCGCGCTCTCGTTGTCGACGACGAGACGGCAATCCTGCGCTTTCTCAAGCCGGCGCTTGAGGCGAACGGCTACGAGATGATTACTGCCGGCGCGGTGACAGAAGCCGTCAAGCGAATTGCGTCGGAGAGTCCCGATATCGTGCTTCTCGATCTCGGCCTGCCCGATGGCGACGGTAAGCACGTCATCCGCAAGGCGCGCGAATGGTCTGACGTGCCGATTATTGTTCTTTCCGCGCGCGAGCGGGAGGCGGAAAAGATCGAGGCGCTGGACCTCGGTGCGGACGACTACATCAACAAGCCATTTCAGGTTGGTGAACTGCTGGCGCGCATGCGGACAGCGCTGCGTCATCGTATGCAACGCAAATCCGAGGAGCCGGTGGTTCGGATCGGCAACATCGAAATCGACGTTTTGCGGCACCGGGTGACGCGAGGGGGCGGCGAGATCAAGCTCACGCCGAAGGAATTTGAATTGCTGACGTTTCTAGCCAAGCATCCCGGCCGCGTGGTCACTCACAAGCAAATCCTCACGGCGGTATGGGGGCCGGCCCACACAGAAGACACGCAATACCTGCGAGTCTATATCGGGCAACTTCGCCAGAAGATCGAAGAGAAGGCAGACGATCCGAGGATCGTTCTGACCGAGCCGGGCATCGGCTACAGAATGAGCGATGCGGAGCAATGAATTGGCCCGACAGGCGAGGAGTCTCAGGCAGCGATTGTTGTCGCCGACACCTTGAGGTGCGTCAAACCGTCGTCTTCACAACAAGCTGGCCTTCGCCCGCGCGAAAGCGCCCGCGCTTCACCGAAGGCCGATCGGCGGCCGGCTGATAAAACGCACTATATCGCTGCAGCGTTTTGGCGAAAGCATCAGCGTCACCGCGCTTCGTCACGGCGAAGGCGTCGAAGCCCGCGCGCAGCATGAACAGAAACTGGTCCCGCAAGACCTGCCCGGTCGCGCGAATTTCTCCCCGGTATCCATATCGCTCACGCAGAAGACGCGCCTGTGAATAGGCACGCCCGTCGCGGAAATTCGGAAATACCAGCGCGACGAGTGCCAGATCTTTCAGGAACGGTTCGAGCTCGGCGACATCGCAGTTATTCGGCCAGATCACGCCCGTTGGGCCGCTTCGCCGCAGGAGATCTTGCGCGTCGGCGAGAAGGCGCGTGGCGGGCACGATGATCGAGTCACCATCGGCAATGACAGTATCGTCGTCCGCAACGGTGAAAGCGTCTTCGGCGACGCGCCCGTTCTTAATGAGCGGCATAGACGCGCTCCTTGAACGGCTCGACCCCAATCCTTTTCACCGTGTCGATGAACAATTCATCCGGGCGTTCGCGCAGCTCGACATAAGCCTGAACGATATCTTCGATCACATCGGCGACCTGTTCGTAAGGCACCGCTGGACCGATCAGCGTGCCAAGCTCGGCATGTTCGTCGGCGCGCCCGCCGAGCGTGATCTGATAGAACTCCGACCCGTTCTTCTCCACGCCGAGAACTCCGATGTGCCCGACATGATGATGACCACAGGCATTGATGCAGCCGGAGATGTTGACATGCAGACGCCCGATCGCATGCGCGGAATCGAGATTGTGGAAGCGCCGAGTCAGTTCCTGCGCGACCGGAATGGAGCGCGCATTGGCGAGACTGCAATAGTCGAGCCCCGGGCAAGCGATGATGTCGGACACGAGACCGACATTCGGCGTCGCAAGGCCTGCCGCGGCGAGTTCCCGCCAGAGCGCTGGAAGATCGCGCTGCGCGACGTGCGGCAGAACGAGATTCTGCTCGTGCCCGACCCTGATCTCGCCGAAACTGTAACGGTCGGCCAGATCGGCGATCACGTCCATCTGGTATGAGGTGGCATCGCCCGGAGGCGCCCCGGCGGGCTTCAGCGAGATCGTGACGATCTGGTAGCCGGGCTTCTTGTGGATCGCCGTCGAATTGCGAAACCAGCGTTCAAAGTCAGGATTGCCGAGCCTTACGCCGTTTTCCAGGCTTTCGTATTCGGGATAGCGGAAGCGGCTCGCGATATCGTCGATGAATTCCCGATCGAGAGCTAGAACGCCGTCCCTGATCTTCAGCCACTCCTGTTCGACTTCGGCGGCGAATTTCTCCGCACCGAGTTCGTGAACGAGAATTTTGATCCGTGCCTTGTAGATGTTGTCACGGCGCCCGTGCTGGTTGTAGACGCGCAGAATGGCCTCGATGTAGCTCAAGAGATCGCGCTTCGGCAGGAATGGCTTTATTGTCTTGCCGATAAAGGGGGTTCTCCCGAGGCCGCCGCCGACAACAACCTCAAATCCGGTCTCGCCGGCGCCGTTGCGGTGAATGCGAAGCCCGATGTCGTGTACGCGGATTGCGGCGCGGTCATGCGGGGCAGCGGTCAATGCAATCTTGAACTTGCGGGGGAGGAACGAGAATTCCGGATGCATAGTCGAATACTGGCGGAGGATTTCTGCAAAGATGCGCGGATCCTCGATCTCGTCGGGTGCGACGCCGGCCCATTGATCGGTGGTGACATTGCGGATGCAGTTTCCACTTGTCTGAATGCCATGCATGCCGGCGCGCGCGAGTTCGGCCATGACCTCGGGCAGATCTTCCAGCTTGATCCAGTTGAACTGAATGTTCTGGCGCGTGGTAAAGTGGCCGTAGTCGCGGTCATATGCCCGCGCGATGCGGGCGAGCGTGCGCATCTGATTGGAGGACAGAGAACCGTAGGGAATGGCGATCCGCAGCATATAGGCATGAAGCTGCAGATAGACGCCGTTCATCAGCCGCAGCGGTTTGAATTCTTCTTCGGTCAGTTCTCCCGACAATCGCCGCGCAACCTGATCCTTGAAGTCGGCCAGGCGCTCGGCGAGCAGCGTTTTGTCGACCTCGTCGTAGATATACATGGCTAGCGTTCCGGGCTTGCAGGAAGTTCGAAGGTTGGACCCGAGGTGCGGATTTTCTCGCGGAGATTACCGGGTACGAAAACGCCGCCGGCCTCGGTGACAGGAGCGACGTAGGGGCCGACTGCGGAGATGTCGTCAGCGTTTGCGATCTTCAGCAGTGCCGCCGCGTCCTCGGCGGATCGTGCGACCACCGCGTCGTCAAGTCGCGTGACCCAGGCCTTGTTCGCGTCGAGATAGACCACCGCACCGTCGGATAGCCGGTTTGCCGTGATTACGACCGGCCCCGTGATTTTCAGCTTTTGTTGCAGCGGCGAGGTCATGCGGCGATCTCGATACCTTTGGGGTCAGCGCGCTCGACCCAGGGACGCGACGATCGGACAGCTTCACCGACGACCAGCAGCGCGGGGCCTGAACCCGCGGCGGAGGCGAGGGACACAAGCTCGTTGAGAGGGCCGGCGACGCTTAGCGCATCCGCGCGCGTGCCCCGCGCCAGTACGGCTGCAGGCGTTTCATGATCGCGGCCCGCGGCGATGAGTTCGTCGCGCACGCGCGCCGCGGCCGACAATCCCATATAGACGACGAGCGTTGAGGCCTTGTCTGCGAGCGAGCGCCAGTCGACTGGGTCGCTGCCGTCGGCGGTGCTTGCCGTGACGAATGTCAGCCGCGTCGCATCGGCCCGCAGCGTCAGCGGAAGCTCGGCCTCTGCGGCGCAACCGAGCGCGGCCGTGATCCCTGGAACGATGGCTACCTGAACTCCCGCCTTTCTCAGGTATTCGAGTTCTTCGCCTCCGCGTCCAAATACGAATGGATCTCCGCCCTTAAGGCGGACGACGCAATGGCCGGCTTTTGCCGCCTGCACCAAACGCCTGTTGATCTCATCCTGCCCGATCCCCGGCGTGCCCTTGCGCTTGCCGACAAATATGCGCTCCGCATCGCGTCGCGCCCGGTCGAGGATGTCGGCGCCGATGAGATCGTCATAGAAAATGATGTCTGCCGATTGCAGAACCTGAAGCGCGCGCAATGTCAGAAGGTCGGCGTTGCCGGGACCTGCGCCGACGAGATGGACGATGCCGCGCTGTGCGCCTTGCTTCGCGTCGGCATTGTCGATGGCGGCGGCCAATGCACGCTCGGCGTCGTCGGTGCCGCCTGCAAGAAATCGCGCAGCGATTGGACCGTCGATCACGCGTTCCCAGAACGCACGAGCCGATATTCCGCGTGTGCGCAACGCGGCGACACGCTCGCGGTAGCGGTATGTGAGGGCAGCAAGCGCGCCGATGCCCGCAGGTAGAATCGCTTCGATCCGCTCGCGTATCCGCCGCGCCAGGACAGGCGATGCGCCACCGGTTCCAATGGCGACCACGACGTCGCCGCGATCGACAATGGCGGGAAAAATGAAAGTCGAAAGATCAGGCCGGTCGACGATATTGACCGGAACATTCATCGCGCGGGCGCGCGTTGCGATCCGTTCATCCGCGTCGCGGCCGGCCGACGCAACGACTGCAAGCGCGCCATGAAGGTCGTCTTCCCGCGGTTCGCCAAAGACGATCTCGATGCGCTCGTCTTTATTCGATGCGGTGTTTTCGTAGACGTTGTCACCGAGCCTGAACCAGCGAATGTGCGTTCCCGACGCGCGCAGCAGCTGCAGTTTGGCAATGGCCTGCGGTCCGCTGCCGACGAGAACGACGTGACCTGCGGACAGATCGAGAAATACTGGCAGGAAACGCATCTGAAAGATTCCTCGGCTCACGAGAATTGTTTTTCATCTAACGCACAAAATTGGATATTTCATAGAAAAATCTTCTCCTACGAAAGAGTCCGGATTTGGAAGGAGATGTGAGCGAAACGGCGGATAACGAAATGATCATTTTCGTTACCGGCTACGACGCATGCGAACGCGCGGCGCTTGCTGCGCCCGGGCGTGACGCGGGCGACCTGCTACCTGGAATTGGCGTGAAATGGCGCGGGCCGCGCGCCAGGAGTCTCAAGGCGACTGCGGCGCCGAAGAGCTGACAGCGGCGCGGAAAATTTCAGACGTGCTTTCCCGTCAGGACGTAGTGGACGTCACGGTAGAAAGTAGAACTCCGTGAGCCTCGGCGCGTGGGCGCCTCAGCGGTCATTGGTTCGTCCGGTTGGCGTGCATAAGAGGCGATTGGGCTTGGCCCGGCGCGCACCGCCGAGACGCTCCTTGCATCTGGCAGACCCGCCAAGGGCCCGCCTCGACCTGACTAAAAGCGATACGACACGCCGAGCCGAACGGCCTGGACACTGATGTCGTTTGCACGTTCGGTATAGGCATTCACCGGATAGGCGAAGTCGTTGGTTCCGAAATTCGCATAACGATATTCGATGCGAGCCGACCAGTTCGCGGTGAACGCGTATTCGTAACCCGCGCCGACAGTCCACCCCGTCAGCGTCTTCGAGACGCTTTCCTGTTCGGTCGGGTCGAGAATCGACGACCTCGCACCCATGAACGCGACGCCGCCGGTCACGTAAAACAGGCTCTGTTCCCAGGCATATCCGACCCGTCCGCGGACCGACGCCATCCAGAGCGCCGCGAGTTCGTTGTTGTCAGTCGCGACGCCAGCATCGTTGCCCTTGAGGTTGCTCCATTCGCCATCGCCTTCGAGGCCAAAGACCCATTGTCCGGTTTGGTAGTTGCAGCCGAGATGACCGCCGGCGATCGCGCCGTTGCTGTCGGTGTTCGCCTCCGGCGTAAACGGATCGGCACCTGTCGTGGAAAACGAATTGGGCGAACGCAGCCACGCGTAACCGACCTGGGCGCCGACATAGCAGCCGCTCCAGCTGAAGGCGGCGACGACAGGCGGCGGCGCCTTGAAGACCGGCCTCGGCGCGAGGTCGGCAGCCGAAGCGCATGACGATCCGAAGCCAAAACCGACTGCAACTGCGAGTATGATCTTCCGCATAAATGCCCCCCAGGAGCCCATTGCCCGCGAATCGGCAGGCGCTTTTCAGGTCCGGGGACGTTAGGTGCGAGTGGTTTAAAGGCCGTTAACTTCTTGTTTTCCATAAAATGACGGTGGTTTCAGCCCTTTATGTCAGGTTTTCCTGACGTCAAATACGAGCCGCACCAGGTCGACCGACCGTCGGACGTGCAGCTTTTCCTTGATACGCGCCCGATGAACGTCGACGGTGCGGGGGCTGATACCGAGCTTGCGCCCGGCTTCCTTGCTCGATGCGCCGCTTGCGAGTTCGGCAAGGACTTCATGCTCGCGCCCGGTCAGTACGGTGAAGGTGCCGATCGTTCCGGCCGATCTTTCCGACGCCTCTCCAAATCTGCCGGTCGCCTTGGCGATTCGTGCGACGAGCTCTTCGGTTTGATAGGGTTTGCGAAGAAAATCGGTGACGCCGGATTTCACCAATTCGACGAGATCGATCTGGTCCGATGCCGCAATCGCAATGATCGGGCTTTCCGGTGCGTGCCGGAAAAGGTCTCGCAACAATGCGTCAACCGGGAAGCGATCAAGCGTCAGGACAATGCAATCCGCCCGGCACGCGACGATGTCCGCGGGATCGAGATGGTTCAAGCCAAAGACGCGATAACCGTCCGCGATCAGCAAACCGCGCATCAGGCGCAACAAATCGCGGTCCGGTTCGGCGAATGCAATCGTGATGTCGCGAACAGCGTCGGCCACGCGGCCTCCGGAATTGGATCCAACGCGACACGAAGCGGTCACGCGAAATTATTCAGGCACCCGGACGGCGCAATCTGTGAAAACACGTAAGGGCGGATCGCTCAATAGGTCACGGTGACGGCGACGACATCGGTGTAGGTGCCTGCGCTCGGTGTCGCTTGGGCCGGCACACGCGCATAGACGTCGTAGAGCTGCTGCGTGCCGGAGCCGGTTCCGGAAATGGTGTCGACGCCGGAAGCATTGCCCCACGGCTGGGTTCGCGCCGCGTCGCGATAGAGGCCATAGGTGATCGTCTCGAGCAGCTTTCTCATTTTGCGCGCGTCGGGAGAACTCCCGTTCTGTCCATTGTCGAGCGCGACCGTATAATTCTTTCCCGGCGTGCAGGTGATCGCCAGTTGGCCGCCGGCGTCGACACTCGCGTTCAGATGTCCTTGCGCACCGAAATTAATGTCCTGCGCGGTAATCAGGCAGTCCCCCGGCACATTCGCCGACACGGTGAATGAGGATACGGCAAACAGCGGCGAAAACCCGAGGATACTGTTGCAGTCGAACAGCGCGATCAACTGATAGGGAAAAGAAAGCTGCAGGCCGTTGAAATTCGATGTGTAGCTTCCCGACAGCACCGACGATTGGCCGCCGAACACGCGGCCATATAGCGTGAGCGCGGCGCTGCCCGACCCGCCGAGGCTGAGCGGCACGTCGATCTGCACCGGGCTGCCGCCAAAGCCCCATGTGGTCGACCCCCAGACGACCGTTCGTGCCGCGTCCTGATAGAGCTGGTAGCGGATGGTGCCGCCCGTTCCGTCGCTGAGATAGCGGCCGCTTCCGTCCGCGCCGCCTGTTCCGGAATTGATGTTGAGGCAAAAACGGATAGTCGTGAGGGGCACACCGGTACAGTTGATGTTGATGCTTGCCGCGTTGTCCGCCGGCGAGCCGGACAATGGATCGATGTTCCCGAAGGAGAGGTTGCTGACGGTCACGCCGCACAGGAGCGCATGCGCGGGCTGCGTCCAAAGGAAAACGAAGAGCGCGAGAAGAGTGACTCTCGCGCACGTCATCGGCACACCGCACTGCGTTTGACGATGTGGCCTTCTCTGCTGCCGGGAGCGCTTATGAATGCGGTGCAGCGGCTGCGGGAGGTTTCGACGGTGATTGCGACATCGTTGCGAAGATCGGGAATGTAAAGTTCCCCGTCGTAACCGACAGCGAGCGGCTCGCTTCGGCCCTGAATTCGCGCCCGCGATCCGGCCGGGATAAGGCGCCCATCCTTGTCCTGAAGTGAAATCAAAATGCCGGCGCTTGCGGCATTCACGCCGAAATTCACCGCGACCCCGCTGCGGGCGCGCGGCCGGGCCGTCAATCGCGTTTGCTCGACGGAGGCGCCGAGCGGCAGGTTGTCCGGGTCGATCGACAACGTGTTGTCCTCATACGAGCGCAGTTTCGGAACGAGCAATTTGCCGTTCGCGCCGGTCTGTCCCGCCGGACGATTGTCGTAGGAGACGGAAACATTGGGTGCGCCCGCATCGACAACCGCAAAGGAATCGTCGATGCGATTGGACGCGAACACACCGCCGTCCATCATGACCAGCGCACCTTCGATCTCGCCGGTCGCGCGCCGCTCGAATCCGTACTGCTGGAGACCGCCGGCCACTCGGGCGACCGGTGAACGGTACGATCCCGCGATTTCGCGGTTTGCAAGCGAACCTTCGCTGTCGCGCACGCGCCATCCGTAGCTGCCCGGCTCGGACGACAGCGACTTGGCGACATCAATTCCGCCCGTGATGGTGCGCCCCGCGACTGAAATATCGCCGCGTGCCGAAATATCGTTTGTCAGCGCGACGGTGACGCCGCCGAACAGCCCGTACGAATCGCGTGCCGTGAGGTCGGTGAAGCCGGTCAGGAACAGATTCGAATTTCTCGCCAGCGGCTGCGAATAGGAGAGGCCGAGAATGTTTTGGGTGAGCCCGTAGCTCGTTTCAAGATGAGCGAAGCTCGCGGTCATCGAAGACGAGAACGTGGTGAGCGGAACAGTCGCGGCGCCCTGGTAAAGCGCGCGGGGAGGGCGGTAATAGTCGCGCCCGAGATTTCCGACGATCCGGTTCGGCGGCACCGCGGAGGCGAGATCGTTGTAGGCCCCGAACGCGTGCTGCGCACGGCTGTAGAACCGAACGTCACCGATCTGGCTTTCCAGACCTCCCGCGATCTGCAGTCCGGACTCGCGGGCATATTGGCTTGCAGCGAGGCCGAGCGTTCCGACGCCGAAAGCGCCGAGCCCGAAAACGCCACCGAGGCCCGCATTGACGAGGCCAGCTCCGCCCTCCGCATGAGTCTCCATCGTGAACGCGTCGTTGATCGCCCCGCGCAAGCTCGCCGACGCGATCGCGTCGCCATCGTAATCCTGCGACAGGCTGCCGTAGGAATAGCGGCGGAAGCCGGTTTCGACGGAAAAGTCGTAGAGTCCCGGCCGCAGAAGCTTCGATGACGCGAAAATCTGCTGCGTCACGGTCGTTTCGCGCCCGGTTGCGTCGCGGACGACCATCTGCAAGGTGCCGCCGCCCGAGATCACCGGAATGTTGGAAATCTCAAACGGTCCGGCCGGCACCTGGCGCGAAAAGGTTCGAAGATTGTTGAGATAAACGTCCACGGTGGAAGGCACGGCGGCG
>Ga0070741_10013241_pt1 | contig 14635 bp, 11 predicted proteins | sample Coa_R1_4_FD_66440 | JGI IMG/M metagenome (GOLD analysis project Ga0070741, IMG submission 66440) | Surface soil microbial communities from Centralia Pennsylvania, which are recovering from an underground coalmine fire - Coalmine... | ecosystem: Environmental > Terrestrial > Soil > Unclassified ...
CCGGGCAAGGCGAGATTGTCATTGGCACACTTTCTCCTTCGGGACGGAAGCAAACTTCCTTTCAGCACTGCATGGGATATTTCCTCAACCCGGTCCCTTTGCGGATGCGTGCCTCAAGCGAAACGTCTTTGCGGTCCTTGTTGCAGCAGATTCGCCAAGCCACGCTGGGAGCGATATCGAACGACGATGTAACGCTAGAGATGATCGCCGACCGGATGCAGATAAGTCCCGCTCCCGGTCGACACCTTTTTTTCGACGTGGCACTTTCGCTGGCACCCGAGGTCGCTCCCCTTCCGCCGGGCTGGAGCATGACTTACATGGATGTGGAAAGTGGTGGCGCGAGATGGGATTTGTACGTGGAGTTCAGCGATCGCGCCGAGGGTTTGTTGGGACGGGCTCAGTACAACCCGGACTTATTCAACGCAATCGAGATTCGTCGCGCCCTGGACGATTTCCATGAAGTACTGCAGAAGATCGCGAGCAGGATGGAGTCGGTGACGGATCGGATCGGCTAACAGGGCTACTCGCCAGGATCGAGAGCCCACTCCCCATCAAGGCGCGAGAGGAAGGCATCGCCGCGCTCGAGTAATCGCATAATCTCATTGTGCCGGGTCACAGCGACGGTCCAACCTCCTCGGCAAGTGAAGAAGCAGCCCTTATCCGAAAAATCGGGCGTATGGCGGCTATCGACGACGCCATGGAGGCCTATAACGCCGTGCTCCTGAGCGTCCCAGAAGAGGTGATCAAGGATGTCTTTCGTGAAATTTGGATGTCCGCCGATCTGTACGACTTCGCCCACGGCGCGCGCTCGGGCGTAGTAAATGTACCAACCCACCGGATTTCCACTGTCATCCTTTAGCACGACCTTGCGGAGCGATCCCCGGAAGGTCTGCCCTTCCATGAACTGAATGAGCCAGCGAAGCGATTGCGGCGTGTACTCGGTCCACATGGAATAGCCCTTGCGGAATTCAGTAATGCAGTTCAGAAGCGTGTCGAGATCGAGTTCGTCGGCGTGGAGGCGCGGCTGGGCCTGGCGAAAGGGGTTTCCGGCTAGTCTTCCGGCGGCGGCATCGACAGCGCCAAACAGCGGCTGTACAGCGCGCGCCAGTTTTCCCCATGGGGATGAGTTCGCCGAAACGGAGATGCCATATATACCGTACTGCGTGAGACGCAGGGGACGCCGCCAGTGGATATTCAAAGCCGGCACGACGTCATAGCCCATGCGTTGGAGGATGCGCCTGGAGATGTTATTGGCGGAATCCGTCATGGCGAGATCGTAGTTAGTCGCCATGAAGGTGTTGAGCAGGCGAGGGGCGGCCAAACCGGCACGATAGTCGGGGCGCACGATCAAATTGCCGCCAAAGAGGACGCGAATCGGCCGACCGCAAATCGACATTTTGCGGACATTACCGCCGATGAAGCCCACGATACCGTCTTGGGGCGTGTCGTAAACAAGAGACGGAAAATCAGGATCGGTAAATGGATTTGCGAAATACAGATCGCGAAAGAGGGCGATGAGGGAAGGTGCGGGCGGCCCCTTCCGTCCCCTCATGTAGATGGAATACAGCGCGGCGACGTGCGGTATGTCAGCTTCGGCCAGCGGACGTACTGCCATACGAAATGTAATCTCCGACCCGGAAGTAGCAGAACCCTGCCTTGTCTGTGGCAGGTATTAAGTGCTTAGTAAAGTCCACAAGAACGCCAAAGACACCGATGCTAGAGGAATTGAAAACCAACGCATGTCTTGGGGGGTAGGGCGATCACAATCCTAGCGTGGACTTCACAATCTTGCCAGAAGAATTTTCAGTCTCCCGGATCGAGGCACCACTCTCCATCCAAGCGGGTAATGAAGGCGTCGCCGCGTTCGAGCACGTCAAGGATTTCCGGGTTGCGGGAAAATGCAACGTTCCAACCTCCGCGACAGGTGAAGAGGCAACCCCGGTCGGAGAAGTCTGCCATGCTTCGGCGGTCGACCACCCCATGCAGCCCGATAACGCCATGTTGCAGCGCGTCGTGGAACAAGTGTTCCAGCACGTCTTTGGTCGTCCGCTTAGAACTGCCGATTTGAACCACTTCGCTTACTGACCCGGGCCTCAGGTAATAGAGATACCAACCGGCAATCTTGCCTTTATCGTCGCGAAGCAGAACTTTGCGTAGGGGGCCGCGAATGGTACCCCGGTTCATGAAGTTCAGAAGCCATCCGAGGGAATCAAGATCGTAATCGGCCCACATGGAGTAGCCGTTCCGGAAGTCCAAAAGGCACTGGTAATGGGTTTGAAGGTCCAGTTCCTCTCCATGAAGGCGGGGAGTTTTAGGGCTGAAGGGGCTGGCTGAAATTCTGGTCGCCGCCAGATCGAAGAGAGCGGAAAAAGGTTTGGAGATTGTTTTGATGGTTGTCAGGAACGCGGAACTGTTGGCGCGACTCAGCGCGAACATCGCGTAACTTGCGGGGCGCAGGGGCCGGATCCAATGAAGATTGAGTGCCGGGATCGTGCGGAATCCCATGCGCTCGAGCAGCAGTCGGGAGACATCATTGGCCGAGTCCGTTTGCCAGATGTCGTATTTTGCCTTGAGATAAGTGCCTAGCAGGCGCTGTGCGGCGAGTGTGGCACGGGCACTGGGATTGACGATGAAGTTGCCTCCGTACGCGACCCGGACCGGAGCTCCAGACAAGCACATCTGGCGGGCAATAACTCCAAGGAAGCCAACGAGGTCGCCATTTTTGCCCTCGTAGACGAGGGAAGGCTGGACACCGTCGATCCACGGATTTTCGAAATATAGTTTATGGAAAAGAGGACGAAGCTCGAGTGGGGCCGGACCTTGCCGGCGACGCATGAATCGCCAATACAGGTCGACGACGGGGGGAATATCGGCTTCGACAAAGGGTCGTACAGGCATATCTCTCCCAAGTTTCAAGATTAGTTAGACGAAGCCGCACTTGTGGGAATATGCTCGCCCTCGATAAAGCCCAAGTACGCCCGGGAGAGACTCGCTACCCCAGGGAATCCACTTGCAAACTACGCCTTGCAAATCCTAGCTTTCCTCTGGCCACCACTGTGCCTTCCACAGTTGCGACCGCCTCTATTAGAGCAAATCCTTCGATAAATTTTAAGACCTGGATGGACATGTCGAGCCGATTGCCTGGGACAACCGGGACCAGGAATCGCATATCGTTGATCGCCCCAAGGACCAGGAACTCGTCTGGGTTCAGCCCTGTGCCGGTAGTTTTTGAAAACAAGATGGAAGCGGACTGACCGATTGCTTCGACGATCAACGTTCCGGGCATGACGGCGTGCTCGGGAAAATGTCCCAAAAACTGGAGCTCGTTGCCGGTGACATTTTTGATAGTTTGAATGCTCTTACCGGGCTCCAACGAGACGACTGTATCCACCATTAACATGGGAAATCGCTGCTTGAGAGCAGCACGCACTTCTTCAAAGGTCATCGCTGGGTTCGTCATGATCGAAGCTATCCTACTTGGAACGGGCTTTAGCGCGCTCTCAGAATCATAGCGGTGGATCGTGGTAGAAATCGCATTCCTTGCGGAATCGTGCCGGCATCGGAAATCATGCGACTGGCGCGCAGTCCCGCCTCTTCCGCCATGCGAAGAGGTTCGCTCTCAAGGTTGTATTCGAAAACGTGATCGCGTTGGGGCGATTCAAGCGCAGTGCTGAAGTAAACCATGCCATCAGGCGTGATCTGATGCGAAATAGTCCGGAACAGCGGCTTGGGATCGGCCAGATGCTCCGCAAGCATGGCAGAAATCAGGCCCTGACACTTTGGCTGATCTGTGCCGTGGCTATTGAGAGCGTCTTTGACCGTGAACTTCACGCGATCACTGTGCCCTGAAACGGCGAGTAAACGATTGGCGACGGCAACGGCAGGGGGACTGATGTCGGAACCCTCAACCTGGAGGTCAGGCCTGTCCTCGGCCGCCAACAGGCTCAGGACTCCGTGCCCGGCAGCGAGCTCGAATACTATCGCATTCTTGGGCAGGCGCCGGATAAAGTCATCCCGGAGCATAGCGATATGCGCCACAACGGAAGGCCAGAAAGGATAGATCAGAATGGCTGCCCACATGTAAGGGACCATGTAGCTCGCGTCTTCGTAAACGCCAGAAACGATCTCGGGCATGCTCTCTGGGGTATAGCGGCCGGCGCGTTCGTAAATCTGCTTGGCCTTCGCGACGCCGACGCAGTATTCGGCGTATCCATGGGCGGCGACGTTGAAGACATCGCTGCCATAGGCAGCTTCCGCCCAGCGAGCCAAAGGGTTCAGTAACCACATACAAAGCTCGCGATTGGTGGCAACGGTCGCGCGGGCGGATCGCGAAAAAATTTTAGCCTTGCGATCCAGAGCTTCCAGAAATTGTTCGCCTTGCTCCATCTTGTTATCAGGCTCCGTCAGTCTTGCGATTGCACATGTCGAACCAAGCGAGTCAGCGGGCGGATCAATTCAGTACCATCCCATGGCGAGCTGAATACGTGCATCCGGCCCAACTTCACGACGCGGTCCACGCCGTTTCTGCCGGCAGCTCTTGCCAGCATCTCTTCACGCTGCGGATTGGAGATCCCCAAACCAAGCGTCTGCAGCGTCCCATCAAATTTTGATATTGCTTCCAGAAGATCATCGACCACCAAAACGGTTAATGTTCTTCCCTGGGTGGGATTGGGCATTGTCGAACCGGTGCCGAGGAGGATCGTCCAGTCCGGCGCTGCAGGAAAGATAGCGGAATTGCCGTCTGCAGCTAATAGCCACGAGGCGCGAGACAGAGAGATAGCCGAGGATAAAGACGGCTCGATGTCGTAGCGCGGGTGTGCGCGATTTTCTTCTTCGAAAGCTTTCTTGAGCTCAGTAACGAAGTCTGCTGGATCGGAACCTCGAGCGCGCTCAAGAAAAAGCGTCTGCGGCGAAGAGCAGGCTTGCTGATCAAACTGCCAGACATCGCGGGCGATGCGACGGCACCACGAGCCCCGGTTTTCGGCGTTGCCCCAACTCTCGGCGTCCATGGCCGCCGCAGAAACTCGAGGCCCAAACACCAGGAGGCGCGACCAGTGAGGGAACGGCAATCTGCGGACATGGGATACGGCTTCAGCGCCGCCCCAGATCATTGCTCCATCGACAGAGCGCGCCATTGCTTCTTGCAGATCGAATCGCGCGTGATCGAAGCTGGCCAGGAAGACACGGCTCGTCAACAGTCCAGAAGGGTCCGATTCATGGAGCTTTTCCATGAATTGACGAGTGACTTCCACAAGCGCACTGGGCATTCGCACCAGACAGCAGTTTCCAGCGAGCAACGCGCAAGTGAACGTCAGAACGGGTTGAATCTCAATGTTGGATGCGGGCCAATGTCCGATGAGGCCGAGAGGAAATGCCCGGAGGCGAGCACGCCCATCGGTGTACCAACCACCAGTTAACGCGTCCGGACCGAGCTCGCGAAGAAGAAGCGGCTCCAGGGTTCCGCGGCGGAGCCACAACCGGAGGAAGGCGAGGCCAGGTATATCTTGCAGCTCGTGCGTACCGAGGGCGGCAGACCATTTTTCAAAGATTTCCAGAACCGTCTGCGGCGTGATTTCTTGACGACGGACGACATCACGCAGACGATCTGCTGCCGCCGCGATTTCGTGGGCCGATTCAACCGACTGGATGAGTTCGGTGGTAATCACCCGACACCCACCATTTCTGACGCTGGATGGCGTGTGCTTTCCAGATTGCCGCATCCGCGCATCTCGGCCTTCGGTACCCTGCCGGCAAACCGGAAGCTTGGGCCTTTGCGCCCGCACGAACATCCGTCGTAACTAAGCATTTCTGCGGTGTCTTCGGTTAACAATAGAAATCCCGGGAAACTGGTTGGAAGCACGCTGCAGACCTGAATGAGCCCTTTCTGACCTTCTGCAACCGGCGCGAGCGTCAGGGGATCCCGCACGATGATTTCGGCAAAAGCAGGAACGTGCTTGTTGCCGTATTCACAGTCGGGATATATCACTCCCACATTCTCGACCATGCCGTAATAATCGATGATGCGGCTGATCTCGCAGCCAAACACGGATGCCACTTCAATATTGAACGCATCCCGTGTGACTGCCTGCTGCTGCAGCCGCTTCCAGCCGCCGCTGTGAAGCAGGCATACGTTCGGGAGTTCGAGCTTGATGCCGGCGCGTTTAAGTGGCTGAACGAACTGAGTCCAGATGACGGAGGTAAATCCGTAGACAAGGACGTCGCTATTCTTCCATTGGGACGCGCAGGAGAGAAGCCGATCGAGGTCAAGGCGAGGCTCGCCATCTTGCCTAGGTTGAAGACAGCAAACAATCTCCGTAGCAAACGAACGAAGCGCCTGTATGGCAGCGCCCCGGGCTCCGATCTGGTTTTGAGCAGCCAAATTCTCGGGAGTGTCGATGACCAGATAGGGACGGCGGGAGGAGCCGATGAAATCACGAACGATGGTCAGGGCACCCTTTGCCATCCTTCTGGATGTCGCGGCATCAAGCACAATCCGGCTCGGAACCTGTCCCGTGGTTGCGCTCGAGGTAAGAGTCCGCTTCACTTCCCCGCTGCTGATCAATGATAACGGCGGATCGGCCTTGAAAACTCCGACCGGAAGAAATGGCAAGTCGGCAACGCATTCGGCTCCGTGAAAAGGAATCGGCCAGTGCTTTACGTAATTCGCGTACAAGGCATTGCTCTGGCAGGCGCAGGCAATTTCAATCTTGAACAGCGAGAGCAAGCGGTTCTGGCGCTCGCTGGAATCAAGGCCGTAGGGGGATTCCGACAGCAAGCGATCAATTCCCTGCTCAATTTCTGCCGTCACATTCATGCCATTGTTTGCAATTGAGAGCGCGCAATCTTACCACTTGCGGTTCGGGGCAACTCGGAGACAATTTTGATCCGCGAGCACGTCCACTGTACCGGGAGCGCTTGCAATACGCGGTCCGCGAGCGAGTCGCCCGGGTCGCCATTCGCGGATGTATCGTCAGGCACAACAAAAATGGCGAGAGCCTCCCCTGCCTCCGGATGAGATACGCCCACCGCGGCGCAATCGGTGACGCCGGAGACAGCTGCAACTCTCGTTTCTACGTCTGCAAGCCCCACACGATAACCGCGGATTTTGATGAAGTCCCCGCTTCGACCCCGAATCCAGAGGTATCCGTCCTCATCGAGGGATCCCAGATCGCCGGTCTTCAACCAGCCGTTTGCAAACTTTTCTTTCGAAGCTTCCGGCTCCTCGAAATACCCGCTTGAGATGGACGGGCCAGAGACAATAATCTCGCCAATTTGTCCGACCGGTAGATCGCGTCCGTCAGCATCCACAATACGAGCCTGCAGGTTATCGAGGGGGAGACCGGCGCTGCCGATTTTGCGGGCCAAAGAATCCGGGGGAAGGCAAGAGATCCGAGCGGTGGCTTCCGTTTGCCCGTACATGACAAAGAATTCCGTGTTGGGTGCAAGAGCGCGCATCTCGCGCACTTTTTCCGGTTGCAGCGCCCCCCCGGCCTGGAGAAATCGACGCATTTTCGGGAACGTCATGGAGCGAATGTTTGATCGCCGCAGCAAGATGTTATAAGCGGTCGGAACGCCGGCAAAAGTGGTGCAGCCATATTCGTTCAAGGCGTTCAAAACCTTATCGGGAAACATGAACCTGGAATCGAAGACGACCGAGCCGCCCTGATACAAGTGGGTGTGGAGCACGCTGGCGCCAAACGAATAGCTGAGCGGCATGATCAGGATGGCTTTTTCGTCCGTGCCAAGATGTTGACTGCGAATGATGGCTTCGGTGTTCGCGATCAGGTTGCCGTGACTGATCATCACGAACCGGGGGATTCCGGTCGAACCCGAAGTAGGCATTAGGAGGGCAAGGTCGGCATAGGTGGCAGAAAATGGTTCCAGCTCTGAAGGGTCTACCTGGTCACATCCGCCTTCAAGCACCGGGATGTTTATCTGCTTCGCCCAATTTTCACGGATCGGTTTGCTGCTCCAGAGCGCTTTTGCACCGACCTTTTCCTTGACTGAGTCTCCTGAGACGGTGTGGGTTCTTTCGTCTAATAGTACCGGCACTAAGCCGGCGTACATTGCTCCGAGATACGCGAGAGCGCTGGCTGGCGTAATACCACAACTGAGGAGGATGCGATCCCCGGGACGCAATCCTGATGACAGAAAACGTGCCGCGAATCCGGCGACATAAGCGGCGATCTCGGCGCCGCGAACCGACTGTGCGGAGGAGGCTTCGATCAGCGAACAGTTTTCTCCCAATCGACGAAGCAGGCGCGAAGCAAAGTTTTGATCAGGAGAGTTGTGCATTCTGCAATCTACCGAGTTTCGATTGCACAATTCTGCAGATTTCTTTCACGTTCTCCATTTCCATAAGGTCATCGACATCGAAGGTGAGCCCAAACTCTTTCTCCAGGCTACTAGCCAGCGTCACATGACCCATGGAATCCCACGCTTGAATCTCATCCGGAGTGGTATTCATGGAAACGGTCGCAGGATCGACGTCAAAAGCGGACTTAAACGCGATCTGCACTTTGCTGAGAACTTCATCCATAGATTTCCCTTACCCTCTTCCTCGCGCCCCAAATCTTGAACTTGCATTTAATCGAGAGGGGCCAGGCGATATGTTTCGGGCAATGATGGTCGTTATTCTATAAATTTGCGCACTCCAAACATATGGAGGAGGGACTGTAGGGGAGAACTACACTTTTAAAAAGACCCTCAAACATCAACGTCGGGAAGAAGTATTATTATAAGCGAAACCGAAGGCCCGGGAGAAGCTCTAAAATGGGGGACGCCGGGAGCGTGGCGCTAGGCCACTCTGCTTGCAACCTCATGATTCTGTGACAACAAACCGGACCTCTCCTCCAGCAAAAGACGCCGGAGAGTTCGGAGGTCGTTAAGCAGCCGACCGCTTACCTTGAGGTGCTGTTCGAGCTTTTCCAGCTTGTAGAGCACAATGCGGATCGCGTCGAGATTGCGGCCTTCCGCCTGCGAAATATCAGCCGCAGCCGTACGGTTGGCTTCTTCCACCGCCTCGCGTAAAAGGGCAAGAAACTCTTGCGCGCTCTCGATAGTGTCAAATGCAGTCGCTGACGTCATAGTTGCTCCTGCCACAGTGGGTATCAATTGATACTATTACGAAGAAGCACAATAATCCTAAATCGGCGAAATAGGAAGTGCATTCCTTCTACCATTCCAAACTCGCGCAACTGAAAGATAATAAGACACTTCCGCCTGGACGATAGCACCCGGGGATCAAACTCTGCACAAATGTGCATAGGACTGGCCAATTTTCCGAGGCGCCCGGGGCCGGCATACTTGAACAATGGAATACAAAAAGCCGGAAGTGCCAATAGTTCAGGATAGTTACATAGATAACTTCGACTTGCATTATGTACCTGATATGCCAAAAGGGGCACTTTGGGACGAAACTTTGTCATGAGCCACGGGTTTGAGAGTGGCGAATCCGATCACAATGCTTGGGAGTTAAAACATGTCTCTGCCCTTCCCCAAAGGCCGTAATGCCGCGCTTGCATGCGCTTGCTTTGTTCTCCTATTGTTGTGCATGGGCTGCGGAGGCGCGTCGACGCACTCATCCAGCGTGTCGCCTCCTAGTCGGCCAATCACACCTGCGCCAGTTGGCGGAATCCAACCGTCATTTTTTGGGTTTCAGTGCGGCACCGGGAACAATAACTGCCCTAATGAAACCTGGCCGAATGCCTCGGCTGCGCAACCCGGGACCCTGCGTCTGTGGGATGCTTCGATTGATTGGAACGACATAGAGACCTCGGTAGGGCAATACAACTTCGCAACGCTGGATGGATGGCTCGATACCATTGCCGCGCAAAATAAGTCGAACGTGTGGGCCGTTCCGATCAACGTGATCTACACATTCGGATTCGTTGCGTGTGTGGAAGCAAGCAGCCAAACGAATCAGACGCCGAAGGGCTGCATTTATCCTCCGAGCGACTTTACCAGTTCCCTTGCCGGAAGCCCTTCCTTCAACAATTTTGTAACTGCGTTCGTGAAACATTGCAGTCCGGCTGGGAATTGTGTGAAGGACTTGATTAAGAACTACGAGATGTGGAATGAACCGAACAACTCGACTTTCTGGTACGACAACACGTCAGCGGGTGAGTTGGTAATTTACCAGATGGTGTATCCCGCGGTGAAAATCATTCGGGACAACGTGCCAAACGCCGTCATCATGACGATGGCTTCCACCGTAGATCCGCAGTACACGGTCCAGTGGCTGCAGTATGAGAATCAGTATCCACCGGCATCCGGCGGCACGCTCTCTGATGTCGTGGTATGGCACCAGTATTTAAATAGCGGAACGTCTGAAGTGGCTCCGGACGATTCGTCGAACATTACGCGCCTTAACCAGATGCTTAGCGGGATGCAGTCTGTTCCCGGCTGGGGCTCGAAGCCCTGGGAGATCACCGAAACTGGCTTCCAGGCCTATATTCCTCCATATAACTGTGTGTTCTCAGACACTGATTGCATTGGGCAAATGGTACGTTGGCAAATGATTGTCCTTTCGCTCAACTCAGAGGGCATGGACTGGTATTCCTGGAACGCGAACATTGGATCACAGACAAGCTACGCCAATGCCTGGAACTACATGATGACGAATTTGCTGGGCGGGACGTTCACTTCGCCGTGTGCGACTTCCGATGGAGTGACATGGAGCTGTGGCTTCAAGGAAACCAGCGGCAAGACAGCGCAATGGGTTTGGAGCACGAACTCGGCCGGCACTTCCATTACCGTTCCTTCGGGATACAGCAATTACGTTTCGTTCAACTTGGGTACGCTGGCGCCGAGCAGCACTACCGTGAGTGGCGGACAGTCGATCACGGTCGGTACCATGCCCGTGATGCTCGAACAGTGACCTGCTCTACTTTTTGACCGGAGGAGCCCCACAAGGGCTTCTCTGGCGTTCCGTCCCAGGGAGACCGGCTTTCAGATGTCCGCAAGGAGTTAGACAGGAATCCACAATTCGATCATTTCGATATTGTTGTCGAAGTGGGGACGAATATCAGGTCCTACAAAAACAGCGGCTGGGATGGTTTCCAGCCGCTGCTGTTTTGACTAGCGAAACGAGCTTTGTCCGAAGTTAGAACTGGACTCCGTACTGACCACGGAAGATGCGAGTCTGCCAGGTGTAACACTTGCCGGTAGGCACTCCGCAATTGCTCGTGCCTGTTTGACTGGTATTGAAATACTCTCCGATCCCGTAGAAAGTGACGTTGTCGGATGGATCGAGGACGGTGGCCGCGTACTCTCCAAAGCGGTTGCTGTTCTCTTCATCCCCGGCACCTTGAACGATGAGCGTAGCAGGATCGAATGCGTTGTTCCAGGAACCTGCGCTCGTGTTCCAAGGCAGAACGTCGAACCAGACCGCCGGATGCCCTGCAGTGCCCGACGATGTGAAGGTAAGACCCAGATTTCCGTTCTGATCAAGGGCGGCGCTGGGCATCAGGAAGAACTGCACTCCCTTTGGGTCCTGCATGTCTGGAGCAGCGGATCCGCCACTGTTGAGAGCGACGGAAGCCTGCCCGTTGCCTACGTTCAGGACGTAATAGCGAATCCCGGTCCGCATATTGTTTGTGCTTTCGGTGACCACATGGGAAGCAGTAAGGAACTCACCATTGGGACGGCCGCCGGACGAAACCAGATGATTGTAGGTCAGCCGATTTGCCAGCCGATCTCCGAGCGAGTCAAGACACGGAGTGTTGTAGTTTCCGCAGTTCGGCCTTCCGTAAGCCCCTATATCGGATGGCTTGGTGCTCGGTTCGGGAACGCAATAGGTATTCGCGACCTGACTTGATGACGACGTGTTGTAGCACCCTGGAACATAAGGGTTCACGGTGAGGAAATTTGGGCCAGCAAACCCGCCTGAGCCCCATGTGAATAGAGCCAACTGATTGGATGTGCATGGCGTCGTCGTGCTCGTGCAGGGGTGCAATCCCCCAAGGTTCTGCTGAGCGTTACTGGGGTTGACGATGGCGAGGAAGTATTCCGGCGCGCCATTGGGTGGGGCGGTGGGGCTGTCGATATCAGCAACATCGACTGAGTGAATCAACGATGGCCGCTGAGACGTCGGCACGGAGTAAACGTAGCAACTCATCGGGCTTGTCGGGCTGCCAGCAACGATGGCGGTGCGATCCAGCTGACAAGCCTCAAGGCCAGACTCAACATATCCTTGATTGGGATCCTGCAGGTCGAAGCTGATGTAAAAGCCACTCGACCAAGTTCCAATCCGCGGCCAATCCGGAAAATAATGCTGGTAGCTGCCGGTTGTACAGTTCAGCGAAGCGGGGGTACAAGGGATGACGGAAGCCATTTTGTACTCATAGGCGAACCATTTGGTCGTAGGTGCTGCGAGATTGCTGTCGGAGCTCGCCGCAATGCACCAGGCAGCCAAGTGCTGAGCGCCGCTCGTATAGGTCACGCGGCGGCTGATCACAAATGCATTATCGAGGCGATCAAAGATCACCTGCACGTTACCGGCAAGATTCTGGTTGCATTCGGGCTGCGTGCCAGGCGACCAGAGAACGGCGACATTCTGAGGAATCGCAGTGGTGCCGCCGACTTTGGTGAAAATGGGTTGGCCCGTTACCTTATCGAACGCCTGAATGAACGAGGAATTCACCCATTCCAAGACCTGACCATCTTGTCGGCTCACATTCGGTCCGACGGCGATATTTGGATCGATGTTGACTCCCTGATTGTCGAAAAACTGGTAGGAGTTTCCAAGATTCTGAACGGCGTCAATACCTTCGATCGATGTGCCGCTCCAGTTTCCCGAGGAGCACGCAGCCGACTGGCAGATCGCAAACGGGGCGGTCGTGGTGTACTGTGCGGTTTGCGACGTTGTAAATGGCCCGGAGATCGTGCCGGTCTGGCAATCACCGTTTGAATTACATGTCGAGGCGGCAGCCACTGCGGGGAGAACAAACAATGACAAACCCAGAGCCCAATTCTTCCAATGCATAAATTTCCTTCGTCCTTGTCTTGCCCCTAGCATTTCGAATGTTGACGGGAATGAATAGGAAAAGTCTGGAGATCCCCTCACCATCCCTGACCGTAATGAGTCGTTGTGTATGAAAAATTTGCGGAAGTAACACGAAACCCCGAGGCCGCGATTTCCTGCCACCCGGAAACGGATGCCAGCGGCCTCAGGGGAGGACTTGAACGATTTTATGAGTAGGGCCCGACGGCTATTTTCCGACCCCAAGTACGAACATGTTGTGGGGACTGCCAGCCGCGTTATCGGTGATCATCACGTACGCGTACTCGGGTCCCTTTGTGGATGGAGTGAATTTGACGCTGATCGAACAGCTGGCTCCCGGAGCCAACGTCGTGCAGTTATTCGTCTGGACAAAGTCAGATGCGTTCTTCCCGGTCACAGTGACGTTGCTAATCGTTAACGGAAGGTTTCCGGCATTGGCGGCGGAGAAAACTTGCGTCACCCCGGTACCAACTGTTTCCGTCGGATACTTCCAGCAAGGGTTCCCTAAATACAAGTCAGGAGCTGTCTTGGTTTTCAGGAGGCCGAAAATATCCAGTTCGTTCTGCGTACCAACATACACTTTACCGTTGGCGATTGTGGGCACAGCAAACTTATTGGCGCAACCGCCGCGATCGCGAAGAACTTTCTCGGTGATCACCCCAGCGCTGCTGTAGAGCAATGCTCCGAGGTTGGTAGCGTCATAGGCGTAAACGATTGCAGGTTGGATCCCGGGCGAGACACCGAGAGCGTCGGGACGCTCCACAGCCCAGACGATCCCGTTCGATGTGCCATTCGCGGAAACCGATGGAGTGACGCCAACCGGGAAGATCGCTTTGGTCTGCGTTACGGGAGCGGTCGACAGCAAACCATTTGTCATCGTGTACATCTTTAACGGCTCTCCGTTGCCCTCTTCCGCCACAACGCCGCCGTAGTAGACGTAGGTGGCATTCGGACCTTGCCAGTAAGCGGGACTGCTCCAATAGCCGCCGGCTGAACCGCTGATCTCTTGAACGTCCTGATCCTGTGTCGGGTTGTATCCGCCCAACGCAGCCGTATTCAGCAGATAAATTGGACTGTCGGCTGGGTTCAAATCACAAGGCGTACCGCCCTTACCTGCAGCGAGCAATTCGTTGGTGACGCTGCCGGGCTGAGGCGGCAGAAGCATCGGGCCCCCGGAACCGAGGTCCATATCATTCAATGCGCGGCATCCCTGATCCAGGGGTGTGAATGAATCCACGATGTTCAAACTCGGGTCGAACTTGATGACGGTATCTCCCCAATCGGAGCCACCGGTATTGATGTCATATCCGCCGTCGGAAGCCGAGACATAAACGTACCCGTTGGAATCAGCGACGAGCCCGTTTCCGGTAGCCCAAACTCCGCCACCAAGCGAATTCGGCGTCGGCAAGAACGCTGCGATTTGCTGCAGCGTCTTCGCGTCATAGGCCATGACCCATCCGTGTTGTACACCAGACCAGCCAATGTAGATGCGGCCGTTCGCCAGCAGCAGCCCGGGGCGTTGAATACTGGTCCCCGTGGCGAAGCTCACCATGCCATTCTTGCTGCCGCCGCCCGTTCCTGGAACCGAGGCGCTGATATTGACGGGGCCACCAAACTTTTCAGCCCCCGTCG
>Ga0070741_10013242_pt1 | contig 14635 bp, 14 predicted proteins | sample Coa_R1_4_FD_66440 | JGI IMG/M metagenome (GOLD analysis project Ga0070741, IMG submission 66440) | Surface soil microbial communities from Centralia Pennsylvania, which are recovering from an underground coalmine fire - Coalmine... | ecosystem: Environmental > Terrestrial > Soil > Unclassified ...
GCTCGACCTCGCCGCGCCGGTTTTCGCGCAGCTCTTCGGCGTTGTCCCCAATGCGGATCCAGCGCGCGTTGGGATAGACCACCGGCGAGCCGTAGCCGGTTTGGTAGTCGAGCTTGCGCCCGACCGTGATGACCAGGTCGGCATCCTTCATCGCGCGGGCGCGCACCGCGCCGACGAATGACGAATGGGAGCTGGGAACCAGCCCGCGGCTCTCCTGCGTGTCGAGATAGAGCGCGCCGCTGCGCTCCAGGAAGCGCAGCAGGGGCTCCGCGTTGCCCATTGCGCCACGACCTGAAAGGACCAGTGGGCGTTTCGCTTTGGCGATCAGCGCGGCTGCGCGGGCGACTTCTTCAGCATCCGGCGGAATGCGCCGCGGTGGCTTCGAGGTCAAGAATTCCTGGAGCACGACTCCGGGCGCCACCCGCTGGCGCAGCACGTCGGTAGGAATCTCGACGTAGACGGCTCCGGGCGGATTGCCGTCGCCCAGCGCGGTCGACCACGCCTTGTCGAGATCGCGCAACAGATTGTCGGCCACACGCAGCGTGCGCGCACTGCGCGTCACCGGCTTCATGATTGCAACGTGGTCGATACCCTGCAGCGGCCCGAGATCATCCTGGGGCACCGGTGCGCAGCCGCCGATGAGCAGCACCGGCACCCGCTCGAGCTGTGCGTTGGCGATCGCGCTCACGCAGTTGGTGACACCCGGTCCGGCAGTTGCGAAGGCAACCCCGACCTGCCCGGTGAGCACCGCGTGGCAGTGCGCCATGTGCACGCCGGCGCCTTCATCGCGCACGTCCACCACCACGCGAACGTTGCGCTGGGTTAGATGGTCCCAGATCGGCTGGATATGGCCGCCTTGCAGGCCGTACACACGCTCGATCCCGCGCGCGACGAGGAACTCGGCGATCCATTCCGCGACAGTTCGGATAGGGGTTGAGCTCATGCCACTTACCTCCGCGAACGAAGATGCTCGGCCGGCTAGCCGATGTCACCAGTGTACTTCTGCAAGAGCGACCAGGCCTGCGGCCCGAACTTGTCGCGCGCATTCTTGTAGAAGCCACTGGTCTTCAACAGCGCCTGGAGCGGCGCCGGGTCAACCTTGTTGAACTGCAGCCCTTTGCCTTCCAACGACTTCTGCAGATCGGCGTTGGCCCGCACGATGTCTTCGCGCTGCCGCCGCGCAGCCGCATTGATGTGCTTCTGCATGATCTGCTGCATGTCCGCTGGAATGTTCTTCCAAGCGCGCCCGCTCGCCACGAACCGGAAGCCGTCCCACGCAAACGCCAACCCGACGCCCGTTACGAGGTAACACGGATGAGCGCATGTTCTTCATGGATGGTGATCGGCGCGCAAAAGCGGCGACCCAGAAGTGAGTCGGGCGCGGGGTGGCACTCCGCCCAGCGCCCGACTCAGAGGGCGCTTACTCGACCGCGAAGGCCCAGATCACGCCGCCTTCGGGAATGGACTTGTCCCAGCCCGGTAGCAGGTTGCTGAGCAGGCCTTGTTGGAACTGCGCATCGACACCCCAGCCCGACGCGACTGCGATGTATTGCTTGCCGTCGACGGTGTAAGACACCGGCGACGGCCAGTCCTTGCCGCCCCACAGCGATGGGCAGAAGCTCGCCTTCTTGCCAGTGTCCGGCTTCTTGTCGTCGAAGTAGGTCGGCCGTCCCGTCTTGGCATCGATGCTTTTGAATACGTCCTGCCTGACATAATTGGTCGCGTTCACATACGCGATGCCGTCCGCGCTGCGCGACAGCCAGCTGGCCAGGTGTCACCGCCCTTGTCACCGGGGCCCGGGATCGTGTAAGTCTTCCACGCGGGTTTGCCAGTGTCAGCGTCGAATGCTGCGACGAAGCCGCGCACACCGAGTTCACCGCCGGAGATTCCGGTCAGTACTTTGCCTTTCACCACGAGTGGGGCCACCGTGGCGTAGTAGCCCGTGTGGTAATCCTCAAGCTTCTGCTCCCAGACCACCTTGCCGCTCTTCCGATGAACACGGTCTCCAGACCCGTGACGAACACTTTGTCGCCACAGAGCGCCACACCGCGGTTGGTGTTATGCAGGCCACTAAAGTCTTCCGGCAACTCACGCTTGTAACGCCAAATGACGTTGCCGGTCACGCTTGTAACGCCAAATGACGTTGCCGGTCACGCTTGTAACGCCAAATTGACGTTGCCGGTCTTCGCGTCGAGCGCGAGCACCTGCGCACTGGGTGTGGAGACGAACATCATGCCGTTGTTGACCAGCCGCGAGGCTTGGTGACCTGAAGTGACGCCGGTGGACACGGCCCAGACCGGGCACAGCTTCTTGACGTTGCTGGCATTGATCTGATCCAGCGGGCTGTAGCTCCAGCCCTGCTAGTTGCCCCGCGTCATGAGCCAGTTGCCGGGCTCAGGATTGGTGAGTCGCTGCGCCGTGACCGGCGCGTAGTCGGCGCCTTGAGCCCCTGCTGCCGCGAGCAAGCCGGCGATCACGGCAAGGCTGCCCTTCATGCCTCGAAGTCCCGGGACATGAGCAACGCGAGCTGGCGCTCACCTTGGCGGCAAGCCAGCTGCGCGGCGACGTGTGATGCTCGTCAACGCGAGACTGACCTCTGGCGAGTATGTTCTTGCTCGAAACTAGTAGGAGGAAGCGGCTCAAAGAGGCTTAAAATCTGGTTGCTGAGTAACGTACCTGCCGCGCGGCACCCAAGGGTGATTTGGCACCTCGGGCTGTCGAGCGAATCCGTTGTGGAATAGGCAGGGTCAGAATTGAACGGTCATTCCAGAGGAGGCAAACATGACCAAGGTTGCGTACGTCACGGGAGGGATGGGCGGAATCGGCACGGCGATCTGCCGCAAGTTCCACGACATGGGTTACAAGGTGATCGCCGGCTGCGGACCCACGCGCGACTTCAACAAATGGCTCGCGGAGCAAAGCGCGGCTGGATACCACTTCTACGCCTCGGTCGGCAACGTCGCGGAGTGGGAGTCGACCAAGGCAGCGTTCGATAAAGCGAAAGCGGAGCACGGCAACATCGACATCCTGGTGAACAACGCCGGCATCACGCGCGACGGCATCTTCCGCAAGCTGTCGCTCGAGGACTGGTATGCGGTCATCGATACCAATCTGAACAGCTTGTTCCATGTCACCAAGCAAGTCATCGACGGCATGCTTGACAAAGGCTGGGGTCGAATCATCAACATCTCCTCAGTCAACGGCGAGAAGGGCCAATTCGGTCAGACGAACTATTCTGCCGCGAAGGCCGGCATGCACGGCTTCACCATGGCGCTGGCTCAAGAGGTGGCGAGCAAAGGCGTGACCGTCAACACCGTCTCGCCGGGCTATATCGCGACCGACATGGTGATGGCGGTGCGCGAGGACGTGCGCGAGAAGATCATCCAGACCATTCCGGTCAAGCGCTTCGGCAAAGCGGAGGAGATCGGCTCGATCGTCGGGTGGCTCACCACCGACGATGCCGGCTTTACCACTGGCGCGGACTTCTCCTGCAACGGCGGCCTGCATATGGGTTGACGGGCTGATCGAATCGAATCCCGGCGTTCGTCAGCTGGGGTTGAACTGCAGTGCGCCGCTGCGCTGATTCGTCGCGCGGCGGCGTACCTTCTTTGCGCGGGCGCAACCGATATGGCGATCGGCAGATCGGTCAAGCACCACTGCCCGCAGAGTTGTTCCCCCTGCGGGGGATCGGAAATCCACGGGTCTTCCGCAAGCTCGGATTAAGTAGAATGACCGACACAACGATTCGTCATAGGGGAGGGAAATCGATGGCTGTCTTGCATAAGGCGCCAGCGCTGTGGCTTGCCGCACTCGCATTCTTCTGCTCGCCCGCCTCCGCCGCCGATAACAGCGTGGTGGGAACCTGGGCGCTGCAATCCTGGGTGTCGACCGACACCGAAACGGGCGCGACGGTCGACGTGTTCGGCAAGCAGCCGACGGGCTATTTGATCTACACCGCGGGCGGCCACATGGCAGTCGTGCTGAGCGCCGACGGACGCGCGAAGCTCAGCAGCGATCGATTCAACAGCCCGGTCGACGAGCGCGCGAAGGCGTTCTCTACTCATGTCGCCTACGTTGGCACGTACACCCTCACGAATGACGGGATCATGCATCATGTCAAGGCCGCATCGTTCCAAAACTGGGTCGATACCGAGCAGTTCCGCTACGTCGAGGTGAAGGGCGATACGATGACGATCAAGACGCCGCCCTTGCAAGGCCCTCCAGACGGGAAGATGAAAGTGACGACGTTGGTGCTGAAGCGGTTGGACTGAGCTCTGCGGAAGAACTTTGGCCGAACGCTCGATGAGGCGGTTGTCCCGGATTCCGCTGCGCTTCATCCGGGCTACCGGGGTTGCCCGTTACGCGCCGTGGCGGTTGTCCCGGATTCCGCTGCGCTTCATCCGGGCTACGAGGGCCGCGCGTTACGCCTCGTTTATACACGCTCGTGAGTGCCGGCAAGAACGTGGCAAATGGTGGGCGTACTGAACGAAGCAAAGTGCGTTGCAGTGAGCAAAAGCGATGTGCGTCCATCGTGATCGATACGAGTGTGCGTCACCGATAAAGCGCCTTCCCTTTCTCCTGCGGCGATTTTTCCGCTTCGACCGGCAAACGGTGCTCGATCGAGTACGGATCGCAGCGCACGCCCGTGACTTGCCAGCACACTTTGCCGCGCGGTTGACCGCCTGCGATCTTGAAGCGCCCGCCCGCAATCTCGGCGGCGATGTGCAAGTTCGGGCTCGCCGCGCCCACTGCCGTAAGCTGGTAGCGAAAATCGCCGTTGAGTGCTTCGAACCACTCGGGCAGCACGACTACGGCTTCGCCCTTCCTGTCGAGCGTCACGACGCCGTCATAGACGTTCTTCATCTCGGATGATTCGACCACCGAGTGATAGAGACATTTGTTGGCCGGATCGAGCGGGTGGTCGATCTTGAACGACGCGGTCGGCTTCTCGAGATTGCCTTCGATCGTGAGCGTGCCAACGACGCGCACGTGCCCGAAGAACACCGCAGCGTAACCCGGGTCTTGCGCGCGTCCCATGATGCCTACGGGTACCGTGGCACCCGGTCCTGCCTCGGGATCCAAGCTGTAGATGACACCTTCGTCGAGGTAACCGCCCGCGAAGCCAGCGGCGCTGTTGTCCGCGTTGAGTGCGTAACAGCCGGCATGCCATGGATTGGCCTCGGTGCATTGGCCGTGCAAGCCGAACTGACCACCGCGGCCCAGCACTCCAGTTCCGAAGTAATCCTTGCACACCCCGGAAACGCCCGTGCCATTGAAGCAATTCGAAATGCCCAGAACGCCGTTCGAGCGCAGCCAATCCTTGTCGCCGAACCCCTTGCGGCCGAGGTTTATTCCGACGACGCCGTTTTGCTGCGCCGACTCGGTCTCACCGTGCACGCCTTCGCCTTTCTTGCTCGCCCCCCACACACCGGCGCCGCCGCCTTGCTCACCGTCGAAGCGGTTGAATCCCGCAATGCCGGGGGCGCGATCGCTCATACTTTCGCCATGCACGCCTTCGCCGCCTGGGCTTTCGCCCCACACACCCGTGCCGCCTCCGCCCGCATTCAGATTGATGCCGGCAACGCCGGCGGCCGATATGCTATTGGATTCACCGCGAACGCCTTCCGCGTTCTCGCTCATGCCATAGACTCCGGCGCCTGTCCCATTCGGCTGCCGGTTGAAGCCTGCAACGCCCGATGCGCTCGTGCTGTTGCTTTCGCCATACATGCCCTGGCCATTCTCGCTGTAACCCCACACGCCCCAGCCCTTGCCATTCGCATTCTTGTTGCGGCCAATGACGCCCGCGGCATGCGCGCCGCTCGCTTCGCCCAAGATGCCCGGCCCGGTGCCTTGATCGTCGCGATTGAAGCCGGCGACCGCCGCCGCGCTCTGGCTCGCCGTCTTGGCGCGCACCCCTTCGCCCATGTTGCTCGTTGCAGATACGGCGTAACCGACGCCGTCGTCGGTTCCATCGACATGCATAATCGTCTCGCTCTCTCAGAAACACAAAGGACGCGATGGGCGCAGTCGAAACGGCCTCGCGCATTTCGCTGCTCCCTTTCCCACGACACGAGGCTAGCGCTCGGGCTGCCCGGCGCACATAGCACTTTCTGTATAGGTCGCCTTGCGCTGGCGAGGGCGTTCCGACGTTAGCTCGGCGACACCGTCCGGAGCGGAGCGCTCAGCGATGCCCGACAGGTCTCGGCGAGGCGTTCGATGTCCGCATTGAAGTCCGGGTCTGCCCGAACGCGAAGGGCTGGAAAGTTCGCCAATGCGCGCATGGGTTCAGGAAGCGCCAGCATCGCCGGTATTTGCGCGTCATCTACGAGCACCGGGATCACCGAAGAGGTGCCGGACAGAGCGCAGCAGACCGCGTTACGCACCACATCTTCCTGGACATCGAGCCGCCGTCGTCCTGACTCGTCAACGGCTGAAAGCCAAGTCCGACAGCAGCTCAGAGCACTGAATCCGGGAATGCTGATGGTATTCTAACGCCCTCAGCCGGCCTGCCGCAGCTCGGTTGTCATCACCGATGCCATGGTTCCATAAACCTCTGCCCAGGCATCACGGACTTCCGGCGTAAAGGCCGGCCCCAGCCCTTGCTCGAGCGTTTTCAGCAGGACTTGTCCGACGGTATCGTAATGCGCAGGCTCGACGCCGTAAGTGAAATGCCGCTGTCCCAGTGACTGCAGTGCAGGGACGAGCTCGTCCAAAGAAGTGAGCTGGCCGACCGCGAAGTCGATCATGGTGACCAACTTATCGGCCTGCGTATCGATATCCCCCTTGAACAGGCGTCGTAGCGACGGGGCGGCTTCGAACAAATTCCTATAGAACAACTTCCCGGCGGTGGAAGAGATCGGAAGCACCTGCTTCCACGACGACTGAACGACAGAGATCGTATTTGCATCCATTGCGGATCCTCCTATGTCCGATCTCCCCTGGATGGCTATACGGCCCGATTGATGGGCTTCTACGCCCGCAGCACGTGCACGGGCTGCTCGAGCCTGCTTCAGAAGGAATCCGATTACAAGGCATATAGAACTTGACTTTTTCCTTTCGCGAGCAGAAGGGTCGCGAGCAGTCGCACCTGGCGGCGGCTGACGAGTCGGTTCACGTCACATCTCGTGTCGCCGATCCGGGCGCGCCGTCTACTGCGATTTGGCATCGGCGCGCCGCGTGAATCCCGAGCGCGCCTTCGTCGACCTCACACACCTCGCCCAACCCGGCGCGCGGTCTGCTCCGATTTTCGGCATCGGCGCGCCGCGTACATGCAAGCGCGCCGTCGCCGGCCTTGCATTTCGCGCCGGCGGTCGAGTTGCAATCTGGAGGTGAAGTCATGTCGAAGTCAGGTTACCTATGGCCGCTGGCCGCGGCGTGCATGCTTTGCGGTGGGGCGGCAATCGCCAAGGATCTGCCGGCTTATCCGGAGAAGGCGCACGTGATCGAGCAGCTCAAAGCGTTCGATCATCCGGAGAGCGCCATTTTTAGCGAGGACGGGACGCACGTGTTCGTGTCGAACGCGGCCGTGTACGGTCCACCGGAAAAAAGCACGCACTGGACACACAACGCCGGCTACGTGAGCAAGCTCGCAGTGCAGCCGGACGGCACGCTGAAGATGGAGAAAGAAAAGTTGGTCGATCACTTGACTGGCCCGCTTGGATTCGCGGTGCTGCCGGTCGATGTCGGCCGGCTGCGCAAGGGCACGATCTTCGAAATCGAGGCATGGGCGCCACTGGTCGATCCCGACGGGAAGGTGGTGAAAGATCCCAAGTTGCTCGACCCGAAGATCATCGCGTTCGACGAGAGCGGCAAGATGGTCGGTGCGATTCCGCTCGGCAAGGGCTCGGCAGCGGAGAAGGCCGCGGGTGTGATCGCCACGCAAGGCAACGCGCTCGCGTTCGACAAGCAAGGCAATCTCTACGCGACCGACACCGGCGTGGGTGGTGACCAATTCGAACCACCGATTCCGACGAAAGGCGGCGGCGTGTACATGTTCCCGGCGTCCTCGCTCGAAGCGCTCGTGCAGGGCAAGGAAAGGCAGGTGTACTACATCCCGGTGCCGCAGGGTGGCCCCGACGGCATCGCCGTCGCACCCGACGGCAGCATCCAGTTCAACACGGTGGGCGAAGTCGCCAAGCTCAACGACCCGGCGCACGGCGGCATGTATCGCATGACGATCGAGGACTTCAAGGCGGGCAAACTGCCGCGGCCGTTCGAAACCGGATTGGGTGCCCTCGACGGTTGCACCTTCGCGGGGAACTTGCGCCTCGACACCGAGATCGAGCACACCAACAGCGTGATCGTCACGCCGATGGGGGCGAATCGCTCCTATCGGCTCGAATTCGATCAGCCGATCAAGTTGACCGGTCCGGCCGATATCGCCGTGCATCGCACCCGCGATGGCGGCTATCTTTTGCTGATTCCGCAGCTCTCGGCGACGGCGCCGAGCAAGCACGACAATCCGCTTGCGGTCGTGAAGCTACCCGCCGGGTTCGAGCAGGCGCTGGCCAACGCACAAGGTCCGGCGAGCGCGCAGAAGCAATAGCTGCGCGGACTGGCGCACGCGGCCTTCGGCCGACCACCCCGGCCCTTCGGGCCACCCCTCCTCGATGTGAGGAGGGGAAGGACCAACCTGATCCTTCGGGCCACCCCTCCTCGATGTGAGGAGGGGAAGGACCGCCCCGGCCCTTCGGGCCACCCCTCCTCGATGATGAGGAGGGGAAGGACCACCCCGGCCCTTCGGGCCACCCCTCCTCGATGAGGAGGGGAAGAGCTTGTTTGCGTACCGTGAAGTTTTCCCCGCCTCTCAGGAGGCGGGGTGGCCCCGAAGGGGCCGGGGCGGTGTGGGGTGCGGCTGATTAAGCAAAAACAATGATCACGCCAGAATTCCACGGTGATGGTCCGCGCACCGACATCTGCCTGAACGAGCGCGCCATGCGCGACCGATTTCATGCGCGAATGATCACGCAAGAACCGATCGCCCGAGTGGGAAGTCGAACCGAGCATGAGCATGCGAGTGTCTGCCGATCATGTTCGGCTCAAGCGCGCGTATGAAGCGCCATCGTCCTCCGACGGTACGCGCATCTTGATCGATCGATTGTGGCCACGCGGGCTGCGTAAGGAGGATGCGGCGATCGATCAGTGGGCGAAGGACCTCGCACCCAGCACGGCGTTGCGCAAGTGGTTCGGCCATGATCCGGAGCGGTGGCCGGAGTTCAAGGAGCGCTATGCGGAGGAGCTGAGCGGCCAATCCGAAGCGTTCGAACAACTCCGAGCGCTGGCGCGCAACGGTACGGTCACTTTGATCTACTCTGCCCACGATGAAGCGCACAACAACGCGGTGGCGCTGCGCGAGATCCTGCTGCACGGCGCGTCAGGCTGATGGGAGGCGCAATGTTGGTTCGCGCGTGGCGAAGCGCACAACAACGCGGTGGCGCTGCGCGAGATTCTGCCGCGCGGCGCGTCAGGCTGATGGGAGGCGCGCATGCCGGTCCGCGCGTAGCGCAGCGTAGCGAGCGCGCTTGCCGCTTCACCACGGCTGCATGCTCCACAGATGCGAAAGCGAAAGACCAACGTATACGAGTGCCGCGACGATTGCGAGCACGGGAAGCGAGTACGCGTGAAAGACAACCCAGATGCGCTGCGCATTGCAGAGGCGCAGGGCGATGATGTTCGCGAGCGACCCGAGCGCTATACCGAAACCGCCGATGTTGACGGCGTAGGCGAGCAGCCATCGATGTTGCGTGTACGGCTCGAGCGCGATCGTCGCCGGAACATTGCTCAGTAGCTGCGAGACGCCGATTCCGGTGAGGAAGAGATGCTCGGGACTTGCCACCCGCAGATGCTGCAGCAGCGCGTGCACGCTGTCCAGCTGTGCGACGAGCCGCAGGTCGATAAACATCAGGATGAAGATCGCGATGAGCGTCCAATCCACTTGCACGAGGATGCGCGGGAAGAGCAAGGCGAAGGCGAGTATGACCGCCGCAAAACCGAGCAGTGCGCGATGCGTGTCCGCCAGCACCAGGAACGGCACATAGAGCACGGCCGACACGGTGAGGAGCCCGAGGTGAAGCGGCGCGCTCGCTTTACGCGGCTGAGTCACCAGCGGTTTGTTGCGGAATGCTAACAGCGTAGCGCACGCGAGCACGATGGCGCAGACCACTGCGAGCGGCACCATCGAAAGCGTGAAGCGAGCGAAGGAGACGCCGGACGATTGCCAGAGGAACAGGTTTTGAGGGTTGCCGATCGGGGTCAGCGCAGATCCGGCGTTGACGGCCAGCGCTTCGAAGACAACGAGCCGCCCGACCGGAACTTGGGCGCTGTTCGCGAGCGCCATGGTCGTCGGTACGACGGCGAAAAGCGTCACGTCGTTGGTCAGCAGCATCGACGCCAGTGCTGAGGTGGTGACCAGTGCGAAGGCGAGTGCGCGCTCGGTCTGAAACCTCGGCACCAGCCGGCGCGTCAACGCATCGAAGCTCTGGCTCGATTCAATGCCTTTGGTGAGGACGAGCAGACCGGCGAGCGCGGCAATGGTGGGCCAGTCGACGAGCGCAGCATAACGTGCGATTGCGACTTCGCGATGCAGATTCAAGGCGACAAGCGCAGCGAGCAGGACGCTCAGCAGTGCGTTTCGACGGAGTGCCGAAACGATATATGCGACGATCTGCCGCATGCTCGATGAATATGGGGGTAGCGGACGGCCCATTCCGCTCGTCTCGCAACTGGCGTTCCGCTCCGCTTGCCGAGCATTCAGCAGCCGGCTTCTTCCCCGTCTCTCATAAGGAGAAGTCGGTGGCTCTTCCCCTTCTCATGAGGGAGGGCCGTTGGCTCTTCTATTCCTCGCATGAGGAGTCCCGCGTCCTGGGATAAAGGGTCGGCCGAAGGCCGGGGTGGTGTGGCTTTGCCACACACTTGGTGAATCTTCACTCGGGGCCTCGAGCCTCCCCGTAGGTTTTAGTGGCCAGCAGGCCGCAGGCCCAATACAATGGCGCGGCCCGTGGGACCGGAGTCCCAGCTAATCGGGTTACCGCCACGACGATTCAGGGAGGAGTCAGTGTCAGTCGCGATCATGCCCCAGTTCGAGGAGGCCACCTACAGGAAGGCGGCCTCACGTTTGATTCCGTTTTTGTTCCTGTGCTACATCGTGGCCTTCCTCGATCGCGTCAACGTGGGGTTCGCCAAGTTGCAAATGGCGAGCGATCTGAAGTTCAGCGACGCAATTTATGGTTTCGGAGCGGGCATTTTCTTCATCGGCTACTTCATCTTCGAAGTGCCCAGCAACGTGATCCTGGAGAAAGTCGGCGCGCGCGTGTGGATCGCGCGCATCATGATCACTTGGGGGATTATTTCCGGGGCCTTCATGTTCACCGGCGATATTCACTGGGGGCCGATCGCGCAAGCGTTCCATTGCACGGACGCGCAGTTCACGTTCTATTTCCTGCGCTTCTGGCTCGGCGTGGCGGAGGCCGGCTTCTTCCCCGGCGTGATCCTGTATCTGACCTATTGGTTCCCGGGTGCGCGGCGCGCCAAGATGGTTGCCTTGTTCATGACCGCGATCGGTGTTGCGCAGCTGGTTGGCTCACCGGTCTCGGGTGGCATCATGCAGTTCATGGATGGCGCGCATGGCTGGCGCGGTTGGCAGTGGTTGTTCTTGCTCGAGGGTATCCCTTCGGTAATCATCGGTGCATTGGTGCTGGCGATTTTGCCCAATGGCCCGAAGACCGCCACTTGGCTTACTGCCGAAGAGCGCGACTTGCTCGTGAAGCGGATCGAAGAGGACAATGATAGCAAGGGTCACTTGTCCGGCAAGCACAACCTTTCAGGTGCCTTCAAGGACGGCCGTGTATGGGCGTTGGCGGTCGTGTATTTCGCGCTCGCCACCTGTTTCTACGCCGTCGGATTCTGGATGCCGACCATCATCCAGGAGCTGGGCATCGACAAGAAGGATCTGCTCAAGGTCGGATTGGTCAGCATGATTCCCTGGGGCTTTAGCATCGCCGCGATGATCTACTGGGGCAGCCACTCCGACCGCACCGGCGAACGCCGTTGGCATTGCGCGACCGGCATGCTTGTGGTGATGGCGGGCCTGTTGCTGCTCGCACTCGCCGCAAGGTCGCCGATCCTCTCGATCGTCGGGTTGACGTTGATCACCGCGGGATGGGCGGGTTGTGTGTGCACCTTCTGGTCGCTGCCGACCGCCTTCTTGTCCGGCACCGCGGCGGCTGCTGGCATTGCGTGGATCAACTCGGTGGGTAATCTCGGTGGTTATTTCGGCCCTGATCTCATCGGCACCATTCGCACTGCGGCGGGCGGCGCCGCCGAAGCGGCGTTCTTCGTGCTGGCCGGCGTCGCGCTCGTGGGTGCGCTCATCGTGATCTTCCTGCCGAGGACGCAAGCCGCACCGGTTGCGGCGAGCATGGCCGCGCGGAAGTGAAAGAAAGGCTCTCGGTCGCAGGCCGAGACGGCCCACCCTCAAGAGTCCCGCTCTTGGTCTGTGAGGGGAGAGAGATCGCCGCGTGAAGAGTTCTCACTCTTGGCGCATCGTCGACCCCTCTTCTCACGAGGAGCAGTCTTCCCCTCCTCCCACGAGGGGCGGTCTTCCCCTCCTCTTACGAGGGGCGGTCTTACCCTCCTCTCACGAGGGGCGGTCTTCCCCTCCTCTCACGAGGAGCGGTCTTCCCCTCCTCTCACGAGGAACGGTCTTCCCCTCCTCTCAGGAGGAGCGGTCTTCCCCTCCTCTCACGAGGAACGGTCTTCCCCTCCTCTCAGGAGGAGGGGTCGGCCAAAGGCCGGGGGTGGTGTGGGGTAGAAGCAGGCGCTTTGACTAAACGCGCCGAATCCAACCACCCCGGCCCTTCGGGCCACCCCTCCTTGTGCAAGGAAGGGAAAAACATTTCGGCGCGCGATCACCTCCTCCTTGGCCGACGCGCGTCGGCCGCACTTGCTCGTAGCCTCCTCGGCGTCTCAATTGCGCGTGGTCCGGACTTGCTCGTAGCCTCCTCGGCGCCTTGATTGCGCGTCGTCCGGACTTGCTCGCAGCCTCCTCGGCGTCTCAATTGCGCGTGGTCCAGACTTCCTCGTAGCCTCCTCGGCGTCTTAATGCGCGTGGTCCGGGCTTGCTCGTAGCCTCCCCGGCGTCTCAATTGCGCGCTGTCCGGACTTGCTCGTAGCCTCCTCGGCGCCTTGATTGCGCGTGGTCTGGACTTCCTCGCAGCCTCCTCGGCTTCTTAAGTGCGCTTGGTCTGGACTTCCTCGTAGGTCTTCTTGGCAGCTCAATTGCGCGTTTGCGCAGCGTTACACGCCGTCCCTCGTCTTGCGTGCAGGTTCTACTGCCTTGACAATCATTGCCTGGGCACTAGTATATATCCGTACAGGATCCGAGTGACCAGAGTCGATCCCCCTGTGGCTCGTTGCCCGGTGAAATCCGACCCCACGAAATCCGGCATGGCGAAATCCGCGACATCGCCGAATCGCTCCACCGCGAAGCGCGGTCGTACACGTCCTCTCTATCGGGGACACGACTATCGCATCGAGGAGTCAGTCGGCTATCTGATGCGTATGGCGCTCAATACGCTCATGCGCGAGCTGGAATGGCGCATGCAGGCGCAGGGCATGACCGGCGTCCAGATGCTGCCGTTGTTGGCGATCCATCGTGGCTTGTGTTGCACGGGAGCCGATCTCGCACGGCTCACCAACACCGACCCCGGTGCGATGACGCGCATGCTCGATCGGTTGGAAGGCAAAGGCCTGCTGAGACGAGTGCGCAGCGAAGCGGACCGTCGCGTGGTCTCGCTCGAGTTGACAGCCGAGGGCCGCGCGATCGCGGAGCGCATCCCCTACGCATTGGCCGACACGCTCAATTTCCTGCTACGCGAGTTCAGCGCCGATGAGCTGGAACGATTCAAGGACTTCTTGCGCAGGCTCGCGACCGCCGGAAGCAAACCCGATAGCGCGGTGGAGGCGCTGCGTACGGCACGGGTGGAGACATGAGCAGCGTTCGCACGCGAGGACTTGTCGTCGTTGCGCTGTTGCTGCTTACGAGCTGCGCATCGACTGGTGGTGTGCATCCGAGCGTGCGGATGGCGTCACTGGAGTCGATCGCGGGCAAGACCGACCGCACGACCGAGGCGGTGACTTGGCCGAAGGAGCAGTGGTGGAAGGTCTTTCGCGATGCCCAGCTCGATGCGCTGGTCGACGCCGCGCTGGTGGACAATCCGACCTTGGCAACAGCACAGGCGCGGCTCGCCCGCGCGCAGGCCGCCACTGCGGCCGCCAACGCCGAGCGCTTCCCGCAGATCAACGGCAGCGTGGACGTGCAACGCCAGCGGCTGTCGAAGAACTACCTCTATCCACCCCCGCTGGGCGGCAGCGACATCACCAGCGCGACGGGGCAAATCAACGGCAGCTGGGAGCTGGACTTCTTCGGGCGTGAGCGCGCCGCACTCGCCGCCGCGCTGTCGCAGGAGCGCGCGGCGGCGGCCGAGCAGCAGGCCGCGCGCATCGCGCTGGCATCGTCGGTGGCGCAAGCCTACGTGCAGCTCGCGCGGCTGATGGACGCGCGCGCGGTCGCGCTGGCCACGCGCAAGCAGCGCGAGCTGATCGTCGAATTGGTGCGCGAGCGGGTTGCGAGCGGCTT
>Ga0070741_10013243_pt1 | contig 14634 bp, 11 predicted proteins | sample Coa_R1_4_FD_66440 | JGI IMG/M metagenome (GOLD analysis project Ga0070741, IMG submission 66440) | Surface soil microbial communities from Centralia Pennsylvania, which are recovering from an underground coalmine fire - Coalmine... | ecosystem: Environmental > Terrestrial > Soil > Unclassified ...
CGAAGTTCAGGTTCGTCTTCGAGAGACGGAACTGGGCCCGGACCTTCCCCCAATCGTCGAGTGCAGGCGCTGCCGGGGTATGCCGCTCCACCGCCGCCAGCAGAGTGCGGGGAAACAACGAAGCGCCGAGCGCGGCGCCGCTGCGGGACAGGAACGCGCGACGGGATGGGCTCATGGTTTCCCCCGGATCGCGCGGGAGCATACACCCGCGCGCGACACGCAGGTGTCGCGCCTCTCCGTCGCCGAGGATTTCGTCTCGCGTCCGCGAGACTCCGGTTTCAGTCGACGCTTTCGCCGTCGTACATGGCGTCGATCTCTTTCTTGAACTTCGTGCTCGCCACCTTCCTCTTCACCTTGAGGGTGGGAGTGAGCTCGCCGGTGTCCTGGGAGAAGTCGCGGTCCAGCACGGCGAAGCGCTTGATGGTCTCGTACGAAGGGAGCGACGAGTTCAGCCGGTCGATGGCCTCCTGGATGCGCTGGCGGAGGATCGGATTGCGCGTCGCCTCGGAGTAGCTCTTCGCGCCCGTCAGGCGCAGCGCCTCCGCCTCCACCACCGTGAGCAGCGCGGAGACGTACTTGCGGCGATCGCCGATCACCACCACCTGGCTGACCAGCTCGCTCGCCGTCTTCAGCGCGCCTTCCAGGGCCTGGGGGGCGATGTACTTGCCGCCGCTGGTCTTGATCAGGTCCTTCTTGCGGTCCGTGATCCGGAGGTAGCCGTCGGCGTCCAGCTCGCCGATGTCGCCGGTGTGGAACCAGCCGTCCTTGTCGATCACCTCGGCGGTCGCCTCGGGAAGGTTGAAGTAGCCGCGCATGATGTTGCGGCCGCGCATGAGGATCTCGCCGTCCTCGGCGATCTTCACCTCGACGCCGGGGTACGGCTTGCCCACCGTGCCGAGCTTGTTCTGCCCGGGCAGGTTGACGCTGGTGACGGCGATGGTCTCCGTCAGCCCATAGCCTTCGAGCATGTTGAACCCGAGCAGATCGAAGAAGTAGGCGATCTTCTTCGCCAGCGGAGCTCCGCCGGAGACGAACCGGTCGATCCGGCCGCCGAACCGCTTGAGGAGCTTGTCCTTCACCTTGGGGAAGACGAGCTTCTTCGCCAGCGAGAAGGCGAGCGAGGAGTACGTCTTCCCCTCGGCCTTGGCCTTCGCGTAGAGCTCGAACTCCCGCATCGCCATCCGGAAGAGGGCGCCTTGCAGGCCGGGGTTCGCCAGGCCTCCCGCGACCACGCCGTTGAACGCCTTCTCGTACACCCGGGGCACGCCGGAGAGGATGGTGGGCGAAGTCTCGCCCGCGTTGTCCACCAGCTTGTCGACGGACTCCGCGAAGATCTGCGTCAGGCCGCCGCCGAACCACGCGGCCTTGATGATCTGCGCGAACGAATGCGCGAACGGCAGGAACATGAGGTGCGCGTCGGTGCGGGTGAGCAGGCCGCTGCCCACCACCGCCTCCGAGGCGTAGATCATGTTGTCGTTGGTGATCATCACGCCCTTGGGAACGCCGGTGGTCCCGCTGGTGTAGAGGATCATCGAGAGGTCGCTGCGCTTCTGCGCGGCGATCCGCTCCTGCACCTCGCCGGGGTTGCGCGCCTTCGGGTCCCGGCCGCGCTGCTTCAGCTGTTCCAGGGACAGCGCCCAGTCGCCGTCGCCTTCGCCGTCCAGGAGCACCACGTGATGCAGCTTGGGCAGCCGCTCCCGGTTCTGGCGGATCTTCGCCAGCTGCTTCTGGTCCTCGGCGAACACCACGCTGACGCTCGCGTTCTCGAGGATGAACCGCACCTCCTCGGGCGTGTTCGACTGGTAGATCGGCACCACCACGGCGCCGGCCAGGGCGGCGCCGACATCGGCGATCGTCCACTCCACGCGGGTGCCGGCGAGGATCGAGACCGTGTCGCCGGGCTTGACGCCAATCCCGATCAGCCCCCAGGCCACGTCCTCCGCCTGCCGGCCCAGGGTCTCCCAGCTCATGTCCTGCCACTTGCCCCCGGTCTTGTACCGGGCCGCGGAGCGCTGCGCGTCGGGGCCGAGCCGTTCCCGGAAGAGCTGCGCGACGGATTGGATGTTGGCGTGCTCGGTGCGCTGCTTCTGCAGCTCGCTGACGTGCCTCTCTGCGGTGGCCATGCTGAAGTCTCCTACTGTGCCGTGTTTGGGGGTCCGTGCGCGTCGATCCAGTTGCGGGCCTTCTTCTTCAGCCGCCGTTGCTCGGGCGGGTCCTCGCCGGCGGGCGCCGCGAGCACCTGCTGCGCCAGCTTCTTGCCTTCCTCGACCTTGTCGTCATCGGCATAGCAGTCGGCGAGGTACAGCTTGGCGCGCAGGTTCGTGGGATGGCTGCGGACCGCCTCGGTCAGGATCTTCGTCGCTTCCCCGACGTCGCGCTTGGGCCAGGGGAGCTTGAAGAAGTAGCGGCCCCACACCACCTGGGGCGCGCCGTCGAGGTAGTCCTTGTCGATCTTCAGCGCGGTGAGGATGCGATCGCGGAACTTGCCTTCCAGGCCTTGCGAGAGCGCGGTGATGATGCCCACGCCCTCCGAGTACAGTCCGATGCCCACGGCCCCGTTGTAATGACCTTGCACGCCCGCGGCACTGGCAGCGACGGCCTTGTCTGCCGCATCCCACGCTTTCTTTCCCAGCGCAGCTTTTTCGTCCCCTTCCTTCACGTCGGCTTCCCAGTTGTAGAGCGCTGCGAGGCGCCAGTTCGCGTCGAACGAGCGCGCCTCGACGGCCAGGTGCTGCTGGACGATCTGCTCCAGCTTCTTCTCCATCCCTGGCTCGTCGCGCCTGCGCCACAGCTCGTCGAACTCCTCGCGCCATCCGGCCGGGCTGTCGGGCGGACCCGGCTGGGGCCGCTGCACGCCGGGCTGCGGAGGCGGACCAATGGGCGTCGGCTGCGCGACGAGAGCGAGCGCAAGCAGGAGCATGGGGGGCAAAGGGGTACCACCGGCGCAGTTGAGGGGCAACCGGCAGAACCCACCTCCGCAGGGGAGATCGCGACGCGGCGGGACCGTGGCAAACTCGAAGCTGGAGGGTTCGAATGCGCCGACTGCTGGTGGTGGCCGCCGCGTCCGCAATGGTTGCGCTCCCCGCGCACGCCGCGTCGCACGTTTCGCTGCGCCTGGGAGGCGATTACCTGCTCGACGGCGGCCCCGGCCTCTTCCTCCTGCAGCTCGGGGTGGACGCCCCGCTGGGGCGGGTCGTCTCCGTCGGCGGCCGGTTCGGCGGTCTGCTCACCACCTCTCCCACGACCGGAGGCGTCCCCCTCGACGTCTTCCTCCGCTTCCGGCTTGGTCGGGCCTATCTCGAGGGCCTGGGCGGCCCGTGGATCTTCTTCAGCGGAGACACCTTGCGCGGCCACGGCGCCGTCGGCTTCGGGATCCTCGCCCGCGACTTCGAGTTCGGCGGCGAGATCGGCTTCCTCAGCCCCGACCGCACGCAGCTCGGCGTGCGCATCGGGTTCCGCCTGTAGCGACCCCGACGCGGCGCGAAGGACAAATCCGCGCGCAGTCGACGTTCTGACGCCGCGTCAGCGCCCGGTGAGGTAGCGCAGGTCCCAGACGTCGTCGGGCTGCAGGAGGCAGCTCCCGGTGAAGCGCACGGCGGTGCCGTCGGGCGTACTGACCAGGTCGTACCCTTCTCCGGCCTTGCACTCGAAGCTCTGGCTGCCCCGGTCCACGCGGACGGCCAGGAGGTCCGGCGAAGAAGGCTCGGCGCGCAGCAGCACCTGCTTGGGGATCCCGATCACCGCGGAGAGTTGCGAGAGCGAAGGGCTGGCGTCGTCGCTGCAGACGTTCGCCGCGACGCCGGAGAACGCGTACGCCAGGTCCAGGTACCTGCGGCCGGGCACCTGCCCTCCGCAGAAGGTGTGACACTCCGAAGCGCAGTCCGCGATGCAGATCTGGAACGTCGGCGAGGACTGGCAACGCGCGTCGCAGGCCGCTACCGCGGCCGGCGCATCGCAGGCGGCGTCGCAGGTGGGATCGGCGCACACGCCGGGCTCCTGGGTGCCGTCCTGGAGCGAGACGACCGCGCCGACGTCCACCTCCTTGGGCGTCCCGTCGGAGTCCTTCAGGCCGCGCAGGTAGTTCACGTACGTCGCCACGGGCTCGAGCGCGCTGGGCGCGGCGCCGCGCGACATGATCGCGCACTGATCGACGATGTTCCCGGTCGCCGGATCCTTGGTCAGCATCGCCAGCCGGTGGGCCGGGTCCGAGCAGTCCTCCGCGTCGGTGAAGAACGCCACGACGATCTTGGCGCCGTCCCGGAGAAACCCGGGCTGCTGCAGCGCGAGCTTCATCGCCTCCATGCCTTGCGGCTGGCGGGCGCCATTCACGCCCACCTGGACCGACGACGCGAGGCCGGCGGCGAATTGCTGGGCGGTGTAGTCGGCGCGGCGCAGCACCGCGGCCGGCGCCGCGGGGCCCTGGTGGAACAGGCCGGCCGCCGGGAACGCGCGGAAGCAGGCCAGCCCGGAATCGCAGGCGAACCCGGTCGCCTGCCACTCGCTGTCGCACTTCGCGGCCGCGTTCGGGTCGCCGGGGGGCCCGCAGGCCCCGAGGCGCTCGGAAACTGTGGTGGTGGTGACCGCTACCTGATAATCCACCGGAGGAACGAGGGCATCGAGATCGCCGGTGAAGTTCTGCAGCGCGGCGGCGAGGCGCTGCTGCTTGCCGGACATGGAGAAGCTGTCGTCGACGACGAGCAGCACGTCCGCCTTCGTGAACACGCGGACTTTGTTGTGCTGCGAGACCGCGACGAGTGTCACCGGCTGTACAGGGACTGCGACGTAGCTCTGGCAGGCGCAGAGGGAGACGAGCAGCGTGATCGGCACCATGAAGCGCATGCGGTTGGGCTCCCCCCGAGGGCCCTGGATGGCCGGCAAGGTTTGGACGCACAGCCGTGCCGTCAAGGCTGCGGCAACTCGCATGCCACCCCGACGACAATGGGCTGTTGCCAGACCCCCTGCTGTGGCTACATTGCGAATTCGCCGTTAGACACGCGGAATCAAGTTTCTCAAAGGACGGGGAGAACAACTGTGTCCGAGAAAGGCAAAGTAGTGACGCCCGCGGCGCCGGGTCTGATCAACAAGGAGGACATCCCGGCGGTGCTGCCGATCCTCCCGCTGAGAAACAGCGTGTTCTTTCCGGGCGGGGTGCTTCCGCTGGCGGTCGGGCGGCAGAAGACCATCGCCCTGATCAAGGACGCGGTGCGCGACGACCAGGTGATCGGCGTCGTCACCCAGCGCAAGGCCGAGGAAGAGGATCCCGGCGCCGAGGATCTCCACAAGATGGGGACCGTGGCGCGGATCGTGAAACTGCTCAAGATGGGCGAGGACAACTACTCGCTCGTCGTCCAGGGCCTGGCCCGGTTCCGCGTGGTGGAGCTGGTGCAGGAGCACCCCTATCTCAAGGCGCGGATCGAGCCGGTCGACGACAAGTCGGTCTTCGACGAGGTCGAGATCGAGGCGCTCGGGATCAACCTCAAGAAGCTCGCCCGCGAAGTGATCGAGATGATGCCCGAGCTGCCGGCGGCGGCCACCGAGCTGGTGGAGTCGATCACGCAGCCGGGGCACCTCGCCGACCTGATCGCGGCGAACGTCGACGTGCCCATCGAGGAGAAGCAGCAGGTCCTCGAGACCGTGGACCTCAAGGAGCGGATGAAGCTCGTCCTCGAGCTCCTCAACCGCAAGCGCGAGATCCTCAAGCTGAGCTCGAAGATCGATTCCCAGGTCAAGGGCGAGATGTCCAAGACCCAGCGCGAGTACTACCTGCGCCAGCAGCTCAAGGCCATCAAGGAGGAGCTGGGGGAGCTGGGCGAGGAGGAGGAGGAGCTCGACGAGCTCGGGGAGCGGCTGAAGAAGATCGGCCTGCCGCCCGAGGTGGAGAAGGTGGCGAACAAGGAGCTGAACCGGCTCAAGAGCATCCCCACCGCCTCGTCGGAGTACACCGTCGCCCGCACCTATCTGGAGTGGATCGCCGATCTGCCCTGGTCGAAGAAGACGGACGACAACCTCGACGTCGAGAACGCGCGCGGGGTCCTCAACAAGGACCACTACAGCCTGGACAAGGTGAAGAAGCGCATCCTCGAGTACCTGGCCGTCCGCAAGCTGAAGAACGACATGAAGGGGCCCATCCTCTGCCTCGTCGGGCCTCCGGGCGTGGGCAAGACCTCGCTGGGCCAGTCGGTGGCGCGGGCGACGAATCGCAAGTTCGTCCGGCTCTCGCTGGGCGGCGTGCGCGACGAGGCCGAGATCCGCGGGCACCGGCGCACGTACGTGGGCGCGCTGCCGGGCCGGGTGATCCAGTCGATGAAGAAGGCCGGCACCGTGAATCCGGTGATGATGCTCGACGAGATCGACAAGCTGGGCGCCGACTTCCGCGGCGACCCGAGCGCGGCGCTGCTCGAGGTGCTGGATCCGGAGCAGAACAACTCCTTCTCCGATCACTACCTGGACGTGCCGTACGATCTCTCGAAGATCATGTTCATCGCCACGGCGAACCAGCTGGAGCCCATCCCGCCGCCGCTGCGCGACCGCATGGAGGTGATCGAGCTGCCCGGCTACACCTTCGACGAGAAGACGCACATCGCCCGGAACCACCTCATCCCGAAGCAGGTCCGCGAGCACGGGCTCTCGATCGACAACATCGAGATCAGCGACGGCGCGCTGGCCAAGCTGATCGGCGGCTACACGCGCGAGGCGGGTGTCCGCAATCTCGAGCGCACCATCGCCGACGTCTGCCGGGCGGTGGCCGTGGACGTGGCGAAGGGCTCCTCGGCGAAGCGCACCATCTCGCCGGAGGACCTGGAGATCATCCTCGGGCCCGAGAAGCACTACTCGGAGACCGCGGAGCGCACCGAGCTGCCCGGGGTGGCCACGGGCCTCGCCTGGACGGCGGCCGGAGGCGACCTGCTCTTCATCGAGGCGACCCGGATGCAGGGCAAGGGAGGGATCACCCTCACCGGCCAGCTGGGCGACGTGATGAAGGAGTCGTGCCAGGCGGCGCTCAGCTACACGCGGAACAAGGCGCAGAAGCTGGGCATCGATCCGCGCTTCCTGGAGAAGAACGACATCCACATCCACTTCCCGGCGGGAGCGATCCCCAAGGACGGTCCCTCGGCGGGCGTGACCATCTTCACCGCGCTCACCTCGTTGCTCACCGGGATCCGCGTCCGCGGCGACGTGGCGATGACCGGGGAGGCGACGCTGCGCGGGCTGGTGCTGCCGGTGGGCGGCATCAAGGAGAAGGTGCTCGCGGCGCACCGCGCGGGCATCAAGCGGATCATCCTGCCAGAGCGGAACAAGAAGGACCTGATCGACGTCCCCGATCAGGCCAAGAAGGAGATGGAGTTCATCTTCGCCCACTCGATGGACGACGTGCTCCGCTCCGCTCTCGAAGAGGACCCGTTCGTCAAGGCGGAGAAGACCCCGCCTCCGGCCGACCAGCCCCAGGCCGCCGGCGAACAGAAGCCTCCGGAACCCCAGGCCCACGCCTAGAAGACCGGGGACACAATACAGGTTTCTTTTTTTGCGCCTCGGCTGCAGGCGCAAAAAAAGAAACCTGTATCGTGTCCCCGGTTTCTTTTCCCCTCAGTGGGGGGTGCGTTCGAAGTCGACGAGGAGGGCGGCGTGGTCGGAGCCGCGGTAGCCGATCACTTCGGCGCGGGTGGGGCGGAGGCCGGGGCCGGTGAAGACGCGGTCGAGGCGGAGCCAGGGGATGAAGCGGTTGTGCACCGGAAAGGTGTAGCCGTAGCCGTTGCCGGCGACGGCGAAAGCGTCGGATGAGCTGGCGAAGAGGCCGCGCATCAGGCCCGCGAGCTCCGGGGCGTTGAAGTCGCCGGCGACGAGCCGCAAGGGGCCGCCGTGGCGGTCGGCGTCGTCGATGTCGCGAAGGGCGCGCGAGAGATCTTCCATCTCCAGCTGGTCGCCGCGGGCGCTCTTTCGCACGGGGCCGCGGAGCAGCGCGCGCGGCGAGTGCGGGTGGACGGCGAGCAGCTCGAGGGTGCCGATCGGCGAGTCGATGGCGAACCGTGCCCACGCGCGCCAGCCGGTCGCCGCCAGCGGCGGCCCTTGCTCCACGGCGCGCGCCGGCCAGCGGCTGCCGACGGCGTACTGGCCCAGCCGCACCCAGTCGCGGTCCGCGAAGGTCTGGCCGAGGACGCCGTACAGCCGGTCGTCGGCGGACTGGAGGACGACGATGTCCGGGTCGGCCTCCGCGAGCGTCGAGCGGACGAAGGCCGGATCTCCCGCGCCGAACCAGACGTGCCAGGTGACCAGGCGGACCTGGCCGTCGCGCGCGGGGCCGTTGACGTGCAGCCCCATCAGCGGCCCGAGCACGATCGCCGCCGTCAGGAGCGGCAGGAAGCGCCAGCGTCCGCGCAGGACGAGCACCGTGATCAGCGCCGGCAAGGCGAGCGGCGCCCGCGGAGCGTAGAGCAGGAACGCCGCCCATCCCGCCTTGGGCCAGAGCGCGAAGATGGGGAACGGCGCAAGCACCACGGCGAGATGCGCGACCGCGAGCGCGATCCAGATCGCCGCCCGCGTCAGGATCCGCGGACGGGCGGGCACGACCGCGCTCTCGACCATCTCGGGGATCAATCCGCCTTGCACACGCGCGAGCGTCCTTCCTTCTTCGCCCGGTACAGCGCCCGGTCGGCGCGCGCCAAAAGCTCCTCCAGCGAGGTGCAGCCCTCGGCGCTCGCGACGCCGATGGAGAGGGTGGTGGCGAAGCTCTGGTCGAGCACGGTCAGCGGCCGCGAGACGACCCGCCCGAGGAGGCGCTCCGCCGTGGCGAGGGCGCCGTCCATGTTCGTCTCCGGCATCAGGGCGACGAACTCGTCCCCGCCGAGCCGCGCGGAGAGATCGCTGGCGCGCAAGGTGGCGCGCACCAGCGCGCCGATGTGCTGCAGCACCGCGTCCCCGGCGGCGTGCCCGAAGGTGTCGTTGATCTTCTTGAAGCCGTCCACGTCGACCATCGCGCAGGCGAGCGCGTGGTTGTGGCGCCGGTGCCGGACCCATTCGCCGTCGGCCTGATCGAGGAACGCCCGCCGGTTGAGCACGCCGGTGAGCGAGTCGACCATCGCCAGCTCGCGGAGCCTTCCGGTGAGCGAGGCGAGCTGCGAGACCGACTCGTGGTAGCGGCGACGAAGGACGTCCACCTGATCGACCAGCTCGGAAGAAGTGGCCGACTCGCGGCCCACCCCGGCGAGGAACGGCCGCTCGACGCCGTAGAACCGGTACGCCGTGCTGATCAGGCGCTCGCGCCCGCGGTGCACCAGCTCGAGCGAAAGGGAAAAGCTCGCGTCCGTGTGCAGCGAGAGCGATTGCCGCAAGCGCGCCTGCGACGGCTCGTCGAGGGAGCGGAGGAAGTCCTCGCCGGCCGCGACCAGCGGGACGGCGGAGCGAAGACCCGAGCTCGCCTTGACCACGCGGAGTTCCGCATCGAGGACGACGAGGAAGTCCGGCGACCGCTCGATCAGCAGTGCGTCGACACCTTGCACGTGCGCGGCTCCCCCTCGTTATTCCGGCAGCATACGGTGCGCGCAGCGCCCGCGAAAGGTAGGAAGTGAAGGACGGGCGCACACACTGTACCCCCGCAATCCTGCAATGCCGGAACGCGGGTTGCGGGACGGACCCTGCCGTGACAGATCCGCACGGTGCGCACCGTCCTCGTCACCGGCGCCGCCGGCCTGATCGGTTCACACCTGTGCGAGGCGTTCGCACATGCCGGCTGGGCGGTGCGCGCGACGGACCGGCCGGGAAGCGACTGCAGGGTGGCCGAGGCGGCGGGAGCGGAAGTGGCGACGGCGGAGCTGGCCGAGCCCGAAGGCGCCCTCGTCGCCGCGCGCCTGGCGAAGGGCGTGAAGCTCGTGGCGCATGCGGCATTCGCCGGCGCGAATCGCGAGGACGAGGCGCTCGCGTCCGTGCGCGCCGCCATGGCCGCGGCGCTGCAGGCCCGCGCTCCCTTCCTCCTCCTCTCCAGCGCCACCGTCTACGGCCGTCCGCGGAACCTCCCCTGCGAGGAGGGCGAGGTGAAGCTGCCGGTCGACAAGCACGGGGAAACCCGCTGGGCCGTCGAGCGCGAGGCGTATCTGTGGCGCAGGACGCGCGGCCTCGGATTGGTGGTGCTCCGGCCTGCTCTCACCTACGGGCCCCGGCAGCGGCGTGGTCTCGCGGTGGTGCTGGCGCTGGCGGCGCTGGCAGCGCGCGCCGGACGGGCGCTGTGGGTCCCCAGGCGCGGGCCGGTGGTGCACACCGTCCACGCCCAGGACGTGGCCCAGGCCGCCGTCCTGGTGGGCGCAGAGGCCGCGGCGCTCGACGGCCGCGCCTTCAACGTCGCGGACGACGTTCCGCTTCCGCTCGAAGAGCTCGCCCGCGCCGTGCTGCAGGCCACCGGAGCGCGGGAGGCGGGCCGCCTTCCCTACTCCCCCCGACCCGCGCGCATGGGCCTCTGGTTCGCGAAGCACCTCCCGGAGTGGGTCCTCTGGGCGCCGCTGAACCGCCGCATCGCGCGCGGCTGGCGCCGGGCGTTCGCCGGCCAGCCGCCGATCGCGCCGCCGCGGCTCGAGCCCGATCTGCTCGAGCAGCTCTCGGCGGACCGGTGGTACGACACGCAGCGTTTGCGTGCCCTCGGATTCTCACCGAGATTCCCCAGCGCGGTGGAAGGATTGCAGCAGCTCGCCGCACAGAGCCGGACGCGCGGCCTGCTCCCCGCGCCGCAGGCAGTTCTCGCGCCCTGAGCCCGCATTCTGTGTAGAATTCGATCGATGACTTCCGGCGAGATGGAGCAGCGAGCCGAAAGGGCCGTCCGCCGGGGCGAGCTGCTCGTCGCCATCGAGCACTTCGAGGCCCACCTCGCGCAGCACCCGGACGACGAGCGCGTGCGCTCCCGGATGGAAGCGGTGCGCGCGCTCCTCCAGCCGAGCGAGCTGGTGAGCCGCCGGCGCACCGAGCCCGAGGAGCCGGACGCCGCAACCGCGCCGGCCGGCGACGCCGAGGTGGGCGAGATGCATGCCGGCTCGGGCCGCTTCGCCGAGGCCGCGGAAGCCTATGAGCGGGCGATCGCGGCGAATCCCGAGAACGAGCTCTTCCGCGAGCGCCTCCAGGAACTGCGCCTGCTGGTGGTTCCCGAGGGCAAGGCCGATCTCGGGGCGCTGGAAAAGCTCGACGGCCCGCCGCCAGCGCAGATGAACGGCGCTGCGCGGCGGGTGGAACGCTCGGCGAAAGCCGCCGCGGCATCGTTCGCGCCGCTCCAGGGCGCGCCTGCCCGGCCGCTCCCGAGGGAGCCGAAGGCGCTGCTCGAGGAGTTGCTCCAGCGCGTCCGCTCGGGACGGCGCGGATGACGCAAATGCCGCGATCGAGCCGGATGGCGCGATCCACCGTTTCGCTGTAGAAACGCGACACGCGCGTCAGGGTCCCCACGGAGGAGCCGGTGGAGCTGGGCCGTTACCGGCTCGAAGAGCAGGTCGGGCAGGGCGGAATGGCCGTGGTGTGGCGTGGCTGGGATACCCAGCTCAGGCGCACGGTGGCCGTCAAGGTCCTGCACGCGCACCTGCACGCGCGCGAGGAGATCCGCAAGCGCTTCGATCGCGAGGCGCACGCCGTGGCGCGGCTGCACCACCCGTTCATCCTCGACGTCTACGATTTCTCCGGGCCGCAGGCCGACCCCAGCTACCTGGTCACCGAGTTCATCCGCGGCACGACGCTGCGCGCCTTCGCCGACGCGCACGCCTTCGACCCGCCGGAGCTTGCGCTGGTGAGCCTCTTGCCGATCGCCGAGGCGCTGCAGCACGCGCATGCCGCCGGGGTGGTCCACCGTGACCTGAAGCCGGAAAACATCATGGTCCGCGACGACGGCGTGGTGAAGCTCACCGACTTCGGGATCGCGGCCCTGCTCGATCCGGACGAGAAGTTCACCGTCACCGGCAGCATCCTCGGATCGCCGGCGCACCTCGCGCCCGAGACCATCGAGGGAAAGGCTGCGGATCCCCGCGCCGACCTCTTCTCCTTCGGGACCATCCTCTACTGGCTGTCGTGCGGCAAGCTGCCGTACCAGGCCAACTCCCCCGCCGCGCTCCTGCGCAGCATCCTCGAGGGCACGCGGGAGGACCCGCGGACGGTGCGCCCCTCGATCTCCGACGCGCAGGCGAAGATCATCGCGCGCTGCCTGGAGAACGACCCCGCGCGCCGGTACCAGAGCGCGGCGGAGGTGAAGCTCGACATCGAGGAAGCGCTCCGGGAAGCGGGGATCGAGGATCCGGTGCGCGAGCTCGCGGCGTTCGTCCGCTCGCCGGCGGCGCAGGCCGAGGACGTGCGGATGCGGCTGATCGCCCGCGCCCTGGCGGCCGGCGAGGACCACCTCGCGCGCAAGCGAACCAGCGCGGCGCTGGCCGCGTTCGGCCGCGCGCTGGCGCTCGACCCGCAGAACGCGACGGCACGCGGCAGGGTCGAGCGGATCCGCCGGCGCGAGCGGATGCTCGCGCTGGCGCGGCGCGCGGCGATCGCGCTCGCCGCGGCAGTGGCGCTGGTCGCGGGTGTCTGGCAGGTGCGCGACGCCATCCAGCGCGCGCGGAAGACGGCCGCCGACGCCCGTGCGGCGCAGGTGAAGATCGACGCCGATCGCGCTGCCCGCGAGAGAGCGGAGGCCGAGGCGCGCGCCCGCGCGGTTCCACCGGTGCAGCCGCCGGTGCAGCCGCCGCTCGAGACGACCGTGAGGCGCCCTGCCCCGCCGCCCAGGCCGCCCGAGCCGCTCGAAGTGGAGCTGCGGACGCGCTTCGGCGGACAGATCGAGATCGACCATCGGCCCATTCGAACGGACAACTCCTCGCCGACGTTCAAGCTCAAGCTGCTGCCGGGCACGCACGACGTGATCGTGCGCCACGCCTGCTGCATGCCGGGGACACAGCAGATCTCGGTCACCCGCAACCGGCCCGAGCAGGTCTACCAGCTCGAGTACGGGCCGCCTCTGGCGGCGCAGTTCCGGGTGATCAACGCGCCGCCGGACGCGCGCGTGCTGATCGACAGCGGCAAGGGTCCGGTCCTGGTGGGCACCGCGGCCGATCCCCGCCCGTATACGATGGACCAGCTCGACCAGCAGGTCACGGTGTCCATCGGCGACCGCACCCTGGCGCTGAAGATCCGCGCCGGCATGGTGAACCTGCTCGACTACGCGAAAGGCACACCGTGATCGCGGCCATCGCCGCGGCCCTGGTGCTGGCGCAAGCGGCGCCGGGGCCTTCGGACGAGGAGACGCGCGCCGCGGTGGAAGCGATGAACCGCGCCCGCGTCACCTTCGAGTACGGCGACTACGCGCAGGCCTCGAAGCTGCTCTCCGCCCTGGTGGAGGCCGGCCGCTTCGAGTCGCTGCAGATGAGAGCGGAGGCGTACCGGCTGCTCGGGCTCTCGCTCTTCTACCAGGGCCGCAAGGGCGAGGCGTACAGCGCCTTTCTCGAATACCTGTTCATCAACCCCGACGCGGAGCTCGATCCCTTCTACGTCCCGCCCGCTGCGGTCTCCTTCTTCGACCAGGTGAAGAAGGAAGCGGAGCCGCGGCTCGCGCCGCTGCGCGCCCAGAAGCGCGCCGAGCAGGAGGCGCAGAAGCGGGCCGCGGCGGAAGAGGCGGAGCGCAGGCGCCAGCGCGAGCTGGAGGAAGAGCGGCGGCGGCTGCAGCAGATCGCGCCCTCGGTGGAGCGCCGCGTCGTCCAGCACGAGTTCTGGGTGACGATGATGCCCTTCGGGCTCGGCCAGCTGCAGAACGGCGATCGGAAGCTGGGGATCTTCCTGGCCACCGCGCAGCTGGTCACCGGCGCGGCGAGCGCCGGGAGCGCGGTGCTGATCGAAGGCCTGCGCGACAACGCCACCGGCCGCTTCGACAACACCGGCCCGGGCGCGACGCAGTACAGGACCGCGCAGCGGCTGAACGTCGTGAAGTGGGTCGGCGCCGCGCTCTTCTATGCGCTCTGGGCCGGCGGCGCGATCCATGCCGCCGTCAACTACAAGGGCGAGGAGCAGCTGCCCGATCGCATCCTCCAGCCCGAGCAGGGACGCTGATGGCGCTGCTGGTGGTGAATGCCGACGGCGCGGCGCCCGCATTCGTTCCCCTGGTGAAGCCGCTCACCACCGTGGCGGCGGCGCCGGACAGCGACGTGCGCGTCCCCGATCTGCGCGGGGTGGTGGCCATCCAGTTCGACGGGGAGTCCTTCACCGCCACCGCCCTGGAGGGGGCGCAGCTCCTGGTGAACGGGAAGAAGCGCGGGCACCACATCCTGGTCGACGGAGACACCCTGCAGCTCGGTGCGACGCAGCTCGTATTCCAGAGAGGAGACCGGGTCCCCCAGGCGGCGCCGGCCGGAGCGCAGGCGCCCCGCGGGGGAACGCGGGATCCCGAGGCGCTCGCCACTTCCCGGCTGGCGCAGTTCGCGCGGCAGCTCGCCAGCGAGCCCGGGCTGGACAGCGCGCTCACCCGCCTGCTCGACGCGCTGATCGAGGTGGTGCGGGCCGACAAGGGCTTCGTGCTGGAGGTCACGGACGGCGTTCCGCACATCCTCAAGGCGCGCAACTTCCAGCGCGAGAACGTGGCCGACGCGGTGGAGAGCCTCTCCGACACCATCGTCAAGCGGGTGCTGGAGACCCGCGAGCCGC